>WNFL01287056.1_pt1 | contig 11677 bp, 9 predicted proteins | sample 5400361 | NCBI WGS metagenome assembly WNFL01 (sample SAMN13153351, study PRJNA577476) | soil metagenome | isolation source: 40 cm soil on Douglas fir-dominated hillslope | place: USA:California | collected 2013-09-17
AGAAAATTCTCATCTGCGAGTTGTTCGATGAGCGTGCTGGCAACGCCCGATTGGGCGAGCTTGAGCGCCAGGCAGAGGCCCACCGGACCCGCGCCGACGATCAGCACGCGATTGCGCGACCGATCCATGAAAACCCTCGAATTCCCGTTTGTTCAGATTTCGGCCGTTTCTTTTTCTTTTGCCGGAATCACATTCTTTACCGCGCCGACCCAGCCATTATGGGTGATGTCGAAGACGATGCCGTCGGGATCGCGATATTTGCATTCGTAGAATGAATTCGGCGAGGTCGGCCGTCCCGCGAGGTACTCCGCGCCGGCATCGGTTGCCTTCTTCTCCGCCTCGGCGAGGTCGTCGACAAACAGCCCAAAATGATAGAGGCGCGGCTTCTCATCCCCTTCGACCTGAAGCAAAGCGAGATTCACCGTGCCGTCGGACAGATAGATTCCGCGCCGCGCCTTTCCGACGCGCTTCAGATCGAAAGCCTGCTCATAGAATCTCGCGGATGCCTCGACGTCCGAGACGACCAGCGCGATATGACGAAGTTTTGCCATGGAGTATTCTCCTCGGGTGCGCGGTTTCCCTTGCACCGCACAATGAAATTGCGATTTCCCCATATTAAAGGAAGTCCGGCCGGGCAAAAGCCCGCCCAGTGCAATATCCTTATCTCGCGATGGTGCTTAAGGGGCGAATCCGCTTGCTTGTGTGACGTTCCGGGCTGCGGCAGACTGGAATCGCGACATCATCGGCGAACAATTGCGGGGCGCGCTTTGGAAAGCACCATCGAAGCGAAGACGGTTGGCCGGGTTTACTGGCGGCTGGTCCCGATGCTGTTCGTTCTGATGTTCTTCAACTATGTCGACCGCGTGAATGTCGGCTTTGCCGCGTTGCGGATGAATCAGGACCTGGGATTTTCCGCGTCGGTTTATGGCTTCGGCGCGACGATATTCTTCGCCGGTTATGTCCTCTTACAAATCCCCAGCAACATGATGGTGCACAGGCTGGGCGCCCGGATATGGTTTTGCGTCATCCTGCTCGCTTGGGGTGTCGTGTCCACGGCGACAGCCTTCGTCCGCGACGCGACCAGTTTCTACGTGCTGCGTTTCGTGCTGGGTCTGGCGGAGGCCGGGTTTCTTCCCGCGGCCGCGCTCTACGTCACCTATTGGTTCCCGGAAAGATATCGCGCCCGCGCGATTGCGGGCTACATCATCGCAACCTCCTGCTCGACCATCATCGGCGGACCGGTCGCCGGCGCCATCATCACCTATCTGGATCGTTTTCTCGGCCTGCAGGGCTGGCAATGGATGTTCCTGATCGAGGGCACGCCGACCATCCTGCTCGGCTTCTTCGTTCTGGCTTGGCTCACGGATCGCCCCAGCCAGGCGACCTGGCTCGATCGAACATCGCGCGAATGGCTGGTCGCGAAACTGGAAAGCGAAAAAGCCGCCTTGGGCCAGGTCGGCGATTCCGACTTCGCCGCGGTCCTAAGGGATCCCCGCGTGTGGAATCTGGGCGTTGTGTTCGGTTGTGGCTTGATCGGACTCTATGGGCTGTTGCTGTGGCTGCCGCAGATCATCAAAGAAATGGGTCAGCTCAGCGATCTGCAGGTTGGGTTCCTCTCGGCGGTCCCTCCCGCGCTGGGAGTCCTCGGCGCGATCCTGGTCAGCCGCCGCTCCGATCGCGTCGGCGACCGCAAGGGTCACATGGCCGGATGCTATGTCGTCGCCGGCCTGGGACTTCTCACCAGCGCGCTCGTGACCGATCCGGTCCTGGCCTATGCGTTCCTCTGCATCGGCAACGGCGCGGTCTTGGCGGCGTCGCCTTTGTTCTGGACCATTTCAGGCTCGTTCTTCACCGGCGCCGCCGCGGCGACCTGCATCGCCTTCGTCAATATCGTGGCGCAGTTCGGCGGCCTCGGCCCCTGGCTGATCGGCGTGGTGAAGGATGCGACCGGAAGCTTCACGCTCGCGCTCATTGCGCTTGCCGCGTTCCTGTTCCTCGCCGCCATCCTCGCGGTGGCGATGAAGGCCGAGCCCAAACGCGCAATCACACCCGCCTTGGCCGAGTAGATGAGCATCTCACGATTCCGCAAGCTCAAACCCGAAGAGCTGTCATCCGAGCAACGCGGCGTGTTCGACGCGATCGCGGCGCCGCGCGGTGGAGTGGTTCCGACGCCTTTCCACGTCCTGCTGGAAAGCCCGGAGCTAGCATTGCTCACCCAGGCGCTTGGCGCGTTCTGCCGATATCGCACGCAGCTCGGACCCAAGCTGTCCGAGCTTCTCGTCTTGATCACCGCGGCCCATTGGGGTTCGGATTACGAATTTGCCGTTCATACCCCCGAAGCGCGCAAGGTGGGCGTTCCCGAAGCGGTCATCGCAGCCGTGAAGGCAAAACAACCGCCGCCATTCGACGATAAGGACTCGCAGCTGCTGTATGAATTCGCGACCAGCTTCTTTCAGACGCGCGATATTCCCGATGCGCTCTTCGAGAAAGCGCTGGCGCAATTCGGCCGCCGCCGTGTGGTCGAGCTTGCCGGCGTGCTCGGCTATTATTCGGGGCTGGCCATGCTGTTGCGCATTTTCCGCGTGCCGGCCGAAACCCCTTGACGCGCGTTCACTGCGGCGGCGCCAAACGCATCAAACCGACCGCGTTCGCATAATAGATTTTCCGTTCGACATCGTGCGGTAGATGTAAGTCCGCGATCGAGCGGATGCCTTCGCGGATGAACATCGCGCCGCCCTCGGGGTCGAACGGACAATCGCTGGCAAAGACGACGCGGTCGGGTCCGAAAAAATCCAAGCCGCAGCGCAGCGCGGATGCAGAGCCGCCCAACACGGTGTCGCCGTAGAACATGCGGAAATATTCGATCAGCGGCTTGCTCATGCGTTTGAGCAGCTGGCTGTAATCCTCGTCCGCCGTGCGCGATCCCAGCTGCGCCCACAGCGTCTCCGCCCGGCCCGCGAAATAGGGCAGCATGCCGCCGCAATGATGGGTGATGATGCGCAGCTCCGGCAATTTGTCGAACAGGCCGGAGAAAACGATGCGCGCCATCGCCGCGCTCGTCTCGTAAGGCCAGCCTAGCACCTGCCAAATTTCATAGCGGGATTTGGGCTCGCTGCGGTAATCCGCGAAGCTCTGCTGGCGCAGCGGGTGCATCCAGATCGGAAGCCGGTGGTGGTTCGCCATGCGCTCGAAGATGGGAAAAAATTCCGCTTCATCCAGCGGCCGCCCCAGGATGTTCGTGCCGACCTGGATGCCGCGAGCGCCCAGCGTTGCGATCGCGCGGTCCATCTCTTCGAGCGCGGCCGCCACATCGTTCATCGGCAGCGAGGCTGCGAAGGTGGGAAATTTGCCCGGCCAGCGCCGGCACGCTTCGGCCATGCCGTCATTGGCCGCGCGCGCGGCGAGAATCGAGATTTCCGGACCGCCGAGCCCTTCGGGATGGGGAAGCCCCAGCGTCAGGATTTGCCTCACCTCCGGCCACTGGCCGAGCAGTTCCACGCGGGCTTCGATGTCCCAGAGCACGCGGATACCGGCCATGCGCTTGACGATGCCGCTGTCCTTGGAATGCTGCTTGAGCAGCTCGAGATAGGGCGGCGGAAGGTAATGGTTGTACGCATCGATCTTGATGCTGTTTGAGGTTTCGGATGATCCCGGGACCATTGGCCTTGTTTCCCATCGCGCTGCCATCGCGGCAGTGTGACAGCGAAACGGATCGCGCGGGAGGTCCATTCGGGCGGCTGTTGTCTATGCGAAAAACAAAAACCCCTATGCGAGTTAACGCATGGGGGTTTTTTCGAATCGAGCGCCTTGGCGGCAGCGTCTAGCGTTCCCGCATGCCCTTTTCCATGACGTCCAGGACCGGCGCGAGGAAATACTCCAGCATGGTGCGTGTGCCGGTCGCGATCGCCACATCGACGGGAAGCCCCGGCATCAGGCGCACATCGGTGTAATCCTTGAGCACGTTGCGCTCGACCGTCACCACGACGTTGAAATAGGGCTGACCGGTCCGTTGATCGACTAGGCGGTCGGCCGAAACATTGCTCACCTTTCCGGTCAGCTGCGGCAGACGGCGCTGCTTGTAGGCGTTGAAGCTGACATGCGCTTCCATGCCCGGTTGAATGGTGTCGGCATCGTCCGGTCTGACATGGGCTTCGATTTCGAGCTCGTCTTCGGCCGGAACGATTTCCATCACGGTGTCGCCGGGTTTGAGCACCGCACCCTTGGTGTGGATGGCGAGGTTGACGATCTTGCCCGGGACCGGTGCGAGCAAAGCAAGACGGCTCATCACGTCCTTTGCCGAATTCAGCCGTGAGAGGGCATCGAATTTCTTGGTCTGCGCTTCGCGCAAATCATTGGCCACCGTGGTGAGCTGCTGGTTGCGGATGCTCGTCATCTGCAGATTGTTTTCTTCAGAGTTGAGCTCGAGCTGCGTCATATGTTCGGTGATCTGACCCTTTTGACCCGTGAGGTCGGCCGCCTGGCGGCGGAGCGCCAGCACGCGCGGCAGGGTGGAGAGCCCCTGTTTGTAAAGGTCCTCAACGCCCGATGCCTCCTGCAGGATGAGCGTGCCCTGCTTGTCTACGGCGTCTTGCTGGCTCCGAAGCCCCGCGATTTGGCTCTTATTCTCGTTATTGCGCTGGGCGAGAATATCCATTTGCTTCGCAAGCGAATTCTTCCGGGTAAGGAAGGCATTTTCCTCGCCCCCCAGGATTTCGTCCACTTTGGGTTGGCCCCGGCGCGCCAGAAGGTCGGCCGGAAATGCGATTCTTCCGGCTCCGTCCCGCTCTGCCATCAGGCGTGCTTCCTGCGCGGAGAGCGCATCGGCCTGGTCTTGCAACAGGCTCAGATTCGTCTGAGCTTGGGTTTCCTCAAGACGCAGCAGCGGCTGTCCGAGGGAAACATTGTCTCCTTCGGCGACCAGGATTTCTTTGACGATCCCGCCTTCCAGATGCTGGACGGTCTTGCGGTGCGTTTCGACGACGATGACGCCTGGTGCCATCACCGCGCTTTCGAGCTGCGCGTAGGAGGCCCAGCCGAGCGAGCCCACCACGAAAACGATGATGATGAAGGCGCCTTTGCGGATCATGCGGGCCGGGTTCATGAACCCCATGTCCGCCTCACCTGCCGCACCAGCCGAATAGGCCTGCAACGCGCCGCCGGTGGCCGCCCTCATCGGCGGCGTCTTCTCACGGCTTTCCGCAGCCGCGCCGGCGGATGAAACCTGGTTGCGAGCTTGGTCTTTGTGGTCGGGCGTCTCTGCGTTCACGAGCTCACACTCCCCGTCGATTCCACGGCTCCCCCGTGCGCGGTCGTCAAGGGCACCACATTGGCCTGACGCGCCACTGGCGAGCGGGAATATTGCGCCAGCACTTCGGCCTTGCTTCCGAATGCGGCCATCGAGCCGTTCGCCTGAAGCACGAGCATCTTGTCCATGTCGGCAAGCACGCTCGGGCGGTGGGCGACGACGATGACGGTGACGCCCAGCTTCTTCAGGTCGGTGATGGTCTGGATCAGCGCTTCTTCCCCGGGGGCATCGAGATTGGAATTGGGTTCATCCAGCACGACGAGACGCGGGTCCCCATAAAGGGCACGCGCCAAGCCGATGCGCTGGCTTTGTCCCGCCGACAGGCGATGCCCGCTTCCACCGATCTCGGTGTCGTAGCCCTTGGGTAGGGAGAGGATCATCTGATGGGCATGCGCGAGCTCTGCCGCGCGCACGACCGCCGCGGGATCGCTGTCGCCCATGCGCGCGATGTTGTCGCGTACGGTTCCGGTGAAGAGCTCGACATCCTGCGGGAGGTAACCGATGTAACGGCTCAGCTCCCCGCGCGGCCAGGCATAGATGTTGGCGCCGTCGAGACGCACCACGCCTGCCGATGGCGGCCAAGCGCCGATCAGCAGCCTCGCAAGGGTCGATTTGCCGGCCGCGGAGGGACCGATGATTCCCAATCCCTCGCCGGCGGGCAATTCAAAGGTGATGTTGGACAGGATCGGCTTTCGCGAACCCTGGGGCACGTAGTGAATGCTGGTGCACTGCAACTGGCCGGAAGGCGCCGGAAGCGCCATGCCCTCTTCGCGCTGAGGCGCGTTCAGCAAGAGCTCCGTCAGGCGCACCCGCGCGAGCCGAACCGCGATCAGGTTCTTCCACATGCCCACCGCCTGCTCGATGGGCTGCAGCGCCCGCGAACCGATGATGGTGGCGCCCAGCATGATGCCCCCGGTCGCCTTGAAGTCCAGGATCAATACCGCCCCGGTCGCCATCAGCGCGACCTGGATCAGAAGGCGTACCGCCTTGGACGTAGCAGACAGCCGCGCATCGCGGTCCGATGCCTTCAAGTTGAGGCGCATCGAGGCCAGCCATTGCTTGCGCCAGCGCTCCACGAAGGTGGACGACATCCCCATGCCTTCCAGCACGTCGGAATTGCGTAAGCCGTCCTCGGCGAAATTATGGGCGCGCATGGACAGGCCGATCGATTCCACCGTGACCTTGCTCGTCAAATGGTTGCCGATCATAGCGATGGCCACGAGGATCGCTCCGCCTCCCAGCACGATCAGCAGATAGAAGGGATGTAGGAACCAGAGCGCGACCAGCAGAATGCTGGCAAAAGGCATGTCGATGAGCGTGGCGAAGCTCTGGCTCCCGACAAAGCCGCGGATGGCATCGATATCGCGCAGGCCGGAGCGGACGCTCATTCCTCCGCTCTGCGAATTGGTGGCCACCATCGCCCGAAGCGCGCGCGAGGCCAGCGAGTCTCCGATCCGCATGGCGATGCGCTGCAGGATGCGAAGCCGGAGCGAATCCAGAAGTCCCATGATGATCAGCGCGCCCACCGCGATCATGGTCAGCAGGATCAAGGTCTCCTGGCTGCGGCTGGTCAGCACCCGGTCGTAGACTTCAAGCATGTAGAAAGAGGTGGTGAGCGTAAGCACGCTCATTGCGGCGCTGAAGCCGAAAACCGAAGCGATCATCCGGCCATTGTCGGCGAACGCTTCCTTAACCGGATCGGGCCGCGCGGGGGGCCGCCCAAGATTGCCAAAACCAGCCAAACTATTGCCCTCTCGCTCGCAGCCCGGAACTCTTATTATCGCAGCTTGGCCTGGTCAACGCACCAATGCCCGGACAGTTAAGCCCCAGGCCGATGCTGTCGACAGCCAGGGACGAACGTGTCCCCACCCCCTCGGGAGCATGGCTTAGAGAGGTAAATACTTAATCTAAACTTCTTTCGAACCTAAAAATCCCGTGAGGGTCCTGAGCGTTTTTTCAGGGATCCAGACCAATCCATGCCGAAGCATCGCGATTGTAATGTTTCAGCGGGTCGTAGAGATCGACGTTGAGCGCAAGTGACTGGGCGGTCAGTTGGCCGGTGGAGGCGAGCAATTGGAAGGCGGCAACCGTCGCATCATGCTGCGCGTTGGTCAGGCCGATTTCGCCGGAAAGGAGCTCCTGCTGGGCGTTAAGAATGTCCAAGATCGAGCGTTCCCCGGCGCGCTGTTCCTGCAAAACGCCCATGACGGCCCCCTGATTGGCCTGCACCGCCAACTCGTTCGAGGCGATAGAGGCCTGGGCCGAGGTGAAAGTCCCCCATGCGGATTGCGCGGCCTCCCGCACTTGCCGGTCCGCGTCCGTGACATTGGCAAGCGATTGGCTGCGCTGCTCTTTGGCTTGGCGCACCGCCGCATACTCCGCACCGCCTTGATAAAGCGGCACCGTCACCTGCACGTAAACCGACGCCTCGCGCTGCGTAACCTTGGGGGTTATCAGCCCGATCACCGATGAGTTCTTCGCGTACTGATATTGGAGAGACAGCGAGACCTGCGGCAGGAGAGCGCTGATGGCTTGGTCGATCGCATAATCCGCGGCGCGTGAATTTTCCTGCGCGGCGAGCAAGGTCGGCGCCATGGCAACCGCTTTGGTCACGGCTTCATCCAACGTGGCGGGCAGAGAAGGAAGCGCCGGCATGGCTTCCAGCATTTCCGGCGGGCGCCCAATGACGTGCTCGAACTTCGCGCGGCTGGCCGTAAGCAGGCCTTCCGCTACCGACAATCCGGCGCGCGCCGTTGCCAGGCGCGCTTGTGTTTGCTGGACGTCCGTCTGGGTGATCGCGCCGGCGTTCAATTGGGTATTGCTGGCATCGAGCTGATCCTGCAGCACCTGAACGTTCATGCGCCGGTATTCGACATTGGCGGTGTCGCGCACCGTGTCCATATAGGCGGTGACGGCGTCCAACAGGATGGTTTGCTCCGCATTCACCAGCTGGGCCTGTCCTGCGCGCACCAAGGCCTTGGCGCGCCGAATCTCGGCCACGGTGCGGCCGCCGCGGAATAGAGGCTCGGTCAGCGAGGCTGTGCCGTTGATCGTATTGCGGTCCGACTCCGCATGAGCGGGTTGATCCGTGATGATGTTCTGAAAACCTTCGCTGCCGCTCAAACTGAGGCTGGGTCTCCAACCGGCATTCGCTTTGGCGACCTCTTCATCGGTGGCGCGCAGATTGGCGCGCGCGCCTTCGATCTGCGGATTGGTGGCATAGGCGGTCGCCAGGGCCTCTTTCAGAGAGAGGGCGTTCGCCGGGACCGGGTGGACGACCAGCAGCGGCGCGAGAGCGGAGCCAATCAACAATGCGGCATGAAAACGGCTCATGGAAATCGATCCCCCAACAAAGTTTACCGAACGAGACAAGCCGAGGCGGCTTCTCGGCCGAACGACAGACACGAGATTGACCTTCCGCCCCACCGATGCCCTCGTTAATAAGGGCAGGCGAGACGAAAGTCATGCCGTTGTTAGGGCGGGGGGCCATCGTGAAGCTCCAAAGAGTGTTTAAGGTTACCGTTCCGCTGGTGCTTGGGGCGGCGACGATGTCGGTGGCGCAGCAGCCGACGCCGCCTATCACGCTCGAGGTTCCGCTTGCCTGCCGTTTCGGCGAGACTTGTTTCATCCAGCAATATTTCGACCACGACCCGGGACCGGGCGCAAAGGACTATCGCTGCGGCCCGATGGTCTATGACGGCCACGATGGCGTGGATTTGCGCGTCCCCACCATGGCCCAGCAACAGCGCGGCGTGGAGGTGCTGGCTGCCGCCTCAGGTGTCGTGCGGGCGATACGCGATGGCATGAACGATGTCAGCGTTCGCGTCGCCGGCGCGGACAGCGTCAAGGGCCGCGAATGCGGCAACGGCGTTGCGGTCACCCACCCCGGCGGCTGGGAAACGCAATATTGCCATATGGCCAAGGGCTCCGTGCGCGTGAAGACCGGGCAAGCGGTAACGACCGGAACCCCACTCGGTCTCGTCGGCATGTCGGGCAACGCGGAATTTGCGCATCTTCATCTGACCGTGAGTCACAACCAACAGAAGATCGATCCCTTCGCCTGGGACTCGGCGCCCGGTATTTGCGGCAGCGGCACGCATTCGCTGTGGTCCAAGGATGCCGCGCTCGCGCTCGCCTATCATTCTCCCGACGTGGTGAATACGGGTTTTGCGCCGGGTCAGGTCACCATGGACGATGTCGAATCCGGCCGGGCGGCCGAGGCGCGGCCGCAAGCGGACAGTCCGATGATCATGGCGTATGTGCGCCCCATTGGGTTGAAGTCAGGAGACATCCAGGCGCTGACATTGCGCGGACCTGGCGGCGTGGTTCTCGCGCGCGGCCAAACCCGTCCCCTCGACGGCGACAAAGCCCAATTGATTTATTTCGTTGGCAAGCGGCGAACTGCGACTGCGTGGCCGGCGGGCGAATATGAGGCGCAATACGAGGTGCGCCGTGATGGTGCTACGGCATTAATCAAACGCTTCGATTTCACCTTGCGATGACTTGAACGCTTGGCGGCTCCCGCCAAGGCCGAATAACGAAAGGCAGGCGCAGGGTTTTACCCCCGGCGCATTTCTTCTCGATGCCAATCGATGCATTGGGCGAGCCGCTCTTCCAGGGTGCGGCGCGGCGTAAAGCCCGTTTCATGCGTCAGGCGCGAAATGTCGGCTACCATGGACGCCGGTTCACCGTCGTGGTCGGGGAGCGCTCCGAATAACACCGCTCTCGCAAAGCCCGTCTCAGCCGATTAGAAGCGGCCGCATTTTCATCGCCGCGTCGCGCAATGACGGCAGGAAGCGATCCATCATCTGTTTCTTCGTGGTGCGGCTCGCTTGCGCGCTCACGTTCATCGCCGCGATCACGCGTCCGCCTGCGTTGTGAATCGGCACGGCGATGGAACGCAGTTCGATCTCGAGCTCCTGATCCACCAGCGAATAGCCGTTGCGGCGGATTTTTTGGATGATGCCGCGCAGCTCGCTTTTGTCGGTCGTGGTGTAGGGCGTGAAGCTTTGCAGCTCGGCGCCGGCAATGAACGCGTCAAGCTCTGCGTCCGCAAGCGCCGCGAGAAGCACGCGCCCCATCGATGTGCAATGCGCCGGCAAATGGGCGCCGACGTCGCGGTGCAGCGAGCCGATGCGCTTGCGCGTGGAGCGCGCGATGTAGATCACCTCATCGCCGTGCAGGATCGAAAGCGAGCAGGATTCGCCAAGGCTGTCGCTGACGTTTTCCAGGAAGCCTTGCGCCACTCTCGGTACCGGACTTGACGCCAGATAGGCGCGCGCGAGCGTCAGCACCTGCGGCGAGAGGCTGAACATGCGCCCGCTGCTTTCCACGTAACCCAGGCTTTGCAAGGTCAGCAGCGCACGCCGGGCGCTGGCGCGCGGCAATTCGACGATCCGCGCGACATCGGAAAGTGTCAACCGCGCGTGCTGGTCGTCGAACGCCTTCATGACCGAAAGGCCGCGCGCGAGTGCGGTCACATAGGCACGGCTCTCGTCTTTGGGCGCTTTTTGCTTCTTGCTGGGAATGATCGGAGCCCACGGCGCTGTTCGCAGTGCGAACAAATCTCACGGAAAGCGCTCATCGGTCAATCCCCGTCGGCTTGTATTGGCCCGGTTCGTGGACTACTCTGTGCGATATCACAATATTTCGTGCGCTATGCGCACAAAGCGAGAAGGCCATGCTGGTCAAGGAACAGAACGATTACCTCACCCAAACCGGCCCCGGAACGCCGATGGGTCAGTTTTACCGCAGCTATTGGATTCCCGCGCTGCAGTCTTCGGAGCTTGCCGAGCCTGATTGCCCGCCCGTGCGAATCCAGCTCCTGTCGGAAAGACTGGTGGCGTTCCGCGACACAGAAGGGCGGCTCGGCCTGATCGAGGAATTCTGCGCCCATCGCCGCGTCTCGCTGTGGTTCGGCCGCAACGAGGAGAACGGACTGCGCTGTCCCTATCATGGCTGGAAATTCGACGTGACGGGACAATGTGTCGATATCCCCTCGGAGCTGCCGGGCAGCACGCATTGTCAGCGCATCCGCATGATCAATTATCCGCTGGTCGAGCGCGGCGGCATTCTGTGGACCTATATGGGTCCGCCCGACCGTCAACCTCCGCTTCCCGAATGGGAATTCGCCATGGTGCCGGATTCGCACCGCTTCGTCTCGAAGCGTTGGCAAGAATGCAATTGGCTCCAGGCGCTGGAAGGCGGCATCGATTCCAGCCACGTCTCGTTCCTCCATCGCGGCGATCTGGAAACCGATCCGGTGTTCAAGGGCGCCAAGGGCAACAAATACAACATGGGCGATCTGATGCCGGTGTTCGACGTCGTCGAAAGCCCCGGCGGCCTCTATATCGGCGCGCGCCGCAATGCCGA
>WNFL01000626.1_pt1 | contig 11674 bp, 12 predicted proteins | sample 5400361 | NCBI WGS metagenome assembly WNFL01 (sample SAMN13153351, study PRJNA577476) | soil metagenome | isolation source: 40 cm soil on Douglas fir-dominated hillslope | place: USA:California | collected 2013-09-17
GTTTTCAGGTGTGGCTCCGCCTGTTTGTAAGTTGTGCTGCTGTCAGGCTTACGTCACCAGCGTTACAACAAAAATTTGAGGAGATAGCCATGAAATTGCTGCGCCGTTTGATTCAGTCCGCGGTTGTCGCTGCTGTGGTTGGGCTGGCATCCGCCGGCACCCACGCGGCCGATCCGTATCCCAGCAAGCCGGTCGTGTTGGTCGTGAATCAGGCGGCCGGCGGCGGTGCTGATGCGATGGCGCGCATCTTCGGGCAGAAAATGAGCGAGATCACCGGCCAGCCGTTCATCATCGAAAACCGCGCCGGCGCCGGCGGCAACGTCGGCACCGTATATGTGGCCAAGGCGCCCAAGGACGGCTACACGCTGCTGGTGACGCTGAGCAGTTCGCATGTCGTCAATCCGGCACTGTACAGCCGCCCCGGTTTCGATCCGATCAAGGATTTCGAGCCGATTACGACGATCGCGACCGCACCGTATCTGCTGGTATCAAACCCGCAGTTTCCTCCAAAGAACGTCAAGGAGCTGATCGCCTATGCTAAGAGCAAGCCCGGCGAGATCAACTACGGCTCCGCGGGCAACGGCACGCTCAACCATCTGCTCGGCGAAATGCTCAAGACGACGGCCAAGATCGATCTGGTTCACGTGCCTTACAAGGCTGCTGCGGCGTCGCTAACCGACGTCATAGGCGGACAGGTGCCGCTGTCATTCCAGAGCATGCCGTCGTCGATCTCCTCGGTGAAGTCGGGCAAGGTGCGCCTGCTCGCGGTGGCGACGCAAAAGCGCGTGCCTGCGCTCCCAGATACGCCGACGATAGGCGAGACAATTCCGGGTTTCGGCGCCGACCCGTGGTACGGCTTGCTTGCTCCGGCGGGCACGCCCAAGGAAATTCTCGCCAAGCTGCACGCCGACGCCGTGAAAGCACTTTCCAGCAAGGACTTGCAGGAAAAGCTCGCGGTGCAGGGCGGCGAGGCGATTCCCGTGAAGCCGGAGCAGTTCGCCGCGACGATCAAGGAAGAATTGCCGAAATGGGCAAAGATTGTCAAGGAATCCGGCGCAAAAATTGACTGAGGGCAGGCTCGGCCACGACGAACGCGAGCACCCACGGCCGCGACTTGGGTAAACTTGTGCAACTTCCTCGACACCCTGCGGAGCGGCCCATGAATATCAAGCAACCGTCGCGGTTCGGCCTCACCCTGAGCGGGTGCATTGCGCTGCTCGGCGCTGCCGTGTCGCCCGCGGCTCTCGCCCAGAGCCTCGTCTATCCGGCACGCTCGATCACGCTGCTGGTTCCGACCGCACCCGGCGGCACCACCGACATCGCTGCGCGCATGATCGCCGACCCGCTCGCCAAGGCGCTCGGTCAGCCGGTGGTGGTGGAGAATCGCGGCGGCGGCAACGGCAGCATCGCGGCGGTTGCGGTCAAGCGCGCCGCAGCGGATGGTTACACGCTGCTGATGCAGTATTCCGGCTACCACGTGATTACACCGGCGATCGTCAAGAATCCTGGCTGGGATCCGGTCAAGGACTTCGCACCGGTTGCCAACGTGTTGTCGGCACCGCAGGTGATCGTGGTGCGTGAAGGCTTGCCGGTGAAAACCCTGCCGGAACTGGTCACCTATGCGAAGGCCAATCCGGGCAAGCTCAACTATGCCTCGTCGGGTAACGGCTCGCTGCAGCACGTGACGGGAGAAATGCTCAAGCAGCAAGCCGGTATCGACATGACGCATATCCCCTACAAGGGCACCGGACCGACGATCACCGATCTGCTCGGCGGCAACGTCGATCTCACCTTCGGCACGCCGCCGCCGTTCATGGGGCACATCCAGACCGGCAAGCTGCGCGCCATTGCGGTCACCGGCAAGTCGCGCGTCGCCAGCCTGCGTGATGTTCCGGCCGCGAGCGAAGTCGGCTACCCAAAGCTCGACGCGACTTCGTGGTTCGCGGTGTTTGCGCCGGCTGCCACGCCGAAGCCGATCATCGACAAACTGACAAGCGAAATCGACAAGCTGATGAAGACCGAAACCTTCCGCCGCAAGGCCGAAGAACTCGGCGCGCAGGCGAACTACATGAACCCGAAGGAGCTGGGCGATTTCACTGCGGCGGAACTGTCACGCTGGGGACAGGTGGTCAAGTCCGCGCAAATCCAGGCCGACTGAGCGGCGCGCGCAGTTGACCTCGTCTTCCATCGCGCGAGCCCACCGCGGCGCGGGCATTGTGATGCACACCCGGCGCGTGCCCCAGCGCTCGTCGAGCAAGATCCTAGAAACCTCAGTTGATCGCTATTTGGCAATCGGAAAGCCGGCAGGTACCGGGTGTTGCGGTTGTTTGCGCTTCACCCGATCGGTGAACCCGCTACGCACCCGATTGCGCGCCTTGCAGGCCGTCTGGCTTGGTTGCTCCTCGTTGCAGGGGATAACCCTGCCGCCTCGTCGCGCCGCGCCAGCCAGCCTACAAGACGCCTACTCGGGCGCGTTCAACTGAGGTTTCCAGGATAATCAATCGACCACCGTACGAAAAAGGAAAATCACATGAAGCTCTACTATCACCCGGTATCGACCGCCTGCCGCCCGATCATGCTGTTCGCCGCAGAAAGCGGGCTGGAACTCGAATATCAGCTGGTGGATCTGTTCACCGGCGAGCACCTTAAACCGGAATACGCGGCGATCAATCCGAGCCGTCAGTTGCCGGCGCTGGAAGACGGCGATTTCCGCCTGACCGAGTGTTCGGCGATTCTCAAATATCTCGCCGACAAGACCGGCTCGCCGGCGTATCCGGCAGACTTGCGCCAGCGGGCTCGCATCAACGAGCGCATGGACTGGTTCAACACCGGCTTCTATCGCGATCTCGGCTACGGGCTCGCCTATCCGCAACTGCTGCCGCACCACCGCCGGCCCAGCGATGAGCAACAGGCAGGCACGCTGGCATGGGGCAAGGAAAGGACTCGATCCTGGCTGCAGATTCTCGACCAGAAGCTGATCGGCGCGGGCAATGGGTATCTCTGCGGCAACCAGATCACGCTCGCCGACTATTTCGGCGTGGCGATCCTGACCGTGGGCGAAATCATTCGCTGCGACTTCGCCGCCTATCCCAACGTCACGCGCTGGCTCGGCAACATGAAGGCGCTTCCCAACTGGGGTAAGGTCAACGAGGCGTTCAGCGGCTGGGTCGGAGCGGTCAAGGCGACGCCTTTCGAAGCCATCTGAACAGCGCCGCGGTAGCGGCGAACACTGTTCGCGCAACCGGCCGAGAGGACAGTCGCGCGGGCCTTATGCCTGTCCGCCTACGGAATCGGACGCGGCTCGCTTGGATATGAACGCCTTGTGGAAAAGATGCCGGGTCAGCATCAGTGGCGGCATCTTGAGCCAGTGTGAACGCACATAGAGCAGCCAGCGCGCTTGCGCCGCGCCGCGGCGCATCTCATCCGGATGTTGCGGCGGCAAGGCGCGCGTAACCAGCCGGTCCATGAGTGAAAGTGTCAAGGCCTGCGGTGCGAAGCAGGCAATCGCGGACAGGAATTCCGGCGGCATCGCAGTGCCGAGAAATCGTCGCGTGTAGTGAGCGGCATAAAACAAGGAGCGGCCGAGGCCGAGGCGGTCGGCGCGTGCGGCAAGCGCGGCCCAGAATTGCGGCTGAACCCCGAAGTGGCATAGCAATTCGTGCAGATCGACCAGGTCGCGCAGGCGGCTGTCGAGGTCGGAGTCCTGGAACAGGTGCACTGCACTGTGCAGCACCATGTCCGGCGGACTCAATACACGATAGCTCTGGCCGTCGATAGGCTGCGCGTCGTCGAACAACAGCAACGGGTCCGGACGCGCACGGCTGGTCGGCGGGGCAATCGTATGATGCAGGTCAAGCTCGATGAGTCGCGCCGGATGCCGCATCGGCGGTAGTTCGTGAGTCCATTCGCGATAGTAGCGCTGGTCGTAGGCGTCGAGTTGGGCGCCTTGCCAGCCGCGGGCGTGCAGATGGGCCTCGGCGAAGTCCAGCGCCGGTCTGACGGTCATGATGTCCAGATCGGCGAAGGTGCGCCCGGCGGAGAATGGCAGCCTTGCAACGAGGTAGGCGCAGCCCTTGAGCACGACCACGGGTACGTCCGTTCCGCGCAACGCGTGCATTACCCGGTCGAGTTCCCACAGGGTCATCTGCTGGCGGTGGAGCGCCGCGATGCGCGCTGCCGCCGTGTGGGTCACCAACTGCTGGGGAAGTCGATCGAGCACGCCGGCGCGCTCGGCATGGAACCCCAGGTGCGCGAGCAGTTTGGCGCGCCGCGCCAGCGGCAGAACCCGGTCCCAGTCAGTCAACGCAAGGCCCGGCATGCTATCCGGCGCGCGCAGGATTCGAAGCAGCAGCTCGCTTGCCAGGTCAGGGCGCGTCATGCTCGCCTATCCGTTGGTCGAGCACGGCGATCGCGTCGTCGAGCTGGCTGTAGGTCAGGCTGTAGCAATCGCAAGCCTTGATAAGCTGCGCCACCGCCTTGAACCCGCGCGCGCCCTGGATTTCATAATTGAATGAATTCCCGGACAGCTTGAGAAAGGCGCGCGACTTGGCCATCGGCGCGAGATCGAGCGGCGCGCCGGCGACGTAGTTTGGAAACACGATCAGCGCCGGCTGTGCCGGTTCCTGCGCGCGCTCGATACTGGAGGCGGGGGGTTTGACGTGCGCCACGTCGCCCTTGCGGGTTTTCGGATAGGTCGGCCCGAATACCGCATCGGGTGCGAATTCGCGGATGACGGCAATGGACTGATTCTTGAGCGGGATGGGCCGAGGGAACGGAATGAGAGCGCTGTCCTCGGGACGCACCAGGCCGAACTCGTCGGACAACAGCCGCCAGCCGCGATAGGCCAGCGCCGCGCTCAGGGTGCTCTTGCCGGATCCCGGCCAGGCGGGGAATAGAACCGCGCGGCCATGTTTCTCGACGACGCCGGAGTGCAGCATCAGGTACTGGTGCGCGCGCATTGCGACACACCAGTTGAGGCCCCACTCCCACAGCGGGAAAGCGTGGTCCAGGGGGAACGGAGAAAACTCAACGTTTCCGTCGCTTTCGAGGATTGCTTGCGGATCCCACCAACGCCGTATCCCGGAGGGACGGCGCAGACGGATGTCAACGTCGGCGAGCGAGTCCTGGCTCGCCACCGGATAGTCGGCGTACAGCGAATGGAACACCGGTGCGATCGGAATACTCCGCGCCCTGAGGCGAACCCGGAAAGGGCCGTGGCGCAGCACCAGCCCTTCGGTGCGGAGCAGATGTCGCAGCGCCTGTGGGGTGTACTCGCCGACTCTCAAGGTTCGAGTGGCACAATCAGCCCGAGTTGGTCGAGTTGGGCCAGGGTGCTTTCCACGATTTCCATGAATTCACTGTCGACGACCACGTCGAACGCGTTGCCGAGTTGCTCGGCAAGCTCGCGCGCGGCCAGGGGCTGCTCACCGAGCAGCCCGACTGCCCGCGCAGCCATGTCGTTCAACAGATGTGTCTCGCCGGAAAGCGGAGTGTAGAGGATATGCTCGCCGTCCCAGTACTCCCACAGCAGCTCATAAGAACGGGGAGCGGTCCAGCGGGGAAAATTGCCTCGATTCATCCGAGGCATTATTCCCTAACTTGCCGGATCATCCAAGCTTGTTACGGACCGACCAGGCCCATTGCGGCGCGCCCAAATCACATTGGCCGCCGGCGATCAATCGCCGGCGCAGAAGCAGGCGCTATGCTATTGGGTTGAGAGAGGTCAAAAAGGACGTCATAAACGGGACATCGTCATTTCGTGCCAATGGATCGATGCCGCTGACGTGCAGATTTCCGTCCGGACCCACATAGACGTAACCGAGTGCCTTCGAATTGGCGGTGGTACTTGGCTTGAATTTTATAGTTGCGTCACCAGCCGTCGCACTGGACCACGAGCCTTTCACCCAATTCGCCCCGACAGCTGGATTGGAGCCGGAAACAGCACATGGATCGGCAACGTTCGTTGAGTTTTTGATGCAGTACCACTGCGTCGTACCATCCTGGTCAGTCGCCGACCTGACATTGATCGCGGAGTTTGGCAGGTTCGTTGAACGCAGCCACTTATCCGTCGAAGCAGCGGGGATGCCGATCGGTACATTATCGTTGACGCTTGGCTGAGCCTTCTGAAACGATCTCTGTCCCGCGGTGCTCAGCGCCAATGCCGCGCCACTGTGCAGCGTGAGCACCACCGGCACCGCCAGCGCCGTTGACTTGATGATCCTGCGGCGGCTCAGCGACGGCTGGCCGTTTTCTGGCGATGCTGGTTCCATTCGAGCAGTCTCGCCGTTCTCGGGGGTGAGGTTGTCAAAGGCCATAAAGATGGGCGTTTCCAGTTTTTTGCGCTCGGCGTAAAGATAAGCAATTTTAATGCCGTGCTGATGCGAATAAGTTAACATATTGAATAAATTGTCTCTTTATATGTAAAAATTATCGACACATCATGACGCGATCGCCGTGCGCCGATTAGCGCGCGACACCCGCAGGCCGACGCTGTGATTGCGCACGCCTCGCCGACATTGAAATCTTCTCGCCGCGGCTCGAAAACAGCCAACCGCGGGCAGCGAGTGTAAAGTTTTTCGACAAGCCGCGGCGAAAACCAGGCAATTGGAGTGGTTGGCCGACTCAGCGCCGGGAGGCGGCATTCCGCCGCTCGGCCCGGATCAGCAGGCCGATCCCGCCGATCACCATCGGCAGGCTGAGCCACTGCCCCATCGACATGCCCAGCGCCAGCAGGCCGAGAAAGTCATCCGGTTCGCGGAAGTACTCGGCGATGAAGCGGAACGCACCGTAGCCGACGAGAAATGCGCCGGAGATTGCTCCCGTCGGACGCTGCCGCGAGGAGTAGATCCACAGGATGACGAACAGACTGATCCCTTCGAGGCCCATCTGATAGATCTGCGACGGGTGACGTACCACGTTGTCGACCTGCGGGAACACCATGCCCCAAGGTACATCGGTAGCGCGCCCGGGCAGTTCGCCGTTGATGAAATTTCCGAGACGCCCGGCGGCGAGTCCCAAGGGCACCAGCGGCGCGAGAAAGTCCATCAGCGCAAGAAAGCTCATGCCGCGCGTGTGCGCAAAGAACATCGACGCAACCAGCACACCGAGAAAGCCGCCGTGGAATGACATGCCGCCCTGCCACACCGCGAATATCTCCAGCGGATGCGCGAGGTAGTAGCCGAACTTGTAGAACAGCACGTAGCCCAGCCTGCCGCCGAGTACCACGCCGAGCACGCCGAAGAAAATCAGGTCTTCGAGATGCTTCGCGGTGGCGCCGTGCCATGGCTGCGCGCGCAGCCGGTACCGGCCGAGCAGCCACAGCGCGAGGAATCCGAGCAGGTACATCAGGCCGTACCAGCGTACCGCGAGCGGCCCGAGATGGATCGCGACCGGATCGAACTGGGGATGAACGAGCATCGGCGAGACTTGGTTTAGAATTGGCCGATTATATCGGACGCACCCCGCGCATCCCGTTCCACGGAGTTTCGCTCATGGCTCTCAACGATCGCTCCCGCACCGTTACCGAAGGTGTCGCCCGTTCACCCAATCGCGCGATGCTGCGTGCGGTGGGTTTTGCGGATTCCGACTTCGACAAGCCGATCGTCGGCGTCGCCAACGGGCACAGCACGATGAATCCGTGCAATGCCGGATTGGCGCCGCTCGCCGCGCGCGCCGAGAACGCGCTGCGTGCGGCAGGCGCGATGCCGCAGATCTTCGGGTTTCCGACCGTGACCGACGGTATTTCGATGGGCACCGAGGGAATGAAGTATTCGCTGGTGTCGCGCGAGGTGATTGCCGACTCGATCGAAGTCGCGGTGCAATCCCAGTTCATGGATGGCGTGCTTGCCATCGGCGGCTGCGACAAGAACATGCCGGGAGCGATGATGGCGCTGGCGCGGATCAACGTGCCGGGCATTTTCTGCTACGGAGGCACGATCAGGCCCGGCGAATGGAAGGGAAAGGCGCTGACGATCGTGTCACCGTTCGAAGCGGTGGGCGCCTACAGCGCCGGCAACATGAGCGACGAGGATTTCATCGGCATCGAAAAAAACGCCTGCCCGAGTTTCGGCGCGTGCGGGGGCATGTACACCGCCAACACGATGTCGTCGTCATTCGAAGCGCTCGGGATGTCGCTGCTCGGCTCTTCGCAACTGGCGAATCCCGATCCTGAAAAAGCCGACAGCGTCGCCGAATCCGCGCGCGTGCTGGTCAATGCGATCCGCAACAAGCTGCTGCCGCGGCAGATCGTCACGCGGCAATCGATCGAGAACGCGATCGCCACGGTGATGGCCACCGGCGGCTCGACCAACGCGGTGCTGCATTACCTCGCGATCGCGCATTCGGCGGGCGTCGAGTGGACGCTCGACGACTTCGAACCGGTGCGCGCGCGCACCCCGGTGCTGTGCGATCTCAAGCCCTCGGGAAAATACGTCGCGACGGATTTCCATCGCGCAGGCGGCGTGCCGCAGGTGCTCAAGATGCTGCTCAACCACGGACTGCTGCACGGCGATTGCATCACGATCACCGGCCGGACATTGGCGCAGGAACTGGAAAGCGTCCCAGACGAACCGCGCAAGGACCAGGATGTAATTCGTCCGTGGAACGACCCGATGTATCCGCACGGCCATCTGGCGATACTGCGCGGCAACCTTGCGCCGGATGGCTGCGTTGCAAAGATTACCGGCCTGAAGAATCCGGTGATTACCGGACCGGCACGGGTGTTTGAATCGGAACCGGACGCGATGGATGCAATCCTCGCCGACCGCATCAAAGCCGGCGACGTGCTGGTGATCCGCTACGAAGGGCCGAAGGGTGGGCCGGGGATGCGCGAGATGCTGTCGCCGACTTCGGCGATCATCGGCAAGGGCCTCGGCGATGCGGTCGGATTCATCACCGACGGCCGCTTCTCCGGCGGCACCTGGGGGATGGTCGTCGGCCACGTCGCGCCGGAGGCGTTTGCCGGCGGCACCATTGCGCTGGTGCAGGAGGGTGACTCGATCACCATCGACGCGCACCGTCTGCTGATTCAACTGAACGTCGCCGAAGACGAACTCGCGCGTCGCCGCGCGCACTGGAAAGCACCGGCGCCGAAGTACCAGCGTGGCGTGCTGGCGAAGTATTCACGTCTGGTATCGACCGCCAGCAAGGGCGCGGTGACCGACGGCTCGCTTTAGTCGCTCGCCGCTTTTTTGTGGTGCGCGGCGTACTCGGCCCGCTCGCAACGCATTTTTCAACAAACTGCTAAGCTTCTTCAATCGCCTCGGCGAGACGGTGCTGTCTTGCAGTCAGTCTGCGGCAGCGTGATCGTGTCACAGCCATGGAGGACGTCATGTTGCACACATTCAATCGCTTCATCGCTTGTCTGCTTATCGTATGCACCATCGGAATCGGCCTGCCGCTTCCCGCCAGTGCGGGTATCGTGGCGACCGGGCAGGTCACGGCTTCGATCGAACGCGACAAGGTGAACAGCTTCCTTGCCCGCGCCGACGTGCAGGCGCAGTTGCGCACCCACGGTGTTGACGCTGCTACGGCCCAGCAGCGCATCGACGCGCTCTCCGATCAGGAAGTCGCGCAATTGGCCGGGCGCATCGACGCGCTGCCGGCCGGCGGCGACGGCGTCGGTGCCGTACTCGGCTTCCTGCTCGTGGTCTTCATCGTCCTGCTGGTGACCGACATTCTCGGGTTGACCAAGGTCTTTCCGTTCACTCGCTCGGTGCGTTGACGGACGCAGTGCTGCGCGGCCTCAAAGCCTTCGGGCTCGCGGGGGCTTTGTTGTTGCTGGCAGTGCTGGCGGGGTGCGCCACGCCGCAAGTCGCGGCGCTGCTCGCGCGCGTGCCGGGCGAATTGCCGCAGCGCGCAGAACTGAGTTCGACACCCTTCTTCCCGCAGGAGGCGCACCAATGCGGCCCCGCGGCGCTCGCGACCGTGCTGTCCCACGAGGGCGTGCAGGTCACGCCTGAAACCCTCAGCGACTACCTGTATCTCCCGGCGCGCGCCGGATCACTGCAGGCGGAGATGCTGGGGAGCACGCGCCGCAACGGCTTTGTCGCCTATCCGCTGTCGGGGCGCCTCGACGACGTGCTGCGCGAAGTCAGCGCGGGCACGCCGGTGGTCGTTTTTCAGAATCTGGCGTTCAGTATCTTCCCGCTGTGGCACTACGCGGTGGTGATCGGCTACGACCTTCCGGCCAACGAGCTCGTGTTGCGCTCCGGCGTGACGCGGCGCTTGACGATGTCGCTCAACGTGTTCGAGCGCACTTGGGCGCGCGGCGACTCGAATTCCCGCGACTGCGCAGCAAAAAAACTATGTTTCCGCAGTTGCGAACCTCGAACGGGTTTCGCCCCGCGCCGCACGCGAGGCATATTCTGCCGCACTGCGACGCTGGCCGGACAGTCTCGAAGCGCGCATCGGCCTGGGCAACGCCGCTTATGCGCTGCGCGACCTTGCCGCGGCCGAGGCCGCGTACCGTCAGGCAGCGCATGAACATCCCGATTCCGGCGACGCCTGGAACAATCTCGCGCAGACGCTCGCCGATCAGGGCCGTAGCGACGCAGCGCTCGCCGCCGCGCAACGGGCCGTTTCAATCGGCGGGCCGCGCAAGGCGCAATACGAGGAGACATTGCGGGGCATTGCCGGCCATCGTGCGGAGAGCGATCGCAAGCCGGAGTGAGCTCGCGGTGCTGCGATCACTCAGGCAAATGATGCGCAGCCGAAGGCAAGCCGCCGCTATCGCCAATGTGGCAAGCGTTACCGGCACGCCGACGCGCGTGCGTGTCGCCGCCAGTCGATGACAATGCCGCGCCGCGCGGGGCGCCCCAACCAAGCAGCGCGCCGGCAACCGCGAGTCCCTTGGCGGTTTGTCAACGATCGAGCAGTACCTGCCCGGCGCGCCGCTCCTGCCCCGATGAGGGCATCGGCAATTTATCAGAGCACGTCCAGCGAGCGCGTGGGAACACGGCGAGGATCGTGGTTGTCATGGTGGACTACAAGGGGGGAGGCGCAGGGTTGCAATTAGCGCCATGCCAGTGCCGGCGCTGTCAAGCGCAGGTTGACTTCGGAAGTACAAACATGAATAAGCGGAGCCGGCAAACTGCCGGCTCCGCACTTCCGCTAAGATGAAGCTGCCCGGTTATTCGAATCGGTTGTAACCGCGCCAGCGCGGATCGCCATCACGCCAGTGCAGGCTGCCGAGGCGCTCGTCGGAATACACGTAGCGGTTGATTTCCGACAGCATGCGTTCGGCGCGCTCCCATTCGTGGATCGCCGGGATCATTTCGTTGCTGCGGTACAGCGTTTCCTTGATGCGCTGGGCGTCGCGGTTCATGGCGCGCAATTCCATGTCGGCGTCCTCGCGGTTGGCGAAGTAGCGGTCAAGCATCCGGTCGAGCCGGGTTGCCGACTCGTGGAAGCGATCCAGCGTTTGCATCATGCGGAATTCCCGCGGGTCGAAGTTCAGCGACTGGCGGTGCGCATGATCCTGTACGTTGCGCGACGCGTTTTCCAGTTGATCCGCGATCGTCTGCACCACCGGCAGATCGCTGCGGTGAATTTCCGCGAAACTCGGCGCCGCGGTCACCAGCGGCAGCGCCATTGCAAGCGAGGTAATCAAGCGTTTCATGTGTGCCTCCATCGAAAACGAAAAAAGGTCAGTACCATTCGCCTGCATCAGCGGCGG
>WNFL01161793.1_pt2 | contig 11674 bp, 12 predicted proteins | sample 5400361 | NCBI WGS metagenome assembly WNFL01 (sample SAMN13153351, study PRJNA577476) | soil metagenome | isolation source: 40 cm soil on Douglas fir-dominated hillslope | place: USA:California | collected 2013-09-17
GCCCGCCGATGGCCTCTCGAAAATGCCCATCCGGTAATCTTCACTCTGCCAGCACTTCCACTTCGGCGGCAACCGGGAGGCGAGGAGGAAAACTGTGGGCCATGGCTGAGTTCCCCTCGCGAGCGGAGGGCCTTCTTGACTTAATGATTCAATCCCTCTAGTCTAATTGAGATGATTGGTAAGAAAACGTTCTTGCTTTTGATAGTCGGAGCGTTGTTGCTTCTGCAATTTGCGGATTGTATGTCTGCGTTTTCGCAGGATCAGCAAGCTATGGAGTGCTGCGGCACATCGGCGTGTACAGCGGCGAATCAGACTCATGGCTGCTGCAAAGCGATGACCTCCACCGAAATGCCCAGTCTGCTGGTTACGGCGCGCGTTTCACTGGTGCCAGTAGTAGCGGTTGTCGAACACGAGCCGGTGCTCGAAGCTGCAGTGTCCATGCCGCCAATTTCACCGTCATTCGAACCACAGAAATACTACCCTTCAGAGCTTTACACCCTCCACAGTTCACTCCTGATCTAGGCCGACCTAATTGGTGCGCCAGGATCGCGCACATGTCGTGCGTGTGTATCCACGGCCGAGCGTAAACACCTAGGAGTTCCAAGGCCATTCAGGAGGCAAAGAAATGTCAGCACTACGCGGAGAAGTGTCTCAACATAAATTGTTTCAGTGGAACGCTCTGTTTTTCGCGGTGTGTCTCTTTCCGATTGCGAGTGCAACCTTAGCATCCGGTCAGCGCGAAATGCCGCCGCAGGAAGAACATGTTCATCAAGCGCTTACTCCGCTAAAAGATTTGTTGAACGAGGCGGAGCAGAACAATCCACAAATTCAGGCCGCGCGACAAGGCTGGGCAGCTGCAAAACAGGTCCCGTCACAAGTCTCGACTCTTCCTGATCCGCAATTCACCGCGCAACAGGTCAACGTTGGAAGCCCCCGACCGTTTGCCGGGTATACGAATAGTGATTTCGCCTACGTTGGGTTTGGCGTTTCACAGGACTTTCCCTATCCAGGAAAACTACGTATCCGAGGGGAAATGGCGAAACGGGATGCTGACGTTGTGCAGCTACAGTATGAATCCGTTCGCCGGTCGGTCCTTGCCGGAATCAAAGCGGCATACTTCCAACTCTCGTATCTGTCCAGGACGCTAGGAATCCTTGAAAGCGACGGAGAACTGCTACAGCAGGTCGAAAAGGCAGCCGACGCGCGCTATCGCTCAGGCATGGGGAATCAACATGATCTGCTCCAGGCTCAGCTTGAACGAACAAAACTTCTCCGCGAAATCACGGTGCACCATCTCGAGGTCGCCAAGTCGCAGGCGCAAATCAAGCATCTTCTTAATCGCCAGCAATCCTCGCCTGACATTGAAACCGCTGATCTATCTGAAACGCCGATCCCTTCTACTTTCGACGAACTCCTGCGTGCTGCGAATGCCCAGAACCCTGAGATTTCCGCCGCAGAGAAAATGATTGAAAGACAAAGTCTGCAAGTCGATCTCGCTCGTAAGGATTTTTATCCTGACTTCAGTGTCCAATACATGTGGCAACGCACTGATCCAACACAATTCCGTGCCTATTACATGCTCAGTTTCAGTGTCCGTGTCCCCATCTATCGCAACCGCAAACAGCGCCCGGAATTGGCACAGGCCGAAGCAGATCTTAATCGGACGCGCAGCGAGCATGAAGTTCAGACACAACAAGTCGCCTTCGAACTTCAGACTGAATACGAAACAGCACAGAAGACCGCCGAGCTCTTGAAGATATACCGAGACGGCCTGCTTCCTCAGGCTCGCGCTGGATTTGAAGCAGGCGTTGCCGCATACCAAAACAATCGTCAAGATTTCCCGGCATTGCTTACGTCGTTTCTCGATGTTCTCCACCTAGACGAGGAGTACTGGCAGAACGTCGCCGAACGTGAAACGGCATTGGCACGAATCGAAGAACTAACTGGATTGTCGTTGCATGAAGAAGAGAGGAAGCAATGAGAACCTATCGCACAGGCTTCTTTCTGGCACTTGTCGGCAACATCGTGCTCGCCGTCGCTCTCGCGGGACTATGGCTTCATTACCGAGCGCCCAAGCCATCAGGGGACACGAGACCTCAAATCACTGTCTCCACCGCACAACCCTCCATGCCGCCGCAGGAATCAACTGAGACGCCTTTGGTCCCGTTACAAATCTCTGCGCAACGATTGCAGAGCATCGGAGTGAAAACCGGCAAGGTTGAACGAAAACTTGTCGAAGACGAGATTCATACGACAGGCAACGTGGCCGTGGACGAAACCAAGTTGGCTTATGTTCAAGTTCGGTTCTCAGGCTACATCGAAAAAGTCTTCGCGGACGCCACCTACCAATACATTCGCAAAGGTCAGCCCTTGTTCACGATCTACAGCCCGGATCTTGTGGCTACGGAACGAGAGTACCTCGTCGCGAAACAAAATCAGTCACACGTCGCGCAGAGTACGGTGCCCGGTGTCGCCTCTAGCGCGGCATCTCTCCTCGACGCGACCAGTGAGCGGCTGAAACAGTGGGGCGTCCCCAACAAGGAAATCGAGAGACTGGAATCGACAGGCCAGGTGCAGCAGGAACTCGAATTTGATTCTCCGGTTTCGGGCTACATCACGGAGCGCAACGCGCTTCCAAGCGTAGCGGTTCAGCCGGAAATGCGCCTTTTTACAGTGGCCGATCTATCTAGCGTTTGGGTTCAGGCCCAGGTATTTCAGAACGATCTCGGACGCATCAAGATCGGTGATCCCACAATCCTGACCGTGAGCACATTTCCAGGCCGGACTTTCCGTGGCCGTGTGGACTTCATTTATCCGCAGTTCGACACAGAAACGCGAACAGCAAAGGTCCGCATCGTTTCTTCAAACTCCGATCTTCAGCTTAAACCTGGAATGTTTGTAAACGTCGCGCTAAAGGTGCCGATGGGCCGCCAACTCGTCATTCCTGCAAACGGCGTCCTGCAATCCGGCATCCGCCAAATTGCATTTGTGGAACGAAGCGACGGGTATCTCGAACCGCGCGAAGTGCAATTAGGTTCGCGTGTGGGGGACGATTTTATTGTGCTGAAAGGGCTGAAAGAAGGAGAGAACATTGTTACGTCTGCAAACTTCCTGATCGACTCGGAGAGCCAGCTTCAGGCCGCACTCGGATCGTTCGTTCCGCCACCGCCCGGAGCCGGTGCCGCGTCAGCGGTGAATACTTCCCAGGCAAATGCCGACTTAGCGTCCGATCCGAGTCCGCCTCATAAGGGAAGCAACGTTTTCCGAGTGAAGCTTACGGACCCTAGCGGAGCCCCAATTCCCGGCGCGGAAGTTTCCGTAACGCTCTCGATGTCTGCGATGCCGGAAATGGGAATGGCAGCGATGCGCACTCCGGTTGCTCTCAGCGACAAAGGGAATGGCATTTACGAAGGTTCAGGCGAGCTTGGAAGCGGTGGAACCTGGCAGACAGCAATTCTGGCGAAGAAAAATGGGCAAATCATTGCCAGCAAACAACTGAGCGTCAATGCGACAGGAGGAATGTAACTTGATCGCCCGATGGATTGACTGGTGTGCGCGAAATCGCTTTCTTGTCTTCACCGGAACATTACTGCTAGTGCTCGCTGGAGTCTGGGCTCTGCGTCGAATTCCCCTCGATGCTTTGCCGGATATTTCTGACGTTGAAGTCATCATTCATACTCCCTGGATGGGAGAGCCGCCGAGCATCATCGAGGATCAGGTTACTTATCCTATCGTCACTACGCTGCTTGCGGCCCCACATGTAAAAGCGGTAAGAGCACAAACGATGTTCGGTGACTCCTACGTCTTCGTCGTATTTCAAGATGGGACGGACCTCTACTGGGCACGGTCGCGCGTTCTGGAATATATGCAGCAAATCCAAGGACGATTGCCGGAAGGCATTCACCCCGTCATAGGCCCGGATGCGACCGGGGCCGGATGGATCTATGAATATGCTTTAGTGGACCACACTCATCAACGAAGCTTGGCCGACTTACGCAGTATTCAAGATTGGTATCTGCGCTACCAACTCGCAACTGTTCCCGGAGTCGCAGAAGTCGCAACCATCGGAGGTTTTGTTCGCCAGTATCAGGTAAACGTCGATCCTGACAAACTCCGCGCTTACGGAATTCCGCTCTCCATCGTGATTGAGAAAGTTCGAGACAGTACGAATGAAGTTGGGGGACGGCTGCTTGAAATGGGTGGGGCTGAGTACATGATCCGTGGTCTGGGTTACCTGCATTCACTGAACGATTTGGAGACCGTTCCCGTCGCAACCAAGAATGGCACTCCGGTGCTCGTCCACGATCTCGGGACTGTCACGTTCGGTCCAGACATTCGGGAAGGAGTTGCGGAGTGGCAGGGGGAAGGCGAAACCGTTGGCGGAATTGTCGTCATGCGCGACGGCATGAATGCTCTGAGCGTCATCAACGGCATCAAAGCGAAGCTAGAAGAAATTAAACCATCCCTCCCAGCGGGAGTCGAAATCGTTGCCGGTTATGACCGCTCAGGATTGATTCATTCATCTATCGACACGCTACAACGCGACTTGCTTGAAGAGGCGATTATTGTCAGCATCGTTATTGTCATTTTCTTGTTTCATTTCCGTTCGGCGTTCATACCGATTCTGACGTTGCCCATTGCTGTGATTGCCGCCTTCATCCCGATGTACTACCTCAATGTGAGTTCGAACATCATGTCCCTCGGCGGCCTGGCGCTTGCGATTGGCGTGCTCGTGGACGCGGCCATCGTAATGGTCGAAAACGGGTACAGGCAACTATCGGAGCATCAAGCTACGGAATCAGGTCCTATTTCCGAGCCGTCCAGAATTCGTATTCTGCTCGATTCAACCAAACAAGTTGGTCCCGCAATTTTCTTCTCGTTGGTCATCATCGTGGTTTCCTTTTTGCCTGTGTTTTTGTTGGAGGATCAAGAGGGGCGGATGTTTCGCCCTCTGGCGTGGACGAAAACGCTGGCTGTTGGTTTCTCCTCTGTGCTTGCGATTACTCTTGTCCCTGTTCTGATGATCCTTTTCATCCGGGGCAAACTCCGACCAGAATCTCGGAACCCTCTTTCTCGCCTGACACAGGCAATCTACCTTCCCGTTCTGCGTCTGTGCCTGCGCTTTCGGAAGACCACTTTGGTAGTCAACTTGATATTTCTGGTCCTTACGTTGCCTCTGGCGACGAAGATCGGGAGTCAATTCATGCCGCCGCTATTCGAGGGCTCGGCGCTCTACATGCCGTCTGCCTTGCCAGGAATCTCCGTCGGGCAGGCATCCCAGTTGCTTCAAGAACAAGACAAGATCATTCGCACATTCCCAGAAGTTGAGACTGTATTTGGAACCATTGGACGATCCGACAGCGCCACCGACAACGCTCCGCTAGACATGTACGACACGACGATCATGCTCAAGCCACGCGACCACTGGCGTTCTGGAATGACCTACGAAAAACTCATTCAGGAAATGGACGCGAAACTTCAGTTTCCCGGCCTCTCCAATACTTGGACGATGCCGGTCGAGAACCGCCTGGACATGGAACTCACCGGAATCAAAACGCCCCTCGGCATGAAGATTCAAGGACCGAGTTTGGACGGAATACAGCGAGTCGCCGCACAAATACAACAGGTCCTAACAAGTCTTCCGAACGTGCGGTCGATCTTCGCTGAACGTGTTTCGCAGGGGTTCTACATCAATATCGAACCCAATCGAATGGAAGCCTCACGTTACGGGTTGACCGTCGCGGATGTCCATCGAGCAGTCACTTCGGGAATCGGCGGTGAAATGGTGACCGAAAACATCGAAGGCCGCGAGCGGTATCCGGTCAACGTCCGCTACAACCGCGACTTCCGAGACAACGTCGAGGAACTTAGACGAGTTCTGATCGCTACCCCGACCGGCGCACAAATTCCCATCGCTGAAGTCGCCAAGATTTCTTTCTCGCGGGGACCATCCATGATCCGGGATGAGGACGGAGCCTTGACCGGCTACGTATACATCGACCTGAACACGAAGGACTACGGCGGTTTCGTTACCAGCGCAAACAATCTTTTCCACCAGAAACTCGCGCTACCGCCCGGATACACTTACAAGTGGTCCGGCGAATATGAATTTGAATTGCGTGCAAAGGAGCGGCTGCAAATCATCCTGCCAGTAGTTTTCTTTGTCATCTTCTTGCTGCTCTACATGGTATTTCACTCGGTCGCAGAGGCCGCCGTCCTAATTTTCCCCACGATCTATGCCCTGACCGGCGGACTGATTCTCCAAAAACTTCTAGGCTATAACTTCAGCGTTGCCGTGTGGGTGGGTTACATCGCCCTGTTTGGCATCGCGGTTGAGACAGGCGTTGTCATGGTGGTGTATTTGCACGAGGCATTGGACCATCGCCTGGCAACCGGCATCCCATTGCGCCACGAAGACATCGAGACCGCTGTAATCGAAGGTGCGGTACAGCGATTGCGGCCAAAACTAATGACCGTGAGCGTCGTCTTAGCTAGTCTTGTCCCAATCTTGTGGGAGACGGGAGTTGGTTCAGACGTGATGAAGCCAATTGCCGCTCCACTCGTCGGCGGGATGATTACTTCAACGATTCACGTATTGATTCTGGTGCCGGTGTTTTTCGCTTTGATGAAGGAACGTGCGCTACGTCGTGGCACTTTGCAACCGATGGAACCAGAAGTCGGCCAAGAGTGATTAATCAACGAATAGGAGAAACGCAATGAAAACAATGTTCTCGGCAAGATTAAGTCCGTTTCTGGCAACGGTAGCTTTGTTCGGGGTGACTGCCATGCAGGGACAAACGTCGGGATCGCAGAAAACGCTAACCGGAGTCGTGAGCGATTCGATGTGCGGTGTTAACCACATGGCGAAGAATATGAGTTCCGCCGACTGTTTGCGTATGTGTGTGAAGAAAGGGACCAAATACGCTTTGGTGGTCGATAAGAAGGTCTACACTCTGGAAGGCCACGAAGCAGAACTGGACAAGTATGCCGCGCAGAAAGTCACTCTACAGGGAACAGTGAATGGCGAGACCGTGAATGTGGCGTCGGTAGCGCCGGCGAAGTAGAAATTCAACAGTACCACTCGTAGTTTGTTGCGACTGTGGGCTGATATCCTCATCTCATGGCCGAAACGGCTTTAAGTCGTCACGCGATTACCCAGCGAGGAAGGAAACTTGAATATTTCACCATCGCGTGGAACAGTGTCGAAGGAATTGTTGCAGTTGTGGCAGGAGTGGTTGCCGGTAGTATCTCCCTAGTTGGCTTTGGAGTGGACAGCTTCATCGAAGTCACATCAGGGGCTGTTCTGCTTTGGCGAATGTCCATCGACGGGGACGAGCATCAACGAGAACGCGCCGAGCAGATGACACTTAGAACCGTAGGCGCATGTTTCCTTGTGCTGGCGGCTTATGTGGGTTACGAAGCTTTGAACAATTTGTTGGAGTAAAGAACCTCCGAACATAGCCTTCCCGGGACTATCCTTGCCTGCGTATCACTCGTAGTCATGCCTTTGGTGTCTCGCGCGAAGCGACGCGTTGCAACGCAGTTGAAGAGTGCCTCAATGCACGCGGATGCCAAACAGACAGAATTTTGCACTTATCTGTCGGCCATACTGCTTGGTGGCTTAGTTCTAAATGCTGCTTTTGGCCTGTGGTGGGCGGACCCAATAGCGGGCCTAGTCATGGTTCCGATCATTGCGAGAGAGGGAGTGGACGGACTGCGGGGCGACACCTGTTGCGACTGAAATTGAGATTGAGAACGAGAACCTAAGACCTGGAGATGGAAGTTAGTGGCAGCACCGATCTATCCTCATCAATGATTTTCGCTGTCGTCAAAATTGCGTCCGCGATGGCGCTCTCCATTGCCGGCGAAGGTTTGCCTTCGCACGCCGCGATCCTGCGGGCCGCAGCTTCAGCCGGCGAAGGAGTTGCGCGTTTGCAGCCACGATAATCGTGGAGAGGCTCATGGCAATCGCACCAACGCTCATAGGCAGATCGAGGCCTTCGATGATTCGAGGACGCGCCAATCTGATGGCAAGCTTCACCGGATACGGCAAGACGATCAAGCTTCACTCCGGCGACGCACTTGTTGTGCACCATTCTCGGGATAGTCGCGTCGTGATTCTCGAGTACGAAGTGCACGGCAAGATTCTTTCGAGTGGCGCACCCTACGACAACAGGTTCATTTCGGTCATCACGATTGAGAAGAGAAAGATCATCCATTGGCGAGACTACATGGACTCTTTGGCTGCCTGGACGGCGTTGAATAGTGCTTCCTAGTCTCAGAATTCTCTCGGTTGCACGTGACTCGAAACGTATGGCGCTACCGATGAGGAGAACGATCCCCCATGGCTCGCACCGCGATCTAGGCGCTATAGGAAAACAGCATAAACGCTCTGATGCGATGGTTTACCGATCTAAAGAATCCGTCCCAGGTGGTGTTACGCCAGGCCAGCGCTTCGAGCGTCCCTTAGGGCTCCGTGCCGATTCAAATTGTCTCACTACGGGTTCACACTTTGCAGGAAAGGAGCTGCAAAGTGGAGAGAAAAAGAGGAGAACGATACAGCCAGAAATTCCGTCGCCAGACCGTTAAGCGCATGAATGGATGCGACAACATCCTGAGACTATCGCGGGAGATGGATAAGGTGAGCCGGAGTGCTATCACCTGGGCATGATAGGATTTCCGTGCCGGAGTAAGAATAATCGTTGCCGAAGCTGGAATGCGAATCGAGAAGCGTTCTGCGGGTCTTGATTGCAACCATTCGCCACCTTTGGACTCGCGATTGCAACCCGATTGCTGCGTGACGTAGATCACAAAGGCAAGGATTCTGACGAGCGGGTAGATGCTGAGGATCACGAGAACAGAAAACGGAGAAGTGGTTTTTAAGCTGAGCGGTCGAATCGAAACAGAAAACATAGCCGAGTTGGAGGCGCTGCTCAGCGCGGAAACGAGCGGGGGCCACGTCCTCTTGGACCTGAGTGACCTAACCCTCGTGGACCAAGACGTCGTCGGTTTTTCTTAGGCACTGCGAAACCGATGGCATCGAGCTCAAGAATTGTCCGGCCTATGTTCGGGAGTGGATGAAGCAAGAAAAAAGCTGAAATTATTCGCCAAGACGGTGAACGGTTTGGGGGGTAAACGCACTCATTGCGCATATTCGAAGGAGGTGTCACATGAAACGGATCGCTTTCCTGGTGGTTGCAGTTGCAACGGTGGCCGGCGTAGTCGCATCCATGGCCCCCGCATCTGGTCGCGCCGATGATGAGGCCGTCCCAATCTTCGGAATCAAAATTCCCCCTGGATACCGCGACTGGAGGTTGATTTCCGTGGCCCACGAAGAAGGCAACCTCCACAGTTTCGCTGCTGTTTTGGGCAACGATGTAGCGATCAAGGCCTACCGCGAAGGGAAGCTTCCATACCCGGACGGCACAATCATTGCCGCTTTGCACTATAGCCACGTCCCGTCGGAGGAAAACGACAAAGTCTTTGGCAATCCCCAATCTTTCGTTCCAGGGCCCCCTACGAACGCTCAGTTTATGGTCAAGGACTCAAAAAAGTACGCCTCCACTGGCGGATGGGGGTTCGCTCACTTCAACAAAGACGGCAAACCTGGCAACGAGGTGTTGCTCAAAACCTGCTCCCCCTGCCACGCGAAGGCTTCTCGCGACTTTGTTTTCACCCGTTACGCGCCTTGATGAATTGGCTGCGCGCGACGGACAGTCTTCTTGTTCGAAGGAGGTATCGCATGACCCGGATCGCTTTCTTGCTGGTCGCAGTTGTAACGGTGGTCGGCGTTGTCGCCTCCATGGCTCCTGCACACGTACGCGTCGATGGAGAGGCTGCCCCGATCTTCGTAACCACGATTCCCCCGGGATACCGGGACTGGAGATTGATCTCCGTGGCGCGCGAAGAAGGCAGCCTCAACGATATCCGCGCCGTTCTGGGCAATGATGCAGGGATCAAAGCCTATCGCGAAGGAAAGCTTCCTTTTCCAGAGGGCACAATCATTGCCCGAATAGCCTGGAGTTTCGACTCGTCCAAGGAAAACAACGAAATCTTTTGCAAGTTGAATCCTGCCCGTTGTGGCCATCCCCAATCCTACGTGGCCGGCCCCCCAAAGAACGGGGTACAGTTTATGGTCAAGGACTCGAAGAAATACGCATCGACCGGCGGCTGGGGGTACGCTCAATTCGACGACGGCAAACCCCCCGACGAGGCGGTGCTCAAAACCTGCTATCCCTGCCACGCGGCTATCAAAACTCGCGACTTCGTCTTCACCCATTACGCACCTTGATACCGAGAATCACAGCAGAAAGGAATGAGACGATGACCGCACACAATTCAACTGCAGCACTGGCCAAAAAATCCAAAACTAATCAAAAGGAGAACACCATGACCCAACCTGGTGCTACACAACGAAGCAGGGAGCAGGCAGACGGGTCCCCAATGCCAAGTACACGAAAAAGCGAGAATGTCACAGGAGGTGCCGGACGCGTCGGAGCCGCGAGCAAGACTACTCGCGAGCGTGCTGCTAAAGAGCGTCTGACAGGACATGGCCTCGAGCCCGCGACACCGCATGTGCCGTCGGGCATCGTCATGAGGCTAGCCGTGATCGGCATTGCGATCGCGCTACACGCGCTGTCTGCCTCGGCACAGACTGCGAGGGACGTCAAAGGGCCGACACCGCTGGTCGCAATCCCGAATGAGGCACCAGCGAAACTAATCGTCGATCCACCAACTCCCGAACAGCTGGCCTTGGGACGCGTATTCATCCAATACCGGACCGAAAACCTGCGCATTCTGCCGGTGTTTGGTAACGCTGCCCTCGCTGTCTCGCCACGCGTTGGACACCTGCACTATAAAGTGGATGACCAGTCCTGGCCCACTGTCGATACCAGCGGCGAAACGGTGGTCCTCGTCGGACTGGCACCTGGTCCGCACAAAGTGCTGCTCGAATTGGCGGATGCGACGCACAAGCCGATCCCGGGCGCCTCCAAACTGGTGGAGTTCATCGTGCCTGCTCCGAAGGGGCCACAGAATTAGGCGGAAGTGGGCCGATGCAATCGGCTTCGCTGAATGAATCGTTAGCCAAAGACCTCGACAATACTCCAAAGGAGGCGTCGAGACCCCCGGGGGTGGACGCCCGACCATGAGCCGGGGCAGTGAGGAGAAAGAGCTTTATGTACTTCAAGACCGCCGACGTTGCGGGCCTTACGCTCTTCTACCGCGAGGCCGGGGACCCGTCGAAGCCGACCATCGTCCTGCTGCACGGTTTTCCCTCATCGTCGTACCAGTTTCACGACATCGTTCCGCTTCTGGCGGATCGGTTTCATGTCATCGCGCCCGACTACCCCGGCATGGGATATAGCGAGGCCCCGGACCCGACTGTCCTGCGACCGACCTTCGACGACGTGGCCATGGCCATCGACGCGTTCATCGCGCAGTGCGCGCCCGGGCCAGTCATCTTGTACCTGCACGACATCGGCGGTCCGATTGGAATGCGGATCGCGACGGCCCATCCCGAGCGGATTGCCGGCCTGATTTTTCAGAACTTCACCATGTCAGTGGAGGGTTGGAACCCCGAGCGCCTGAAAGTCTACGAGCGGCTCGGCGGCCCTGAAACCCCAGAGAAGCTGGCCGAGACCGAGCAATTTGCCACCGTGGAACGCGACATGTT
>WNFL01231402.1_pt1 | contig 11674 bp, 8 predicted proteins | sample 5400361 | NCBI WGS metagenome assembly WNFL01 (sample SAMN13153351, study PRJNA577476) | soil metagenome | isolation source: 40 cm soil on Douglas fir-dominated hillslope | place: USA:California | collected 2013-09-17
CGACGGTCTTCTCCTGATCGAACATGGCGAAGGAATGATGGGCGAAAGCGGGCGCGGCAAACCCGAGCGCCAAGCTCGCAAGGCTGAAAACTTTTAAGTTCATCGGCGTCTCCCAACTCTTGGCTCGACGAAATGCACGCGATGCTGCGCAATCAGAAGCCAGCGACCGTTCGAGGTCGAGCGAACCTCGCTATTCGCCGGTGATGAGGGCGCTCTTGGCGGTTGGCACCTTGGAATCGCGGTTCATGATGTAATCGTGGATGTTCTCGGCACAGACGTCCTCGATCAAGAGCCCCTTGGCCCGCTGATACTGGACGACACCCGACCAGGGCGTGTTGAAGGTGCCCGGATCTTCGACCGTGAAATCGACGCGCAGCACCTTGCCCTGATAGCCGCGGTCGATGACGTCGTCAGTGCCACCCGATGCGCCGAAACCGCCGGCGCGAACGGGCTCGGCCCGGGCGCTCGCCTGATCCACCATGTGGAAGCGCTCAACCACGTGCAGCGCCTCGGTGTGCGGCGTGCCGTAGCGATCGACGGTCGAGAGCGGCTTGACAGCGATTCCGACGGTATCCACCACGAGCGTGTCGCCTTCATACCGGGCGATGGAATCCCCGTACCAGCTGGGCGTGACATGCGCTGGATGGGACACATTGAGGCGTACATGTCGAACCTGACTCGAATGCGAGAACAGGAGCGTCACCTGGTCCTTCTGCTGGAGGATTTGGAGCTGCTGGTTGCCGAGGATGTAAGGCGGCGGCTCAGGCCAGCACTGGTTATGCGCAGTCGGGAACGCATCGCCCGTCCGCGCGATCTCGCCGTTTTTCTTTACGACCTCGGCGGCCCAGGGCTTGAGCATCGGGTCGTTATAGTTGCCGACCATGACGTTGCGGCTGCCGGAGATGTTCTTGAGCGGGCCAACGCCGGAATCGGGCGCAGCGTAGTCGATGGTGTTGCGGCCCCAAACGCCGGAGAAGTCGGGGCTTGTTTCCGCGCCTTTCGCATTGTGCGCGGATGAGAGGAGACCGGCGCTCAGGAGCGCGGCGAGCGATAATTTATGTGGTGTGGTCATGGCGCCCCGGTTGTCGGTCTCCTTACTATATCGCGTTTAGTGCGCCCGGTCAGCGGAGTTCCCTGCCCGCTTGCGTCTACGGCGAGATGCCCATTTTCGCCATTCGGCCTGCGATTCCGCTTTCGATCTGCTGGGCGGCATCAATGTCCAGGAGCCCGCTTTCCGCATCGCCGGACTTCGTCTTCGCAACGCCGCGCCCATAGAGCGAAGAGGCGAAGCGCGGCCTTATCATGAGCGCGGCAGAGTAGTCCTCGATCGCTTGCGCGTAGCGACCGAACTCGAGATAGACGTCCGCCCGTGCTTCGCGTGCGTCCGGGGAGCGCGGAGCCATCATGACAGCCCTGTCGCAGTCCTGAACGGCGCCCTGGTCCTTTTTCGATATGACGCGAGCCATGCAAAGGCCGCTATAATCCTCGGCGTTCGCTTTGCCGGCATCGACGTTCTTTCTGAAATCGGAGATGGCCCGGTCGTAGCGCGCGAGCAAAAAATAACTCTGACCGCGGCCGCGATAGAAGAGCTCGACCTGGTCGTTTCCGCTCGCCCGGCTGATCGCTTCGGAGTAGTCGTCGAGCGCAAGGGCGGTTTTGCCGGTCGCATGGTAGACGCGCGCGCGCCCGAAGTAGTTGTACGCATCGCGCGGGTCCAAGCGAATCGCCGCATTGATGTCTATCAGCGCCTGGTCATACCGGCCCATAGCGAAATAGGTGTCGCTTCGCGCAAGGCGGAGGAAGGAAACGCTCAGAGCGTCGTCTTCCTGGTAGACGTCCCCGCTTCGATAGAGCGAGCCGTCGGGATCCGAATCGACGGCCTTGGTCTGGTCGGCAAGAGCGAGATCGAACGCGCCCTTCTGGGCATAACCGATCCCGCGATTGCCGTACGCCGCGAAATAATAAGCGTCGATGACAAGCGCCTGCGTGAGATCGGCGATTGCCTGATCGGGTCGACCTAATGCCAACAGTGCACGCCCGCGTGAATTCAGTGTCCGGGCTTCGAGATACGGCGACAGCGTCTTGTCCGCAAGCGCTTCGGTCAGCGAACGAATCGCGTCGGCAAAATGGCGTTCGCCCAAATCCTGACGGCCTTTTTCCCATGCTCGATAGCTGTCCGGCGACGTTGTACCGAGGAGATCCGGCTCCGAGCGAATGAATGGAGTTTTCAAGAGCTTGCCATCGGGAACAGCGGTGTTCACCGCGCCTCTTGCCGGCTGTTGCCTGCGGTTTGTCGCAATTGGGATGTCGCGAGCGTTCTTGTCCGTGACGACGAAGTAATAGTCGAGCGATTTCGCGATTATGTCGTAGCCGGACGTCGTGCTGAGCCCGCGGTCGCGATCATGAAGGTCGAAATCGCCGATATAGGTGATTTCGCCGGGTTTGATCGTGAAGGGAACCTCGAAATACGGGAAGAATTGCCAGCGAACATTTTTCTCGCCGCCCAACAATCTGATGCGAAAGAATTCGTAATCGCCTGGATGCAGCCCACGGACGACAACGCTGCCGGATTCGTTCCCGTCTTCGAAATCCTTCGGCACCGCGAAATCGAAACCACTCGTGCCGCGACTGACGACACCCTTATCGGAGCGGTCCGCCTTGCGGAAATCCAGTGCCAGACTGATGGCCGGTCCCCACTGCTTCGCCCAGCCGACCGACATCACGAGATAGCCGGCATCCGCGCCTGTATAGCTGCGGTCGCCGAGATCGGCGGCTGAAGCGTCCGTGACTGCAATCAGCAGCAGAAACGCCGAGAACAAGATGCGCATGAGTGCCACGATTCATCCGTCCCCCAATGTTACTTGAAAGCAATATCGTCGAAGCATCGAGCAGTGGTGAAACAAAGGCACGTCAGGCCTTTCCCAATTGCGCCGCCGCGAGCGCTTCTTTCACTCGGGCCGGCGTCATCGGATATTGGCGCAGCCGTGCGCCGGTCGCATCGAAGAACGCGTTGGCGATGGCGGCTGCGGTCGCGCCCATCACCTCCTCGCCCGCGCCGGTCGAGGGCTCGTCCAAGCGCTGCACCACGACAGGTACGACTTGGGGATGCTCGGCAAATCGCAGAATGGGGTATGAGCCCCAATCCAGACTCTTGACGCCGTTCTCGTCGAAGATGATCTCTTCTTTGAGCACACGACTGGTGCATTGGACCATCTGGCCGATGATCTGATTTTCGATCAGCGCCGGATTGATCGCGAGACCGACATCGAGCGCGCCGAAGAGGCGTTTGACGAGGATGTTGCCGGTCTTCTTGTCGACCTCGATGTCGGCCACAGCCGCGCCGTACGAAACGTGATGGGTGCCGAGCCCGATGCCCCGCCCCGTCACGATGTCTGCGTTGGAAAGCGACGACGCGGCAATGCGAGGCACCCAGCGCGCGGCTTCGGCGGCAGCTTCCAGCACGCCGAGCCAGCGTTCACCCCCGATGTTGATGCGGCGGAAGGCGAGCGGATCCATATCGAGTGCGTGGGCGAGCTCGTCGATCGTCTGCTCCGAGGCAAAGCAGTAATTCAGGTCAAGCGGGGAGCGCAGGGCTGCACCGCGCAGTTGTCCCTTCATCGGCACCGCGTGGCTGATCACGCGCCGGTTGGCGATCCGGTACATCGAGCCGGTGCTCATCGGATTGACGGTGATCGAGTTCGAGCCGCCGCCGCGCTCGATCGGGTCAGCATTGAGCGCGAGATCGTGCACCGTCGCGTTGACCGTCCAGCCGTGCTGCCAGCCGTGATACTCGTACGCAATGAGCCTGCCGCTTTGATCGACGCCGGCGCGCACATCCGCGAGGTGGGCCGGGCCGTACTGGTCCCAACCATGCTCGTCCCAGCGCATGAACTGAACGCGCACGGGCTTACCGACGGCCTGCGAGAGAAGTGCGGCGGCCTGCGATGCGTCCTCGTAGCAGCTGCGGCCGAAGGTGCCGGAGCTTTCGTAATACTGCACGCGCACTTTCTCGATGGGCAGCCCGAGCACCTTGGCGAGCTGCGCACGCGACGAATAGACGTCCTGCGTGGAGGAGCGCACCAAGGCGCCGGCCGGTCCGACCTCGGCGAGCGCGCAATTGGGCCAGAACGGCAGATGGCCTTGATAGGGACCGCGATAAGTAGCGGAAGCCGTGTATGCGCAGGACGCGAACGCGTTCGCCGCGTCGCCGATATCGGCGACGACGGTGTCGGTCGTCTTCGCCGCGCGCATCTTGTCGTAAAGCCCGGCATTGCCTGAAAGCGCCGGCCCTTTTTCCCAGGTCACTTTCAGCGTGCGGGCGGCACGGACCGCATCCCATTCGCGTTCCGCGACGACGCCCAGGAAATCACCCCTGCGCACGACGCGGGCGCCCATGTTCTTGATCGAGCTCTCGTCAATGCTGAGCGGTTTCGCGCCATAACCGAAAGCGCGCTGTCCGCGCGGCAGCACAATGCGGCCATGCAGCATGCCAGGCAGACGCAAATGTTGGACGCGAATATATTTGCCGCTGAACTTGTCGGGAAGATCGACGCGTGGCGCACGCGTGCCCACGAGCTTGTAATGGTTGTGCGGCTTCAAGGGCGCGGTGCCGGTGATCTTGACGTGAAACGGCGTGTCGCCAAGAAGCTCGCCATAGGTGACGGAGCGTCCCGGCGAGCCCTCGATGGAAACGACGCCGTTCTCGACGACAAGGCTTCCCTTCTGCACACCGAATTTGACGGAGGCGAGCAGCAACAGCGCTTGGCGCGCCTCGGCCGCCGCGATACGGAGCGGCGGGCCACCCTTGTCAATGGACGAACTCGAGCTCGTCGCGCCTTGATCCGGAGTGACATTGGTATCGAGTCGGACAGCCGAGAGCTGGCTCATGTCGAGGTCAAGCTCTTCGCCTGCGATCTGCAACAGGCCGGTCGTGTTCCCCTGCCCCATCTCGCATTTGCCGAAATAGATGGTGGCCGTGTTATCGGCATGCACGGCGATCCACGAATCGACCTCCATTGGATCAGGCGGACCCGCGGCGTCGCCGCGCGCGTAGGCCGGGCCCAGACCGGCAAAGCTGAAGCCGACGATGAGCGCGCCACCCGTCTTTATGAGCTCGCGGCGGGAGAGTTCCAGCGCGGTCATGTTGCCCTCGACATTCTCGAGGCGGCGAGCTGGATCGCCTGCATGATGCGCTGATACGTGCCGCAGCGGCAAAGATGGCCGTTCATCGCCTGGCGAATTTCCACTTCGCTGGGGTTCGGATTTTTGGCCAACAGCTCGGATGCCTTGATGGTCATTCCGTTGTAACAGGCGCCGCAATGCGCGGCCTGGAGGTCGAGGAACGCCTGCTGGAGGGGATGGAGCGTGGGCGGATCTTTGAGGCCCTTCTGTTTGGCGTAAAGCTGCGGCAGGCCCTCGAGCGTGGTGATCGATTTTCCGGCAACGCTGTCTATGGGCGTGACGCAGGAGCGGATTTCGACGCCGTCGGCGAGGACGGAACAGGAACCGCACTGCGCGAGACCGCAACCGAATTGCGGACCTTTAAGCTCGAGATCGTTGGTGAGGACATAGAGCAACGGCGTGTCGGGCTCGGCCGAAACCGGGCGGACTTCTCCGTTGACCTTGATACTGAGCGGCTGCGCCATCCGCTGTCTCCCCATACGCGCAGGACTATAGCGCGGATCGGACCCGGATGCGTGGTTACAATGAGGAACTTTCGTCGTAGGAACGACAAACGAAAGTGGGCGTCTGCGCGACTGGAACAGGCCCGTATCGAATTTTTGCTCGTTCGCCTCTTTTTGATCGCGCGATTGATCCGCGCAAGGCCTGGGTTTGCTCCCAATCGCATCGGCAACGCGCGAGGATGTGAGTTCGCGTCAAGCAGAGTTCCTTTCTAAATCGGCGGCGTGCAATCTCAATGCGTGCGTGTGGTGCTCATGGCTGGGCCAATCGAAACCATCGAGGCGCGTCCCGATGCGCCCCTGGATGAACGTCTCGATTACTATCGACGACAGGCAGCAGCCGCGAGCGAAGCGGCTGAAAAGGCCGTGAGCGCGTCCCTCTCCGATGCTTACACGCAGCTTGCGCTCGCCTGGTTGCGTCTCGCCGAGGAAAGCGCCCGTCTCGGACGGCCAATCTTCTGAACCTTGTTCGGCACTCGTTCGCTCGCCGGCTCAAGCTTGAGCGCGACAAACTTTTCGTCATGCATGAGTGGCAAAGAATAAAAGAATAAACGTGAGCCTGTGTGTTGAATTCTTCGGAACCTTTACAAGAGTTTAGGGTTCGCAGGGGGCTGAGAGCGCTGGCGGCTTCCGTGATCACCACACTTCCGGGGCGAGAACTATCATTTCAATTGGCCCAGAAGTGGCGCGCCCTCCAATCCATGAATCCCTCTCTTGCGGCGCCCTATTTTTGTCCTGAGTTTACCTCGGCAGTGGCGGCAGTACGTCCCGACGTTTATTTCGCGGTAAAAGAGGAGCATGGCTCCATCGTCGCGTTCTTCCCTTATCAGCGTCAGGGCCGTTCCGGAGGACCTGTGGGCGGGCCGGTGTCGGACTTTCAGGGCGTGATCGCCGCACCAGAACTTGAGCTCGACATTGCCGCGATGCTCAAGGCTTGCGGCCTGCACGCGTTTGATTTCGATCACATGCTGGCTTCGCAGCACGGATTCACGCCGTTCGCGATCGAATTCGAGCCCTCGCCTCGCATCGAGCTTTCAGAAGGTTTTGCGGCCTATGTCGCCGAGCGCCGAGCGGCCGGCTCAGAACAGATCAAGAAATGCGGGAACCTGATGCGCAGGATCGAACGTGAGGTCGGCGCTCTCAGATTCGTGGAAAAGAGCCGCGACCTGAGCCACTTGCGACAGGTCATGGCCTGGAAATCTGCGCAATATCTCCGCACGGGCCATCGGGACATTTTCTCGACCGATTGGGTCCGGAGACTAGTTGAACGGATCCACGCAACCGAAACGGCGGGCTTCGCAGGTCGGCTCTCGCTGCTCTATGCGGGTGATCGTCTGGTCGCCGGTCATTTCGGCATGACCACGCCTACGGTTTGGCATTACTGGTTCCCATCATTCGACAAGAAGTTCGCAAAATACTCGCCGGGACTACTTCTTCTTTTGAAGATGGCTCAGCGAGCCCCGGAAATTGGTGTCGAGAGAATCGAGCTCGGAAAAGGCATGAGCCTTTACAAGGAAAGGCTCATGAACGGACGCGCCGTGCTCTGCCGCGGCGCGGTTGAACTTCCCTCGATGCTCAAGGTCAAGCGCTCGATCGGAAGGCGTGTGTGGTCGCTCGCGCGCGCGATCATGCTCAACGTGGAACCCGCCCGGCGCCTCATGCAGCCGCGTCTGCAGCGTGCGCGAGTCAATCAGAGCATGCGGTTTAGCCCCGACCGGCCTACGAATTGAGGATGGTGCCCCCCGTTCGGGTGAAGCACTTGGCCGGTCATATAGGACGCGTCCTCGCAAGCCAAAAACACGTAGCAAGGCGCCACCTCGTTGGGCTGTCCGGCACGTTTCATCGGCGTCTGCTGGCCGAACTCGGCGACGTGTTCCGCATCGAACGAAGCAGGGATGAGTGGCGTCCAGATCGTGGACCACCAACTGCGAGGTTCCTGTGGGCTAATTCTGCTCCAAAGGCGCATTGGCGTCGACATGCGTGGCGAGGAGCATTGCACGCAGACAGGCGGAGAATTCCATCCCTTCGCGCATGACCTTGCCGCTCACCGCCGCGCACCCAGTCAAGTCCGCTGCTCGTGCAAGCCGCTTGGATTGGAGCATGCAGGTCTTGCGCAGCACGTCGGTACGGAGCGCCAGCTCATCCACGACCGGTTGGACGCTCTCCAACCGGGCGTCGCGGTTGGCAAGCCAATTGCGCATGTCGTCGCGCATTTCTTGAAGGCGCTTCTTGTCCTTGCGCGAGCGCGTCGTGGCGATCTTGTCCTCGATTCGCCGCAAGGTCGCATCACCGAGATCGCGTTTCCGCTCGAGAATCCTGCTTACCGAGTGCGGATCGAGATCGGCCGCGCCGCGGACGGCAAGATCGGCGAGCTGCCGCAGCCCGCGGGCCGCGCTCGCGATCTCATCGTGCATGCGATTGACCTCAGGACCATGCGCGCTCAGGAGATTCTCCTCTTCGGACGAGCTCGGCGCAGAACGGTGTTTCCCCATCGCCTCGAGCGGAACGGCGAGGTGGGAGATGCTTGCCTGCAGTACTGCGCTGTCCCCGTCCGCAACCGACTGAGCGAGACCTTCCGACGCTTTTTTCAGTCTGGCAAGCGTGGCTGCGCGACCGCGAGGCAGCTTCGCCAACTGCCCTTCCCACGGAGCAACAGTTTCGCGTGTCGCCTCACGGATTTTCGCTAGCGAGCGGCGCAACAGACCGGGCGTCAGCGCCTGCACCTCGGGAGGCGCAGTTTCGGCGGCCGTGCGGGGCGACGTCTCTTCGTCGTGATCCAAGCCGGGCCCACTCATGTTTCGCCTCATCGCTTTACCGCGAGCCACTGCCGGCTCGGTATGTCGAAATATTGCAGCTGCTCGGTGGGGACTGTGCCGCGGCACTCACCGATGCCGACGCCGCGCGGATAGAACTGTGGGATCTGCCCGAAGGTTTCGATGGATGGAACAAGCTCGACGAACTTGTCGGCACCGGGCTTCAGCCGGATAGCAACTTCGCCCTTGGCGAGCATGCCGGAGAAGCTCCATGTCGACCGGCCGCGATAGGGAGCCTCCAAGTGTCCGGTCTGCAGCAGCTTCTTGTATCCTTCGCGGTCGGTCATGTGCATCGGGGGCTGCGGCCTGCCAAGCTTGCCGAAATAGTCAGCGAGGGCGCTCGCAAGCGCCGCTGCGGAAGACGTATCAGCCGAAGGCGCCGCTCCTTTCGCGCCATTTGGAGCCACCCCCTTCGGAGTCGCCGCATTGGCGGAATTGGGATTCTGAGGAGCAAAATCGCGCCGCGGCTGCTTGCGGTCGAACCCGAGTTTCACCACCGGCCCCGTGGCCCTCGCCTCGCTCGAAGCAGTGGCGCGGGCCTGCGCCGGCGGTGGCTGCTCGGCTGCTCCCTGCGCCCCTTCCGCAGTCTCGGAACCCGGCGGCTGCGTCTCGTCGATTTTGACACCGATGCGCAGCCGCTCCAGTCCGTTTCGATATTGCCGCGTCGGACGAACCAGTTCGGCGGATTTGGAATCGTTCGACGGTTTGACGGCCGGCAATACGGGCGTCGGCTCCGGTTCGTCGGATGGCAGGGCGGCAGGAGGCGGAGCCGGCGCGGACGGAGGCAGCTTCAAATCGATGACGTCTTCGTCCGAAAGCTTTGGCGCGTGGACAACAGGCTCCGTCCGCTCTTTCGGAGGAGACGCGGGCGTCGGCGGCTTCAGATCCATGACCGCATCTTCGGCGTCGCCCGAAATCTGCAGCCGTGCGGCCGGCTCGGCGGCCAAGGGCAATTTGAGATCGATGATCTCGCCTTCGGGTTCAGCATTTTCCCGCGCCGGTTCCGGTCTTGCTCTCTGCTGCGGGGGCGCCGCGGCGGCCTCGCCGCGCTTGGTGGCTCGCTCGCGTTTGCGAGGCTGAGCGGGCGAAGCGACCGGCGCTGCAGTCTCGGGAGCTTTGAGCGCTGGCTGATCCGCAGTCGCGCGCGAAGCAGGTGAAGGCTCTTGGATTTGAAGCACCGGCTTTTCGGGCGGCGGCAGCGGCGCGACATCGACCGCCACCGGGGCTGTCTGCGTAGCCTCGACCTCGTGCTGCTTTTCTTCACGGACAGGGAGATCGGCTGAAGGTTGGACAACGATGTGCGGCTGCTCAGCCGGCGCTGCATCGGCGATGCTTGTGACGAGCACCGAAATCTCCGGTGCTACCTGCGGAAGAGCCACGGATAGGCCGGTCGCTGGCATTGCGCCCGGCTCCTGTCTGGGCGCGGCAATATCGAGCGCAAGATGATCGGCATACCGCGGCGCAGTGTCGGGTGACGGAGCGGAGCCCTGCGGCGCCGGCGGCGTTGCGTGTTGGACAAAGACCATATCCGCGCGCGGAGCCGGTCGAGATTCGCGTGCCGGCTCGACCGCGGGTTCGATCGCTTCGAGCGCGGATTGCGGCGTCGACTCGAGCGGCACCTCGGCGGCGAGCGGTTTCTTGAGGCTGGCCGTGACATGTTCGGCGAGGTGCAGCTCGCCGACCGTCGCCACATGGCCATTGCTCTTGAGCGCGTCGCGTAGACGGTCGAGCGCCTCGCGATATTGCTCCCAACCCGCGCGGACGGTCGCGGGCGCATCGATACCGCGCGGCATGGGAGCCACATCCATCGTGGGAGCGATGCCCTTGCTGCTCTCATCTTCGACCGGCTGCGGATATTCCACCGGCTGCGGAACCGGCGAGGGGGATGCCACCACGCGGGGAAGATACGCATTCTCGTCGTCCGGCGACTCGACGGACGCAGCGTCTTGCGGGCCTGAAAAGTAATCTGCGACTTTCCGGAACCATGACCGTTCGGGGGCTGCGGATTTGGCGCGTGGGCCTTCGATGACGTCGCGCAGGCTCCCGCGTTCGGTATCGGGCTGCGATATCGGCGTTGCGATATCAACGCTTGGAAGCGGGACGTCGACATGGACGGGCGCCGCGGCGGGAATGGCGTCAAGAGACGCCGTCTCGGCCGGCTCGAAAGCCAAGTCTGGTGCTTCGCTCTTGGGGGTATCGCTTTCAGATCGCGCGTTTTGCGCCACGGCGACAGGCGGAGTCTGAAATTCCGGGATCTTGAGCTGCGCCGCGAGGCAATCTGCGACGTCGCTGTCAGTAGCGGGATTAAGATTGGAGGGCTCGGGACCGATGGCATCACGCAAACGATCAAGGGCATCTTCGGCATCCTTGGCCGCGTGCCCGACATCCGCAGCTCCGTTGGTGACAAGCCCGGCAAAGTGCGAGTCTTCGTGAGCGGTTGACGCGTGTTCGCCAACGACGTCCCAATCCCAATCGCGTGGTCGAGCCTCCACAGGCGTTTGGAGTTCCGGCTGGACTTCGATCGCATGGGTCGCTGGGGGCAGCGTCGATTTCGGCTCGTCGTCGGCGCGGGGTTGTTGCGCGACTGGCTCTTCGGTCTTTTCCGAGAGTTCGGGTTTCGCTTCGGGAGCGACGGGCGCGGCGGCGGGCGCAGTGGGCAGCGAAACCTTGCTCGCGGGACGCGGGGCAGGCGCACGCATTTTTGCCTTGAGCCCATTGAACTCGCGGACGATGCCGAAATAGCTGAAAGAGAGGGCCGCATCGACGAGCGCGTCCTGCGCCTTGCTCGTCGGGAGAGGCGGAGCGTTCGATTTTACGGGACCCGCGGCAAGCGCCTCGTCGCGCGGCGGCTGAGCGGTATCCGGTGTTTCGGATTCCTCGTCGCCATCCGCACGCAGCGCCTCGGTGTGAGAAAGCTTGCCTGCACCTAAGGATTCCTCACCTTCGTCGCTCCCCACGTCGCCGAGCGCATCGAGCTTGTCGATGTAAGCTTCGATTGGCTGGGCCGGCGGAGCGAGCGATTGCTCGTCGCGCGCAGCCACGTCGGGCACCGGCTCGGAAATCCCCCGTTCGGGCTCGATCGCCTCCGGCGGCCCGGAGTCCGTGGGCGGAGATACGACGGGAGTGGTCCCACCCTCGATCGCCGCAAACACGAACTGATCGCCGGTAACCGCGATCTCT
>WNFL01318282.1_pt1 | contig 11674 bp, 8 predicted proteins | sample 5400361 | NCBI WGS metagenome assembly WNFL01 (sample SAMN13153351, study PRJNA577476) | soil metagenome | isolation source: 40 cm soil on Douglas fir-dominated hillslope | place: USA:California | collected 2013-09-17
AGAAGAGGACTCGAACCTCCACGGTGTTACCCGCCAGTACCTGAAACTGGTGCGTCTACCAATTCCGCCATCTGGGCGCGGAAAACACGAAATTTTACCAAGTGAACCGGAGATTGTCCATCAAAACCAAAGGCCTGGAGCCATATGCCACCGAGATACCGTCGCGCGAGCGCATCCTCGAAGTGCTTGCCGACGAAGGCGTGCCCATCGACGAGGATCGCCTCGTGGGCCTGCTCGGCATCTCGAGCCCCGAGGAGCGCGAGGGCTTCGAGCGGCGCCTGCGTGCCATGGAGCGCGAAGGGCAGGTCGTGCGCAACCGGCGCGGCGCGGTCCTCGTCGCCGACAAGGCGGGGCTCATCAAGGGCAAGGTGATCGGCCATCCCGACGGCTTCGGGTTCCTGCGCCCCGAGACCGGCAAGGAAGACGATCTTTTCCTGGGCCCGAAGGAGATGCACAAGGTCCTGCACGGCGACGTCGTGCTCGGACGCGTCTCCGGGGTCGATCGCCGCGGGCGCAACGAGGCTTCCATCGTGGAAGTGCTCGAGCGCGCCAACAAGAAGGTGGTCGGGCGGCTCTTCATCGAGCACGACGTGGCGTTCGTGATCGCGGAGAACAAGCGCATCAGCCAGGACATCCTGCTCATGCCGGACAGCCTGAAAGGCGCGAAGCCCGGACAGGTGGTGGTCGCGGAGATCGTCGAGCAGCCGTCGAAGAATGCCGAGCCGATCGGGCGCGTGCTGGAGATCCTCGGCAATTACGCCGATCCGGGCATGGAGATCGAGATCGCGCTGCGCAAGCACGACCTGCCATACGAGTGGCCGCGCGATGTCGAGAACGCCGCCAAGCATCTTCCCGACAAGGTCGAGGCGAAAGACCTGAAGGGCCGCAAGGACCTGAGGAAGCTCCCCTTCGTCACCATCGACGGCGAGACCGCCAGGGATTTCGACGACGCGGTGTACGCCGAGATGAATGGCAAGAACTTCAAGCTGTGGGTCGCGATCGCCGACGTGAGCCACTACGTGCGTCCCGACGATCCGATCAACCACGAGGCCTACAACCGCGGCAACTCGGTGTACTTCCCGCGGCGCGTGATCCCGATGCTGCCCGAGGAGCTCTCCAACGAGATGTGCTCGCTCAAGCCCGAGGTCGACCGGCTGGTGATGGTGTGCGAGATGGACGTCACCGCGGCGGGCGTCGTGAAGGGCTACGAGTTCTACCCCGGCGTCATCCACTCGCACGCGCGGCTCACCTACACGCGCGTGGCGGCGGTGATCGATGGCAAGCCCGCCGAGCCCGCCGTGGCGCGCGAGCTGGTGCCGCACATCCAGACCCTCTACACGCTCTTCAAGGCGCTCTTCAGCCAGCGCCAGAAGCGCGGCGCGATCGACTTCGAGAGCATCGAGACGCAGATGATCTTCGACGCGAACGGCAAGATCGAGCGCATCGTGCGCGTGGAGCGCAACGACGCGCACAAGCTGATCGAGGAATGCATGCTCGCGGCCAACGTCTCGGCCTCGGACTTCCTCGAGAAGAACAAGCAGCCCACGCTCTACCGCGTGCACGAGGGCCCGACGCCGGAGAAGCTCGAGAGCCTGCGCACGATGCTGAAGGATTTCGCCCTGGCCCTCGGCGGCGGCGACAAGCCCCACGCCAAGGATTACGCCGAGCTCCTGAAGCGCATCAAGGACCGCCCCTACGCCGGCATGCTGCAGACGGTGATGCTGCGCTCGCTCCACCAGGCGGTGTACACGCCCGAGAACGTCGGCCACTTCGGCCTCGCCTACGACGCGTACGCCCACTTCACCTCGCCCATCCGCCGCTACCCGGACCTCCTCGTGCATCGCGGCATCAAGGCGATCGTGAAGGGGCAGCGCCATGACGCGGGCGACTTGAACGCCGTCGGCAACCATTGCTCGGAGACCGAGCGGCGCGCCGACGACGCCACGCGCGACGTCGAGGCATGGTTGAAGAGCTACTACATGCAGGACCACGTGGGCGAGGAGTTCGACGGCACCATCAGCGGCGTCACCAACTTCGGGCTGTTCGTGACGTTGGACGAGCTCTATGTCGACGGCCTCGTGCACATCTCCGACCTGGGGCAGGATTACTTCCAGTTCGACGCGGCCAAACACGTGCTGCGCGGCGAGAGGAGCGGCGTGAAGTACCAGCTCGCCAGCCGCGTGAGGGTGAAGGTGGTACGCGTGAACCTCGAGCAGGCCAAGATCGATTTCACGCTGGTGGCGCAACCGGTCAAACCGGGGTCAGACCCCAGGAAGAAAAAGAAATGAGCACTCAGAAGATACTCACGGGATTCCACGCGGTGACGAGCCGCCTCAGGCAGCGCCCCGAGACGGTGACCGAGATCTACCTCGACGCCGATCGCAGCGACGCGCGCGCGAAGGACTTGCGCGAGCTCGCCAAGCGCCTCAACGTGCGCCTCATCTCGGCCGACATGAAGCGCCTGGACGGCATGGCGGNNNCGCCGAACCCCTCGATACGCCGAAGTTCATCGAGGACGTGCTGGAGGCGATCGACGAGCCGCCGCTATTGCTCATCCTCGACGGCGTGCAGGACCCGCACAACCTGGGCGCGTGCCTGCGCGTGGCCGATGGCGTGGGCGCGCACGCGGTGATCGCGCCCAAGGACCGCAGCGTGGGGCTCACCACCGCGGCGGTGAAGGTGGCCTCGGGCGCCGCGGAGTCGGTGCCGTATATCGTGGTGACCAACCTCGCGCGCACCATGCGCGACCTGAAGGACAAGGGCATCTGGCTGGTGGGCACCGACGACGAGTCGCGCCAGTCGCTCTACAAGACCAAGCTCGAGGGCGCGCTGGGCCTCGTGCTGGGGGCCGAAGGCGAGGGCCTGCGCCGCCTCACCAAGGAGACCTGCGATCTGCTGGTCTCCATTCCCATGATGGGCTCGGTGGAGAGCCTCAACGTGTCCGTCGCGAGCGGCGTGTGCCTGTACGAGGCGCGGCGCCAGCGGCTCAAGTGAAGGAAGCGCCATGACCAAGCCGTTCCGCCTCGAAACCAAGGACCTCGCCGAGAAGCTCTTCGTGGAGTTCATGAGCCGCAACGTCCAGTTCGCGGAGAACTCGGTGAAGACCACGGTGAGCGCGGAGAACGTCGCCAAGCTCTCCTTCATCCTCGCGGAGACCTTCCTGCGCATGCAGGACTCGCTCAACGCCGAGAACCTGCCGAAGGACCCGACCTTCAAGCTCGGCGCCGACGACATCGCCGGCTGGATGAAATAGCTAGAAGACCTGGCGCGTGATCTTCTTGTTCACGAAGAGCGTGTCGTTCGAGTAGTTGAGCTCGCCGTTGTTGGCGTCGGTGAAGTCGAGGAAGATCTTGCCCGCGTCGAACACCCGGACCTGGGCGGGATCGAAGGTCGACCCGAAGGCGGGACCCGTGGTGCGATAGACGTTGCCGACGCAGCCCGTCTGCGAGAGGTTCACCGCGCAATTGGATGCCACGTACCAGGTGGGCTTGCCGTTGCCGTCGTAGACGTACCACGCGAGGAACATGTTGTCGAACTCCTGCGTGATGGCGAGGCCCCAGCCCGACTCGTTCGGGTTCCACCAGAGGTCGGTGTAGTCGACGACCGGCGGCGTGGTCCCGCTGGCGAACACCTGGCGCTGGATCGCGACCGAGCGGCTCTGCCCGTTCACCGTATAGCTCATCACGCCGCTGGAGTTGTTGCCGAATGCGACCGAGATCGAGCCGACGGTGGTCACCACCCGCGCCGAGGTATCGAACGGCACGCCGAAGAAGCGCGGCCCCTCCACCTGGTAGAGCGATCCGGAGCACGAGTTGGAGCCCGCGGGCATCGCGCAATTCGAGGCGACGTACCACTTGGGGTTGCCCGCGCTGTCGTAGGTGTACCAGGCGGCGAAGATGTTGCCGTGGCGCTGGGTGAAGTTGATGCCCCATCCGGATTCGCTGGGGTTCCACCAGATGCCGCTCAACGGGCCCGGGGAATCGGCGCCGCTCGTGATGCGCGCCGGGCCGATGAAGTTGCCGAAGGCGCCGGTGCCGCCGCCGGTGTGCAGGCTCGAGACCACGGAGTAGTTGGTGGTATCGAGCGCGGTCATCTCCTGGGTAGCGTCGGCGAGGACGTAGACGCGCGAGCCGTCGGGATGCACGCTCACGCCCGAGGGGCGCGAGCCGGGCTTGAGCAGGATGTCGAAGAGCACGCGGTTCTCGGAGGTGCTCACCACACCCATCGACTGGCTGGCGGACTTGGCGACGAAGAGGCGCGTGCCGTCGGCGGAGAGCGTGATCCACTCCGGGACCGAGTCGAGCGGCATGGTGGCGACGACGCGCCGGGTGCCGGTGTCGATCACGCTGATCGACTTGCTGTAATGGCCCACGTAGAGGCGCGAGCCGTCGCGGCTCACCGCCATGGAGTAGGGATTGGACGACACCGCGATCGAGTCGATCGGCACGAAGGTGTTGGCGTCGATCACCGTCACCGAGTTGTCGTTCAGGTTCGACACGTAGAGGCGCGAGCCGCCGGGGGCGAACACCACGCCCACCGGGGAAGCGCCGGCCGTGACCGTGCTCACCGCGCCGGAGTTGGTGTCGATGACCGACACGTTGCCGCCGAAGTTCGCGACGGCGACCTTGGTGCCCTGCGAGTTGACCGCGATGCCGAAGGGCGACGAGCCCACCGTGAGCGTCCTCAGCACCGTGTTGTTGGTGGCGTCGATCACGCTCACCGTGGAATCGTTCGCGTTGGTCACGTAGACGCGATTGCCGAATGGGCTGATGGCGATGCCGGCCGGATCCGCGCCGACCCCGACGAAGGCCACGGTGGCGTTGGTCTCGAGATCCACCACCATCACGCGGTTTTCGAGGCCGAGCGGGACGTAGGCGAAGGGGGCGGCCGCGGCCACGCCGGCGGCCCAGAGGGCGAGCGCGGCGAGGGCAGAACCGTAAGCGGATTTTGTGTTCATATCATCATCTTACCTTGGGATCGGGAATGGCCTCTATTCGCGTATTTTGGCGCCTTTTGGCGTCCTTCCTGCTCGCGGCGGCCCCGGCCATCGGCCAGGCCCAGGGCCACGCCACCCGCATCACCAGCGTCGAGGGCATCACAGAATACCGTCTCGCCAACGGCCTCAAGGTGCTCCTCTTCCCGGATACCTCCAAGCCCACGGTCACCGTCAACATCACCTACCTCGTCGGCAGCCGCCATGAGAACTACGGCGAGACCGGCATGGCGCACCTCCTCGAGCACCTCATGTTCAAGGGCTCGAAGAACCATCCCGCCATCGACGCGGAATTCAACCAGCGCGGCGTGCGCTACAACGGCACGACGTCCCTCGACCGCACCAATTACTACGAGCTCTTCCAGGCGGGCGACGCGAACCTGCGCTGGGCGCTCGAGCTCGAAGCCGACCGCATGGTGAATTCCTTCATCGCCAGGAAGGACCTCGACAGCGAGATGACCGTCGTGAGGAACGAATACGAGCAGGGCGAGAACTCGCCCTTCTCGGTGCTCTTCAAGCGGCTGCAGAGCGTCGCCTACGACTGGCACAGCTACGGGCGCGCCACCATCGGCAACAGGAGCGACATCGAGAACGTGAAGATCGGGAACCTGCAGGCGTTCTACCGCATGTATTACCAGCCGGACAATGCGGTGCTGCTGGTGGCGGGGAAGTTCGACGAGGCGAAGACGCTCGCCCTGATTGCCAGGTACTTCGGCGCGATTCCAAGGCCCAGGCGCGCGTTGCCGGTGTTGTGGACGGTGGAGCCCACGCAGGACGGCGACCGCGAGTTCACGGTGAGGAGGAAGGGCGACGTCAAGATCCTCGCCATCGCGTACAAGGTGCCGTCGAACCTGCACGCCGACGCCGACGCGATCGGTTTCGCCTCCAGCATCCTCGGCTCGGCGCCCACCGGGCGGCTGCACAAGGCGATCGTCGAGAAGGGGCTCGCATCGCAGGTGTTCAACTACCCCATGTTCGGGGTCGATCCCGGGCTGCAGGTCTTCGGCGCGGTGCTCGGCAAGGACCAGGATCCGGCGCCGGTGCACGACGAGATGGTGAAGATGATCGAGACGTTCGGCGCGAGCCCACCCGCCCGGGACGAGATGGAGCGCACGCGCGTGAGCTTCCGCAACCAGTCGGAGAAGGCGCTCGCCAACCACGAGTCGCTCGGCGTGCAGCTTTCCGAGTACATCGCGCTCGGCGACTGGCGCCTCTTCTTCCTCGCGCGGGACGAGGTCGAGAAGATCACCGTCGAGCAGGTCGTCGCCGCCTCGAACCGCTATTTCCGCCGCGACAACCGCACCGTCGGCCTCTTCCTTCCCGAGGACATTTCGCTGCGCGCCGAGATTCCCCCCGCGCCCACGCTCGCCGAGGTGATGAAGGATTTCAAGCCCAAGGCGGCCACCGGGGTCGCCGAATCCTTCGATCCCTCGCAGGCGAACATCAATGCGCGCACCCGCATCCTCACCCTCGGCGGCATGAAGGTGGCGTTGCTGGCCAAGAAGAACCGCGGCGAGACCGTGAACGTGGCCGTCAATCTGCACATCGGCAACGAGAAGGCGCTCTTCGGCGAGCAGACCCACGCCACGTTCGCCGCGCGCATGCTCTCGCGCGGCACCACGCGCTTCACGCGCGCCGAGCTCGCCGACGAGTTCGAGCGCCTGAAGGTCTCCGGGGGCATATCCGGCCCCGGCGCCTCCATCCAGACCACGCGGCCCAACCTCGAGGCGGCGCTGCGCCTCGTCGCGCACGTGCTGAAGGAGCCCACCTTCCCGCAGGGCGAGTACGACCAGCTCGTCGCGCAGACCGTCACCGGGCTGCAGGCGAGCCTGTCGGAGCCCGAGGCGCGCGCCTCCGACGCGCTCGCGAAGCACTTCAACATCTATCCGAAGGGCGACTGGCGCTACTCGCCGTCCCTCGAGGAGTCGCTCGCCGAGGTGAAGGCGGCGAAGCTCGAGGATGCGCGGCACTTTCACCAGCGCTTCTACGGCGCCTCGCCCGCCGAAATTGCGATCGTGGGCGACTTCGACGAGGCCGCGGTAGTGCCGGTCCTCCAGGAGCTGTTCGGCGGCTGGACGCCCGCGGTGCCCTTCGAGCGCGTGCCGAACGAGTATCGCGACATTCCCGCGGCCGAGCTGGCGGTGCAGACCCCGGAGAAGGAGAACGCGATCTTCATCGCGCGCCAGAACGTCGAGATGAGCGACGACGATCCCGACTATCCGGCCCTATACGTCGCCGACTTCATCCTCGGCGGCGGCGGCACGTTCGATTCGCGCCTGGGCGCGCGCATTCGGCAGAAGGAGGGCGTCTCGTACGGCGTCGGCTCCGAGCTTTCCGTGGGATCGATCGATCGCGCCGGCGCCTGGTCCGCATACGCGATCGCCGCGCCGGCCAACATCGGCCGGGTGGAGACGGCGTTCAAGGAGGAGCTGGCGCGCGCGCTGAAGGACGGCTTCACGGACGCGGAGGTGGCGACCGCGAAGTCCGGAATCCTGCAGATGCGGGCGCAGACGCGCGCGCAGGACGGAGCCCTGGCGGCGGGCTGGGCGGGCAATCTCTACCTGGGGAGGACCTTCGCCTGGAGCAAGCAGTTCGAGGACCGGATCATGGCGCTCAAGCCTGCCGACGTCGCCGCGGCACTGAGGAAGTACGTGGATCCGCGCAGGGTCACGGTCGTGAAGGCGGGCGATTTCGCGAAGAGGTGAGATGGGGCCGCGGTATAATTTGCCATGGACGAGCGCAAGAAAAACGATATCCTTCGCCACGTCGAATCGTGGCGTATCGCCGGAAGAGCGCTCGACGAGGAGCGCAGCGCCCGGTTGCGATCCATGACCGACGACGAATGCCGCAGCATCATCGCGGATATATTCAGCCTTCCCTCGTCGACCCTTGGCGAGCGGCCTTCGGGACTCGTCGAGCAGCAGCGTCTTTTCCGAAAACTGGGATGACCCCTCCCGCGGGCGTGATCGGCGGGAAGCACCTGGCGGCCCTCAAGGGCCGATAGACCCGGCTATTCGAGGCGCGAAGAAACGCGGTAGCCGTGCCGCTTGACCAGGGCTTCCTTCTCGGCTTCCGCCAGATCGTGCCGGCACATCTCCTGCACCAGGTCCTCGAAGGAGATCTCGGGCTTCCAGCCCAGAAGCGAGCGCGCGCGGCTTGCGTCGGCGAGGAGCGACTCGACTTCCGTGGGCCTGAAATACTTGGGGTCGATGCGCACCACGACTTTCCCGTCGGCGGTCTTTCCCACTTCGGCGAGGCCGCTGCCTTCCCATCGGATCTCGAGCGCGAGATTCGCGGCGACCCGATTCACGAAGTCGCGCACGCTGTATTGCTCGCCGGTGCCGATGACCAGATCGCGCGGCTCGTCCTGCTGCAGCATCAGCCACTGCGCACGGGCGTAATCCTTCGCGTGGCCCCAATCGCGCTTCGCATCGAGGTTACCGAGGAATAGGCACGGCTGCGTCCCCAGCTTGATCCGTGCGAGGGCGCGCGTGATCTTGCGCGTGACGAAGGTCTCGCCGCGTACCGGCGACTCGTGGTTGAAGAGAATGCCGTTGCACGCATAGATCCCGTAGGCCTCGCGGTAGTTGACCGTGATCCAGTACGCGTAGAGCTTGGCCACGCCATAGGGCGAGCGCGGATAGAACGGCGTGGTCTCGCGCTGCGGGGTCTCCTGGACTTTTCCGAACAGCTCCGAGGTCGAGGCCTGGTAGAAGCGCGTCTTCTTCTCCAGGCCGAGGATGCGAATGGCTTCCAGGAGCCGCAGCGCGCCGAGGCCGTCGGAATTCGCGGTGTATTCCGGCTCCTCGAAGCTCACCGCCACGTGGCTCTGTGCGCCGAGGTTGTAGATCTCTTCGGGCTGCACCTGCTGGATGATGCGGATGAGGCTCATCGAGTCGGTGAGGTCGCCGTGGTGCAGGGTCAACCGCACGTCCTTCTCGTGCGGGTCCTGGTAGAGGTGATCGATGCGGTCGGTGTTGAAGAGCGAGGCGCGGCGCTTGATGCCATGCACCTCGTAGCCCTTCGCCAGCAGCAGCTCCGCCAGGTAGGAGCCGTCCTGGCCGGTAATGCCCGTGATCAAGGCCGTCTTCAAGGCTGTTTGACCCTTCCATACTGGTCGTCGAAACGCTCGATGTCGTCTTCGCCTACGTAGCTTCCGACCTGAACCTCGATGATCCGCAGCGGGGCGCTGTCGCGATTCTCGAGCCGGTGCAGCATCCCCGCAGAGATGAAGGTGCTCTCGTTCGGGCGCAACACCGAGACCTTCTCGCCGGCCGTGACCGTGGCCTCGCCCGAGATCACCACCCAATGCTCCGAGCGATGCTTGTGTCGCTGCAGGCTCAAGCGCCCGCCCGGACGCACCTCGATCGTCTTCATCTTGAAGGACGGGCCTTCCTCGAGCACGGTATAGGAGCCCCACGGGCGCTTCACGGTGACATGGAGGATATGCTCGGTCGCGGAGCGCCGCGAGAGCTCGCTCACGATCTCGCCGACCCTCTGGCTGCTGCCCCTGCGCGTGACGAGCACCGCGTCGCGCGTCTCGACGATGGAGACGTCCTCGACGTCCACGGCCGCGACGAGCCGGCTGTGGGCGCGAATCAGGGAGTTGCGGCATCCGATCGCGACCACGTTGCCCTGCAACGCGTTGCGATCCGCATCCTTCTCGGAAACGTCGAACACCGCATCCCAGCTTCCGACATCGGACCAGTCGAAGCGCCCGGGCACCATCACGATGTTGCGGCTCTTCTCCAGCACGCCGTGGTCGATGGAGATCGAAGGCGCGTCGGCGAAGTGCTGCTTCACCGCGGCCGGAAATCCCGCGAGGTCGCGCGCCGCCGTCTCGATCGCTGCCAGCACCTCGGCGAGCCGCGGCAGCGATGCTCCGATCTCCTCGAGGATCACCGACGCCTTCCAGACGAACATCCCGGAGTTCCAGTAATGGCGCCCCGACGCGAGGTAGGCCTGCGCCGTCTCGCGGTTGGGCTTTTCACGGAACGACTTCACCGCGACGATCGGCCCCGGCTCCCCGGTCTCGATGTAGCCGAAGCCCGTTTCCGCGCGGGTAGGCTCGATGCCGAAGGTCACGAGCTTCCCCCGGGCCGCGGCGTCGATCGCGGTGGCGAGCGCGGCCTGGAACGAGGCGACGTCGCGAATCAGGTGATCGGCCGGAAGCACGACGAGGATGGGATCGATGCCTTCGATGCGATAGCGCAGCGCCGCGACGCCGATGGCCGCGGCCGTGTTGCGCGGGACCGGCTCGAGAATCTTCTCGAACGGCTCGAGGCTGAGATAGCCCTCGCCGGTCGCGGTCTCCTCGGAAGTCACCACCAGGACTTTCGAGCGGTCGATGAGGGGCTGCAGGCGCGCCACGGTCGCTTCGAGAAGCGTGTCGTCGCCGATCAGCCTGGAGAATTGCTTCGGGGACTGCGTCCGCGACAGGGGCCAGAGCCGCGTGCCGGAGCCGCCGGCGAGGATCACCGCGCGCACTGCCTGTGGGTCGATCATGAGGGCTCATCGAGAAGCGAAGTCCGAAAATATAACAGGCTCGCCGACCCCGCAGGTAAAATCGCTCGATGGAAAAATCCTCACGGATCTTCGTCGCGGGGCATCGCGGCCTGGTGGGCTCCGCGATCGTGCGCCTGCTCGAATCGCGCGGCTATCGGGAGCCGTTGAAGGCGACCTCAGCCGAGCTCGACCTCACGGACCAGCAGCAGGTGGCACGGTGGTTCGAGGAGAAGAAGCCCGAGTACGTGTTCCTGGCCGCGGCGAAGGTCGGCGGGATCGCGGCGAACGACACCTTCCCCGCCGAATTCATCCGGCAGAACCTCGCCATCGAGCTGAACGTGATCCACGAGTCATGGAAGCACGGCGTCGAGCGCCTCGTGTTCCTCGGTTCCAGCTGCATCTATCCGCGCGACTGCCCGCAGCCGATCCGCGAAGAGTATTTCCTGACCGGCCCGCTCGAGAAAACCAACCAGGCCTACGCGCTCGCCAAGATCGCCGGCGTCGAGATGTGCGCTTCGTACAATCGCCAGTACGGTACGAAGTTCGTCTGTTCGATGCCGACCAATCTCTACGGAATCGGCGACAACTACGACTTGCAGAAATCCCACGTCCTGCCCGCGCTGATTCGCAAGGCGCACGAGGCGAAGGCTTCGAGCGCGAAATCGATGGTGGTGTGGGGCTCGGGGCGTGCGCGCCGCGAGCTGATGTTGTCCGACGACCTGGCCGAGGCGTGCCTGCTGCTGATTACGGCGCAATGGGATGAGGTGAAGCGCGCGATGCCCAACGAGCGCCTTCCGCTCCTCAACGCCGGGACCGGAGTCGACATTTCGATCGCCGAGCTGGCCCGCCTGGTTTGCGAGATCGTGGGGTACAAGGGCGAGCTCTCCTGGGATTCGACCAGGCCCGATGGCACTCCGCAGAAGGTGCTGGAGGTATCGCGAATGAATTCCCTCGGGTGGCGATCGCGAACCGCGCTCGCGGAGGGGATTCGAATGGCGTACGCGGATTTCACCCTCTCCCTCGGGAGAGGGTAGCTACTTTCTCGCCGCCGTCTTCTTCAGCAGCTCCACCAGCCCGCGGCACCCGTCTTCGATCATGTCGAGCGCGCGCTCGAAATCCTTCCCCTTCTTGCCGTAGGGATCGGGAATTTCCTTGCCGTGGAACTGGTCGCCATAC
>WNFL01026449.1_pt1 | contig 11671 bp, 13 predicted proteins | sample 5400361 | NCBI WGS metagenome assembly WNFL01 (sample SAMN13153351, study PRJNA577476) | soil metagenome | isolation source: 40 cm soil on Douglas fir-dominated hillslope | place: USA:California | collected 2013-09-17
CAAAACCGTCTAACATCCTTACGGGTCCCTTGCAGGTAGTTTCCGTGTTTATGCGCAACTGAGTAGTGCTTCCAAGAGTAAGACTTTTACTTCAATACCCTATTCCCACACCAACTCCCAGAAGCCCAGGAAGTGGGAATCCCGACCCTTCAACGATAAACAACAAGTAGAAACGAAGAACGAAGCCGGATGTCACTCTGGCCGTGACAGGTTGGATATACGGCCTGATGGAAAGTGGGATATATATGCTGGGGATGAGATGAGACGATCGTTTAGAAAATCACCACGATAGCCAAAGTGTAACACAGGCGTACGCCTCAGCAAACCTGGATTTATGAATAAAATAATGAAATGATAAATAAAAGCACGACAAAAATTTTAAACTTCACCCATACAACCTTGACCTCCTTGCGATATGCCTGGCAGTCAGTATCCTGCATTTAATATGAGTAAAAATAAGCTCGACCATTAATACATACGTCTTCCAGAACTTTTCCATGACCGAGAGGTGCCAACAATAACATTCAACACATTCAAAGTTGAGGCGTCACGCCGGGGAGTCGGATTGTTGTGGATGGATGTCTCAAATGCCAGATGTTCCACAGGTCTCACAACTCTCACCCCAGGCCGTGTCAAGGAATTCGAACTGGTTCCCGGCTATTAGTCACTGCGGAATGGGCCCTGAACTGCACCTGGCTATGGACCGCCTGGACCATCTTACTGTGGTCAGACCATAACAAGTTCTTTTGTTGGCCGGCTGATTAATCGCCGGTAAGCGTCAGCGTCCAGTTTTCCCTCGCTTCTCTAATCCACCCCCACACTCACGTTGGCCACTGTTCTTTGCTATCGCAAACCTAAATGTCCAATACGTCATGCCCATCTAGCCTGCCCACAAACGTGATGCCTTTTACCTCGCCACTTACTCACAGCCGTCAAACTCCCCGCAAATCACCTGACATCTAGCCAACCTGGCAGTGTCGAGAGCACTATCGAAACGCTGAAAGGAAAAGTGACTAGCGGACGACTGAATATGATCATTTCAGGTACCGCCTCCAACAACCCTCCTGACCACATCCAGGTGGCCAACTCTCGGGAGCCTCGTGTGGTCAGCACCCCCGCGCTCGTTGAGGTGGGTGTGGCTGACTTGTAACCGTTCGCTCCGAAGGGCTCCGAATGATCCGAATGAAATGCAACTGAATGGAGCAGTGTTATCAGCAGGAGAGCGGCAACGAGGTATCCGTCAAATTGATTATGTCATCTGTGGGGTGGGCTGATTGCTCCTTAGGTATATAAAGCCAGACCACCTTTCCACGCTCCCCATCCAAAACTCAAAACTCCACACCTACCATCCTACTAACAACAACATGGCACCTGCACGCAGCTGGCTCAGTGTTGAATGGGACAAGGTATGTCCCCCCCCGGACCTCGCCAGTACCCCGTTTGTCGTAGACTGACCTAGTTTTCTTGTTCTCCAGCCCAAGCGTCCCTCTGCAGTCCACGGTTTCCTCGATCAGATCGCTGGTCGGTTAATTGGCGATAAAAGCCTTCGTCGCTCCGGAGAACGAGAGTGGCGAAAAGCGGGGGAATGTCGCAACGCCAAAAATCGCAGCTCGCGCGGTCGTGGTCGTCCGAGTGCACCAAACGGACGGTCAGCCGATGGCAATATCTTCAGTGGCCTAAGCGGCCTCTTCGGCGGGCGGAAGCTTATCGGCGCATCAACCAGAGCCGGCACATCAGCCAGACCCACTCAGCCAGCCAGACCCACTCAGCGTACGTACCGCTCTTGCCACTGGATTGATGAACCAAACTGATGATTGCATGAATACAGGTGGTGCTACCACCCGCGATCGTCCTTCACGGTCTTTAACACCCCGTGCCCACCGCGGAGACTCGCAACATGAACGTCCCGTAGCCTCCCGTAGACGCGCCACAGACCCTAATCCCCGCCATCATCGCCATGAACGCCGATAAAAACCCTCAGCCCTCTTCCTACTTCGCACCTCGTGTTTTTATTATCATCAGTTAGGGAGCCCGGCCCTGTTGCCGGGAAAGAGCAATCTGTAAAATATCGACAATGCATGAGCACAAACTGTAGCACAGTCTTCGCCTAGCCTAAATAGCGCATGTTTATTCGCTAGTGGATAGTAATTATCGAGTCGCCCTGTCATCTATTCGCCTATGGTGTATAATACAACAGTTCTATTATCTTGTTATCCCTTCTTGTCATTGAGATTGACCCGACACCACTTTCGGTATTCTTTCCGTGTTCGCGACCCCAGCTGGTTGCTGGTGTTCCTTCTTCTTCTTGAGTTTTCGATTGCGTTTCTTTTTCTTTGGAGAGTCCCGGTATTGGTTCGGCTCCGCTATCGGCGTAATAGGTTCGAGTTGGAGAACTGATTTACCAATGGGGAGAGACTGTTGAAATCGAGGAGGGTGAGGCCGGGTCGGACCAATTACAGGGTCGTCTTCACGTGGCGGTGGAGTACTGCCTTTTGCCTTGGGGGTGCCGAGGTCGATAAGGGGAACATGGACACTGGAATACATCTCGGTCTCTTTCTCTTTCCCCTTACCCTTGTTCACATGACGTTTTGGAAGTGGAGGTGAAGGAGGTTCAGTCGTCACACCTAAGGTCCCAATTTGCTGTGTGGGAGTTTCGAAGTCGACGATTTCGAGGCGTCCTTTCTGAAAAATAGCTTTCTGTTTCAAAGATCTTCGTGAGGCTTTGGAAATGGATCGGGAGGTGTGGCTGCCTCCAAAAGAGATTGAGGTGGATCGCGCGGGAGAGGGAGTCCGATGAGGGGCTGGTATGCCCTTGGAGGAGGCTGTGGGGAAGAGAATGGGAACTCCATTGGTAGTGGCTCCTGGTGAATGTGCTTTGTATGGGGCAGGTTCGGGTATGGAGAATAGGTTTGAGGGTTGGGGAGCTGCCGCCGCGCCATTCACGAGAGCACTAGCCTGTGACCGTTTCTTCTTGTTGCTCACGGGAATTGGGAACTTGTCAAAGACCGATTTCGGCTTCTCCCTCTTAGATACAGCCTTCACACGACTTTCTTCCTCGTCAGAGTCATCGTTGTCCCCCGATTTCGGCGCGACACCATTCGTAAGCGGCACCACGTCGTCATTGTTCTCGTTTCGTTTTCTTTTGCTTCCTGCTAGACGTCCTTGCAGTCGTACGGCATCCCGTGTCATGGTGCTCCCCGATGACTGAGCTGGAGCTGCGCCAACGCCTAACCTGAACCCAGAAAAACACACTTAGACCAAGTTAATGAATGATAAAGTACGAAACAAACCGAGGAGGTCGCGGTTGTAAATCAATCTTGGGGCCAGAACTCAGCAAACCAGCTTGGTTGCCCAAAGCAGTCGTAACCTGATCCCAAATGAGACCCATCGTCATTTGCAAGTGCGATTCGACATATTCAGGGTCTATTTCCTGCTCTTCTTCTACGGAGTCCGTCATGGTTGATGTATAAACGCGAACAAATATGCCAACACGACTTCGACCAGTCGATGCTACTCGGCAAACGAAAGGAGCGCGACGAGGGTGATGAGGATGTCCAAGTGTACGACAGGGATGATATGGGGAAGAATGACGATGAAGAGAGCCTCACCCACGCCCACGCACCAAACCAAGTGCTACCTATTGCCAACTTACCGGCAGACTTCTCAGGCGAACCTCAGGATGGGATGGAGTATCTGTTTACTGTTAGGTGGGCGCATATCATCCTTTACCGTTTCAGATACCCCTTTTGACCTCTGTTCTTCGCGCACAGATACTGACGGCGCCTTTCAATCTACAGACGCGACGCACGAGTGCTGCCACGATTTTCACGGGTTCTAAACCCAAACGAGTCTTCTACTGAACCGAGAAAGCTGGCGATTGTGCCCATTCAAATCGACACACATGCAAAGTTTCCCAATGATGAGTGGCGTGAATCGTTTTTGGAACATTTCCGCAATTGCAAAAGTGTGCGTCCATCGGATTGTACCTTATATTCCACTGACATTCCGTAGAATCTGTCAAGGTATGCAGAAGCTGAAGATAGTTGGACACCGGAGCGTCTGCCCCCCTTCTCGAAGCACCAAATCTGGTGGCGCTATGTCACCGGAGCTGCTCCCGAGAGTGGAAGCCCCCACCTTGCAGACAACTGGACGGACAGGGCGTCCCTACCCAGTATCCCGGACGACCCTGCCGGTTTATACTCGTCCGGGGAACCCCCGCATGAGCCAACATGGAAGAGAATGACATCGATCCCCCAAGTATGTCGTTTGTCGATCTGCCAGACCACCCCTTGACCCCGCTCCACAGAAAAACGTCCTTGGGCTTCTGAGCCTCTTTGGACAATGGATCGCTGATCAAGAGAACCTGTCCACACATTCACCATACCTCCTTCAGCCGATACACGAACGCTGGCTGTTTGCCCTGCTCATGCGACTGGATGATCACCTCATTGCGGATCACATTTCTGAGCTCCGCGTCCTCGCGCGCGCGTGCATTTCGTACGTAAAGTACCAGGTTGATTCCGGCTCGGAGGAATCTATGGCAGGGTACTGGATGGTGGTTGTAGCAATTGCATATTTTTGGGGTCAGAAGGATATCTGGGAGGAGGCTAGAACGCGATTCGCGACTTAACGGAGGCTGGTCTGTGACCTGTTGTGTGAGCCATGATATAGCATTCGAGTCCTGGATTCAGCACCGACTCAGCATGGATTCGGCCAGTTTGGCCCTCAATACAGTTGAACCGAGCTTTGACCACAACAATTTCCCTGATTTCACCATCGCATTCCGCAAGGACAATAATGTCGGCAGCAGCAGCTACACGATCCTTTTCCGATGCGCACCGCCTTTATGTGAAGAGCCTCTACAGGCGTTATCTCGTCAACACGCTTAACTGGGCCGTGCGGAGAGACCTCTGGAGAGAGAAGGCGCTCGAAGTCCGTGCAGAATTCGAGAGACATAGGTTAGCATTCATCTAGTGCACGGCCCTTGGCCGTCACTCCAGAGGAATGACCGTAGTGACGACGCTCATTTAATTTAGAAATGTGCGTGACCCTCGTGCTCTAGCGCGAATTTTGGAGGAAGCAGAAGCAAAACTTGCTGCAAAGCTGCACCCAGACCCATACATTAGTACGTTTGGGTTCTGCACTGGCCCTCCTTTCTAACAATCCCATCCTTAGCTGCATCCTTCCCTGGCGGCACAAAATGGTAGGAAATATAGATAGAAGCACCACAAGTACAAACTAACTCTCTGTGTGTGTCTCTCGACTCAGGGAACGAAACCTGCGTGTACGTGAAATTGCCGGTTGGACTCACGCCACTGACGGGCTATTCACATTACCCTGGATCTTGAACAACAGCCGCCACCAAATGCGTTCACCCAATATTCCGAGGATGACCACCCAGTCGTAGGTGCCATCGAAGAGCTCGACGAGTTACCAGAGTCTTGGAAGAGTGCCAACTTGTCACCAGAGCAGCTCTCAGCTCTCAATGCTCTCGCAAAGAGCACTAAATCTACCGTTGGGCGATACCGGCAGCGCTCTGAAGCAATAGAGGCTGAGCGGGAGGGCCTGTACCGTGAACCGTGACAATGTTCTCTTTCTATTAACATCCAGGTATAAGTATGCCTGCTGTGTAAAATGAAGTGAATTGGACTGCCCGTTTTGGGTTCACCTTTGGGCAATTTATCCTTGACTAAACTCATGTTAAGGCGTACCACAGTGTGTGCAGGTACCACAGTGTGTGCAGGTACAACGCATACTTGGGGATTTCTGGAGGTGCAATCCTTTCTGTACGGCACGCTAGTCTCAAAATAATGGGCTGAATGGACACTGCTATCAGATCACTCTCAGCACCTTTGGGTGTCGGGTATGCTGACTGCATAGTCTCAGTAACTACAGGCAAATTCGTTTGAAGAAAGCCAGGCGGTTGCCTATCTCACTAATAGCAATGTTAGAAGAGTCGCCCCGTCTGTCTGGAAGCATCTAAAGCCCCTTTCGCCATCCAAGTTGACACTCAAGGTCCTCATTCGTGCTTTTAGTAAGAAGAAGAGGTGTGGGAGAGTGCTCTGTGTGAGCAGAACCGAAGCGTTTGGTTCGGAGAGACGTTGACCGGACCAGAGATGAACCGAAGGCCGTCCTGAGTCTTGTTTGAGGCCTGGGAGGGAGGTTGAGTATTGTCGCGGCCAACCAGGTAGTCATTGTGGAGCTGGCACGAGCTGGATACCCATCGTGCCTACGTGCCATGCACCATCTTTTCGAGTGAGACCCGTGGCGCTGTGGCGAGGTTGCCAGGGGGTTGGTGTCCACTCTCGTTGCCATGGAAAATTAACCACAACAAGCATATTGATGTAAAAAGTCAATACGCACGTCCCAGGGAAACAGGTTGAAATTTATACATGACATTATCGCACATGGAGGGCAAACATTTCGCTGCTTCGTCCGGATGGGCACACTTTGGTCTGCCTCTGCTAATTGGATTTGTATATTAGGCTCCAAATGGGTGGTGGCTAGTGAGTGGCTCCCGTCATGGCTCGTGCTTCGGTACCGTTTCTTCAGAGATTCGATGTTCGATTTCATCCATGCGCAAGACGTCCCACGGAATTGCTGCCGATTGATCGGTCACCCACGGGTGCCAACACCGGTATACGATCAAGGCAATTGCAATCCCAAGCGCGGACCCAGCAAGGACGTCTGAGCCGCGGTGTCGAAAGTCGCTTACTCGAGTCGCACCGACGAAGCCTGCGACACCCATTGGAGCGAGTGCAACGAGGACGAGGAAGGTGTGCGTGTGTCGATGTCCCTTGGGGATGAAGAGTTTAAATCGAGCGGATAAGAATAAGGTGAGGTAGGTTAGGCCAGCGAACGAGTCTATAAGGTACATAGAATGAGTACCACCGCTTCTCTCTGGGTTGAGGATACACTCACTACTTGCGTGACCAGACGGGAAACTCCTCTGACCGTCGTTAAGCGTCTCCTGGTCGGTCGAAGCGCATACACTACGATCAAACATTGCAACAGCAGTACTCGAAAGAGCACCTTGAATCTTGGTAAGGTCTGGTTGGCACCGGCCTAGCCACTCTGGGCGTGGCCGGCCAACGGTCCATTTGAGGATTTCTGTGATGAGCACAGTGCATGCCAAAGCGGTGCCTGCGGAAGTCGGCCCCTGGTGTCGATAGGTAGAAGAGGAGCTCACCTAGGCCAATCAGACTGTAATTGAATATCAAGGCCCGTCGTGTGAGTGGGCCACTTTGAAGGAAGCAGCACAGGAGAATGACACCAGCTGGGACAGCAAATGACAGTACATATACCGTTGACATCTAGATTGGTATTCGCCATCATCAGCTCACATTCTGCATGGCGGCTCTGGAAATTCTACGGGAATAGTGTCCTCTGGCCTGTAAGGGAAAGAGATAGTGGGATCTAGGATTGAGAAGGATTGCTGCTTTGGCTTCCGGTAGCTGATGAATAGTAGGCTCGTAAGTAGCAGGACGCTGTCACCACCCACGTCAGCCCCAGACCATTTTGCATTTAAGTGAGGCGCACAAAATGATTCCGTAGTCAAATACTACAGATATGGTGGTCACCAACTTGCGGGTAGTTGGTGAAGTGTTGTTCCGCCATGATCTCAGCATGGTCATGGCGTCTTCGAAGTCCAGATGGGCAGATGGGTGCGAAGTCCAGATGGGTGCGGAGTCCAGATGGGTATCACTGGGGTTCTATTTATATGCTCGTGTGACTTCGCACAGTCTCCGTCAACAACCGGTTAGGTGATGGATGGGCTGTCTGAATATAAGTCGACTGTACAGCTTGTTTGGTGAATTGTTTCGCATTTGCCATTTATCAGAAGTATGCGTGCTGCCCGTTTTGGGTTCACCTCTGGGCACTTTCTTAAGTGTTCGCTGCTTGACTAAACTCACTTTAAGGGGCGTCACGGTGGATGCAAACTTGGTGATTTCTGGAGGTCCAAACCCCTCTGTGCGGCGCGCCAGTCTCAACTAACATTCCCTAATGGGCTGTAACATAGTGATATGCCATACTTAGTGCGATTGGGGCACCTTGATGGGACGCCTCAGGTGGTCTACAAAGCAACTGGCTTTGCTGCGGTATACTGTATTGCATTTCAAACAGTGGTTGGTCTCTCTTTTCACGTCTCCTCTATTCCCCTCGCGCCCTCCTCTCTTCCGTCTTCCTTCTCTCTCACACGCTCGAACACACCTCCGCATGTGTCTGGAGGCTTCCGCTTACGAACTAGGTCTTCTTTCCATCTTATTTTTGTGCTCCGCGGATTTCGGCTTTTCTCTGAGGCTTGACCGGTAGCGATACTGCCGGGTATCTCTCCACAGTGCAAACCCTTTTTGTGCAGCGCGCTAGTCTCAACTAAAATCCCTGCTCATATAATGGGCTGTAATTTATTGATACGTTATTAATTAGTGCGTTGGGGACCTCAGGAAATGCGCTGCGTTGTAGGTGGACGGCAGTTGCGCCGCTTCTAATAGTTATCGTAGGGTGCAAACGTGAACCATATCCATGAATACGTTGGTATCAGGGCTATGAGGATAATATTCTACAAGGTTTGGCACGGCAAACAAAGGACACCATTTGGCACTTCTTCGAATGCCAAATGCGACAAATTTATGAAAACTGCTGTATTACCTGGAATAGCATTTTTATGTTTCCTTGTGTTGATCCGATAAAGGCTGCGATTCTCGTAAATAATAGAAGAATGATAGGGTGCCACCCATCTGCATGGTATACGCCTAACTTGCACCAGTAGCTCACATCCTGCATTGAGGGTACTTCCGGAAACCTACGGAAATGGTGTCGCCTTGGATCAAGGACTGAGAGGCTTGCAAGCTTCTTATGGTAAGTCACATGGCGCTCAACGCTATTTATACTATCAGCTGCTCTCCTTGATTCTTGTGGTGCCACCTCCTTCAGAGTGGCTCATTATGTATGCTGGAAGCAGCGAGCGCCTAAACAACGGGATTATTTGTTCAGCACTTGGGCGACGAATGGCCATCTGTCGCACAGCCGACGGGCTTCTATTCTGGGATTTGAGCTGAGCACAATATAAAAGCTCACCTCCCCACACCGGCTCACCACTCGCTTCCTGACCACGACCACACCACACCATGCTGGACTTATGGCAGACCAAGGCTTCACCAACGACCCGAAAGTGGTTGCCCATCGTATCCGTGGTATTTGACTACGCAATCATTCTGTGCGCCTAACTCCAATGCACGCTGGTGCATATTTGACGTGGGCGGTTACAGTATTGTATTCCTTGTAGGCCAACAACATATCGGTAATCAGCAGCCTAGGCAGCAAACCTTCTCAGTCCTAGATCCCACTATCTCTTTCCCTTTCACGTCAGGCAATACCATTTCTGTAGGTGTTTCCAAGGGACATCCCACAGAGTGTGAGCTGACAGCGCCGTATACCAATCTAGCCAACAATGCTATATATATTAGCAGCTGCTCTTCCTGCCGCTATCATTCTCCTGTGGTGCTTACTCCTTCAGAGTGGCTCATTTACTCGACGGGCCTTGATATTCAATTACAGTCTGATTGGCCTAGGTGAGCTCCCCTACTGCGATCCTGTAATCTATCGATACCAGCGGCCCACTTTTCACAGGCGCCGCTGTGGCCTCTACCGTGTTCATCACAGAAATTATTAAATGGACCGTTGGTCGGCCACGCCCGGACTGGCTAGGCCGGTGCCAACCAGACCTTAGCAAGATTCAGGGTGCTCTTTCGAGTACTGCTGTTGCAATGTTTGATCGTAGTGTATGCATTACAACCGACCAAGATACGCTTGACGACGGTCAGAAGAGTTTCCCGTCTGGTCACGCAAGTTGTGAGTGTATCCATTAACCCAGAGAGAAGCGATGGTACTCATTCTATGCACTTTCTAGACACGTTCGCTGGCCTGACCTACCTCACCTTATTCTTGTCCGCGCGATTCAAACTCTTTATCCCCATGGGACGTCGTCGTACACACGCTTTCCTCATTTTTCTTGCGTTTGCTCCAATGGTTGTCGCAGGTTACGTCGGTGCGACTCGAGTAATCGACTTCCGACACCGCGGCTCAGACGTCCTTGCTGGATCCGCGCTTGGGGTCATAGTCGCCTTGATTGTATACCGACATTGGCACCCATGGGTGACTGATCAATCAGCAACAATTCCGTGGGACGTCTTGGGCATGGACGAAGTTGAAAAGTTAAACCTTTACGACGCGTTGCCGACTGTCCACCCCAAGGACAGGCCCATCATGCCGACCACCATTGAGTTGGAGAAAACTATTGGGTCGGGGTCCAGTCCGCACCTCCAGTCAGTGGCAGATCCGAAGTAGATCGCGGGACGAAAAATGGACACTTGGTATGCCACGAGTACGGACAGGGTTGTGGATTCTTGTAATATCATCATCACGAACATTTATCTTAACAGTGGACACTCTTATTCGTAAATATTTCCGATATCTTAAAGTCTTTTTATTACGTGAACTGTCCAGCTCTGAACTCGGCTTAGGAACATTAGCTGTTCTACTCGTGTCTCGATGGCGTACTCTTACTTTATAGCCTTACACACCCATCGTTGTGTTTGAAGATGCCGCTTTGGTTGTGCAAATCCAGGTATTGGAATTCCAAAGTGGGGTTGCCGGACGAAATAGCGAAGCAAGATATAAATGGTTGTTATGTCACGATCACAGAAAGGGGTGCTTGGTTGTAATGGCATCAGTATTCAACCAGTATGTCTATCGGAGACGGACGGAAAGTCTATGTCGATATGTTTTGTACAGTTACTGTTTGCAGTGAGTCCCTATTTGTGATAACCTGAGGTAGTTGGCCCGCATGTATTTGTTTCAGCGTCCCATCCCCGATCCTTGGACACCAACTCTCCAACACGCCTCACGGACGGTGTACCACAGCGCCCCGGTTCTCGCTAGTAAAGACGGTACATGACGAGTAGGCATGATGGGTATGCATCCCATGTAGGCTCAACAACACCGGGCTAAACTGGAGCACATCTCACAGAGGCCGCGATACTCAAGGGACTCAACGACAAATTCTATGAGAAACGTAAGGCCGCAGCATTAGATCTCGAGAAGTGCGCCCCTGTCTTCTTCGCTGTTCGCTGGTACGCTCACCCACATCACAAAACACAGGCTCGTGCGAGAATGCCACCAGACGGGCGACACGCATCGGATAGAACAGATCATGGACCAGGTCATCGAGTTATTCGCTAATCCCGTACACCCTCTTCACTCGCGGAATGGTGGCCTTATTGGTCTCGCCGCTATGGGTATCGCGTTGGGAGTTGACATTGCGCCATATATGGAGAGGTTTACCGAACCTTTGCTCGTTTGCTTTTCCGATAATGAGTCGAGGATACGGTATTTTGCTGCAGAGAGCATGTATAACATAGCCAAGGTATCGAAGGGCGAGATATTGGTCTACTTTAATCCCATTTTTGATGCACTTAGCAAGGTGTGTTCCAATGTCTCTGAGTTGTGTGAGGGGTCTGACGTTGGACAGCTTTCCGCCGATTCGGAACTCTCGGTGAAGAATGGGGCGGAGCTCTTAGACCGATTACTCAAGGACACTGTAGCTGACTGTGCACCGTTCTATGTCCCTCACTATCCGCAGAGCGAACGTGCTAGGCGAAAGGTTGAGGAA
>WNFL01064230.1_pt1 | contig 11671 bp, 11 predicted proteins | sample 5400361 | NCBI WGS metagenome assembly WNFL01 (sample SAMN13153351, study PRJNA577476) | soil metagenome | isolation source: 40 cm soil on Douglas fir-dominated hillslope | place: USA:California | collected 2013-09-17
TAGGCCGGTCTCAAAGCGGATCGCGTTGGTTATCCATTCGGACCAGTCTTCAAGGCTGCGGGGGGACATTGGGATAGGCTCATAGTCCCCATTGATGTGTCCAACCACGCCATCGGAGAACCTGTTTAGCCATATGTCATACTCGTCGCCATTCGAAGGCTGCGGTGTAGGTGTCTGGTCAGTCAACGGAAGCTCCAATCCCGGAAGTGCTTTCCCCAGACTGGTATGTTGTATTCCAGCCACGAACCCGTCAGTGATCAGAGTGTCGCATGTTCTTAAGGGTGTCTCTTTAGTGGGTATGTATGTGGTTGGTAATACCCTATGGTCTACTTTTAGCCGCCCTTTAGTATCTTCGCGGATGAGGCCGTGTATGTGCTCAAGGGCTCGCTGTCCAGTTAGCACATGACCACGGATGATCTGAAAGCAATCGCAGTGTATCTCAAGGATCAGCCGGTGCCTCTGCGAGCGAAGAACATGCCACAGCTATGGATACTCCGGTCATGCGAGCGGGCGCCGCAAGCCGGGGAATGGATTTTGCTTTTGCTCTTACCCTTGGAGACGCACCATGCAGCGTCTCCAAGGGGCAACTCCGTAGCGAATCTAGCCGAGAACATGGTATTTCTTGAACCATGCGTCCATCTGGTTCCACCCGTCTTCCGCTGCCTCTTTGCGGTAGCTGGGACGATAATCCGCATGGAAACCATGTGGCGCGCCGGGATAGACCTTGAACTCCGCCGTCTTTCCTGCGGCCTTCAAAGCCGCTTTCATCTCATCGACTTGCGAGACGGAAATACCCTGGTCCGCCTCGCCATATAGTCCAAGCACCGGAGCTTTGACCTCGGGTGCGAGTTGGATCGGGCTTTTGCCCCATGCGGGGTTTTGCGGATCGACGAGGGAACCATAGAACGCGACACCCGCCTTCAAAGCGTTGTTGTGCGCGGCATAGACCCAAACCGTGCGCCCGCCCCGGCAGAAACCCACGATACCAAGCCGCGATGTGTCGCCGCCCTGGGACTTCGCCCATGCGACGGTCGCGTCGAGATCGCTTAAGAGTTCAGCGTCCGGCTTCGCATTCACGATCGGCATCAGTTCCTTGAAGTCGGTGATTTTCGTAAGGTCCACGCCCTTTCGATAGTAGTAGTCCGGCGCCACCGCAAACGCGCCGAGTTTTGCGAGCCGCCGAACGACGTCCTTGATGTATTCGTGCAGGCCGAAGATCTCCATCGCGACGATCACGACGGGCGGGTTGCTGACGCCCTTCGGACGGGCGAAATAGCCCGGCATCTCGCCGTCGGAGACCTTGATTTTTGCATCGCCCACTTCAAGGCCGCTCGTGTCTGTCGTAATAACGTCTGCCCTTACTGGGCCTGCCGCGAGCGTATAACCGGCAGCCGTTGCCGCCGCCGCCGTCATGAAATCCCTGCGAGAGAAAGGGGCGACCTTTGTCATTCCCTCGATATCCGATGTGAGAATAGGCTCTTTCAGCATCGTTTCCTCCGAATTGGCAATAGAGTGGCGAACCTAGACCGGCAGGTCCTCGATTGCCAGGAGCGCTTAATCAAATAGTTGAGAGAAAGTTGTGGTAAATCGTTTATTATCGGAAAGCTAATGCGGCAAAAAAGAGCCGCATCTCGCGAACCGCGGTGCGCTTAGTTTATCGCGGCCCATCGATCCGATTTCGTATCCGTTTTCGGGTGAGCGCCATCGGCTGGAACGATGTGGACAATATGATAGCCCCGTTTCTTCAATTCCCGGAGAAGGAGGGGGAGAGCGGCCGCGGTACGTTGCTGGATGTCGTGAAGAAGAAGCATCCCCTTCTGCCTCCGCTCAATGCGCTCCAGGGCGAAATTCACGACCTGCTCGGGTGTGATGCGGTTCCAATCGCTCACAAAGAAGTCGACGCTCCAGACCATCAGTCCCTTTTGGAGAGCATAGTCCTCTGCGATGTGAGTCTGATCGAGATACGGAAAGCGAAAGAATGGTGCGACCGCGTTTGCCTTGCCGAGTGCTTTGTTAACCGATGCTATGCCGTCCGTGATTTCTTTCCGGGCAGCTTCCGCCGAAATCTTGTCGAGATGTGCGTGATGCTCCGTATGGGTTCCGATCGTATGCCCATCGTCATACTCACGCTGCACGACGGCTGGGTGTTCTTTAGCCATCTGGCCCACCAAAAAAAATGTGGCCTTTACGCATTCGGCGGAGAGCGCATCCAGAACGTGAGAGGTATGCGGCGGTAGCGGGCCATCATCGAAGGTAAGCACAACCTCGTGATCCCTGAGCGGCAACGTCTCCAGATATTGCAGGGTGCCAAGCTTTTTGTGCTCGGCTGGGTCGATAGCGATAACGCGACTCGTTCCAAGTGCATTCGGATTGCCTGGGCATTGTTCGGCATGGGCCCCGCCGACGAGGGTAAGTAAAGCCAGCACACTGGCAGCAGAGAAACGAAAATGCATTCAGAAGTCCCACCTCTTCGCGTGAAGCCCACGGAGTCTTGCGCCTCCACAACCATAGCAGAGGTTAAAGTGAAATGGCAAAGTCTACGCTCCGGGGTCAAGCGGCGTTCTGGAGTCCTGCGGTGTCCTAGAGACAACCAGTGTCCCATGGGACGCAGATAAGTTGCTCTAACACTTTAGAACCGATCAACTTTTCCGCCCTTAATCGATTCCGATTAAACGCGGGTTGATCTAGAGTCCTAATGCGGCCTCCATCAGGCACCTGAAGCATGGCCATGCGGCGGCGATCCGGTAAGGCCGTGGAACGAAACCCGCCTAGCTATACCTTTTGGCGTTGGTAAAAATGCTGAAAAGCTCAAGGCTTTTCGCTTTCGGCCCAATGCGACCACATTTCACGGCTTCTCCGTAGTGTCACTTAGCGCAACGCATTTACAACCCGGTCAAAAAGCATGCCCCGGCCACGGACACCCCGTTTTACCCTTCTGTTCGCGAACTGCTTTATTGCGCTTGCCATCAGCGGCTGCGGCTCAACGGAACCGGGATTGCGCGATGGCGTTGACGGCGCTTTTATCCGGGCTGCTGCCACCTGGGATCTCAATCATGACGGCAACGTCACGTGCGAAGAGTGGCGCACCTATGCGCTGATGGTGTTTAAGGAGGCCGATCTCAACAGGGACGGGAAATTGACGCCGGACGAATTCACCCGGCTCGCGAAGATCGATCGGCTCTTTGAGACCGCCGATTTCAAATATTACGATGTCAACAAACAGGGCTTTGTGACACAGGCGGAGTTTATCGAACGGCCAAACCCGGCCTTCACCGAACTCGACAAGGAAAAAACCTGTGTGCTGAAAACTTATCAGCTTCGGGCTGCTATTACGCCGGGTGCACCGAAACGCGACAATCCTGGCATACCGGGAGCACGGTAGTAAAAGAGCGCTGCCCGGGTTAGTACATTTTCCTATGAAGATTTACGGCCACTTCACGAGCGGCGGCATGGAGGAGAGGATCGAGTCCACGTTCCCGCCCGTCTTAAGGCCGAACACGGTCCCCCGGTCGTAAAGCAAATTGAACTCGACGTAACGGCCTCGCCGCACAAGCTGTTCCTCCCTGTCGCCCTCTGTCCAAGACTTGTTCACGTTGCGGCGCACAAGCTTGGGGTAAATGTCGAGGAACGCACGGCCGACATCCTGCGTGAAAGCGAAGTCCGCGTCCCAATCTCCTGAATTATGGTAATCGTAGAAAATCCCACCCGTCCCTCGTGGTTCATTCCGGTGCTTTAGCCAAAAATATTCGTCGCACCATGTCTTATACTTCGCGTAGTCGGCTACGGGATGCTTATCGCAAGCTACCTTCATGCTGGCGTGAAAATCCGCCGTGTCGGCATCTTCCTGGGTGCGCCTACGCTCAAGCACGGGTGTCAAATCGGCACCGCCGCCAAACCACCATTTCGAGGTTACGATAAATCGCGTGTTCATATGAACAGCAGGCACATTCGGATTATGGTGGTGGGCGATCAGCGAGATGCCTGATGCCCAGAAGCCTGCGTTTTCCTCGGCGCCCGGAATCTGCGACCTGAACTCCGGCGCAAACTCTCCGTGTACGGTGGAAACATGAACGCCGACCTTTTCGAAGACGCGGCCATACATTATCGCCATGGTTCCGCCGCCGCCCTCCGCCCCGGAGTGATCCGTCCGCTTCCAAGGCTTTCGCTCAAACCGGCCAGCCGGCCGCGACGCCATAGGCCCGGTTTTCAACCCGTCCTCTATGCGCTCGAATTCCGCACAGATGTCGTTTCTAAGGGCTGAGAACCAGACCCGAGCCTTGGACTTTTCAAGATTGAAAAGCTCAGAATTTTCGGATTTAGAAGCTTGCGCCGGTTGCGCCGTTGCTTCAAGCGCCGAGCCCAATTGCGACATGGCCATTCCGCCTTTTCTGGCGTTACGTGAAACGAGAAAAACCGCCTGTTTGTCTAAGTCCTTCACCTAACACCATCGCCAGCGCCACGGCAACATTCAAGGAACGCATATCCTCGCGTATTGGAATACGTACGCGTAAATGAGCCGCGGCGTGTATTTCCTCCGGCACGCCTGCGCTTTCGCGGCCAACCATCAGGACATCTGATGGTTGAAACATGATTTCGTGATACGGAGTTTGCGATTGCGTCGTGAGGAGGATGAGGCGCGCACTCCTTTCGTCCAAGCCACGTTTAAATGCCGCAAAGGATGCGTGGCGGATAATATCCACCGATTCATAGTAATCGAGACCGGCTCTTTTGAGAGCTCGCGACGAAATGTCGAAACCTGCTGGCTCGACGACGTCGACAGGGATTCCCAGACACGCGGCCATCCGGAGAATTGTGCCCGTGTTTTGGGGAATATCGGGTTGATATAAAGCAAGGCGCATAGCTTAGCAGTTCGATACAAGGTCCAGCGCCAATTTGCACCATGGACATCCAAATCGCGAGCGTGCCATAAGGGCGCAATTTCCGAGGTTCGTAACGTCTCCTATAAGGTTGAACTCCGCATGGCCACAACAATCGACGATCATCATGGCGAGGTAACGCGCCGGGATTTCATCTATATCGCGACAACGGCCTTTGCGGCGATTGGCGCTGCCGCCGCCCTTTGGCCGGCAATCGATCAGATGAACCCAGATGCATCGGCCCTGTCGCTTGCATCCGTGGAGGTCGATTTGGCGCCCGTTCGGGTCGGGCAGGCGATCACGATACTTTGGGGCGGTAAACCAGTCTTCGTGAGGAACCGGACGCCTGAGGATATTGAAAAGGCAAAGTCAGTTCCGCTTGCCCAACTGAAAGACCCGGATGCGCGCGTTCTCGGTGCACCCACCGGCCTGCCAGCCACCGACGAAAACAGAACGAAGCAAGGCAAGGAAAATTGGCTGATCATGATCGGCATTTGCACCCATCTCGGCTGCATCCCAAAGGGTCAGAGCCCAGGTGACGAAAAAGGGCCCTATGGTGGCTGGTTCTGCCCATGCCATGGTTCGGTTTACGACACTGCCGGCCGGATCCGGCAGGGGCCAGCCCCCCGGAATATGGAGATTCCGCCCTATCAGTTCACAGCGGACACAAAAATCAAGATTGGTTAAGTTTCAGCCATTCTGAAAAAGGTTGTTCATATGGCACACGCATCCACCTACCAGCCAAAAACAGCGTTTACGCGCTGGCTTGACTCGAGGCTTCCCATCGTCCGTTTTGTGGCGGATTTCATGGCGTTCCCGAACCCGCGAAATCTCGGCTATCTCTGGACGTTCGGCGGTATTCTCTCATTTTGCCTTCTCGTGCAGATCTTTACCGGCGTCATCCTTGCGATGCACTACGTGCCGAGTACCGCGTTAGCGTTCGATTCGGTCGAAAAGCTGATGCGCGACGTGAATTATGGCTGGCTCCTGCGCTACACGCACATGGTCGGCGCCTCGCTGTTTTTCTTCGCCGTCTACATTCACATCTTCCGCGGACTTTATTTCGGTTCCTACAAGGCCCCGCGCGAAGTGCTTTGGATGATCGGCGTTACCATCCTCATCATCATGATCGCGACAGCCTTCATGGGCTATTCGCTCGTTTGGGGTCAGATGAGCTTCTGGGCCGTGACGGTGATCACCAACCTTTTCTCCTCACTGGACTCAGTTGTTTCAGGTCTTGGAACGACGCTCGTGCAGTGGATTTGGGGCGGCTTCTCGGTCGATAACGCCACGTTGAACCGGCTGTTCAGCTTGCATTATCTTCTTCCGTTCGTCATCGTCGGTCTCGTTGCCCTTCATATCTGGGCGCTCCACATGCCTGGTAGCAATAACCCTACGGGGCTTGATGTACGGAACGAAGCCAAGGAAACGCTGCCCTTCCATCCTTACTTCACCGTGAAGGACCTGTTGGCTTTGGCTGCCTTCGGTTTGGTGTTCGCGTATTTCGTATTCTACACGCCAAACTATCTCGGAGATTCGATCAATTACGTGCCGGCGAACCCTCTTCAGACACCGCCCCACATTGTGCCTGAGTGGTACTTCTTGCCCTTCTACGCAATCCTTCGCGCGATCCCGTCTAAACTGGGCGGCGTGATCGCAATGTTCGGTGCGCTCGTCGTGCTCTTTTTCATTCCTTGGCTCGACACATCGCGCGTCCGGTCCACTAAGTACAGGCCGATCTACTTCTGGTTCTTCTGGGCCCTAGTATTCGATTGCATTGCCCTTGGATATCTCGGCTCCCAGCCGCCGGAGGGCAACGCGCTGCTGTTCAGCCGAATCTTCACGTTCTATTACTTCGCGCACTTCCTTCTCATCATGCCGATTCTCGGCCTGATAGAAACGCCGAGACCGATGCCAGCATCCATTGCCGACACCTTCAAACACAAAGAAGAAGGCGAGGCCGGGCGTCGTATGCATCCCGTGCCGGCCGAGTAGGAGAGCTGACAATGACGACGTCCTTCACAAGCCTTTGCAGGCGTGCCGTTAGAACGCTGGCGGCAGCGTCATTCCTGTCTCTGGCTGCAATCACATCGCTGCCGGCACAGCAGACGGGAACTCCGGCACCCACAGCAACGTCGACGCCGCCGGCAGAGCACACCCAAATCTCTCGCCAGCATTGGACCTTTGGCGGGCTCATTGGCTATTTCGACGAGCAGCAACTCCGCCGTGGCTACCAGATTTATAAGGAAGTCTGCTCGAACTGTCACAATATGCGGCTCCTATCCTACCGCAATCTGGGAGAACAGGGAGGCCCGCATTTCTCGAAGGAGGAGGTCGAGGCCCTGGCGGCAGAAGTTCAGGTCTCGGACGGCTACGACGACCAGGGCGGGGTGAAGATGCGCCCTGGAAAGTTGTCGGATAATTTTCAGTGGAAGTTCAAGAACGATAAAGAAGCAGCGGCGGCACTGGGCGGCGCGGTCCCGCCAGATCTGTCGCTCATGGCGAAGGCACGGGGCATCGAGCGCGAAGTTGCCTGGTATGCCGTTCCTCTCGTTATGCTTAAAGACCTCTTCACTCAGTATCAAGAGCAGGGACCGGATTATATCTACGCGCTCTTGACAGGTTATCAGAATCCGCCGGCAAGCATGAAGATGGCTGATGGTCTGAATTACAACAAAGCTTTTCCCGGCCATCAGCTTGCGATGCCTCAGCCTTTGTCCGATGGCTCCGTCGAGTACGGCGATAAAACGCCGAATACGCTCGACCAGGAATCTCGCGATGTTGTGGCTTACCTGACCTGGGCTGCCGAGCCGCATCTTGTCGAACGCAAGAAGATGGGCCTTTGGGTGCTGATCTACCTTGGGGTGCTGGCTGTGCTGCTCTTTATTTCCAAGAAAACGCTCTGGCGGAACGTCGAGCACTAGAGCAACCTGCGTCCTATGGGACGCAGATTGCTCTAAGAACCGATCAACTTTTCCGCCTTTAGTCGGTTCCGATTAAAGGCGGGTTGATCTAGTCAAGCATGGAACGTGGATATGGCCGCCCCTTGAGGCGGCCATATTGTATTCAGAGCAAGTTTCCAGAGTGCCTGGCTACGCATAGCGATTATCGTGCGCGGCACTTCAATCCGGCCACGCGCAGTATCGAGCCCGGACTCTTCCCCGGGCCCCCATATGCATCGCAACTGATTTTTTGGGGCGTGCCCGCATAGGCGTGCAATTGCTTGTAACGCCGCGCTGACTTCTCCTGAGAGCGAAAGTGCGCTCGGCGCGCTAGAAGGCTGCGTTACAGAACGCCGAGCTTTTTCTGAAGGCTCGACGAAGACGTCGTGTATTGAAAGATGATCCGTTTATTGGGATAGACATGGCGGTGTGCTTGCTGGGCCATAAGCGCCGCCTCGTGAAAACCCGACAAAATGAGCTTGAGCTTACCGGGATATGTATTGATGTCCCCGATAGCGAAAATTCCGGGTTCCGAGGTTTCAAACTTCTCTGTGTCCACCGCGATCAGGTTCTCGCGGAGATTCAAGCCCCAGTTCGCAACAGGTCCAAGTTTCATGGTCAGCCCGAAGAAGGGCAGCAGACGTTCGGCTTCGACCTGAAATTCTTGATCTGGCCCACCGTTTACCGGCCCTCGCACGGTTAGAGACCGCAATTCACCGCTTTCACCGTGCAGCTTGGTCACTTGCCCAAGCATGAATCTGAGTCGCCCTTCCGCCACAAGCGCGCGCATTTTGTTCACCGAGTCCGGAGCGGCGCGAAAGTCGTCGCGGCGATGGATCAAGGTGACGCTCTTTCCCACCGGCTGCAGGTTTAGTGTCCAGTCCAGGGCCGAGTCGCCGCCGCCGACGATCACAATCGATTTGTCGCGGAACGCATCCATCTTGCGAACGGCATAAAACACCGACTTGTTTTCAAAGTCTTCAATGCCTGCGAGCGGCGGCCGTTTGGGCGTGAATGATCCTCCACCGGCCGCGATGACGATCACCTTCGCCAAGAAGTTTACGCCCCCGTCGGTCTCAACCTCGAAGCCGCCTTCGACCCGCCCGATGGACTCCACCCGTTCGCCAAAATGGAAAACCGGATCAAAGGGCTTTATTTGCTCCAGAAGCCGGTCCGTCAATTCTTGCCCGGTGACGATCGGAAGGCCTGGGATGTCATATATCGGTTTTTCGGGATAGAGTTCCGCGCATTGACCGCCAGGGCGGTCCAAAATGTCGACCACATGAGCTTTTACATCGAGGAGCCCAAGTTCGAAGACGGCGAATAGTCCAACCGGACCTCCCCCGATAATAAGTGCGTCAGTTTGAATGAGTGCGGTCATCGATCTCGTCTACGTGCGAATGCCCAAGGTTCAAGCTTCATGAAGGATTATTGAAGCAAGAGACAGCGCTCCGCGCTACATACAACAAGCCTTTTAGTTTTGATGCTCAGGGACACGGACGACAAATCCGTCCAATTCTGGCTTCAGGCGGATTTGGCAACTGAGGCGGCTATTCGGCCGCACGTCGAACGCGAAATCCAGCATATCCTCTTCCATGGGAGATGGGCTGCCGGCCGCTTCCTTCCAGGCATCGTCGACATAGACGTGGCATGTTGCGCAAGAGCAAGCGCCGCCGCATTCCGCAACAATACCCGGCACGGAATTCTTGATCGCGGTTTCCATTACGGTCTGGCCCGCCTCGCCTTCGACCGCATGCACCGTCCCATTATGCTCGATATATGTGACTTTCACCCTAGCACCGTTATAATGGCTGATGGCGCTATCTGTAAGGGATATCTGAGCGAAATTCAAAGCGCCAATTCAGCGCTCGGCACGTTTTTGCTCAAGCCCGAGCCTGCCCTTAAGCCTACGTTTATGGCAAAAAAACCTGTGATTTTTGTTCACAACTAGCAATGCAGTTCCCTAGAACCTCGCGAATCACACTACTAAGCATAGTATAAACAGGCAGTTAGAATTGTGACGTCAGATAGTCGGGTATGCTTGCGGCTTCTGGTAATCTTTTTTTAGCCTCAAAATTCCATTAGCGAAGGCTTGGTCATGGATGTGTTCCAAGGCTTGTGCAAGCGTGCGTTTGAGGGGCTATGAACACCTGCCTTGGGCTCAAGAGGTTAATCGCGACGAAGTTCTTCGATGGATCTGCACGTCGCGGCGTTGGCGGTATCTCAATGACATCATGTGAGGTCAGGACAGCCTGATGACTCAAAAACAAGCGATCTCTCAGACACCCGTCGAACTGACACCGGAGGATGAGGCTAAGTCCCAAGCCAATGTCGGCAAACTTGCTCCCGAGGTGAATCCCGCTACCCGGCCGATGGACTCGCACCCCAATGCCCGTCCCGCTCCGCGCCGCACACAGGACGGCAGCGATAACACTGTTCAGGTTTCGCCTGGAACAGCCGCGGCGCGCCCAGCCGGCCACAAGCGCCCCACCGCTCCCGCGCGGCCGCACGTTCCCGCCAACGACGACATGCCCTCGATCGGTGGGCTCATCTACGCGCTCCAACAGCGCCCTTCCCGCTCTCCCTTCCTGATCGCGCTTGTCGCTTCAATTGTTTGGTTCGCACTTGGCCTTCTTGTATCGTGGGCCGTGTTCCAAAAAACGTTCGATGTCTCGGGCAGCACCGCAGAGATGATCGCCAATCCAGCCATAGCGGCGGTGATCGCGACCGTTATCGTTCCGATCGCGCTGTTTTGGTTCCTTGCAATCCTCGTTTGGCGTGCTCAAGAGCTTCGACTGATGTCGTCCGCTATGACAGAAGTAGCGGTGCGCCTTGCCGAGCCCGATCGGATGGCGGAGCAGTCGGTGGCTTCGCTCGGACAAACCGTCCGGCGTCAGGTCGCCGCGATGAACGATGCCATCTCACGGGCACTCGGCCGTGCAGGTGAATTGGAGGCGCTCGTTCATAATGAGGTAGCGGCTCTTGAGCGTTCCTATACGGAGAACGAAAACCGCATAAGGAATCTCATCAACGAGCTCGCGAGCGAACGCGAAGCGCTCGCCAATAATAGCGAGCGGGTTAGCGAAGCGTTGCGCGGCATCGGCAGCCAAGTGACACGCGAAATCACAGCGGCAAGCGAAAAGGCGTCCCAGTCACTGGGCAACGCTAGCGCCAACATGACGGAGGCGTTCGCAAATCGCGGGCAGAAGATAACCGCAGCCGTGAGCACGGCAGGGACAGCAATCGATGAGAAGCTGGCCGAGCGCGGCGCGCGGATCACCGATCAACTCGTGAAGCACGGCGCGCAGGCTGCGGAAAGCTTGCGGCAATCGAGCCTCGAAGTCACCCGCGCCATTCAAGAAACCTCCGACCGGACGGCAGCAGCCATTTCGGCGAAGGGCAACAGCCTTGTTACATCCGTGATCAGTATGAGCGAACGGGTAGGGCGCGAAATTCCGGTTCTGCTCGAAAAGCTTGGTACTGAACAGACCCGTCTCAGTTCGATAATCGATGGCGCGACGCGGAATTTGTCGGCGCTCGAGACAGCGCTGGCCGAGAAGACTCAATCGCTGGGCACGACGCTGACCGATCGAACGACGGTTCTTCAGACCGTTCTGACCGAGCATTCACGGCAGATCGATACATCGCTGTCAGAGCGCATCCAGGCGCTTGAAACCATTCTCAGCCGCCGGACACATAATTTCGAGGTGAGCTTGAGCGAGCGAACCAAGGCGCTCGATGCAACGCTTACTCAGCGCGCTCAGGCCCTGGACGCATCCGTTTCGAAGCACACTGGCAATATCCGCGATACGCTCGATAAGCATTCCGGGTCCATGGAGCATACGCTTGCCC
>WNFL01162237.1_pt1 | contig 11669 bp, 10 predicted proteins | sample 5400361 | NCBI WGS metagenome assembly WNFL01 (sample SAMN13153351, study PRJNA577476) | soil metagenome | isolation source: 40 cm soil on Douglas fir-dominated hillslope | place: USA:California | collected 2013-09-17
TTGTCTTGATGACGGCAATGGACAAACTGGACGAGGCCCAATCTCTTCATGTTGAAAAGATCATCTTCAAACCGTTTGTGGTGGAAGATGTGATGCATGCGATAGGGCAGTATATGGCATGAGAGGATAGAATAGACAGATGCAGGTCATTTTTGCTGGCGGTGCCAGTGGTGTTGGTGCAAGTTGCCTTGCCATACAGCTTGCGGATCAATGGATCGTAGTTGACGCAGGTGTGCGCGTGGATAAGAAAGCAGACCCCTTGCCCGACCTTGCCCTGCTCGAGGGGAGGGATGTACGGGCCATTTTTGTGACACACGCGCACGCCGACCATATCGGGGCATTGCCGCTTTTGCACCAGGCCTTCCCCACGGTACCCATCTTCGCCTCGCGTGGAACCGCGCTGCTGATGGAAGTTATGCTTGCCGACGCGCTCAAGGTAATGACGCGCAGAGCGGTGGAAGAAATGGAATTGCCGCTGTACCCGGAGACCCTGGTTTCAGGCATGCTGACACAGGTACGTCCCTTGCCGGTTGGGGAACCTTTCACGCTGCCCATGCTCCCCGGCATCACCATTTCCGCCAGCCGCGCCGGTCATATTGCCGGAGCGGTGAGCCTGGGCTTTACGGCAGCCGATGGATCGGTGGTCGTCTCCGGCGATATCAGCAGCACTCCGCAGCGCACGGTACTCGGTGCTGTGCCGCCTCCCGTGGAGCATCCCGACTTGCTGGTGCTGGAATCAACCTATGGCTCGCGGCTGCATCCCAACCGGCAGGCCGAGGAACAGCGTCTCGCCCAGGCAGTTGCCGATGGTCTCGCCAATGGCGGTCATACGCTGATCCCCTGTTTTGGGCTTGGACGCGGGCAGGAAATTTTGCTGATCCTACAGGAGGCCCAGGAAAAGGGGCAGATACCCACGTTTCCCATCTACGTGGATGGGCTGGTGCGCCGCGTCTGCTCCACGTACCTGCTGCTGCCGGAAGCCTTGACGCCGCGCTTGCAAAGGCAGATCCGCAAAGGCTATCTGCCTTTCACGGGACCAAATGTGTCTTTTGTGCGTGATGAGCGCGACCGTGAGCGCATCCTTGCCGGTCCGCCGGCATGCATCCTTTCCAGCAGCGGTATGCTTACGGGTGGTCCCAGCGCCTGGTACGCGGCGCAGCTTGCTCCCAATCCCAACGCCTCCATTCTGATTACCGGCTACCAGGACGAAGAATCCCCCGGCAAGCGCCTGCTGGACCTGGCGGAGGCGTCCCGAGCGACCACAAAGGTCGCGCCTACCCTGGAGGTCAATGGACAGCAAGTGCAGGTACAGTGCCACTTCGCGAAGTATAGCCTGAGCGCGCATGCCGACGGCGGAGAACTCGCAGCCTATGCGGCAGCCCTCAAGCCGCGCAGGGTTGCCCTCGTGCATGGAGATGATGAGGCCCGGGCCGCCCTACGCACGCTGCTGACTGAAACCGAAGTGCTGCTGCCAACCAACGGCATGACGCTGGAAGCAAGGCCGGGACGCACTACGCGCGGCCCATCGCGGGCGGAATCGACGGCGCTTCCCGCGCTGCCGACAGGCATTGGAAAGGGCATGCCATTCGACTATACGCATATCGAGGAGCTATGGAGGGCCGTGACAGAGGTTCCGACGCTGCGCATTGTCACCGCTCGCGAACTGGCCTTGATCTGGTACGGTGAGGCAACGGAGGAAACGACGGAGAGCATCCTCGATACCTTTATGGAGGACTACGAGCAGCGCTACTTTGTGCGGCAGCACGCGCTTGAAGAGGCGTATCGCGTGCGTGGGCAGTTCGAGGAGATGCCTGAAGACTTTCTGAGCGACCTTACAGGAAGCGTACTTTTGCTGCTCGTGAGTTCTGAGAGTGCCAAACCCGCCATCTGCCGCGCCATCGAGCCAGGAGCCGCCGTGCGTGTATATCTGCCCAGGGGCGTCTCGCTGGAGCGCACGCGCTTTCCTTTCTCATCCATTCTTGAGATGCTTGGGCCCGCGCCAGAGGACGCACAGGAATCTACCGCAAAAGCCGGGGCATACCTGAATGACCTGGTGAAGGCGAGCCGCCGCATTCGCCGCTCTCTTTCCGCCCACGAACTGGCGCGGCAGTGCGAGGAGGAGGCGATGTACACGCTGGGCGACCTGTGCGAACTCGCGGGCCTTTCATCACAATCCCTGGAAGATCGGCTTTCGATGGCGAAACTGCTGCAAAAGTACCCGCTGCTTTTCATACAGAGCCGGACGGTCTTCGAAGGCGAGGGTCTCACGCTCTACAGCCTCGCACCCGAGTGGCGCGAGACGCTGGAAGAGCCGGAAGTCTACGATCGGCCGGATCAAAACTGGATTTTGAGTGTGATCGAGCAATATCTTGGCTCGCCTCCTGATCTCTACCGGCGCAGTGTAGACCCCGATACCGGCGCGGTCACACTTGCCTTCCACTTTCCGGCGGTGGCCTACGAAAAGTATGCCGGCGCCCTGGCTGCCGCGGCAGAAGAAGCCGGTGTTTCGATCACACTCGCGCCAAACGCGCACCAGGGAGAACTGGTTAAGGCGGCTTATCGTCATCTTCCCCAGGGTTTGACTGTAGAAGCCACGCCCTCGATCTACCTTGATCGCTGGGTAGTCTCGCTCGATTGTACAGGACAGGCAACCGAGAAGGAGATCGAACAGGCAAAATCTGGCTTTTTTGAGGAGACGGGGTGGCATCTCGAGTTGGAGTTGAGGGACAATCTGGCCCTACCCCACCAGGGCGACCTCAAGGGTCCTTCCCCCGCAGCTGATGGTGATAGTAAGGGCGACCTCAAGGGTCCCCTCCCCACATCCACATCCACCCCCGCCCATACAATGATTACGGGCGGTCTGAAAAAAGAGGCGATGCCATCTGCCGTTTCGTCCGTCCCTGAAATGACATTCGGCACCATCAGGTTGCCTGCTCGTGTCAGTGCGCCCGTAGACCAGCACACAGCACACCAGGTGGCCCAGAGCCTTCTGGGTGCGTTACCCGGATTCTCTAAGGTCGGCCTGGACATTGCTTCAATAACGCTGGTGCCGCGTTTCCAGTTTCCTGATGTCGCAGCGGCCCGTTACGCGGAAGTATTCGAGCAGCTTGAGGCGCAAACGGGCTGGCAAGTGCGGCTGCATCCCACGACAAATCAGGAGGCGCTGGTCGAGATGGCACGCCGCGTGCTTCCACCAGAACTCCAATGTCTCGGTACGCCCTCGCTCTACCTGGACCAGCACGCTGTCGGCGTGCATTACGCGGGCAATGCCAGCCCCGAAGTCATGCAGGACACGCAACAACAATTTTTGGACGAGACAGGCTGGCAACTGCGGCTTCTACCTCCTGGTCAAAAGGGTCAGAAGGCGGGGAAGTCAGGAACAACCGGCATAGCGGAGCGGCTCTCTCAGGGACAGGCGATAGCGCTGGTCAGGGAAACATTTAGCGCGGAACCTACTTTTTATCGTGTGGGAGCCGATGCCTCCAAAGGCACGTTGTGGGCGCATTTCCACTTTCCAGAGATGGCGAAGCAGCGCTACGCCGAGCAGCTTTCAACCCTGGCCTCTCAAACGGGCTGGAAGGTATATGTCTATCCCATCGTGCATCGCCTTGCTTTGATCGAGGCTGTTCGTCGCCTGCTACCCGAGGGTGTGAGTATCAATGGTGAGCCAGCGCTGTTTCAACATAATTCTACGTTGAGCGTCGATTGTGTGGGATCGATGAGCGCGGAGAAGATTGCGGATGTGCAGAGGCGGTTTGCGGAGGAGACGGGGTGGGAGTTGAATGTGGTGATGGGGTAGAATTGCAACATCATTATATACTACTGCTACGGGTCTGTTCTCACCTCGCTGCCGCTAGCAAAAATGTTGCCAGGTGGACAGGAGATCATCAGTTGAAAGGAACTCAGGTGGGCGAGCAAATTTAGGCAGTGATGAAAATCGGTTGGAAAATGTCGATTTAAGCAAATGCTATTTGTCGTTATAGTAGAAGGATGGAATTGCACATCTTTCAAAAATTCTGTTAAGAAGAAAGAGGAATGACAATGGCGAATTTTGTACTACTCTACAGTGGCGGCAGTATGGGCGCAAACGAAGCCGAACAGGCACAAATCATGCAAGCCTGGGGAGCCTGGTTCGGTAAACTTGGGACTGACCTGGTAGACGGGGGCAATCCATTTACACCGGCGGCAAAAACTATTACAAGCAACGGAGCAGTCCGCGAAGGCCCGGCAGGGACGTTGGCCTCCGGGTACTCCATTATCAAGGCGGATTCGCTGGATGCGGCAGTCGAGAAGGCCAGGGGTTGCCCGGTTTTGCTGGGAGGTGGCCAGATTACGGTATATGAAACCTTCCCGGCAATGTAGGAAAAGCCAGAAGCCTATCCGAAACAGTTCCCAGGCAGTTGGGGCTGTTTCTTTTTTTGTGAATTCGCGACATAAAACATAAATGAGGACAGAACCTGGGCCATTACCAGCTGGCCCGGCACTCGTCCTCACTCATGCCCATCATGGGTAGTTGAATATGGCAGCGAGCTACAACATAATGCGGGTAGGAGTGGGCTAGAAAGTGGAAATTCCCCCAGGGTTCCAAGCCCCATACCGGGCGACCACAAGGGATCGCCCCTACAGCCCGCGCAAGTACCTGGATTGGGCATCCACAAGGGATACCCATAAATCACTTCTTGACGACGGCATCCGCGAGTTCTTTGCCGGGGAAGAAACGTACACGCTCCTTTGCTGGCACTTCGATAGGCTGGCGGTCTCGTGGATTGACACCCTTACGGGCAGCACTCGTCCGGACCTTGAAGGAGCCAAAGCCTACTAAACGGACCTCATTGCCATTCTGGAGAGCCTCCCGAATGGTAATAAGAGTCGTTTCCAGCACCTGGGAAGCCTGTTTTTGGGTCAATTTCGCCTCTGAGGCAATACGCCTGGTTAGCTCCTGGCGACCGACAATTGCCGATCCACCATCGGATTTTTCTGTTGCCATGTTTAGGAATCCTCCTTACAACAATCAACACACGTCGCTTTTCATCCCAATACTGTATTGTTGGGCCTGTCGAGCGGTTTCACTACTCACTGCCGTTAAGGAGTATAGCATGTGATTTTGAGAAATACAAGGGTGTGAACCTAGCTCTGAAGCAGGTCCACATGGTAAACCCGCCTGGGAAGCCGGTGTAGGCCTATTAGATAGATGCAAAATTGCTTCCCAGGCGGGTTCATCCCTCACGCAGGTTCATGTTTATAGCGCAACCATTGCTATGCAGCGGCGTATAAAATCAGTCCATCATTTGTAAGCTGCTGCTCGACCTGCCCGTTATAACGGAGATACTCAAGGTGCGAGAGAACCTCGGCAACACCCATACGCTGTGCCTCATTGTTTTTCAAGCGATTGCCAAAGAGTTGCATGGCGAGTTGGTACGCATGCTGCGGTCGTCCATCAAGCAGGCCTAAAATTTCCATTTCGCGCTCTTCGTGGTGCATGGTGATTTCCCTTGCACGCCCACCCAGGTCGCTGAACGGTTCACCATGTCCGGGAAGTACGATGCTTGCGGGCAGGTCCATTACCTTTGCGAGTGAGTCAAGGTAGTCTCCCAGGGGATTCTGCCGGTCATGTTCCGAGTAGAGTCCAATATTGGGAGTGATGCGCGGCAAGACGTGATCGGCTGCGAAGAAGACTCCATCTCGTTCGCGCAGGAGGCAGATCTGCCCATCGGAGTGCCCAGGAGTCCAGATCACGCGGTAGTCTTCGCCCACCAGGTTGATACATTGACCATCCTCGATCAGCGTAAAGGCGTCGTGTGGCGGGACGCGAATGATGGAGCGCATGACCTCTGGATCGACCTGTGAGAACCAGAGCTTTGTAGGCGGCATGCCATGCCTGGTCAGAAAATTTGAGACGGAGCCGAATCTCTGCGGCATGGTGCCTTTCCAGAGGATCTGCACGCCCTCTTCATCGATCGGGTGCATGTAAACGGCCGCGCCGCTCTGTTCCTGCAACTCACCGGAAAGCCCGACATGATCGGGATGGTGGTGCGTGAGGACGATGGCGCGCAGTGTATCAATGGTTAGACCGGCGCGCTGCAGACCTTCTGCGAAAGCAACTCGTGCATCCGGTACGCCCATGCCGGTATCAATTAAGGCCCACCCATCTTTGCCGACGATGGCATGCATATTGACGGTGCGCAGCGGAAAGGGGATGGGTACAGTGATTTTCCAGATGCCAGGTGCTACCTCGCGGGCTTCGGGCAATGGTTGGTCGGGCCGTCGAGGCTGCACCGGTGAAGGTTGTTGCATAATAAAGGGGTATCCTTTGTTCTTTTGGTAAGTAATTATGATATACGAATGTTAGTACTGACTTGATTGTATGGTTTGATGTAAGGTTGTGTCAACATCGCAAAAAATCCTTGACGAATAGCCCCTATTTCTGCTATACTGGCTTTGTTCACAATAACGGGGCGTAGCGCAGCCCGGTAGCGCACCTCAATGGGGTTGAGGTGGTCGGAGGTTCAAATCCTCTCGCCCCGACTGCAAAAACGAGGTAGGAACAAGTCCTAAGAAAGGCTTCCTACCTCGTTTTATTTATCCTCTCACTTTGTTGGCCCCGCCAAAGACAATAAGCTCTATGCTATTGTCCTGGGACCAGAGGGAGAAGATACCTATTATCCAGTTAGCGCCCGCAGAGCTAGCAAAAAAGAGCGCCGCGCATACGATGAATGGAAGGCAAGTTTAAACACATGAGCGAGCGAAACTACAAAGGACCAAAATACCCCACAGAGGCACACGGCTCTATTCCAGTCTTTAACAGCTATGAAGAAGAAGCCGAGTTCTGGGATACCCACGACTTTACCGATTTTAAGCAAGAAACCGAAGCCGCTGAAGTGAAGGCTACAACTGGTCTTACTGCTAACGTGCAAGTCCGTTTTGAACCAGACACAGACCATGAACTTGAAGCAATAGCACGTGAACACGGATTGAAGAAAGCCACACTCATACGCACCTGGGTACTTGAGCGCCTACGCCAGGAACGGAACCGCCACGCATCTTAGTAAATGTAAATGTGACTACCCAGCTGCTATGGCTTTGTATCACCCCCATTGATGTTCTACTACAGTCTCCATAGGTCTCTTAACGTACTCATCAACTGGTTTTGCCTCTGCTCTATCACTGCAGGTGTCCATTCACGGTGACGAAGAACCTGAGTTGTCAGCACGAAAGGTGAAATACCGGCTCTTGTAGTAAAGTACTTTTGCTTCTTTTCTTCGAAATCATAGTTCTCTGCCTTCATATTCCTACTGCGGGAGAGCAAAACAAGATTACCCAACCTATGAACGTATTTTTCGCGTACCTCTTTGGTAGGGAATGCCTTGACCCAGTTGCTATCGGGAGATGGACCTTGTGGCAAAACATGCTCTATACTTACTGTTTCAAATTCGTATGAAGCTGTACCCTCTGAAAGTCTGGTATCTAAGCGTAACAGGACATATTGACAGGCCTGGGAAGCAAGGTATATATCCCCATTGAGTAATCTGTAGAATTCCTGGCGCTCTCTGGAACTTAGCTGTAGTGGTGAGTTGGGCGTATAGAGATCCTTCCCATCATGAATGGCTTTCAGAATTTCAAAGTACCGATCTTTTCGCCTGTATGGAGGAACCCGGCAAGTTACAAAGCATATGACGAGACGTTCAAAGTCTGCGAGAAAACGTAATACCAGTTCGGGCCTGGGCCAATTTTCCTTTACATAATGGAGAACTACTGGAACCCACCGCCCATAATCAAGCCGATTAAGCCATCTGAACATGGCATTGATCTCTTTTGCCATAGGTTCATATCGGTATTCCCTTGATAAGATTGCCCTTTTCACAGAGAAAATCAGTCAGGGCATCAGCATTTTCAGACTTGATCAAGCTGCGCAGTACTGCCAATAACATCGTAAGTGTCGTTAGTCGCTGCTGACCATCAACGACCTTAGCATCTAACTCATCATCTTTGATAAGCACAATACTTCCAAAGAAATATGGAGGTAGGTCATCAATAGGTTCTTCTCCACCTCTCATCGCTCTTAATAAATCTTGCAGTAGTTCCTCAGACTGTTCCGCTGCCCAAGCATAAGGACGCTGATAGAGAGGAACTGTATAAAGCGTGTCATCGCCAAATATTTTCCCAATAGGAGACTCTGAACCAGAAATCTTCATTTTGCTCATGCTTTACCCCCCAAAACGCACGCAAAGTATTTATTTACCGCAATAACAGCGGCAGACCTGTGTGAAGCAAACATTTCGCAAGAAGGCTGAGTTTTCGAGGAATATCGCTTGCAATCACCCTCAACGGCTATATACCCATGTACCCCCAGCAAGATGTAGCAATGGCAAGGTATCAAATTGTTGAGTATTTGTCAAGAGTTCTGGCGTCATACCCTCCCACGTTCTGGCGTTCCCCAGGTTACAGTACCAACAACCTGGAATGGCAGCATCCCATCGCTCTGGTACCGCAAAAGCAAGGTTCTTACCTGCTGATCAAATTCGAGCGCCTTTTGCTGGCCCATGCGTTCCCAGGAGAAACTACTTCTCGAGTGGAGGCCTTCAATAAAATCATCCACAGATTGGGAGAAAGGCACAGGAGTAGTCTCCTTCTCCCCCTGCCTGGTAAAAAAGCCACGCGATTCTAACTCTTCAACTACGTGAGCCGCTCTATGCCTTTCGCGTGGTGAGTATCGAGCGCGAAGCTGCTTTAATTCGGCGTCCCAGGGCATGGGCAGTGTCCTTCGATAGGCCAGTGCGAGGAAGCCGTTGGGGGTAAGCATGGAGCGGAAGCGAGGAAATGCTACCGGCCAATCCATCCAATGAATGCTCGATCCTGCTGTGATCAGCGCGTATGGAGGCGCGAGCGGCACTTCCTCAACCTTGCCATAGATCCAATGCAAATGCGGATGATTCCCATTAGGAAGTTGCTTGCCCTTCTCAATCATATTTTGTGAGAAGTCGACGGCATCGATACGCTCCACGCGTTCGATGAGTCGCCTGGAGATATCGCCTGAGCCAGCGCCGACATCAAGAACGGCACGTGGCTCGTCAACAATAAGGCCCGCGAGTATATCAAAAACCTCGTCAGGATAAGCTGGGCGATAACGATAGGCGTCAACGACCTGAGAGTCTTTGAATGTTTCTGCGAAAGATATGCTGAATTGCTCTGGCTTTGGTTGCATTTCTCTTCCTTCTGACTTCAGCTATGAAATAGACTTACACTTTCTTCGCCGTAATCATCGTTGCCCCAGGGGTGAGCAAACGATGGCTGCGCACATTGCTCATGCCCGCCTGCTCCAGCCAGCCCTTCACCGTCGCAAAAGGATAGCAAGTGCCGCCAACCGTCGTCATCGTCAATGCCATGAATTGCACCATCAGCGCAGCCAGGCTCAAGCGGGGTGTCTGATCGATGACCTGGTCAACAAACACGAGTACGCCTCCCGGCTTCAGCGTCTTAGCCACTTTCGCCAGTACGGCAGCATTGATCTCCGGCGGCAGCAGGTGAGCGATATGGAAGTAGAGAGCTACGTCAAAGGAAGACGAGAGTTCAGCAGCGAAATTCTCCTTCACGATATCAGCGCAGAGAAAGCTGATGCAATCTTCCATCCCTTTTTGTTTAGCAGTATGTTTCCCAGCTTCGATGCCGGGTTCTATATCAAGGATGGTAGCGTGCAATTGAGGGTATTTGCGACAGAAGAGGACGCTGTACGCGGCATGCGAGCCACCGACATCGAGCATGTGTGTGGCGTGCGTCGGAATATGGGCGCGCCTGACAACCTCGCCGCCAAGCACCATGGCCAACGAAGCAAGACCGGCGTAGTGACGTGCCAGGGCAGCCGCCATCTCCGGCTTCGCGGCATCCTCTTCATAGGGCATGCGCATGGCCTGCCTGTTTTCGCGTACTACCTGGGGCAGGTGATCCCAGATGGCAACAATATCGGGACTGTGGATAATGTAAGGCGCAACACTGGAAGGGGAACTGCTGGCGAGCCAGCGCTGTGCAACGCGAGTGTTGCGGTATTTTCCTTGTCGGAGACGCACATAGCCTGCCGAGATCAGTAATTGTAGCAACAATTGCAGCCCCTGTGGATCGCACTGTAACCGTTCCGCGAGGCTTTCCAGGGTCAAGGATTGCTTGTCCAGGGCATCGAAGACGCCGAGTTCGCAGGCCGTGACAAGCACTTTGGCTATGCCCGCCGAGAGCGGCGTGTCGAAAAGCGGCACGGGCAGGAGATTCAGGCGTGCCAGGATGGATTCGAGAGGAGTAAGGCGTATCGGCATTAGAGCAGCACTCCTAGCAGCCAGCCGCCAACCAGCGCAATGCAGGTCAGGGCGACCATGTAAAAATATAGTTTACGCGTCTCCACGGGCTTTTCTGGTCCAAAGAACAACACCCGTGCTTCGATTGACAGGCAGGCGAGGATGAGCGTTGCGACAATGATCCAGGGACTTGCCGGAACAATTCGCAGCACTGTCAAGAGACCGATCAAGGCGGCACTTAGCACGATCAGTAACTGGCAGACCAGGAAGGACCGCTTTACACCAAGGAATACTGCCAGCGTCTTCGCGCCACCGGCGGCGTCTTTCTCTATAACCGGTAGTGAATTAGCAAGATTCAGGGCTACGCCCAGGAAAAAGCCCAGCGGCACCAGCCAGAACAGAAATGGAACGATGCGTCCCACGCCTGCAAAGGCGTAGAGAGGAATCAGTGGCATTGCCAGCGCAAAAACAACGCCACTCCAGGGCGTTGATTTCAGTCCGAGGTTGTACGCCTGGCCCAATGCCAGGTAGCACAGCGAGACAAGCAATGCCAATGGTGGCAGCAGCAGCAGGAGTGCCAGCATCACCGCAATCATGACCAGTCCTGTAATCAGCGCTTCACGCGGTGTAACGAGCCCTCGAGGAATGGGCTTGTTTTTCTTGCCCTCGGCATCCAATCCCCGGTCGCAGTAATCGTTGATCATGGCTATCGAGACCTGCATGGCTGTATGCGCCGCTATCACCAGTACGATTACAGACCAGACTGGATGCTGCCACGCGGCGAGCAAGGTGAAGAGGGTGACGGCGATGATATGAAACATGACCGGCACGGGGTGACTGAGCAGGAAAAAGCCCAGGATTATTTCATTAAGTCGGCGCTTTTTGACGATTTCCATGTTGCGTATACGTCCATCAAACTGATTCTATCGTACATGAACGAATCATAGCACAGGGAGTCGGGGAAATGGTATGAGGAGTGAGAGAGTTGTTGCAAGATCGCGAAGAAAAGCGCGATCTTGCAACAACTCTCTCACTATTTAAACTCCATCCCAAAAACTTGAAACAAAAACGCCAAAATATCGCTGCGTTCCTCAATCACCTTTGTCGTTGGCTTGCCTAAACCATGTCCCGCTTTCATCTCTATGCGCAAGAAAATCGGATTACCTCCACCATTAGCAGCCAGCAATGTGGCGGCGAATTTCTTAGCGTGGGAGGGAACCACTCTATCGTCGGTATCGGCGGCGAGAATGAGGGTTGGTGGATAGACTACACCCTGGCGCACGTTGTGCAATGGTGAATAGGCGTAGAGGAACTTGAAATCTTCTGGGCTGGCCTCGGCATTGCCAAAATCTGAGACCCAGTAGCGCCCGACCGTGAACTTATGGTAGC
>WNFL01309412.1_pt1 | contig 11669 bp, 11 predicted proteins | sample 5400361 | NCBI WGS metagenome assembly WNFL01 (sample SAMN13153351, study PRJNA577476) | soil metagenome | isolation source: 40 cm soil on Douglas fir-dominated hillslope | place: USA:California | collected 2013-09-17
TTTTAAAAGTGATTCGTGCATTGATTTGCTGATAAAAATGCTTTGCAAAAATAAGTTTTTTAACCAATTATTAATTTTGGCTAAAGCCAATATCTCTTTTTTGGATCATTTTCCTTCTTTCAAATCAATTCAAATCTTATATTTATATGAGTTCTTCACGTAACGAGTGATTCACATTGACGCCTTCAAAGTCTGGTGAACTCTCCGGTGAACCGCTAAAAATAGTTCTTACAAAGTACTGATAAATAGAGGGTTGTGAGAAAGGTTGTCGTCTTCTCACCCCGACTTCGCCCGCCGAAGCTCCGTCTCGGAGCGAAGGCGGGCTTCGCTTTTCAAGTTTCTTCTTCGAAGAAAATATTGTTCGGCGGGCTCCGTCGGGGCAAGCCCCGACAGTGCTTCGAAGAAAGCCTCCCGACAAGTTCGAGAATTGTACAGGGGTACGACTTCGCCCGCCGAAGCTCCGTCTCGGAGCGAAGGCGGGCTTCGCTTTTCAAGTTTCTTCTTCGAAGCAAAATTGGTTCGGCGGGCTTCGTCGGGCGAGGCCCGACACTGCTTCGAGGAAAGCCTCCCAATAAGTTCGAGAATTCTACAGGGGTACGACTTCGCCCGCCGAAGCTCCGTCTCGGAGCAAAGGCGGGCTTCGCTTTTGCCCCGTTTGAGTTATTTCCACGGTCTCCAAAACTGGCTATATTTGGTTAATGGCTTCTATCCTATCGGGCTTCGAGTACGATATCTTCATCTCTTACCGCCACAACGATAACCGTTCCGACTGGGTAACTGATTTTGTCAGCGCCCTCCGGGAGGAACTGGCCGCCACCATCAAAGAACCTGTATCTGTTTACTTCGATTCGAATCCACACGATGGCCTTCTGGAAATTCATCAAGTGGATAAGAGCCTGGAAGGCAAACTGAAATGTCTCATCTTCATCCCCATCATTTCGCAAACCTATTGCGATACCCATAGCTTTGCCTGGCAACATGAGTTTTGCACATTCAACAGGCTGGTTCTTCAGGACCCGTTTGGCCGGGATATTAGATTGTCCAGTGGAAACGTGGCCAGCCGTATTCTCCCGATCAAAATTCATGATCTCGATGACGAAGATAAGGCGGCCATCGAACTGGAAACCGGAGGAGTGCTTCGCGCGATTGAGTTTATTTTTAAGTCACCCGGCGTAAACCGACCGTTATCAGTTTCGGACAACCCGGAAAAAAACAGCAGCAAAACACTCTACCGGGACCAGATTAACAAAGTGGCCAATGGAGTGAAGGAAATCCTCAGCGGACTGAAGGATTTTGATCCCCTCCGGAACCCCAGCGCCCAAAAGGTCGCCACGGTATCGCCACGCGTGCCCCTCGACGTCAAGAAAACATTCCGAATTATTACCGTTGCACTTGCAGTCATCCTGGTAGCTGGCTATATCCTGTTCAACGTTGCGGGAATGATCAGTCTTTCCAAGCGGGAGCAAATGCCGATTCACAAAGTTATTTTGCCCATCGCTATACTGGCGATCATTTTGATCGTGGCCCGGCAGCCGTCGCGGAAAATGGGATTCACATTAATTCAGCTGGCCTCCGTTTTCATTTTTGCCGGAGGCTTGATGGATATCCTCTTTACGTTTATCAGTAGCAAGGTGCCGGATAACTATCTCGCTTACTTGCAAGTCAGCGTAGAGGAAATTTCGAAGCAGATGGTCAGTCTGGAATTCGCGCTGCTCCGATCGCTCGGCACAGCACTGGTGGCGGTGGGTCTGGGGGCGTGGTTGCTCTTGATGGGGCCTGTAAAACAAGGGAGCAAGGCAGCGCTGGCTGGTTTGGTCGCCATGGTTACAGTGGCCGAGGGCAATAATTCCATCCAACTTTACGGAGTCGATTCGCCATTTTATATGTATACCCTGATCATCGTTCTCATCACCTGGGTCGGAGCCTTACTTTGGTGGAAAGGAGACGTGCACTGACCTTTATCGCAGCTATCAAACCTAATGCTTACGGAATTATACTGGCGCACAATCACCCTTCCGGAAATCTGCAACCCAGCCAGGCGGATATTGATCTGACGAAGAGGATGAAGGAAGGGGGCAAGTTGCTGGAAATTCAAGTGCTAGATCACGTTATTTTAACAAGTGAAGGGTACCATTCGCTTGCAGATGAAGGATCATTCTGACCACAATGACTCAAAATTTGAACCCTGCATTCAAATGAATAACTTCACAGAGTAAACTATTTGCATGGAAAAAATTCTCGCTTTTGTAGACCTTCTTGGATTTAGCAAAATGGTTGAAACTGATTATACCAAGGCGAGTCTATTCCGGACCATTGGGGAGGAATTGGGATGGAGGGGCTTCCTTTTACCGACATTGCAAACGCGCCTTTCAGCCATAGCGAGCGCTCTGATTATTGGACTAATATGGTTTTGCTGGCACATACCCCTGTTTTGGGCCCCCCGGTACCTTGGTCAGCGGTGAACCTTTTTCTTCCCTTCTTACTTTGACCTATTTAAGCATGGTGGTTTGTTTGTCATGCCTGCATACCTGGGTTGTTAACAATTCAAATGGAAGCGTCTTCATTGCCATTTCATTTCATCTTTCAACCAATGCAGGAATTCCACTGATGTTTTTTCCGGAAATAATTCATGATTATAAAAAAGTGCATCTGTTGTCCAGCGATCTAATCACCTTGTTTACCATTTTCCGGGTGATCAAAACAAAATTGAAGGGGAGGAGAAAACTTGAATTGGGTCAGAAAATCCCCTGATCAACCGGACTCATTCTTTAGGCACAATGCAATATCAAATTCAGTTTGAGAAAGGACGCGCCACAACAAAACACTTATAGAATGGTTGGACAGTGACGTACTAAACACTTCTCCCGATAAATCGAAATTTATTTTCTAGCCCCTTCATTTCCGCCATTTGCATAAGCACCGGCTTGGCGGTAATTTTAGGATGACAGATCGATGGACAAACTGTTACTTCAAGTAAGAAACTGTAAGGTGTGCGAACGTCATCTTAAAGACGGAGCTAATCCGATTATTGCGGCAAGTCCCAAAAGTAAGGTCATTATTGTTGGGCAAGCACCCGGACGAATTGTTCATAACACTGGCATCCCATGGAACGACAAAAGTGGCGACAACTTGCGAACCTGGTTAGGCGTCGACAAACCAACGTTTTTTAATGCCGACTTAATCGCTTTGATACCAATGGGATTCTGTTATCCCGAAACCGGCAAGACAGGGGACCTACCGCCACGACCTGAATGCGCTCCTTTATGGCACAATAAATTATTAGCATTAATGTCTAATGCAAAACTCATTTTACTCGTGGGACAATATGCTCAGAACTATTACCTGAGAGACAGCGCAAAAAGCTCCCTGACTGAAACAGTCCATCATTTTCGAGCCTATTTACCTAAATACTTCCCTTTACCACACCCATCGCCAAGAAACAACATTTGGCAAGCGAAAAATAAATGGTTTGGACGAGAGGTTTTGCCAGAATTAAAAAGGAAGATAGAAAATATTTTATGTTGAAAATGAAATGCAGTTTAGGCAGCTAAGACTGTCCCCCTTGGTGTATCTCCGATGCGGATCACCCTTTTAACCAATCGCGATAATTTGAGAAAATGCGTGACTTCGAAACAAACCCCAGGTACTCACCCTCTCGCAGGATAGGCACGTTCCAAACGCCGGTCTTATCAAATTTTTCCATTACCGCATTCATATCATCCGACAGGTCCGCTGTGACCAGGGGCTTGCGCATCAGCTGATCAACAAGAACAGAATCGTATTGAGCGGGATTAAACATTATTTCCCGGATGTCTTCAAGCGCTATAATTCCTTCGAGTTTGCCTTGATGATCAACCACCGGGAAAATATTCCTTGTTGATCTTGATATGGCCTCGGTGAGGTTCCTTAAGTTTGATCCCAGTGGAACCGTTATAAAATCCTTTTCTATGAAATCCGCGAGGGAAAGCTGTGACAAAATGTTTACGTCCTTGCCGAGTGAAACACGATCAGCACTTTGAAGTAACTTTGATTCATCCAGTGAATGCGGATTGATATATTTCGAAACTGCCGTGCTAATGGCGGATACAATCATTAAGGGAATAATGAGCTCGTAACCGCCTGTTATTTCCGCGATCAGGAAAATTGCCGTCAAAGGTGAATGAAATACGCCCGTAAGCACGCCGGCCATAGCGACGACCGTGAAGTTAGAGGTCGGTAAATTGGTTAAACCCGATGAGTTGGAGAGAAAGGCCAATGAAAAGCCAAGGCACGCTCCCACGAGAAGGGAAGGTGCAAAATTTCCGCCGTTGCCACCCGCATTCAATGTAAAGGAAACGGCAAATACTTTTACAATCCCCGTTAATAGAACTGCTATGCCCAAAACAGATGTCGAATTATGCACTTGCTCATAAATCGGACTACCCTCAAAGAGTTTCTCCGGTTTCAAACCGGCAAGTTCTTTTATTGAAGAATAGCCTTCACCGAAAAGGGCGGGAAATAAAGAAATCAGCACTCCCAGGCAAAGACACCCAAAGACCAGCCTTGATACATTCGACTTAAATACCTTCTTAAAAAGTAACTCGGTTTGTAAAAAGGCTTTGAGATAAAAGGCAGAGAGCAATCCGCAAGCAATCCCAAGCAGTAAGTAAAACGGAACATTGTGATAATTAAAGTCGCTGATTTGCCGAAAGGACAAAAGGATGCCTTCTGAAAGAATAATCTTGGAACAAAGCGCACCCGTTGCCCCGGCTATCAATAATGGGATAAAGGAGGAGACGTTTACATCAACTAACAATACCTCCAACGCAAATAGCACGCCGGCAATTGGCGCATTAAATGCGGTGCCGATACCGGCAGCTGCTCCGCAAGCCAATAGCAATGTACGATCGCCATAACCGATTGAAAAGAATGATGAAAAGACCGAACCGACCGCTGAACCGGTTTGAACAATGGGTGACTCCAACCCTGCCGAGCCGCCCATTCCTACGGTGAGCGCACTGGTTACAAGGTGGCTGTACACTTCCTTTCGCGGCAAGAATGAAGATTTTTTCGCAATCGCCAAAAGAACATGACTTGTGCCCTTTGTCAAATCTCCACTAAGAACGAGCTTCACAAAAAGAAATGTAAAAAAGATCCCAACCGTTGGCGAGACAAAATAGATCCAAGCATACCGTTGAGCAAGCGGGGCAAGCAGCGATTGCAAATAATGGACTGAAACTTTGAGAAGGACCGCGGCAAGGCCGGTCCAAACACCTACCATTATGGCCGCCACCATCAGGAATTGCCGGTTGGGCAATTTTCTTAACAGCCTTTCAAGTATGCTTTTTACCATTTGTGCCGCGTTCCAATAGGTCATAATATTACATAAGTATACGTTTTCGTGTGCCTCCTAACAAGCAAAGTTCCGATCAGAGATCGTGGAAATAGGCGTGAGCCGCGCATAAAGACATTCATTTTGAAAAAATAGAAAGCAGGACCGATCTCTACCATATTCCCACAAAGCCATTTAAACACCGGTTCTACGCCGTTTCATTATTATTGGAAGGAGAAGGAGTTTTCAACTCAGGTTTTTGGAGATCACTTACGGGACAAGACCCATATAGTGCACAGGAACTTGGCGAGAAACTTTTGACTAAAATTAAGAGTTGGAATTAAGAAACGCTTAGGTTAACAGGAGCTATTGACGAAGGTGAAGGACAGTTCCGCTGACAAGATTCAGGAAAGTCGTAGCGGGAAACTTATTCGCATATCAAGAACCATCCGAGGGCTCTTGCAACAGGAACCTTGTTGATTCTTCAATAAGTTATTCGCTGGTTTTCTGGTGCTGTTGATATATGCTTCATTTTACCTGCTCTGTATTTCTGGTAAAGGGGTTGTATTTCTTCTTCGCGGTCAGCAATGAATGGTCCGTGTGAAACAATTTTTTCTCCAAGAGGTCTCCCCGCATACAGGACAAAACGAACACCCTCCACACCGGCTTTCAAAATCAAGTCACTCTGTGTTTCAACTTCAGAATGATCAAGCCATCCAACCTGATCTTCAGTCAACTGCTTGCCATTATCTCCTACTTCCACAGATCCACTGATTGCCACTAGAAAAGTGTTGAAATTGGCTGGAATTTTCAGGGTAGTTGACGAGCCGGAATTCATAGCGATCTCAGCGACAATCAAGGGAACATAATTTTGAATAGGTGAATTTAGTCCATCCAATGAACCGCTATATAATCTCAGGACTACCCCGTTTTGTTCTGATACCGGCACGTGTTCAGATGGCAGGATTTGCAAACGAGGAGTAGTCCAACGATCCTTATTCGGAAGATCTAACCATAATTGAAATAGACGTCCCTGAGTCGGCGTATTGATAGTTTCGGTGTGAACAATTCCGCCTCCTGCCGTCATAATCTGAAAGTCACCTTTTTTCATTGACTCCAGCATTTCAACAATTTTCCCGTCCACAAGAAGTGAAACTGTTTCAAAACCTGCATGCGGATGCGGTCCACCAGCAGGGCTGTTGTCCTTCTTATCGAGGATATCGTCCATTAAAGCAATAAAAGGATCAGTCTCCGTAAAATCTCCTTTAAGAAGACGACGTGCCGTATGACCTGGCCCCAGGAAACCGCTTTCCTTCTGAGGAGTATAGATTTTTATCAGTTTTCTTTTAGAAGTCATAATTATAAAAATTAAAATTTGAAATCGAGATACTTGACTTGGTTACTCAACTCGTTCGGTAAGCGAATCTGTTTTCTCACCTAAAAATTCGACCCATGCTTTTTTGATGCATGGATAGTTTTTTGCGGCTTCAACAAGATTCATGAATGCAACAAGGTTAGCTTCAAACCGTTTAGCTAAAATTGCATCAGCAATTTCCCCGTCGTGAGTAAATGCCTTGTGAGCTGCTCCCAGTGAAAACATATCCGGGAACACCCTTGCACCAAGATGTTCCAACGGCATTCGCAAAGTCCATAAAGCACGGTTACCGCCTGCCATTGATGGCGAAGCTGACATTAGCAAAGCATGTCGTTCATTGAATGGTTGCGGACGGAACCTTGAGGTCCAGTCAATAACATTTTTTAATGATCCCGGCATTGAGCCGTTGTATTCGGGGGATGCAATTACAAAAGCATCGTTTGCCAGGAGCCGCTTGCAAAACTCTTCTGCTCCCTGGGGGTGAAAGTTATTTGTTTCCAAATCCTGATTGTAGGATGGAGAATCAAATTCACTCATACTCGCATAATCGACCACTCCTCCGTTCTTTCCTATTACCCGGGCTGCCATTTTTGCAAGGCGTGTTTGCAAAGAATCTTTTCGCAGCGAAGCCGAAAACACAAGGATGCGTAACGCTTGCTGCTGCCCTTGGTCTATTTTTTGCCTGGTTTCCATTTGATTTTGGTTTAATATCTCATGAAAATAGCACGACATGCAGATAAAACAAGGGAGAGCGTGTCTCGACATTGCTTACCTGGCCATCCTCCATGATCCATAAAAATGAATGGACCGACCATTCTTCTAAGTCGAAATGGAAGAATGCGCTTTACGGCAAAACCGGGACCGATTGAAGCGTGTCGTGATTCAATAACAATATCAAGCATAAGAAAAATCGTATTTGCCTATAAATTTAACCTAATTCACCGTCGCTGATTTATAAAGGGTGACAATTAATTACAATACTCAATAAAGTCTGCCATCATGAAATGCAGGAAAAGAGGTACCAATAAGCAAGTAAAATCCAAGAGAAATAATCTTGACTAAGAGAGCCCTAAGCCGAAAACTTTATTGATTTTGCTTCGACGCTACCCACCAAAACTTCTCCAGTTGTCTATTTTGCCCTTGCCAATTGCACTTCAATGTCGAAGGTGATCTCTTCTCCTACCAGAACTCCGCCAGTCTCCAGCGCAGCATTCCAATTCAGGCCCCAGTCTTTGCGATTAATTTTTCCTTGAAGGTTAATAACTGCTTTTTCGTTTCCCCAGGGGTCTTTAACAATTCCGCCAAACTCTACATCCAACTTCACTGGGTTAGTAACACCCTTCATGGTCAGATCACCGTGCAGGACATAGTCACCGCCATTCGTCTTCTCAAAGGTGTTACCACTGAAATTTATTTCCTTGACTTTGTCAACATCAAAGAAATCAGCGCTTCGCAAGTGCTCATCCCTTTTACTATCGTTGGTATTGATAGAGGCAGGATTGATCGAAACGCTGATTTCTGCTGTTGTAAAATCGATACCATCTGTGGAAATACTCGCATTGTATTCCGTGAACCTGCCTCGCACGTTGGTGAACATGAGGTGCTTTACCTTAAAGCCAATGTGGCTGTGCATAGGGTCGATCGCCCAATTTGTCTTTGTTAGTACTTCTTGTGTTTTCATGGCATTTGTTTTAATGATTGAATGTGAAATTGATGATGCAAAAATGCCGTGACTGTGTCGATGAGAACGATGACAAATACCAAAAAAAACCGTTGACAAATGTCAAGCGCAAAGAATATCGGAGCGACAACGATGAAACTCCGTTTCTGGGCCGGTTTTTTTGCTTTCTTAACCGGAAGGCCTAAATTTGAGTGAAAACAAGGATTGTTAGGGTCAATTCCAGAACATCAGATTCAATTCAACTTTTAGCGATATGCACGAACCCCTTTTTCAATATATCGAGGCTAAATCGGAGCAGAAACTAACTGATGAGGAGAAACTGCTCATCAAGTCCAAATTTCAACCGAAGCGCCTGCGAAAACGGCAATACTTTCTGCAGGAGGGCGATGTTGCTAAATATGTTGCGTTTATTATCAAGGGCTCCGCGCGGATGTTTTCGGTGGATGATAAGGGACATGAGCACATCATTCGTTTCGGGCTGGAATCCTGGTGGTTGAACGATGCAGAGAGTTACATCTCACTTACTCCTTCGCGCTACAATATCGAAATGCTGGAAGACTCGGAGCTGCTGGTCATTTCTGTAGCTGAAGCCTATGAACTAAGGGATAAAAATCTGCTCTTTGATCTGACCATCAAAGCCATGGATAAACAAGCTTCGATGGCCACACAACGAAGAATACACTCAGCCATCAGTATGACCGCTGAAGAACGATACGACGAACTCGTCAACACGTATCCGCAATTCTTGCAGCGCTTCCCTCAGAACATGATTGCTTCTTATTTAGGGCTTTCGCCCGAAACCCTCAGCAGGATTCGCAAGAATTCAATGAGTAAGTAGCACTACCATCCATCGGTTTTCCTGAATTCTACTTGACATTTGTCAATGTCACTTATTGGATTATATCAATTGACCGCTTTCTCCTGTATTGCACCTTTGCAAAAAGAGGAGAAAGATTATGAACAAGTCAATAAAAGTGAGTTTTGGAGGGCAGAATGTAAAGGTTGCGGATTTATTGGCAAACAGATTGCTACCAAACGAACATTGCAGTAAGGTTGGGCCATTTGTGTTTCTGGATCACGTATATCCCACAATTCAAAAAAGTCAGGCTCCCGATCAACACATCGGATTGAACGCACACCCTCATCGGGGAATCGCCACATTAACTTATCTTCTTAGCGGTTCGCTGCAGCATTTCGATAGCTGTAATAATAAGGGAGCAGTCAATGAAGGTGGTGCTCACTGGATGAAAGCAGGTAAGGGCATCATCCATGAAGAGAGACCAACTCTCGAATTTCAGCGCAATGGTGGAGTACTGCATGCCGTGCAGTTTTGGATAAACCTTCCCTCCGTAAATAAGCAAGAAGATCCGGAATACAAGGCGCTACTCTCCGATGATATTCCAGAAGTGCAGTTGCCCGATAATGCCGGTTCATTGAAAGTATTGTTAGGTAAATCGGGTGAGCTCGTTTCTCCAGTCAAGACTTTTCTAAACGAGTTTAATTATCATGTGAAGCTCAACCCAAAATCATCGTTTTCATACGGCACTAAGCCTGATCTGGAGTACGCCGTGTTTGTGCCAACTGGAGAAATTCATATCAATGACGAAGTAACAGGCAAGAGTCATTTATTGATATTTTCAAATGAGTGCGCGACAATTCACCTATATAATCCGGGTATTGTTGAGGCTCATGCTTTCATCTTTGGTGGCAGTGAGTATACGGAGCCCGTTGTGGCTGAGGGGCCCTTTGTGATGAACAGTTGCCGGGAAATAATTCAGGCGTACGATGACTTCTTTGAAGGCACGTATGGTGCAATAACGATGAACGCGAACAAGTGATTCACTTGACATAGATCAACACTATTTCTTGATTTACCTCAAAGCCTTTAGGCCTGCAGTCAACGTTTATTTGTACAAGCAAAAACAAAAAACGTTATGGAAAATTCAATTCAAAAATCGTCAAAAGTGGTCAATGTTATCCTCTGGATAGCACAACTGTTATTAGCAGCCATGGCGGGATTCATGAAGGTGGCTACTCCCATTGACCAACTCGCAGTTGCAATGCCATGGGTTGCCCAGGTTCCGGCAGGCCTGATCAAATTCATCGGAGTCAGCGAACTATTAGGTGGCCTGGGTTTGCTGCTTCCTTCCGCGTTGCGAATTATGCCGCAGCTCACGGTGTTGGCTGCCAGAGGTCTCGCATTAGTGATGATCCTTGCAATGGCTTTTCATGTATCAAGGGGTGAATACTCTGCAATTGTGACAAACATTACTCTTGCCTCGGTCGCAATTTTTATCTCCTGGGGAAGATCAAAGAAAGCGGTGATTCACGCTAAGGCTTAAATACTTTTCGATGTATCAGATCCGGTTCAATCGGAAGAATTTTGACTTATTAAATATTGCGTTATGAAAATCACAAAGTGTCCTTCTATCGTCCTCAAACGCGTGGACGAAGAACTTTCGAAACTTGATTACGCTGAATTACAAAAAGCGAAGTCACTGAGTTTAGCGGTCGGAATTAGTTTGATTATCCTTATCACGAAAATAATCGAACGCAGTTAATTCTCCTGCAAACAATGGCATGGAATAAATAATGAAAACGAAAATCAGAACACACGAAGGGCGAGTCGCATTGGTAACAGGCGCAGCCCAGGGGATCGGTCAGGCGATCGCACTGGCATTGGCAGAACGCGGGGCAACCGTGATTGCCACAGACCTCAAGCCGCCAAAGGAAACTGTGGATAAAATTGGCACAAGCGCACATGCGTTTCAACTTGACGTAACGCTGGAAGACGATTGGCGCTCGTTATTGCTTAAAAGTCGGGATGTGGGGGAAGTAGGTATTGTTGTGAACAATGCAGGTTATTTTCCCAATCGCCCAATTGACGAACTGGATTTGGCTACGTGGCGAAAGACTATCACTACAAATCTGGACTCCCATTTTCTGAGTGCAAAATATTTCCTCCCTTCCATGAGAAAAAGAAAATGGGGACGGTTCGTGGGAATATCCTCAAACATGGTTGGACTAACAATAACCGGCATGAGTCATTACATCGCTTCCAAGATGGGAATTATCGGGTTCATGAGAGGATTGGCAAATGATGTTGCAAGTGATGGTATCACGGCAAACGCCGTCTTACCGGGTCTTACCAATACGTCGGCAACTGCAGCTCAGTCTGAGGAGATGAAACGAGCCACCTGGGAGCAGCAGGCCATCAAACGACTGGGAGAACCTGAAGACGTTTCGGGTGCAATCTTATTTTTAACGAGCGATGATGCCGCATTTATCACTGGTCAAGCAGT
>WNFL01162015.1_pt1 | contig 11668 bp, 11 predicted proteins | sample 5400361 | NCBI WGS metagenome assembly WNFL01 (sample SAMN13153351, study PRJNA577476) | soil metagenome | isolation source: 40 cm soil on Douglas fir-dominated hillslope | place: USA:California | collected 2013-09-17
GAGCCGAGATGCCGCGCACCAGCCCGTACCGCATCGTCCTGACCGGCGATGAGCGCCGCTTCCTGGAAGCCGCCGCACGCCGGTATACGTCATCGTACCGCGAGGTCGTGCGGGCCCGGATCGTGCTGTACGCCGCCGAGGGCCTAGGCAACGACGAGATCGCCGCCCGGCTCGACACCCCGCGCCAGGTGGTTTCCAAGTGGCGCAAGCGGTTCTGCCGCCAGCGCCTGGCCGGGCTGGGTGACCTGCCGCGGGGCGGACGGAGCCCGGCCTTTCCCCCCTGACGTGGTGGTCGCGGTCAAGGCCCTGGCCTGTGAGCTGCCGGCCACCCAGGGCGTGCCGCTGGCCCGCTGGCACTGCCCGGACCTGGCCCGCGCCGCCGTGCAGCAGGGCATCGTCGCGTCGGTCTCGGGCACCACGATCTGGCGGTGGCTGTCCGCCGACGCGATCAAGCCATGGCGGGTCCGGTCGTGGATCTTCCCGCGCGACCCGGCCTTCGCCGCCAAGGCCGGCCGGGTCCTGGACCTGTACGCCAGGGTGCGGGACGGCCAGCCCCTCGGCGAGGACGACTACGTGCTCAGCGCCGACGAGAAAACCTCCATCCAGGCCCGGGTCCGCCGCCACGCCTCCGTGCCCGCCGCGCCCGGACGCCTGCCGCGCACCGAGTTCGAATACACCCGCGGCGGCGCGGTGCAGTACCTGGCCGCCCGGGACGTGCACCGCGCCAAGGTCTTCGGCCGCTGCGAGCCCAAGACCGGGATCGACCGTTCGGCCGGCTCGTCGCCCAGGTCATGACCACCCGGCCCTACGCCTCGGCGCGCCGGGTGTACTGGGTGACCGACAACGGCAGCAGCCACCGCGGCCAGCCGCAGCCCGCCGGCTCCAAGAAGCCAGGGTGCCAAGCCGACCCTGAGGCCGAGGCGCTCGCCTGATGGCCGCCGAACGGCCGAGCGCAGCCGCGCCCGTCCGAGTTCGAGTCAGGTCCCGAGGGCAACGAGTCCTGTGGGAGCTGACTGACGGAGTGCCGAGAGATAAGCCCAGCCGCCGGTCTACGCAGGCTCCCTCATTGACTCGGAGGGCGAAGCTGATGAGACTGTCGCAATCGTGACGCCGCGATCGGAGTCCTGGGCTGCAGCGCGCCGGCGCTCGGTCAGTATCGTCCTGAGCACGCGAATGCCATCGCTCACAGCATTTAGATTGCTCACGCCGTGCAATCGCGAATGCTCGAAGCTGGCGACTTCCTGGACTATCAGCCCTGCACCTGCGACCCGTACATGGATGAGCGCTTCCACCTCGAATCCGTCGCCCCACAGGCGTGTGCCGTCTGACGGCGCCGGAGAGGTAGCGTCAAGGTTAAGAAGCGGAACGTGGCACCGCCAGAACACGTTGAACCCATAGCACAGGTCCGTGTAATGGGTATGATACAGAATGTTGATTATAGTACTCAACATGCGGTTACCGAAGCTGCGAATTCGTGTGATGTCGCTGCTGCCGCCACTCGGGGCAAACCTCGTGCCCTTCGCGAAATCGGCGCCCTCAACAAGCGCGGTGACGAAGCGAGGAATCTCTGCCGGGTCGTTTGAGCCATCCGCGTCGATCACCGCGATGACATCTCCGGTCGCGGCGGCGAAACCGCAGGCCAGGGCGTTTCCTTTGCCTGTCCTTGTCTGCATGACGATCCGGACATCCGGGCGTAGCCGCCGGGCCACCGCGAGCGTGTCGTCGCCGGAATGCCCGTCGACGAGGATCACCTCGTGGACGTCGGGCGGGATCCTGGCGAACACGTGGGGCAGGTTGGGCGCTTCATTAAGGGTCGGAATGACAATCGATACGCGCGGCCAGCTGGAGCCGGCACCCATCTCAGCGTTCATGATCAATCCTTCACGGCCATTCCAGGCGCCGGACTACCTGGCAGGGGATCAACCAAACCATACATAAGCTGCAAAATCCACATAAAGAGTTGCTCGTGCATGGCAGCGTAACAGGTGATCAAGTGGCCTAAGGTCTGATCTCCAGTTAAAGAAGCAATACAGTTACATAAGCGGTCCGGCCCTTCTCAAGGCGAGCTCCACTGCGCGGCGCATATCCGCTGGTGACCGGAAGGTGCAGTGCTCGGCCAGCGCGTGGCCGACGTCCGTTTGCTGGGAGCGCTCGTCAAGCCGGTCAGAAGGCCCCGCTATCGGGGAGATGGGCGTCGGAAGCACCGGGTCGCGCCAAAGGAGCCGCTGGTGCCGCGCTGGTGCGATGGCGGCCAGCTGCCGGACGGCGGCGGTGGCTCCCCGGCTGCCGCCCGCGGGCAGGCAGCAGGCGCAACCAGGCGGACCGTCGCGGTGGTAGAGATCGGCCCGGGGACAAGCGTACGGGAGCGGTCGCCCCTGCGCGGGCAGACGGCCGCCGGGTGAAGTTAACGAGGGTGGGCAGCCGGACGAGCGCCACCGCAATGTTCCCGCCACTCCAGGCCAGAGCGACACCGTTGGTGCCGAGGTGCGTCATGGTGAGCGTGAGCCAGCTTCCGCCGAGCACGAGCACCATCAGAGCCAGATTGCTCAGCGTGACCCGGCCGACCCGGCGCTCGAGCCGGTCTAGCGTGAAGATCAAGACGATGAGGCTGCGCGGTAGAACGCTGACACCTAGCAGCGCGAGCAGCGTCGATGCGTCAGTTGCGTATCTTGCCCCGTAAATGCTCAGGATCGGGTGTGCGGCCAGCACCAGCGTGGCCATGCCGAGCGTCATCATCAGGGTGGACCTGGCGAGGACGCCGCGGGTCAGCTCGGTAAGCCTGTGCGGGGCGGCGGCGCCCTCCACCAGTAGGGAGGTCGCGAAATTCCCAGCCACCAGGCTCAGCCCCGACGTGATCGTCCAGGCGATGAAGAAGGCGCCGTTGGCAACGGCACCCAGGGTCGACAGAACCAGCAGCGGCAGCAGGTTCGTGTACAGCTGGCCGAGCAGGGCTCCTACGTAATCGATCGCTGCGAAACGGACGACATCACCGGCGCGCACCCTCGCGCCAATCGCGAGCGGGTCCGGGTCCCTCAGGTACCGGCCGAAGATGAGCCAGTTAATGGCCGGGACGATGATCACCAGGGGCAGCACCCAGGAGAGGAAGATGCCGGTCGTCTGCAGCGTCCCTGCGACCGCGATCAAGAGCAGCAGCTTGAGCACGCCGTATGCCGAGTTCTCGACCGGGACGACGACCGCGCGCCGCAGACCAGTGAGGGCTGCGTCCTGAAGCGCGAAGGCTCCCCAGATCACGGCCGCCAGGACGAATCCGCCGGCCAGAACGGTCGAGCCGTTCAGGAACTGCCATTGCGCGTTGAGCCTCGGCATGACCACGATGAACGCCGAGCCCGCGCCGAGAGCGACCGCCGAGGTCACACCGTAGCTGTAGAGGATGAGGCGGCCCGCCCTGCGGTAGGCCAGCGGCAGGAACCTGGGCAGGGTGCTGCCCAGGTTGAGCTGAGCGATGCTGGACACCAGCACCAGCGCCGAGACCAGCGCAGAGCTTCGCCCGAGCGACTGCCGGTCATATAGATGCGCGGCAACCGCCCAGTACGCGACGCCTATGGCTGTTGTAAAGACCGTGTTGGCGACGAGCGCGTAACCACTGCGGTACTGCGGATTACGCGCGGCATGCGGTGCAGGCCGCTCCGACCCTCGGGCGGGCCGGAGGTTCAGCGCCCTTATCGCCACTCGCGTGCCTGGAATGCAAAGTTCGCTGACGTCAGAATGGCACTTCTCGCCGCACAGGAGTCATGACCTGAGGCTGGTAGAAACGCGGGAGTTTGCGAGTGATCCGCCGAAATGCTGACAACTCCTCCCTATGCGGTTACAGTTCATGATGGTAGGCGCGCACCTCACGCTTGCCAAGTTGACGGTCATCAGCTCCGGGGGCGGGAAACCGCAGGGGCGGCCGACGCGTCAGCTGCGTGTCAGGCTCACGGAGCACGGGCCTACCAGCAGGCCCGGAGGAGATCGAAGCGAGAACTGCGATCTCCTCCGCACGGCATGACCCTAGCTGAGCGGAGACGGCGGTGCAGGCTGTTAACGGCCACCAAGCTTCGGTGCGGCGTACTTCGGCTGGGCGGTCTGGCCAGGGCGGTGCGCTGCCTGTGACCGTCGTCGTCTGCGCCTATACCGAGCGGCGGTGGACGCAGACCTGTGCCGCGGTGAACTCCGCCCTGCGGCAGGTGCCGCCGCCAGCGCAGGTACTTCTGGTCATCGATCACAATCCGCAGCTTGCGACCCGAGCTCGCCGGGAGCTGCCGGGAACGACGGTCCTTGAGAGCGACGACACCCCAGGGTTGTCCGGCGCACGCAACGTCGGCCTGCGGGCGTCTAACCAACCGATAACAGCCTTCATCGACGACGACGCCGAAGCATGTCCTGGCTGGCTCGAGTCCCTGACCGAGCCGTACGAGGACCCAGACGTCGTCGCCACCGGAGGGCACGTGCGGCCTCGCTGGCCGCGGCAGCGCCCCGGCTGGCTTCCTTCGACGTTCGACTGGGTCGTCGGTTGCAGCTACCTGGGCCTTCCTGACCGCGTCGCGCCTGTACGGAACCCTATCGGGGCGAACATGAGCATCCGGACAAGCCCGGCCATTACGGTCGGCGGGTTCGACGCGTCGGTCGGCCGGGTTCGCGGCAAGCCGCGGGGATGCGAGGAGACCGAGCTGGCCATCAGGCTCACGGCCAGCCGGCCGGGGACATCAATTCTGTACGTGCCAGGCGCCGTCGTCGATCACCACGTAGCGCCGGAGCGGATCAGGCTCAGTTACTTCATTCGTCGCTGCTGGAACGAGGGCCTGTCGAAGGCCACGGTCGTCCGGCTGGCCGGAGCCGGGCCTGGCCTCGAGCGGGAACGCCGCCACGTGGCCGCGGTGATACCGGCCGCGCTGCTCGCCGACCTGCGTCGGCTCTGCACCGGCGATCTGCCAGCGCTCGCCAGGATCGCCGCTGCCATCGCTGGGTTGGCTGCGGCGACGGTGGGGTACCTGGCGGGCCGGGCTGTCAGCCCGGCGCGGGACCAGGCAGCCGACGTCCGTCCTGCCATGGTCACGCGGGAACTGTCATGAGGCTGGCGACGTTCCCGCCAGCCTGAAACCATGACTTCTCAATGCCAGCCTGAGCGCGCGCGTCCGACGAACCACCGCGCGGCCGGTCAGACGCGCCCGCGCGTGACAGTGATCACACCTGCGTACAACGTGGCCAATTACATTGGCGAGGCGATCGATTCGGTGCTCGGTCAGTCGATTTCAGACTTCGAGTACCTGATCATCGACGACGGCTCGAGCGATCGGACCGTTGATGAAATTCTTCGCCGAATCTCGGAGGACAGCCGGGCGCGGCTGATCACCATGAATCACGCCGGGGCGTCCGCTGCGCGCAACGCCGGAATCATGCAAGCACGTGGTGATTTCATATCCTTCCTGGACGGTGACGATCGCTGGCACCCCACATTCCTGGAGAAGCAGCTTGCACTTCTGGAAAGCTTGGGTCCGGACGTCGCGGCCGTCTTCGCACGCGCACGAGTCATGTCGGAATCCGGCCGGGTGTACCTACTCAGATGGCAGCGGGCGGGGCGTTACGACTTCGACGACATGCTCATCCGGGCATGCCCGCCCAGGACAGGAAGCTCGCTGCTGATCCGGGCGAGCGCCTTCAGCGCTGATCGCCTCTTCAGGGATCTGAAATCGGCCCAGGACCTCGACATGTGGCTCCGCATCCAGCGTGATTCAGGCATGCCATACTTCTGGGGAGGCAACAAGTACCTGCTTGACATACGCGTTCGGCCAGGGGCGATTAGCCGGGATCACCAAGCGCGCTTCGCGGCGCTCGAGAGCCTGATCAGGGACCACAGCCTGGATCTTCGGCGCTATCCGCGGAATCTGGCCTACGTCCGGCCAAGTGTCTTCGCGTACAGGTCCGGCGCGGACGACGTGGCGGACAGGTGGGCGCTCGCCGTCAGACAGATCGGATGGAGGATGCTGGTTCTCGACTCGTACGGCTGGCGGGTACTGGCCTGGAGTTCTTTGACGCCGAGGTATCGAAAGCTGCTCCGTAGTGCCAGCGGTGTAGCCCGCTCATTTGTCGGATGCCTGGTGGGAGCGGGCGGCGCGGTGTTGCGATGACTGACAGTTGACCTGGCGCTCGACGAGAAGATTATCGCGCTCGGGCGATCCCGGCTGCGCCCGGCGGTGCCAATGTTTCAAAATGTTCACTCGTTTGAAGAGTTAAGCGAAAGTTGCTAAAAGAATGTACAAGAAGGATTCGAACGAAGAGGCCCTGGTCAAGTGGTAACGGCGACCGGCCGATGGATCTTCTACCGGAGAATCCTCCAGCAGTTGGTCGTCCATCCCAGCGCCATCGCCACGACAGGGGCGCTCTTCCATGGGCGCAGTGCATGGGAGGCTGGGGAACCATGGTGGAACGCCTGGGCAATCCGCTACTTGGACCGGCACCTGCACCCGGGCGATTGTGTGTTTGAGTGGGGATCCGGTGGATCGACGTTGTACCTGGCGAGCCGTGGGGTGCGCGTCACCTCGATCGAGCACGACCGCATGTGGATAAGGCACGTCGCCGAACGCTGCCCTGACACAGAGGTTCGTCTCGTCGAAGGGAAGTCCGAGGGGCACTTCCGGTCTGAGCTTGATGGTCCAGACGGCGGCCGGAACTACTTCGATGCCTATGTCGCGGCCATCGATCAACGTGCGGACGAGAGCATCGACATCGTGATTGTTGACGGTGTGTGCCGAATCGAATGCCTCCGCCGTGCCATGCCGAAGGTGAAACGCGGAGGCCTGCTCATTGTTGACGATACGGACTATAGCTACCTGTCTTGTGTCGACCGGCAGCTCGAAGGCTGGCGGGGAGTCAGGTTCACCGGCTTTAAGCGGCGGCCGCCTCTCGACATAAGAGAGACATCTTTCTTTCACAAACCCTTGTAACGCGCTGAGGCCCGGCGCGGTTCAGAACTGATGATTTCCTAGAGATGCTGGTGTAGTCGGCAAAGCTGGCTGAAGCTGGTAGATCCACGTGCCAGGGCTGTGGGCGAACAGCTTCCAGTAAGGCGACCGCGCCAGCGCCCTTTGCAGCTGCGTGATGTTGGCAGGCTGCACCAGTTGATAGGCGTTGTTGTAAGCCATCATGCTCGAGGTGAACATCACATATGCGGGTGCGTTTAGCCCAGCCTTCAGCTGGACAGTCCGAGCAAGTTTCTGAGCTATGCCGGGCTTGAGCGGCTTCGTGCCCAGCAGGCTCTTCGTCCCGAACAGCGGCACGACCGGGAACAGGCTGTACCTCGATGTGTCAGCCACCGGCGAATGGTCGATGGCGCAGTACAACGTCCCCGGGGTCGCGTGCCGCAAGAAGGAGATGATAGTCGTGACCTCCGACTTGGACATCACGTTGCTGGCGTCATCCCCGAAGAACGAGGGAAAGAACAGCGCAACCGCGGCCATAATCGCCAGCGGGACACGCACCGCTCCGTGTCTGCGGGGATGCTCGTCAGTAACCCGTGCAATGTCACGGCGCGAATCCTCGGCGCTCCACGCTGCTGGTCCTTCAGGGCGCCCACGCTGGGCCCTGTGGCTCCTGGCGCGCGGGGCCGGGACGAGCGCCACTGCGGCGAGCGCGGCGCACCAGGGCAAGGAGAACAGGTAGACCCTGAGGATGCCCTCGTCGCCGTACGCCTGGAGCGCCAGCAGCGCGATCGGCGAGAAAGCAAGCACTATCAAACCGAGACCGGAGCGTCCCGATCGCCGCAGGCGCCAGGCGCCGAGGATGGCGAGCCCCCAGATGCCCGCTGACAGCGCCTCCGCGCAGCGCTGGATGACCAGCTGCTCCGGAGAGAGGTTGACGACATCAAACGACGGGGGAGCGGCATTGCTGAAGAAGTCGCCGAGCGACTTGAGCACGCCGAAATGAGCGTTCACGAAGGCGAAGCGCGGAAGGAGATAGCCGACGGCAATGGCGGCCAGCGCGACAGGGAGCCAGCGCGGCCGCAATAGTCGCAGCAGTGCCAAGCCGCTCACCTGCACTACCAGCATGTAGGGGGACAGCTGGTGGGTGAAGGTCAGGACGGCGAAGACAGCACATATCGCGAGAGGAATGGCGAACCTCGTCATGGCCGGCCTGACCGGGTCGCCAGTGGACTCCAGTGCCTCGAGACGGCCCGGTGGCCTGGAGGTTCGCGGCCGACGGCGGGGAGGCGGCGGGCCGAGATCGAGCCAGCGCATCGCCAGCGCCATTATGCCGAGGCTCAGCAGCGTCCCGAGCGCCTGCGGGGAGAAGTAGTCCTGGCCGATCCAGTTGCTGGCTAGGAAGAGAAGCACCGCCACCCAGCACTGCCGCGCGGTCAGGGACAGCGCCTCATAGATCAGGTAGAGGAGCGGAATCGCGGCAAGCTCAAAAGCCAGCTGAGCCCACTTCGCATAGGCGAGGGGGCTGGCAACCCCGGCCACCTTGTCGAACCACGCCGCGAGCGCGAAGAAGCCCGGCCAGTTGTGATAGATGTCGATATGGCTATTCAGGTGCCCGTGCGCGTTAACGTACTGGACGACCCCGATCGTCTTGTACAGCCAGGTGTATCTGCCCTGCGAATAGACTAGCGGCGCCGTCCCGTAGAGCATCGTGGCCAGCGCAGCCGCGTGCATCGACATCCGCCACGTGGAGATGCGGGCGCGGAACAGTTCGGTAGCCGCCGACACGATGAGCACGGCAATGCCGGCGTAGAAGACGACAGGCAGGACCGCTGGTAGCCCGTACGGCCCGAGCACGGATGCGTCGGTCCGCGAAATGCCGAGCACCCACAGCGCGGCGCCAGCGGGTAGCAGGAGGTCCGCGATGTGCGGTGACGCTCTAGCCGCAGGCGGCTCGGCGGGAGCCGGCACCGATAGTCTGTAGGTGCGGGTGGCGGTCAACGTCGGCCCCGGCCAGACCCGCGCTTGATGGCGCGCGCGGCGCGCGTGTAGCGCGCCATTCCGGCCGCCAAACCAGTGATCTCGACCAGCGCCAGCCGCCAGCTGCGAGCCCCCAGCTTGCTGGTCTGCGACGCTCGCCGCATGCGGCCGGCCAGCCGGCCCGCCTGGCTCAGGCCGTGGCGGACGACGGCCGCTCGGAATTCGCGGTTCGCGAGATACTTGGCGAGATACGCGCCGAGGCCGTGGCCGTAGGAGTAGATCTGCTCGCTCAGGGCCCCGGCATCCACACGGTGCCGGTGCCAGACGAAGGCTGCAGGCAGATAACAAATGCGGCCGCCAGCGAGGATGTTCCTGAGGAACCAGTCAAGGTCTTCTCCGCCGCGCGCGGGGCTTCCCGCACCGAGCAGGGGATCGAACCCGCCCAAGTTCGTGACCGCGCTCCGCCGGACGGCGAAGTTCGCGCCGGTCCCGAACATGCCGGCGGTGAACGGATAGAGCCGGGACGGATGCCGGTGAGTGGTCAGGTCGTAGCGGCGGGGCTCGAAAGCCTCACCCCACTGGTAACGGCCGTCGAAATAGCGCTCCGAGGCAGTGTCCAGAACGCAGGAGAGCACGAGCCCGGTGACGCACGTGGCATCGGGATCGGCCGCGAAGCCAGCGGCGATGGCGGACGGCCAACCTGGGTCAGGCAGGACATCGTCATCGGTGAACGCCACGATGTCAAACCTGGCCTGGGCCAGGCCGCGATTGCGCGCCACAGACAGGCCAGGGCGCGGCTCGCAGGTGTACCGAACGCGCGGATCGCTGCGCTGGACCTCGGTCACCACCTCGCGCGTCTGCGCCCCGCTTGGCGCGTTGTCCACGACGAGTATCTCGAGCGGGCTGTGGTTGACGTGCTGCAGGCTACGAAGGCACCCGCGCAACAGGTCGGGCCGGTTCCTCGTGCAGACGACGACCGTGACCCCGGCACCGCTTATGACGGGGAACTGACGGGGGCACGTCGCCCGTGCGGCCCAGGCCGGCGGATTGACAGTCGGCCCGGTGGCATGGCCGCAGCGCGCGTGCCGGAGCAGTGCGCCCGCGAGGCTCTCTTGCGCCGCGGTCCTCGCTCTGTCGGTCAGCGAGTCCACCGGACTGGCGGGCACGCATACATGCCCCGCAGGGGTCCCGTGCTTAATTATCAGGATCCGGGCCCGATCGTAGGCGTCGCTAAGTTCCCGGCTCGCGCCGACGAGCGGAGCGCTGCCATCAATGTCCAGGACGCCGACCCAGACGGCGCCACGCTGGATCACCACCGGGCTTGGCTCGATCATTTACGTCGCCAGCTACCTGACTGGGGCCCGCGGCCAGCGTTCATGACGGCGCATCATGCCGACGCCAAGCCCGGCGAGGCTAAGCCACGCCTCGATCACCAAGATGGCCATGGGGCGCCACGCATGAGCCCACAGGCTGGCCGTGGCCAACAGCGCCAGTACGGCAAGGCTGAACACCATCGCCGCGGCGGCCTCGGACCACCGTGCCAGCCGCGGCCAGTTGCTGACGATGACGCGACCAGGGACGAAGAAGGTGAACGCGAGGGCGAGCAGGATCCGTGGCACGCCATACCGGCCCTCGTATATCAAGGCCAGCAGCCCGACAACGGTAACCGCCGAGGTGAGGTCGAGAACGTCGCCCACCTGGACCCCACGCTGGCGGCGACCCTCGCGCTGGCTGGTCACGACCTAAGTATGGACTAACATCACATAGCGCATACATCGATATCTATAAGTATCCGGATTGAAGAATATGGGGCGATCGGGTCGCCTGTGGAGAGGCTCGACGCATCCAAGAGGCCCGGCGGCATGCGCCGTCGTTCGCCACCATGGCGGACATCCGATTGCTAGAGTATCCCCAATGAATCAGGGCAAAGGGGCGAAGTGCCCGTGAGCGCGCGGATAGTGGCGGCGGTCGGTGCCCTGGGAATAGTCGCTGGCCTGACGGCGTGGGGGTTCAGCAGGTTTCCTGGCGCAACGGCGTCCGTGGCCGGCGGCCAAACGAGCGTCTCAGCGACCCGCTCATCACCGGCGACCGTCACGTCGCCGGGTTCGACGGGCTCCCCGTCCCCTGGAGCGCAGGTAGGCGCTGACCAGAAATGGAAGCTGAAGTTTGCCTCGCATTTCTCCGGCAACCGGCTTGACACCACAATATGGGGCACCTGCTACCCTTGGGCCGATCCAGCCAAGGGCTGCACGATCTTCCATAGCGGAGAATATGAGTGGTACATAGGGAGTCAGGTTCACGTGTCCGGCGGATTGCTGCATCTCGTGGCCCAGCGGAAGCCGACCCCCGGTTCGACTAAGGACGGCCGGCCGACCGAATACGCTTGCCGGTCCGGAATGGTCACCACCTACCCGAGCTTCAATTTCACGTACGGCGTGGTGCAGATAGTCGCTCGCATGCCGTCGGTAAAGGGAATGTGGCCCGCGCTGTGGCTGGCCGCCTCGAACTTTAAGTGGCCCCCCGAGATAGACATCCTCGAGCACTGGGTGCGGCCCGTGCGCCCGACTGGCCTGTTCCTGCACCCACTCGACGGCGCTCGGGTCGGAGTCTTCCCGCTGACACCCAACCTGGCCCGAGGCTGGCACACCTTCAGCCTCGTGTGGGCCAGGCACAAACTGGAATGGTTCATCGACGGACGCCTTGGACTGTACTCGACCCACGACGTTCCACGTCAGCCCATGTACTTGATCGCCAACCTGGCCGATGCCAAG
>WNFL01162126.1_pt1 | contig 11668 bp, 9 predicted proteins | sample 5400361 | NCBI WGS metagenome assembly WNFL01 (sample SAMN13153351, study PRJNA577476) | soil metagenome | isolation source: 40 cm soil on Douglas fir-dominated hillslope | place: USA:California | collected 2013-09-17
ACGATTGTCTGCAATTGCGCACGGATGCAATTGCGCAAACGGCCACGCCAAATCCATACGCCGTTGGATCAGCAGCTTGGCGAGGGCGAAAGATACTTCATATCCGAAAGACTGGCGGACACGGGGCCCAGCCCTGAAGATGAGTGTCGCAATTCTGAACTTGCTGCGCACCTGAGGAAGTGCACCGCACTGCTCTCGCCCAGCTTGCGACGAACATTTCAGCTCCGCGTCGCGGACGGTCTCTCGATCATTGAGACAGCCCAGGTATTGGGATTGCCGCAGGGAACAGTAAAGGCTCAGCTGGCACGTGCGCGCATGAAGCTTGCGCGGTACATGCAGCGAGCGCTCGAACCACGATCCCGTACGCCACAGCGCCACGCGCACATGGCACGAGCCGTCGACGGAAAGTGATCTCAAGAGTCGACTAGCAGACCGAGGGCGCCTGGCGATTCTTGACCACCCAAGCGAACCGACGTTAATTCGCCGTTGGCCGATGCCGTACTGGGCAGGGCAAGCAGCTTTGGCGTTGAGGTGCTACCACACAACACAGGCAACCGCTATTGCAATCACGCACGCCAAGTCGCTCGTATTGCGTCGTTGATCAGGATCGAGATCGCGAATTGCGCGCCATATTTAATCGTCCGTCGCAGTTATCCCGCCTGAGAGCGACCTTTCTTTTCGAGGCTTTCGGCACGTTTACCGACCTTCTTAAGCACCACTTCAAGTTGTTGCAGCTCTTCTGAAGAGAGGTCCTGGAAGTCACGCCTAATGAGAGCGGCGTGCCGGCGAAAAAAAGGGAGAAACATTTTCCTCCCTTTTTCAGTCAGAGCTACCGTTCTCACCCGGCGATCGCGAGGGCTCTCTAAACGACTGACTAACCCTTTCTTTGTATAAACGATCCACCGCTACGCTGACTGATCCGGGGTTGAGGTCAACCTTTGGGCCGATGGCGTTCACCGGCATCGCTCCCTTGTGCAGCAGTACTTCGAGGACCCGAAAGTCAGAGTCTCTAAGTGAGAGCTTGTCACTCGACCGACCGCAGGTGATCCCCCTTTCAACGGCGATGACGTCCAGGCAATCGAGGGGAGTTTGGCTGCGCCAACAGTAATTCCAGGGAATTTTCAGGCACTACCTTCGGCCCAAAATATAAGGAGCACTATGACCTCGGCGAACGTGTAGTTGCCGAATCTTGCGATCGCTCTGCACTGCTGGCTGTGCTGGCGGCATGTAAGGATAGTGAAACGTGACTTGAGTCTCGCTCCTTGCCATCTCAGCGACGATAACGCTTAGACCACCAAGGTCGACCGCCAAACACATCCCGTAACGCCGGACAGGCACCGGATGTGCACCGGACAAACCCGGACACTCACCGGACGCAGTGTGCTTCCCGGCTGTGCGCGCACCGAAGGCGCAAGGGATGCTGTCTTCCCCTCAGATCGCTTCCTCGGTTCTCATTTGTTTCTCACATTTTTTCGATAGCTGGAAGCAACACAGGAGCGGAGAGGGAGATTAGTCAAGGCCGCATTCTTTGCGCCGCGTAGCTGTCGAAGCGAAGCGCAGAGCCTTGACTGGCCTCCCGCGCTCCGTACGCTCGCCAGCGAAAAAATGGGAGATTACCCGTTCCCGTAGCCGTCCAGTCTTTCCCGCGCGGCGCTTTCTTCTGTCCGCCTGGTGCCGTAGCGCAGGGTACTCTGCCACCGAGGCTCAGCGCCCCGCTTCGTGGTCTTTGAGCCGGTCCAGAGCCACACGCGCCTTCTGCTTCTTGACCAAGTCGACGATTCCGTCGAACACCTCTGACGTCATCGCCTGGCCTTTTGCCAGCGGACCAAGCAGGTTCACCAACAGCAGCCGGCACGCCGTGATTTCCACCATCTCAGCACTGGGCCGGAGACCCGTCTGGTCCTGTTCGATCTCGCGCAGCACTAGGCCGCGGATCAGCTCCGCCTGAGTCTCCTTCCGCTTCGCCGCCAGCACTTCCAGTGCGTGCAGCTCCGCCTGGTTTAGCTTCGTCCCCACGTGATACAGTCGGAATCGCGCTCGCTTGGCCGCCTCTGCCGCCAGGTTCTTCTCATCGAGCAGCGCCATCGCTACACCCTCTCCACAACCGCGTTTTAAGCAGGTATACACGGGTTTCCTCACGGAACCCCGGAACACGGTCTCTATTCGGATGCCAGGACGTTTCCCCGTGAGCACTCGCAGGTTTCCCTACAGTTCCCTCCCAGGGGTGGAGTGTCACAATTCTTCCGGTGCGAAGCACCGTTCTTGCTCCACCACGAAATTGAAATCCAGGATCACGCCTTCACTGCCCGCACAGAAGCTGTGGACTCCGGCGCACGAGCGCGGCAGAGTACCACTGAAATCTCAAGGCGGCGCCGAACTTTAAGCAGCGTGACAACGTCGTCTATCGGAATGCTTTCGCCGAGCCGAAGTCCGGCCGATGCAACGGCCGCTCTTCTCGGTGAGTGATCGAGGGAATTCCGTTTATCGGTGCGGCGCGAAGTCAGCTTTCGGGTGAGTTTCGCGACGTCCTTTCCGCGGACAAGCTCATGCAGAACCCATGCCCAATCGTGTTCGGGATTTGTGGGATTGGAGGGATGCTTTCGCGCCGTTAATGTGCGAGACGAAAGGATGGCATCCGAGACTAGAATGTCGAGCCGAAAGTCATCGGAATCCCAAGTGGAATCGCCGCGGTACTCGACTGTCACGTGATACGCCGGATCGTTCTTGCAGTTCGCGAATCCCATGAACCGGAAACACCGATTGCATTCGGTGCAGGTGGGATAACTTCCGATGGCGATAGCAAGCGTTTTACTTAGGCTTCGCTTCGGCTCGATCGAAAACCTGTCAACTCGCCAGAGGTACCTACGTATGCCAGGGAATGTCGAGCTGAATGTGATCTGTGTGGGTAGTGCAGAGGAGGCTCGGAGCGCGGCGCGGTGGACCGCTCCATCAGCACCTAAATTCGGACAGAGATGCCGTACCGCGAGGGTACTCTTCTTGGTGCGTTTGTGCCTGACAGAGCGAGTGGCATTGCGGTCAACTTCGATCTCCGCTCGGGTAGCACAGACTTGCAAGCAGCGTGATGCCATATGCACCTCCGGGCGGAGCAGCCCAAAACGGATGCTCGCGGCGCAAAGCTAACTCCACTCAACGACGGTGTCCAATGAATTTTCGGGAGTCTGTTATTCCTGGGAGGAATAACTAAAGGAGCGTTAGAGCGCTTCGGTTAGTGAATTTGTTATCGACGCAGCCATGAGAGTCTTTACTTGATTCGCGACAAAGAACATAGCCAGCATGACTTCGCTAAGGCTTTCGATTACCCGCATACCTTCCGGGCCCGCAGCGACGCATTTACGATCAAAACGACAGGGCCAGGATATTCTGGCGCATTTGTCGATGATTGTCATTTCTGCAAGTCACGCAAGTTCAACACGCTCGCACTCACCGATCGGCTTGTTCGACAAAGACTGGAATGAGGGATCGGCCTCGTGCTGTCTGTTATTCCTGGCAGGAATAACAGACTCCCGAAAATTCATTGGACACAGCGGTAAGACTGAATCAAATTGCTTCCTACAAACCGATCCTGCACGGAGTTCAACGACCAGCGATCAGGCCCACTTGACTGAAATTAAATCTCCGTTTGTGGAAAATCCGAAGAAGGGCCAAACCAAGTCGTTTTGTCGACTTTGACACAGGAGTTCATCATGTCCGCTTCCCAGCCATCGAGGTTCGCTCCCTCTCCCAGCCAGTCCCGGCCAAGAAATGAATTCGTCTTCGAGCCACTTTTGGACAGCGATGAAGCGGCAGAGTTGCTCCGCATTCATCGAAAAACGCTGCAGCGCATGGCTCGGAATCGCCAGATCCACGGAATTCAGGTTGGAAAACTGTGGCGGTTCCGTGCCTCTGACCTAGAGACTTGGCTGAGAACCAAGAAGGCCGGCTAAGCCGCGGTCTTCCACAGGCATTCACTATCGACCCCCTACTCCACTTGCGCTAAGCTGAGGCAGCCATCCGTGTCGCCTCACACGAAGGAGGATTGATGAGGCGCACGAGTCATCAGCACGGTAGTCTGAAACTGGCGGATCGCAGGAAAGGAAAGGTTTGGGAGTTCCGATGGAGAGAAGTTCAAATCGACGGCTCGGTTTGCCGAAAGAACATCGTCGTCGGAACTCTGGAGGAATTTCCAACCGAATCGGCAGCGCAGTCTGCGGTCGATGCAATCCGTCTAACCATCAACCGACAAACCCCGCAACAACTGCTCAAGAACGTGAGCGTCGAGACCCTCGTCAAGCACTACCAGGAGCACGAACTGCCGGATATTTTTTCAAAGCAGAAGCCAGCGACTGGAAGCTCAGACGAGCATCACAAGTCCTACTCCACGCAGTATGCCTACGACATTTACTTGAAAAAGTGGGTTCTTCCACGCTGGCGGTCATACCGTCTTTCCGAGGTGAAAGCGGTCGATGTCGAGGCGTGGTTGAAAACAATGCCGTTGGCACGTGGGAGCAGGGCCAAAATCAGGAATCTGATGAGCGCCTTGTTTTCTCATGCGATCCGATGGGAGTGGACAGAACGAAACCCGATCAAGAGCGTACGTCAAAGTGCGAAGCGTATGAGGACGCCCGATGTCCTGACGCCAGACGAGATCATGGCACTGCTCAAAGAACTGCTAGAACCTCTTCGAACAGCGGCAGAACTGGACGCTTTCACCGGTTTGCGACGAGGCGAACTGATCGGTTTGCAATGGGAGGATGTGGACTTCGAGAACCTCGTTATCCATGTTCGCCGTTCAGTCGTGATGATGGTCCAGGGCGCTCCGAAGACGGAAGCTTCCGCAAAGGATGTACCACTCGACGCTGCTCTGGCAGAATCTCTGCTGAAGCTGAGGCTGGTTGGTCCGTACAATCGCGAAACAGACTGGGTGTTTGCCTCGCCGACGATGAAAGGCAAACAACCGCTCTGGCCAGAAACCCTATGGCGACGATACGGGCGACCGGCAGTGAAGGCAGCGAACATCCAGAAGCGGGTTGGGTTCCACACGTTCCGGCACACGTACACAACTTTACTGACTCAGAACAACGAGGAAGTGAAGGTGGTACAGGAGCTCCTACGTCATGCGAACAGTCGCATTACGCTGGATCTTTACGCTCAGGCGGGAATGCCGAACAAACGGCTGGCACAAAGCAAACTGGTTCGGATGGTGCTCAACAAGGGAGAAGCACTGGCCTAACTGGACCAAATTGGACCATGACGCAAATTGCCAATTCCTTGCAAGTGTTTGAAAGAATTGGCGGGGACGACGGGACTCGAACCCGCGGCCTCTGCCGTGACAGGGCAGCGTTCTAACCAACTGAACTACGTCCCCCACCTTTACAACCAAGCACTTGCAAAACCAGCCGCTAGGCTCCTTGGATCGCTCTACCACCACCGATTGTCAGTTGCATCACTATTTGATGAGCGGCAGATTTGGCTGTTGTCACTGCTTGAGTGTACACATCAAGTGTAACCCGGGTGGTTGCGTGGCGTAAACACTCCTGCACAACTTTCGTTTGAGAGGAGAGACGAACCCGATGGCTCACGCCGGGTTCACCGTTTTGCAGGCGCCGCCGTGGATTCTCGCACTACCAAGGTTGGCTCGATGGCGATTTCCGAAGGGTGCTCGTGATCGTTTTCAATTTTGTTGATGATCGTCTCGGCTGCGATCTCTCCCATCTTTCCCAGGGGCTGCCGAACTGTTGTCAGGCTGGGCGTGTTGAATGCCGCCCACGGAATGTCATCGAAGCCTACGACTGAAACGTCGTTGGGCACTCGCAGACCTTCTTCCTGGAAAGCGCGAATCGCTCCGATCGCGGAGATATCGTTGTAGGCGAATAGCGCGGTAAAAGGCTTTTTGCAGGCCAGAAGCTTTTTTGCGTACGGATAACCAAGCTGAGGGGAAGGGTCATCAACCTCAAGCGACATGACCAAATCCGGATCCATTGCCAAGCCGAGTTCGTGAGTAGTTTTGCAGACTGCTTCCCATCGTTGTTGTGAGTCCGAACTGAATGGCTGGCCTTTCATGAACGCGATCCGAGTGTGTCCCTGATCGACGAGATGTTTCAGAGCTAGGCGCACTCCCTTTTCCTGGTCAAGCACGATGTTGGTAACGCCCTCCAACGCGCGATGGCCGGCCACTGAAACCGTCGGCAGGGCGGGCGCCTCTTGCAGACTCGTATCCACGGTGATGAATCCTTCCACCCCGCGTTCCAACAGAAGGCGCGAATAGTCGAGCAGCATGGAGAGGTCGTGGCGGTGAATTACAGTCAGAAAAAAATAGTTGTGCTTCCGCAGGTAGCCTTCGACACCGCTGATGATCATCGACCCGTAAGCGTCGCCGATTTCTTCCACGATCAGTCCGATCGTGTAAGTTCGTTTCTTGCGCAGAGACCGGGCGAAGAAATTTGGACGATAATTCAGCTCCCGCGCGGCTGCCTGGATCCGAAGGCGGGTGTGTTGCGGAATCGAGCGCGCGGAGGGTGCATCGTTCAGGACGGCAGATACGGTACCAGGCGCCAGTCCAACATGATCAGCAACCGCTTTCAACGTTACTATGACCGGGATACCGTTACGAGACTTCTTTCTTGTAACCATTTTCAATCGATGATCGCCGCCTTTTCGAATTGCGGGCGTTTAAGACTCGCACACGCGTCGGGAGAATGCAATTTCAATCCCGGCAGATCACGACGAACCTTCCCGCGTTGTCGTCAGCCCGGACTACGATTGTGGGACACTGGACACTGGCTACTGACCCTCCCATTTATAATCTCTGATTCAACTCTCCGCCGCATTCCGGCCAGATAAGGCGAACAAGTGCTCGATTTTCTAGGCGATTTACGACGAACTCATATGTGCGGGGCTCTGCGCCTCGCCGACGCGGGTAAAAAAGCTGTCCTCATGGGGTGGATGAACCGGCGACGCGACCTCGGTCAGATCATTTTTGTCGATCTGCGCGACCGCAGCGGTATCACCCAGGTCGTGTTCAACCACGAACTGAATGCAGCCGTCCATGAGAAAGCTCAAACTCTGCGCAATGAATTCGTTATCGCTGTCATCGGCACGGTGAAGAAACGCGACGCCGACACCATCAACAAAAATATCCCAACCGGCGAAGTGGAACTGGTCGCGGAAGAACTCCGCATTCTGAACGTCTCGAAGCAACTGCCCTTCCTGCCGAGCGATACGGTCCTCGCCAATGAAGAGATGCGTCTCAAGTATCGCTACATCGATCTGCGTCGGGACGCGATGCAGTTTAACATCGAATTGCGACACAAAGTTGCCCTGGCAATTCGCGACTATCTCGCGTCGCAGGGATTTTTCGAAATCGAAACGCCCTTTATGACACGCTCCACGCCGGAAGGCGCTCGCGATTACCTCGTCCCGAGCCGCGTGCAGCCTGGAATGTTCTACGCGCTGCCGCAATCGCCGCAGCTCTTCAAGCAGATCTTGATGATCTCTGGCTTCGATAGGTATTTCCAGATCGTCCGCTGTTTCCGCGACGAAGACCTGCGCGCCGACCGCCAGCCCGAATTTACGCAGATCGATCTTGAAATGTCGTACCCGCAGCCCGAACGAGTTTGGGAAGTAGTTGAAGGCTTTCTCACATCCGCTTTCAAAGCCGCCGGCCATGAAATCAAGACGCCCTTCGCACGAATGGACTACGACGATGCCATCCGCCAGTACGGGGTCGACAAACCCGATCTGCGCCTGCCCGCCTTCACCGACGTCCGCGACTGCTTCATGCCCGCCGATCTCGAGCAATTGGCAATTAATAAAGACCTGCCGGTGATTGCCCTTCGTACGCCGAGTGTTGGCGAGCTATCGAGAAAAGAACGCGACGACATCAAGCCGATGTTCGTCTCCAAAGGCGGAGCGCGCGTCTTCGAAGACTTCAAGCGCATCGAGACCAAGTTCCCAGAAGCCGCAGCCAAGGTCCGACAGAAATCCGGAGCCGACGCACACGATCTGCTGGTGCTGGTGGTCGGATCGGCGCAGTCCGGAGGGGACGATCATCCTGCCGGCAAACGCAAAGTTACGCCCGCGGAGCTGGCGATTTACGCGTCAGCCGGAATCCTACGCACGGCGCTGGCGCAGAAGTACTCCGACCGCCACGGCATTTTCAAAAAGACCGGCGACCCCGCAAAAGACTACCGCTTCCTATGGGTAACGAACTTCCCCATGTTCGAGTACGACGAAGGCGAAAAGCGCTGGATGGCCGCCCACCATCCCTTCACCTCGCCGCACGAAGAAGACATGGACAAACTCGAATCCGACCCAGCCATGGTCCGCGCACTCGCGTATGACGTCGTTCTGAACGGGACGGAGCTAGGCTCAGGCTCGATCCGTATTCATCGCCAGGACGTGCAGCGCAGAATCTTCAGCGCCCTAGGCATGACCGAAGAAGAAGCGCGCTCGCGGTTTGGCTTCTTCCTGGAAGCGCTTGAGTACGGCACGCCTCCGCATGGCGGGATCGCGCTCGGACTGGACCGCATCGTGATGATCTTGGCCGGAGCCGACAGCCTGCGCGAAGTAATTCCCTTCCCCAAGACCGCCGCTGCCAAAGACCTGATGGTCGAGGCGCCAACGCCGGTGGCGGAGGCCCAATTGCGGGAGTTGGGAATTGCGGTGGTTAAGAAGTAGGCATCTGCGGCCGGCAGACAGCGTCTGAGTCGCGCAGCAGTACGCGGCTTGCGATTGATTGTGTGGCGAATTTTCTTTCGGCCCTTCGGAGCTGGATCATCTTCAATCTTGCGTCCCACGGCTTGCGCCGTTGGCTGTGTTCTTACGCCGCTTCGCGGCTACCTACACACCCTGTAGCCCACTTTTTGAAATCATATTTGGGTTGCGACTCAGGCGGCTTCAGAGCTCTGGGTCTCGCTTTCTACTTTCAGCAAACTCTTCAGGCCGGGGGTTGCTTGGGGCTAATAGCCAAGTATCTAGGTCTTGTCTTCCCCGTGCATGAGTTTCACAATTTTCTCGTACATCCGCGACCGGATCGCAAAGCGCTCCTGTGCGCTCGTGATGTAGCGGACTTGCATCTCCACGCCGGCCCCCGTCGGACGCAAGTGGATCGCGGGCACCACTGATAGAGATTGCAACCGATTCTTGGTCGACGTCTTCCATTCCTGCTCGGCCTGAGCAGAGGCGGTGCGGGTTTCTTCCTCCACCATTTTCTGGATCCGTTCCACCAACGAGTAAGGATTCTGTCCCTCGGGGATCAGCACCTGGAGTTCATCCCAAAGCCACTGCCCGGCGGTTGAGAAATTGAAGTAGTGGCCTTCTATGGCAAAGCTGTTGACGAAGGCAACTTTTCGGCCGGTGGGATGCCCGGTGTCGGTCCAGTTGCCGGTTTCCATCAGCACGGTGCGCAGCAGTCCAATCTCGATCACCTCTCCGACCACGCCGTTGATCTCGACCCAATCGCCGACCCGAATGCCGTTGCGGCCCATGAGAACAAACCATCCGAAGAAGCCGACGATGAAGTCCTTCAGCGCGACCGTGAGCCCCGCACCAGCCAGCCCCAATACGGTTGGAGTCTGATTCGGGGTGCCGACGATCACGAGGGCGATCAGCAGGAGGCCGATAGCCTGAAAGGCAAAGCGCAAAACAGCGCGCAGCATGAGCAGGCGTTTCTTCTCGAGGTTAGCCTTGGAGTAGAAACGATCGACCAAGCGGCTCGCCAGGTAGACCAGAGAGACAATCAGTAAAATCAGAAGAGTCGACCGCAAGATACCGTGCAGCGCGGCGCGTTGCTGCGCGGCTGTCAGTCCGATCCAGTTCCTGTAAATGTCGCCGAGTGCCTTCTGATCCTCCAGTTGTTTGCCCAAGCCGGACAGCAGTTTTTGATCGTCGGAAAAATGCTTCAGCGACTCAACGGCCGCGGCCGAGGCTTCTTTCGAAGCGATTCCGCGAGACGCCTTTTCGCGGAGACCGGTCGCTTGTTGCCGCGTCTGCTGTTTCCGGGATTGCTCGGTTTGCACATGGCTCTGCTCAGCGTCATGGGCGGAAAGCAGACCGCGCCCCAGATCCTGCACCTGGCGTTGGGCCGCCTCTAGACTCGCCCGCTTGTCTTTGAGCCACATCCAGGCTCGAATTTGCCCGGCGAGGCTGCCGGCCTCCAAGTCCACCGATGCCCTCTGGGAAGGCGCGGGCGGGTTCTTTTCCAGGTGGTCTTCGTTGGCCTCATGCTCATCGCGTTGACGCTGGATTGCGCCTTCTTGATCGCCGCCGGCCGCGATCAGGTTTTGCTGCGCTACATCCAGTTCGCCTTCGTCGGGCGCCTGCTGTGCCTCAATCAGAGCCAGCTGGTCCTGCAAGGCTTCCTGCTCGGTGGGTTTCGCGGTAGCCAGCTTTGTCTTGAGCCGGCCGGCTTCTGCTTTGTCCTGGTCAACGACCGCTTGCGTGTCCTTGATCCGCGCGTTCAGCTCGCGGTACTTGGGATCCTGATTGCTGGCGTTTTCTCGCGCTTCGCGTAACTGATCGGCAAAGGCAAGATCGACCTCGTGGTCGGCGACGCGAGCCGCCTCCTGCGCTAGTCGCTGTTCCTCTGGCGTAATCGCCAACCCTGCAAGCTCGCGCGCTGTCTTCAGGGGCGCTGTGTCCACCAAGTCCGACGTCGCGGATGCCGAGGGCTTGGCTCCGGTCGCCGCACTCTTCTCCCCCGTGGCGATGAACGCGACGACCGCTAGGACTACCAGCCCGAGAAGCAGTCCGCTGATCGCCCAGTGACGAAATTTCATAGGTACCTACGGCCCGAGTGAGAAATCAAAATGCGGAACGTCCGCCCGTGCAACTGTCGGCAAGGGCACCGACGTACCGCTGGTGGAAAATGTCTCTGTCCTGGCTGCTCGCTGAGAGGGCACGGCTTTAGCCGTGCCACTAGTGGCCCCGAGCACTTGGGCCTCAGCCCCTGAGGATTCGAATGCATCTGCAGAAAAAAGTCTAACAGGATGGTTGCCATCGAGAACACTCAGTCGGTCGCCGCGCCATGATAATTTGTGAGATTCAGATGCGGCCCAATCAACTGCCGCACCTGCGGGATCGGAAAATATATGAGAAATCTTGCGTTAGCTTTAATGCTTCTGCTACTCGCGGCCCCCTCATTCGCAACTGACCACAAAAATGGCTCCGACCTTCTCTTTGATCTCGAAGCCGATTTTGCCAAAGCTGTAGCAGAACACGGCCACGCCGCCTTCGTGTCCTACTTCGCGGAAGACGGAGTCGAACTCGACGATGGCGGCGGGATCGCCTCGCGCGACGAAATCGCCAAGCAACCAGCCTGGCCAGAAGGCACATCGCTCTCCTGGACTCCCGTGCGCGGCGATATGGCCGCTTCGGGCGATCTCGGGTACACCTACGGCAACTATGTTTTCAAATCGAAAAATAAAGATGGCAAGATCGTGTCCAGCTACGGCAAGTACATGTCGGTTTGGAAGAAACAGAAAGACGGCTCGTGGAAGGTAGCCGTGGACATGGGGAACTCAAGTCCGGAACCTAAGTGATGGTTTAATGGAAGGGTAGGACTCGGGCCGTGCGAATCGAAATACCTGTCAAGGTGTGATGAGAAAATTTCTAGTCTCCTGCGAACGCGATGAGGTTTCCATCCAGATCTTGCACGATGAACGTGCGGGCG
>WNFL01195323.1_pt5 | contig 11668 bp, 12 predicted proteins | sample 5400361 | NCBI WGS metagenome assembly WNFL01 (sample SAMN13153351, study PRJNA577476) | soil metagenome | isolation source: 40 cm soil on Douglas fir-dominated hillslope | place: USA:California | collected 2013-09-17
AACCACACTCACCAGCGCTCTCAGTCCTAGTCACGAAACCGCGCCCTTCGGCAAGATATCGATCCAGTTCAATAAATACAACATGCATCCATATTATTATCTCCGAATACAAGGCGGGGATACCAAGGTCTGGCTATGATATGGAACCACTGCAGGAACCACTGCAGGAACCATTGCAGAGCAATTGGGACGGACGCCATATTGCGTTCCTGTCCATTCGTCGTCGCCCTCATCCAGTGTGCCCTCAGGGGTGGCTCTTCTTTCGACGGGATCTTTCCCATCTGCTCGATTGCCATGCTTGTCGCCCAGCCACGCAGGGGAAAATCAGATACCCGCGTTGTGGAGCCACTCCCGAAAGGGATACTTGGAAGGAGCAAAGGATGGATGGAAGCGAATGGTGCGGAAGCACACGACATGGGTGAAGCGGTGGCTTTAGACAGGGACAGGCAAAGCGGCTATTCGTGAGGAGCCGGGTCGGAGAAGTACGGGGCACTTCCACTGGCAGTAATTAATGAACGGGCAGCTGGGCTCCTCGCGCGCGCTTCGCCTCCATTGTCCTGGTCCCGTCGTTCTAGTAGAGTCTGTACCGATACAGAATGGGAACGAAGTCACTCAAGTGTGATACAATGTGCACTGGAAATGCTATAGTGCGGGTGCTCAATTCCCTTCCCAACCCTTCCTTTCCTCAAACTTCTACCCTTGGGACCAATACAGATAGTCTTGCTATCTAGTCCTCACCCGTTCATCGACTAGCTCTCAGGCACACTAGTTCGTGCTCTGCAATAGCCTCAAAGATAGCAAACCGTTCAGGCAGGAAGTAATACTTGGCCTTGAATACATGCGAGCCTCACAAGAATCACCGCAGTGACAGAAGTGGCACTATGTGCATATACCGCAGCATTTCTGGCGATTCCGTCTGCTCCCTTGCCTCAGGAATTTCTTCCATCGTCCCCATACCAATAGACAAAGTGGAGAAAATATCGTGGATCCCCTACCTCTCCTTATCACAGTAGTTTCACATTTGCAGCTGCCGCATCAAGTTTGCCTACTGCACCACCGTCAGCCTGACCAGTCGTCTGTGGGTGCGAAGGATCCGATGAATAGACAGCAACCACCATTCACCTGCTGGAACTCTCCCTCGACCCTACATCGTTAGAGAATCCCTTAGTTCCGACAGGTTTGCCGTTTCGATTTCCGTTATTCGATGGTACCAATGCTTTTACAAGTTCAGTCACTGTCGTAATGTCATACGTCAGATCCGTGTATACCCTGAAGAGGCTTTCTGATTTGTTTCCAATAGTCCGTCTATAGAACCCCAACAGTTAAAACGACTTCAACCGAAGACCCTTTGGTCCCAATCTGGAATTCAACGAGATCTTTGCACCTTTGCTCTCTCCCCAAGATCAAGATGGGAGGCGGCAATCGCAACGTTGCGGAGGGACACGCCATCAACCTCACACTGTCCGCGCATAACAAAGATCGAACAAGAGTGTTTTATGACAGACCCGGAAAACGCGAGCGGTTGAGTATGAGCACGATCCTATCAAGCTGCAAGCTTCATACCACCTACCGACTTCGTCTGCCAGTGGATTCCAACAGTCTTCAAGGATGGAATCACTCCATAAACTTCTGCACTTTCGAGATCCGCCAAACCGCTTACACCTCCACCATAGCCACCAGCGCATCCATTCAACCGGGGAGATGTTGCATTGCTACGCAGAACTCAGTCACCTCAGCCACCGCATTGCGAGTGAGTCGTGCCTCAAGTGGTTTGAGACATTCATGCGGACATGGTGCCTGGTTCTCCTGTCTTAAATCTCGCAACCGTAAATCAAGTGAATAGTTTACTGTACTCAAAACAAAGGAGTTACTAGTAAACAAAGTTCGAATGTCTACGGCAGCAATAGTATGAAGTCCGAATGTAAAATTGTCGATGGTGTGCAACAAGGCGCGCGTGTGTGGGTTGGTGTGATGGGCGATCGGGTATTGACTAAATGAGTGACTTGTGTGCGCGTCGCAATGAGCTCACTGTTCCAGTACTGCGTCTACTGAAGTTCAGGGGGGAGGGCATTGTAAGCAGTGCAGAGACCTTGCCATTCGGGTCGGATAATAACCGATTTAGGTCCGTTGACTATACCATTCGCGTCCTCGGCGAAAACAACCTCAAATCCGGCCTCGAGATGCCACTATCCAGCGAAAGCATCAATTAGGGGGCGGTGGTGGATGGAGAACTTGAATGGGAGGAGAGAATTTCGTGCTTACGTCTATATGGCAGTGGAGGAACCAAGGGCCTGGGTTGTCAGCCTTGAAGCGGATGCGGACCTCCGAGCCCCCAACACCGACGACGTCGCGGCGAGGGGGGTTGACAAAGTTGGTAGGCCCACTAATGCTTTTGATGACATGGAAAGCGTGACCATGGAGATGGACAGGGTGGACTGTAGACTTTGATCAGCTACATCCATGGTGAAGGCTTTGGGAACTCACTGTGTCCGTTGGCACTACCGTGGATACGGAGTTCAACAACCTCATCTTTAGCAAGGATGATGGTGTGCTCGCTTTGGGCAAAGTCGGTGGCCAGGCGGGCGCCGGAAAGGATCTGGAGGAGCGTGGGGGCGGAGGGGGACTCATAGCGGATACCGTTGACAGTCCAAGTGACTGCGTCGTTGCTATCGTCATCCTTGGTAAAGTTAAGGTCGATAATGTGGTCGGCTGGGCCAGAGCCACCCGGAGCGCCAGTACTGCCGAGCTCATGCAAATTGAACTCCTCAAGCTTGGTGCCAGAAACAGAGCCGGGGGAGCCGACAGGGTCAGCATCAGGAGCGCCAGAATAGTGGAGGACCGCGAAGACGTTGTCGGGGTTTACTATTTGCAGTCAGATCACCAAGAACGTCGTCTGGACGGGCAACACGTACAGTTATCATTATCGGAAGCGTGCTGCAGGCTCATTGGGGCGCGAATCCAGTAGTTGGCGACCGGTTTGTTGGCCTGGATGATGACACTGTAACGTTGAGCGGCGTGGATATCCAGAGAGTCAACAGTAAGTGGGTCGTGGTTGACACCATCAACTTCGATGATCGTGAGGGAGTGACCAGCGATGGAGAATGTAAAGAAGCCGTAAGCAGAGGCATTAATGAGGCGGAGCCGGTAGCGGAGTCCTTGTTGGACATTGATCCTGGCCCAAGGAGTAGCTGGACCACCGATGTAACGACCTTTGCCGTTAATGGTACCACTGTCAGGGACTGGCTCGTGTCCACCACCGTTATCGCTGCTAAAGAACTGCTCATTGAGCTGGATCGCGGGTGTATGGTACCAGTCTGCCAAGACAACAACGGTGTCGGCGTTGTCAACATCATAGAGGCCAAGGTGAGGATCCTGAGGATCGTAGACGATCAAAGCTCCACGGAGACCGTCGACATATTGGGAGGAAAGATGAGAGTGGTACTAGAAATTTGGTGAGCGGGGAAGCTTCGACCCATTAATTGGTAGGCATGACCAACCCAGTAGGTACCAGCTTGACCATTGAGCTGTATCCAGTGTTATAACTCGCAAGACAGCAAGGATAGGGTATCACAAACCGGCATCTGATATTCGTATGAATGAACACCAGCGGGAGCGGGAGGGATAGGGCATTCTAGAGAATCGTTTAAGAAGATGCATTACTGAGAGGCCAAATCATGACTTACGAGTAACGCCAGCAGCTGTAAGGGGTGGTCAGATATATTTAACGGACCAAATAAGCTCAGACTCACGTCCATCCTCAGAAGCAGTGCGCATCTGGAGCTAAAGGAAGTCGCGGTTTAGTGGACAGGAAACCCAATGGTTTGCCTCAAGGTCGTACCAGTCCGTGCCAGTGAATGGTAGTCGAACGCCTCATGGTTGGGTTGGTGAGGAAATTCTGGACATTTATATGCAAGGTATCGCTCTTGTTGGCCTGGATGAGGGTCCCGGGAAAGACGCCATTTACGATGACCCCCGGGCGATTGAATCCATCGGCTAAGGAGAAAACCAAAGTTAGGACTCCTAAAATTATAAACTAGTACTTATACGCACGAGCGATCACTGCATTGGTGATATTAAAGTTGTAGTTGACCGTCGCGCCGAACGCGACAGCTGTAGTGGCGAGAAGAGACGCAAAGGAGCGCATTACCTCGTTAAGGGCCAGTAGTCAATAAAGAGGGGACGAACGGTTGTTCAATGGAGAGAGAACATCGACAATAGCTGCACTTTTATACCTGAGCGGCTTGCAAAGGTCGATGTGAGAAGGGCTACAATAGTCAATATCGTTACGGAATGCCAAGCGTATAATTCTATTTCCGGCCAGACTTTGAATGCCCCGGCACATTTGCCTCAGGTCGGAGAGTGACGGTTTCGGGAGGGAGTCCACGTCCGGCATCACTACATGAACAAATTGGATATCTGCGTGCGAGGTGGTATGTCATTCACAGTTGTGCCTGCCAGGGTGAGAGCGTTGGCTAGGTTTCGACTTCAGTAGCGGAGAACAGAGGCAGAGGGCTCACCATTGAAATCTAGAGAGCACTCTGGCCCTTCGACGTGGGTTTCATGAATAAATTGTACCGGGAGCGGTGCTCTATGACAAACCCCACAGCAGCGCAAGTTGAAAATTTAAAGCACTTTGTTGGTCTGTCTGAGACGCGCGCCGGATTTCGGACGGATCAGGAATTGCGAGTTCATCACTTTGGCATCATGCCTTGTCGTGGGTACCGTGGTCAGCCTTGTCCAATCGATGCAGCCGGGGAGAAAGGCAAGCGTCACGGTGAACACGCTGTCAGTCGATCGCAACACAACAGGGTGGGAACCCCGGTGTTGTGCTTACACAGAGCTCCGCTATGGCGTTTGGCGTTACCAGGCACGACCACCGAAATGGGGCTGGTGATAGAAAATGTGAACGCTCTCGATCGATCTCCGAGGTAAACGGCATCCAGAGCAAGTGTATATCACTCACAAAAAGATTGCTACCGTCTGTTTAGCACACGCGCGGAATACAATCAACTACAATTTATCTAAAGCCAACCTGAACTTGAGATAAAAATTGGCACTGCTAGCCAGGTGCGTGGTCAACCCAATAGCTTGCAATAACTTCGCGAGAGAAATTTGCTTAACTCCACCTGTCACGCGCCCTGCCAAGATTTTTGTCACATGACATGACGGCGAGCTAAGTAGCTGAGAGTGGGAGTGACAGATGGAAATCAACTTATAATAAGCAAATAGCTGTGCAAATAAATAAATAAATTTATTTGGTCGTTTGGGAAATCTTTGGTATGTTGATCATTCTGGTATTTTCGTTTGTTTCTCCATTGCGTTCTCGCAGCGGCTCTTACACGAATACGTGACCCAGGAACTCGGTGAGACTGTTCTGCGGGCCACGTGAATGCCGTTTGGAGGTGTTTACGCAGGGCAGCGCTGCCCTGATCGGCTTCATCACAAGCGACCACAAACCGCATGGTGCGGTACGCCATCAACATCAAGTTATCTGCAAGCAATAGACACCGAGGCGCAGAGTATATGACAGGCCCGGAACGAAATCAGCAGCGGAGTATGAGCCTGATCCTCTCAAACTGCAAGCCTCGTGTCAGCTGCACGGCGGTACCGACTACGCCTACCAATGGATCCCCACGATCTTCAACGACGGCGTTGCTCTAGATGCACTCGTTCGTCCTCTCAATCTCACAGCGATCGAGCAAATGAACTTTGCGGATGGCTTCGAGCCCTCTCTCGCAGACGACGGCTTTCTACACAAGGCCGATTATGAGGGATTCGAGTGCTGCCTTTGTACGGTCGATAAGAGGACTGTACTCGGTGGAAGAACAAGAAGGATACGATTAGCCATTTGCGGGAATTCCACTTTGGATTGGCGGACCAATGTGACACTTGGTGCGCCTTAATTATAGTATTTATTGTATCTTTCGGGGTTCCCTGGTTAGATCGCGCCTCAACCTCCCCCTCTCCCCCCCTTCCTCAGCGACATACGTATTTATTCAACTGGGGAAATGACAAGCCACCGTTACGTCCCCCCGCAGAACCTTGCCACCCCGAGCACCTCCATGAGATTAGAGACTTATGCTTACGCTCTTTTCGATAGTACTCCATGCAACATGAATGGGAGAGTGGAGGCGGCACCGGATCGGAAAACAGGTGGCTATGAAATACCTTTGGTCGCTGTCTACGTCACCGACGATGCCAAATTCCCCATTTACTCAACATTGAACAAATCGCACCTCTCCTCATCCTGCAAGGGCAGGGCGTTACTTACTGTGTCCCTGTACGACGCGATAATCACTCCCGTGTCCATGTGCTCCTTGTATTTGTCCGCATCTGCATCACATGTGCTGCCCTTTGTTACCCGGGTTTGTGAATATGCCCTCTAATTTCCTTCTTCATGTGCGCCAGCGCCAAGCCGAGCGATGATTGTACAAATGGTCCAATTCACGTACTGTTACACAGAGTGGGAGTGTTCATAGTGAATATGAATCATTTCGACACCTCATCAAGCCCGCATGCTCATTCCCAGTCACCGAACCGGTCAGGCATCGCGAGAGGCGCAAGCAGGCTCCATCCGTACAGCACGATGCAGATCCAACTCGATACTACACGCATCCACATCGCCATCTCCGACCGGCCGATATAAATATCGTAATCCGGCTCGTCCCCAGCCTCAGCATCAGGTGTTGTTCGGAGAATCTTCCAGTCGACGAGGAGCATAGCGATGTACATCGAAGCCATAGCGAATATAATGTGGAACCACGAGTACTGCGGGACTCGTCAGTGATACGTACACAACATAATGGAGAGGAGAGGCGCACGTTGTATCGTGTTCCCGTCCGTTCGTCATCCCGCTCTTCACCCACTATGCGATCCTCTTCTTCATCGTCGTCCATCTCTTGCAGTGCACTCGCAGGGATCGCGCCCGCCTCGACAGCGGCGACAAGCGCCTGGTAACGCGGGGAATCCTTCTTCGGCGGTTGGGTGGTAACCATTGGGCTGGCTCCGATATCGTCCTCTCCAGCCAGCGCAATCCCACTCTTCTTGTCCTTTCCTACCAGCGCACGGCCTTGCGTAGCTGCGCGAGTTGTCGAGTACGCAATGGCGATGAACGTAAACAAACCGCCGAGGACGACCGTGCCCTTGCGCGCACCAGCGTACTTCGTGAGCGGGTTGCATGTCGCATGAGTGTGGTTTCCGACTGCAGACATGATCAGGTACGTGCAGTAGAGTGCGACCATACTCGCTTGTGCCAACCCAGAGCGTGGGTTAGCCTCTTGCACAGCTGGGTGGACGCAGAGGACGGTGACAATGATACAGAGGATGAGATTGAATGTGATAAAGAACTGGTTGAGCGTGCACGACTGGCCCGCGAAGAAGCCATACATCAGCCCCGTGAGCGTGATGGTGAGAGCATACATGCCCGCGGTCGATCCGACGAGGATCCACTGCCAGAAATTCGAGTCGGAGTTTTCCCAGTTTTCGAGGCAGGTTTCTGTCCACGAGTGGGCAAAGTCGACAAGCAGAACGAGACCAATGAGAATGAAGACGGTGGCTCCGAGAGGTGCAACCCAGTTGCCCCAGAAGATAAAGAAGCCGTTAGGGATGAACCAGGAGATGAGGATGAGGAGCAGCCAGGCGACAACCTTAGGGCCCCACCACCTGCGCAAGAATATCAGTGGATATATCTAGGGCGAATGGAGTGACAGTTACGCTCACCCATTCTGGATGGCGGCGCGCTTAGTCTTCGTGTTCTCGATGCCGATGAGGAATGAGCTAATGACCAGGTGGAATAGAGCCAGGGCGAAGCAGATACGATGAACTGCGAGTACTCCGTAGCACTTTCCGCCCGCACAATCGACCTGGATGTAGCCCGCGCTGAGCTTCTCAATCTGTTTGATGGCCCAAGGCTGGCGGAGAAGCCATGCAAGTGAAGAATTCAATGCAAAGATGAGCTAGAGACGAATTGAGGGTTTAGCGAAGGCTTTTCGAACGAGAAATTAGAGCATCGTACCGAGAAACCGACACGGGTAGCGATGGACGAGTTGCAGTTGCATGATTTGAAGGCTAATGAAGCTGAATGATGAAATTAAGTAAGCGTGTGAGTGCGTGAGCAAGAAGTGGGCCAGATATTGTGATTGTTCTTCACCTGCATTCGAGGTAAAGCAGAATGCGCAACCAGCGAGGGCTGACGTCGCGACGGAACCAAGAGAACCAGCGATGGGGATAGAAAGCAAAGCTCCCATCCTATAGATTTGTAGTGGTTGGTTACGGTTACAGTTGGTTTGACAATTCTCCGCAGGTCAGAGGTTCAAAAGAGGGTGCTTTGTTTGAGAAAGGCAAGCGGCATTCAGCCACTGTGCAATGAGATCAGCTCTCCTGTAAGTCCAGAGTTCATAATATTGTACTGGATGTATTTCGTTTTTGAGATGTATGACATACGTTGTGAGGGCGGACTCCTGACTGGTTTCTACTAGTCCCATCCCGGAAACTCAGATATAATACCTACTCCCCAAGGATACTCTTCAAGTTCTAATAGCGAATCCCAAACAATTTCTCAAGGTCTCCCATCTCCTACCGACAAACTTGAGCGTCAACCACCGCAATCACGTAGAGCCGTGCGCCACCAATCTCAGCCTCCACGCCCACGCCAGTGGTAGGACCAGAGAGTCTATGACAGGCCTGGAAAGAAGCCAGCAGCCAAGCACGAGCCTGATCCTATCAAGCTGCAAGCCTCGTGTTGGCTGCTTGGTGAAACCGACTATGCGTGTCAGTGGTATATTACCATATTCAATAATCCCGTCCCCTGCGCGCCCTTGTTTGTCCCCTCGAACTCACGGAGATCGCATGAACTTTCTGGATGGCTTTGAGTGCTTTCTGGCCTACCACGGTTTTATGCAAACGTCTGCCAATGGATTTGAGTGCTACTTGTGCATGATTGGGAACAGGACGTAAGAAGGATGCAGTGCGCCACTTGCGGAAATTCCACTTTGGGTTAGTGGATCGTGTGACAGTGCGTACGTCCTCAGCGTCGGCTAGTACTGCCCAATGGTGTCTCTGACTCGCATATTCCATTTTGTAACAGCACCAGGCTCACCAGGCTCATTTATTCGACAGGTGAGATGACTAGCAGTCGTCGCGTCCCTTCGAAGAGCACCACCCCTGTCATCTCCTCCACCATTGAACCCGAGTCAGGTGCTCTGGTTGTACTCGGAAACCCCTTCGCGCTGAAGGGCCGGGTGGGAAATGTAAGCAGTGTGCCATCAGAAAAGAGCATTTCGATCACTGATCACAGCCGGTACAGGTGATATTCTACCGCCTCCTACGAAGGCACGGGGTTACTAACGATCCTCTCTTTCTCATTCATTTTCTTTGAATATTGATCTACATGCATCTCAATACTCTATAGTCCTCTTTTCCCTATATCGCACCCGGATTCGCCTCAACCATTTGCCCTTGAACCGAGCTGTCTGCGACTTAGTCGAGTAATTATACCAGAATTGAGCCCTGTTTTACCTTATGGGGAAGTCGGAGTCACAGCCCCGGTGTCCGGTGTGAGCTGGAACAAGGATTTTCCCCAAGAGACTGGTGCCTTAGACTTAAATTTGAAAACTGAGTTTCAATCGTCTCAATCGTCCCATTGAATCGGATCAAGATCACAACTCATTTGTTCAACAAAGGTTCAACAAAGGAGTAAGACCTTGGACCCTCCAAGTTTTTGATCAACCCCAACCAAAAAAAGCGCACCGCGCAGACGCAGATCAACCCATAGCATCCACCTGCGGATATACTAGCAATCATGCGTATGGCTTCCACGTCCCGTTGCTGGACACGGCTGACCAAGAACGGGAACAGCGCCAAAGAAAGGCCAGAAAATGTCTCTCAATGAGTTCTTGGGCGACACGGGTGCGTTATCGAGTCTTCCGGAGTTGGTTTGCGTTGTCTGATGCAGTCATTAAGCCTTCGGTTCGTGGGCGGACGAAATGGACAATTTCCCAACCGCCCGTTCGTACTTTTATTTCCGCTGACGCTTTTCGATCTTGACATTCGATCTTGCTCTTTGTAGCTGCCCCAAAACAAGACGATGGGTTCCGGGGCTCCGCTCTTTCTCGTGCTCCTGGTACGAGCAAGCGCCTCACCGATCCTTTCCCCACAAGGCTCACGCGATGTCTTCTTTTGCGACGCAATAGACCGCAATGACGCCAGTAGATATCCTCCTCGTGAAGAAGTCCCTCTCCCGACCCAGCCCCCTTACACTGCTTTCGTTGGGAACCTTCCCTTCGAATTGACCGAATTTGAACTCGAAGAGCACTTTGGGCCACATAAGGTATGTTCGTGCATCGCCAATTGGCTGCTGAAATACGGCAAAGGACCGGTACTTCATCGGTTCCCGACTCGGGGTCACACACGGGAGCTTGAAAGCCAAGCGGATGCGCACAGTTCTATTTTGGGACACCTGCACGTCCATACCATACTTAATTGTTGGCATCCGTATCGTTGCAAGAAGGCGCAAACATTGCCAGCCCATAGCCACAGAGGTGTCGCTCTCTCAACATTTTAATGAAGAATGCCACCCAGACTCCCACATCGCTTCATCTCTCAGTTTCTCGTTACGCCCGACTTGAATTAACTTTAGTTTTTGACAGGCCAAAAGTGCCAAAATCATCAAGGACAGAGACAACGACAAACCAAAAGGTTTTGGCTATGTCGAGTTTGAAACTCTTGACGGGCTCAAGAGTGCCTTGGACAAAAGTGGATCTGTACGTGCTACTGTCCTACAGAAAGTCCTTTCAGTTGCTCATCGACCTCCAGACTCTCGCTGGTCGAATGATCCGAACAAGTGTAGCGGAGCCCCGTAAGTGCCTTTGTATGAGTCATTTTTTTGCAATCTGAGACACCTTGATATCTAGCGAAGGAACGTGATAGGCAAGAACGCGGCTTCGGCGATCGGGGTTACGACGAGGATCGGCAATGGAGAAGAGATGGACCACTTCCTTCATCAGATCGTCCAGAACGTGGCGGCTTCGGTGCCGAACGACGCACCTCGCGGTTCGATGACTCTCATGAGCCACGTGCAGGCTTCGGGTCGAAATACCAGTCACGTGAGGACCGCCCACCCCCGCCTCCGTCCATTGCGGAAGAAATCTCGGATTGGCGNNCGCCACCGTATTCAGGGGAGCGGCGCGGATCGAATTTCGGCCCGAATTTTGCCAATGAGAGGGCGGAGAAAGACGCTGCACTCACCAATCACCCATCGGAGACGGAGGAGAAGTGGTCGATTGGTAGTAAGTTTAAGCCCGCGCCTTCTGAACGGGAGAATAGTGGATCCACGTTTGGGAGGAAGGTTCACAATGCACGACCTGGGCTCGGAGAGAGGGGACAAAATGGTGGAGATAGTGGCCAAGGGAGTCCTACACCCATTACGCCTGCGCTCTCTGATGACAACTCGGACTGGAGGTCTGGCCCACGGAAGGTTATTCCTTCCAGTGGGCCTATGAGTAGACAAGGCAGTCAGGAGTCTCCAAGTGAGGCTGTTACTCTACTCTTCCCATGTTGTCCGACTAACGTCCCTTGTCAGGCGCAAGCGGTCCACCTATGCGGCGCAAGATCGAACTCTTGCCAAGATCCTCTAATCCCTCTGCCGTACCGTCTCCTCTTGCTTCGCCCA
>WNFL01162459.1_pt1 | contig 11663 bp, 16 predicted proteins | sample 5400361 | NCBI WGS metagenome assembly WNFL01 (sample SAMN13153351, study PRJNA577476) | soil metagenome | isolation source: 40 cm soil on Douglas fir-dominated hillslope | place: USA:California | collected 2013-09-17
CGGATTCCAGTCAGGTTTGAGCGCCCGCGCTCTCTCCGGTTCGTGGCCGGGCTTGTCCCGGCCACCTCGATTGTTCCTGCTCTGTGCCTTATATGCGAGGTCGCCGGGACAAGCCCGGTGACGACGCGGTAAAATGATTCAAAGCGAGTGAAACGCACTCTAGACTAACGGCAGGATCCGGTCGTCCACGCTCCGCACCCGTAAAGTCTTCCGTCCCAACGCGGCCTCCTTGCATCCGTTCCCTCATCGCCCCGGTGCTGCCGGGACACCAAACTCGTCCGGCGGCGGAACGCCGGTGAGGAACATGCTTAGAAAAACCATCCCGACCGATGAGATCGCCTGACTGCTTGTAAAGCCCCGGCATGATCTTCTGTTCATATCGATGCCGCCCAAGGGCAAATCTCTAAGACTGCGCCAAGGTCACACCCGGGTCCGCCTGGCGATTGATCTGCCGCGCTTGCGCAAGTATGGTCCGGCGCTCTTTGGGGCGTAGCCAAGTGGTAAGGCAGCGGATTTTGATTCCGCCATTCCCAGGTTCGAATCCTGGCGCCCCAGCCAGCCAGTGCGGTCTCGGCGCCGTTGTTTCCGGATGTGGGAGAACCGTCGATATTTCAGAAGGTTAGGCCTCTTCACCCGTGTCTTTGCGGCGTGAAGGGGCACAATCTCGTGCCAAATCGGTGCATTTTAGGCGAGAGTCACCGGTTGTATTTTCCAATTTCCGTTTTTGATCCGGAGACTGGTTCGAGAAACTCGCAGCGACCGGTTTTTGGACGCCCCGCGATGGCGCCGAGAGGACAGAATGTGCTCTACCGCCCGACAATCTTCGCCAAAAGATAATCTGCAAGCGCCCCGACCTCGGTGAGGGCATCACGGCAGGCGTGGAGGTCCGGCGGCGCCCGCGAATGGCGGCCACCCGGTCGGTCTGCGGGGCGGCACCTTCTTTCCTTTAGGAGCGGCGATAAGGCCTTCGCGCTGGGCCTTCTTGCGTGCGAGCTTGCGGGCTCGCCGGATCGCTTCGCCCTGTTCCCGCGTCGCCTTTTCGGATGGCTTCTCGTAAAATCTCCTGCGTTTCATTTCGCGAAACACGCCTTCGCGCTGCATCTTCTTCTTGAGCACACGGAGCGCCTGATCGACATTGTTGTCGCGGACGAGGACCTGCAAGAAACATTCCCTTCGTTGGTCGAGAGCAGATAAGAACTGCCGCGACATGACCGTCGCAACAGGTCTATAGTCGGTTGCGGATCACCGCTTTTATGCAGGGCAACAGATTGAAACGCGAGCGCCTTACCGATTGCGGACCGAACCTGCTTCAGCCACAAGCTTTGCGTTTCACGACACGGCAGAGATTTGTTACCATGCGCCTGGCCAATGCGAATAGCTACACAATTCGTTTGAACGTTTAAATTCTTTTTGGTCTGTTAGGCGATGGCGTTGCGCTTTTTGGCTAGGCGACTGCTATGGCGCGGGGTAAGATAATTTTATCCGACGTGCGATGACCTGCGTGTTTTTGATCGAACGATCTGCAGCAGCGACATAACCTCACCGTTCGGAGCGCCCGGATCAGTCAATGATTGACCGCAGATGAAAGTATTGATCCTGGCTCCTTTTGTTGCGGCGATCATCAGTTCCATTGTCTTGTGCGAAGACGCGGAGCGAAACCTTGCACGCCCGTAGAAGGCGGCCTTTCAGGGTGGCGCTCTGGTGGCGTGGATTCTCGTGTTTGTGGTTGGAAACATAGTCACCGACCGCACGATGGCGCGTCGGTTTGCGCGGAGGTGCCCCGCTCCGCCGCGGGCTGCCGGAACCGGGCAGCATGAGACAGCGGGTGCTCCAATTTGGAAATATCGGATGACCATATGCCACGCCAGGGAGCCGGGACCCAGAGGCAACCTCAGGTGAAACTAACCGCTTCCGCTTTTTGCCACCACGATCGTGCTGCCGGTCATACCGCTCGAGTCGCAAGTCGTGTCTGCGCTTGCCGACCGTCCGCCGAAGTTGAACATCGGCTCAAGTTGCGATGCGGCAGCGAAGGGTGCGATCAGCGCCGGACGCGACAAGGAAGCCTGCCGGGTGATGAGCTGGCCGCGCCGGAAATGCTGGCAAAGAATTGGGCGCAGTATTCCTGTGCTCACAAAACCCAATGCGTCGCCATGACAACGCAAGGTGGTCCAAGCTACGTGGAACTGATCTCCTGTCTCGAGATCATGCGGGATGCGGACGCGATCAGAAACGCCGCCCCATCCTTTGGTCTGACCGATCAAGACCCAAAGCGCGCTCCTCGCACTACAACAATGCGCGGCAGGTCCAAACGATGAGCAAAGTCAGCAGCGGCGGCCAGAACACGCTTTCCTGCTCGTTCTGCGGGAAGAGCCAGTATGAGGTGCGTAAGCTCATTGCCGGACCGACGGTCTTCATCTGCGACGAGTGCGTCGAACTGTGCATGGACATCATCCGCGAGGAGAACAAGTCCTCCCTGGCGAAGTCGCGCGACGGCATCCCTGCGCCTAAGGAAATCGGCAAGATTCTTGACGATTACGTCATCGGCCAGGACCATGCGAAGAAGGTGCTCTCGGTCGCGGTTCACAATCACTATAAGCGGCTCAATCACCAGACCAGGCACAACGACGTCGAGCTGGCGAAGTCGAACATCCTGCTGATCGGACCGACCGGTTCGGGCAAGACGCTGCTTGCGCAGACACTCGCACGATTTCTCGATGTGCCCTTCACGATTGCGGATGCGACAACTCTGACCGAGGCCGGCTATGTTGGCGAGGACGTCGAGAGCATTATCCTGAAGCTCTTGCAGTCGGCCGACTACAATGTCGAGCGCGCCCAGCGCGGCATCGTCTATATCGACGAAATCGATAAGATCAGCCGCAAATCGGACCATCCTTCGATCACCCGCGATGTGTCCGGCGAGGGCGTGCAGCAGGCACTGCTCAAGATCATAGAAGGCACCGTCGCCTCGGTACCCCAGCATGGGGGCCGCAAGCATTCCCAGCAGGAATTCCTACAAGTCGACACTACCGATATTTTATTCATCTGCGGCGGCGCTTTTTCCGGCCTCGAAAAGATCATCTCGGCTCGCGGCCGGGCCACCTCGGTCGGATTCGGCGCCAAGGTGGTGGCCCCCGAGGACCGCAAGGCCGGTGAAATATTCCGCGACGTCGAGCCGGAGGATCTTTTGAAATACGGCTTGATCCCGGAGTTCGTCGGCCGTCTGCAGGTGCTGGCGATGCTCGAGGACCTCGACGAGCCGGCCCTAAAGCGCATTCTCGTCGAACCCAAGAACGCCCTGGTGAAGCAATATCAGCGCTTGTTCAAGATGGAGAACGTCGATCTGAGGCTCGCCGAGGATGCTCTCGGGGCAATCTCCAGGAAAGCCATCGAACGGAAGGCGGGTGCGCGCGGCCTACGCTCGATCATAGAGATGCTCCTGCTCGACACCATGTTCGATCTGCCGGGTATCGAGGGCGTCGAGCAAGTGGTAATCTCGAAACAAGTCGTCGAGGGCACCGCTCGCCCGCTATATATCTATGCTGATCGCGCCAATGATGTCGGAGCGAGCGCTTGAATGACCAAGATGACGCGGCGGAGCTACAAGGAGGCAGGCGCAACCATTGTCGAATCCCCGCAAGCTCGATCGATCGACAGAGCCGCAATTCGCGAGGATGCCCCGGAAGATACCGACAGCGATCTGCTGATCGGGGCATCGTGGGGTACCCCGGTTAAAGTCCTGAAGGCGTCCGAGCGCACCGACGATCCCGCTCGCCTATATTTGCGCGAGATCGGCTCGGTCGATTTGCTCTCGCGGGAGGGCGAGGTCGCGATCGCCAAGCGCATCGAAGCCGGTCGTCGGGCAATGATCGCCAGTCTGTGTGAAAGCCCGCTTACGTTCCAGACCATCGTGATCTGGCGTGACGAACTCAGCGACGGCAAGATCTTCCTGCGCGACATCATCGATCTTGAGGAACTCTATGCCAGCCTTGGCGAAGCGGATCCGACCGACGACCCCATCAGGCGCGGAGTGTACACACCCGTGGGTGCCGCCGACGCGGGCCCTCCACGGATCACGGGGCAACCGGAAGCGGGCGCTCTCGACGAAAACAATCTCGATGACGACGAACTCGAACAGGTGATGTCGCTCGATGCCATCGAGGCCGAGCTCACCCCCAACGTGCTTGCCTCCTTCGACAAGATTGCGGACTCCTACAAGCGCCTGTGCCTCCTGCAGAATCAACGCATTCACCAGAAGCTGCCCAATGAGCAGCGCTCTCCGGCGCACGGGCGCAAGAACAAGAAGCTGAAGGAGGAGATCGTCGCCGACGTAAAGTCGCTACGGTTCAACCAGGCGCGCATCGATTCGCTGGTCGATCAGCTCTACGACCTCAACAGGCGACTCCTTAACTGCGAGGGCCGCCTCATGCAGCTCGCAGAGAGCCACCATGTCACGCGGGAAGAGTTCCTCCATCAATACATCGGGTCCGAGCTCGACCCACACTGGATTGTCCGCGTCTCTGAGCTTTCCGCTCGCGGCTGGAAAAGTCTGGCCGCCCGGGATACCGAGCGCGTCGCAAGCATTCGATCACAAATCCAAGGAATCGCCTGCGATGCCGGTCTCGAGATCGGCGAGATCCGCAGAATTGCTTGCGGGGTGCAGAAGGGCGAGCGTGAGGCCAAGCAGGCCAAAAACGAATTGATCGAGGCCAACCTGCGCCTGGTCATCTCGATTGCAAAGAAATACACCAATCGCGGCATGCAGTTCCTCGATCTCATCCAAGAAGGCAACATCGGCCTGATCAAAGCGGTAGAAAAGTTCGACTATCGACGCGGCTATAAGTTCGGGACCTACGCCGCCTGGTGGATCCGCCAAGCGGTCAGCCGTTCGATCGGCGACCACGCGCGCACCATCCGCATTCCGTCGCACATCGGCGCAGCACTCTACAAGATCATACGAACGAGCCGGCAGCTGCACAACGTGATCGGCCGCGAGCCAACGCCCGAAGAGATCGCCGAGAAGCTCCACATGCCGCTCGAAAAGGTGCGGCATGTTCTTAAGGTCGCGAAAGAGCCACTGTCGTTTGCGACCCCGGTAGGCGATGAAGATGAGTCCCAACTCGGCGATTTCATCGAGGACAAGGATGCCGCCTTGCCGATCGATGCTGCAATCCAATCGAGCCTCCGGGATGCGACAACGCGGGCGCTAGCGGCCCTGACGGCGCGCGAGGAGCGCGTGATCCGCATGCGCTTTGGAATCGGGATGGGCGCCGCCCGGACACTTGCGGAAGTCGGCGATCAGTTCTCGGTGTCACGCGAGCGAATCCGCCAGATCGAGGCCAAGGCGCTGCGGAAGCTGAAACACCCGAGCCGGTCGAAAATACTGAGAAGTTTCGCGGATGATTGACATGGATGGCACCACATCTTCGCCGTCATCGTCGGTGAACTCGACTGGAGTAGGCCACCCATCACGCTGGCTGTTGCGCTGCCGGGATCGGCTGCTCAGCGATGCACATTCCGCGCACGCACGAGTTCCTTGGCGAGGTGCCAGGAGTGTAACGAACGAGCGTTTCGATCGCGGCGAATACCTTACAGGGGCTGGACAGACCTGTTACCGGCGCGGACACATCCGGGCGATTGACCGGGAAAGCCTCAGAGACAGCTCATGCGACTGTTATCAGACGCTCAAATCGCCCCCGGATTGGCTGCTCGGTTCATCAACCGAAAATTGAGTTGATTCTTCTATGAAAATTTGTACTCGTGTCCGGAGTCCAGACGGACTTCTGCCGTTGGGCTACAGGCAAAAGGCCTCAAGGAGCCGGCATCAAACGGCGCCCCCTGCACCAGAGCCTTGTTTGAGAGCAAGGCGAAGGGGTCATTGAGCAGCGGCTCGCTCATCCAGGTCCTAAGCGAAAAGCAATCCACCTGGAGAAGCGTCCATGCAAGACGCCGGCTATTTCCGTTCGCAAGCCGAATTGTGCCTGCAAATAGCGCGGGCGTTGAGCGACCACAAAGCGGCCGAGAACCTCGGCGCTGTGGCTGCGCAGTATCTTGTTCGTGCCCTTGAAACCGAACCTCAGCTTGGAAATCCCTTCGAATATCCATGAGGCGTCGAAATCTGGAGAATCCGCGGATGAACCACAGGAGATTGAAGCGACTGTGCGCTGCGCTGCCCTTGTTATTGCTTGCAATTCCCGACGGCTCACGTTCCCAGGGAATCTCGAAAGAAGTGCCGGTCAATGCTCAGGCAAAATCGTACGGGAGTGGATGGGAATGCAAGCGGGGCTTTCGATGGGACGGGACGGCACGCATTGCGATAACGCTCCCGGAGAATGCCTATCTGTCGGAGACCTCCTATCAATCCGGTTGGGAGTGTAAACGTGGCTATAAAAGCGATGGCGGTAGTTGCGTAGCCGTCAAAGTGCCTCAGAATGCGTATCTCTCTGGTTCGTCCGGAGAGGATTGGGAATGCGAGCGTGGCTATCAAAAGACCAGAGCAAGCTGCTTTCCGGTGCTCGTACCCAAAAACGGATATTTAATAGATTCATCGGGTCGGGGATGGAATTGCGACCGTGGTTTTCGCGCATCAGGCAATGAATGCGTTGCCGTGAAGGTGCCGCAGAACGCATATTTTTCGGATTCATCGCTCACGGCCGGTTGGCAATGCGAACGCGGCTTCCAGCAAAGCGGTGACATTTGCTTGCCGATAGAGGTTCCTCGCAACGGGTACCTCAGTACGTTGGGTACAGGCTGGAAATGCGAGCGCGGGTTCAAGAGGGAGGGCGGTGATTGCGTATCCGTCAAGCTACCGACCAACGCTTATCTTGATTATTCCGGGAGCGACTGGAGTTGCGACAGGCCATTTCGAAGACAAAACGATAGTTGCGCACTGTCACAGTGAACCGGCTTGGGCGCTGGGGTTTATCTTCCTAAATTATCCACCCTAGCGAAAGAATTTAATGGTGATCTCCGGAGGAACGTTGTCAATCGCTCTTTGTATTTCCTCGGCAGCGTTAGCTAACCTGTTGGTGTCAATGTTGATTCCTACGCCGCATCCCGGACAGCGCATGTGTTCGCTTAATTTCAGATTGCCAATTGTCTGTTCGAGTTCGTGCCCGCATTTTGGACATTGAAATTTGACCATATGTGCGTCAGCAGCAGTCATTGTCGCTATTCCAGCCAATGCAAATTATGAGTGCACTTCTCAGGGGCGAGGCGGCAGCGCACGCCCGCCCCCCTGCTGCAAGCACAACCTCCGCGACCTCCGGGATTGCAGCCAATACCAAGAGATCGTCCTCAAGGAAATCCCGCGAAGTGGGGCAAGTTCCCCGAGCTCGTGACCAAGTACAGCCCCGTTAGGCTCAGCGCGATGTCGACGCCCTGATGAAGGGCCGCCACATCTGACGCCAGCTCTCCCAAGACGTATGTCGCACATTGGGGATGGTCATCGGCCTGTCCCGTGGTTACAGGCTGCGCCGTCAGAAATCAGCAGGGATCAGCTCGTAAGACCCTTTGCGGCCTCGCCGATAAACCTTCGCAGCGGCCATGTGTATCAGGTCGCGATGCGAATCGAAGGCGGCGAGAATTCCTGCCTCATCGGACCGCAAGCCTGGTTGAATTCGTTTCAAGGCGTCTTCATTCACGTAAAATGACGCCTCCATCGCGCCGTCGTGCCCCCAAAACCGCACGGCATGCAGCGTCGCATCATAGGAGCGACTTTGATTGGGGAAATTAAGTGCCATGGTCCATGTACCGCACCGGAGCCGCAGCGATGCAACTTACGGTTCGCCAGCGAGCCGCTCGAAATCGGCAAGCACGGCCGCGATGAGCTTTTGTCGGCGCGGATCCTGCGATGTCAGCGTAGCGGCCAAGAGATTGAGAAGATAGCGAGCCTTCTCGGCTGCTTCGCGCCAATTTGCTGCCGGCGCCGCGAGCAAATGGGCTTCCAATTCATCCTGCCGAAGACGTAATGCGCTTTGATCGGCCTCCACGTTCGCCAGCAGCCGGCGAAGGTCTGTGGCTTTCTGGGCTGCCATCCCGCGGTGCTGGTCGAGGTCGATCGTTTTGTCTGTCATGGCCCATCTGTTCCTTGTTCAGACCTGTCTTGTCGAAACCCTACGACCCGCCGCTTGCTGGTTTCGCTTCCGCCGCCGGCAATTGCTTCGCGGCCGTGTCCCGGTCCTTCGCGGTCTGAAGGTCGCGGGGATCGATCACCACCATCTCGACAGAAGATGCCTGGTGAGATTGCGCCGGAACGATGATTGCGGTGGATACGCGGCGGTAAACCGGGAAGGACAATCCCTCGGTCAATTCCTCGTCGGTTATGACCTCATAGTCTCCGGGCGGCAAAACTCTGTCGACCCCCTTCAGCCGGAAAGGATGGCTGAAGACGACGGTCTTGCGTTGCGTACGTGTGGCCACCGGAGCTACACCGCAGCACGCCGCGCAAGTGGAAAGTCGGTACTGTCGTACAAGCGGCGCATTTCATTGCTGTCGAACCGCTCCTCCTCGACTTCGAGGTAGGCCCCCTGGAACAACTGTGGCGGCAATTCTTCGATTGCAAATCGGAGCGCGTCTGCGGCCCTTTCAAATCGTCGGTATCGGGCGAGCTGACGATTGAATTTTCTGCTTCGAGTCGGAAACAGCTCAGCCACAGCTTCGTAATCGAACGACTTCGCATCAACGGAAATCAATACAGCCATTTTTGTCTCCTTCCATCGTCGTTGCCGGTCGATAAAATCTGCCGAGGCCGTCTGAAGAGGTGGCCTCGGCTCGACCATTGGCGATCAGCGTCAGATATGAAGGCCCTTCAGCAAAGCATCCACGTCGCGTTGAGCTTGGGCCTTCTCGAGGCCGTATGTGGCTACGACATGGCTGACGAGGTCGTCGTTACCCGTCAACGCGGAAAGGTCTTGCTCGAAGAACTTACTCCACTTCGCGCCCATTTCCTTGAGAACGATCTGCCTGGTCCCGGCAGTCATCTCAGGCTTTGCAGCAGCCGTGTTGGACGTCGTGCTGTCGCTGTAAGCACGCCTAAAGCACGGATTAAATATCCTTTGAATGATGATCATTCAAAAGATGAAGATTACATAAGATCGAAGCGTGAAAATACTAGCGATGGAGGCAAAAATAATTTTCATGGCATCAGATTCGCTGCAACGCCCGGAGTACTTGAGAAAACGAGCCGAGGCTAACGCCGCCATCGACAACCGCGCTGGCGGCGCGTTGGCGGGATTACTTTTGAAGACTGCTGAGCATCGTGGCGCAGGCCTGCGCCACCGCCGCACTTTCTGGCTCGCCGCCGGGCATCGTCGCCCAGCCACCCTTTTCGATGAAAGAACTCTGCTGCCAGGAGCTGACCTTCTTGAATTCGATCAGATTTGAGGCGGCCTCGGCGCTGTGCTGAAACCTGTCAACGCAAATAGGAGACAAGGCCGACACGAGGGCGGTGCTGACGTCTTTTTGCGCCTTCTCCCTTGCGGTTCCGCCGGTGACCCAACCGCCCCAGGTGAAGCCGATGACCAAGGTCGCAACGGCACCAGCTGCCGCGCCTTGCAGAAGACGAGTGAGCGAATCCCCCTGGAGGATTGCAGGTAACGCCATGTGATTTCCTTTCGCGCGCCATTTTTCGCGGCGACAACCGCGAATACCCGGATGGGTTCCGATCAATACGTTGATTGAAAAACCGAAAACTTTGCGCTGGCGTTCGGCCGCAGTTATGCTGCGCGCCTTTACTGAAAGAGTCGATTTAAACTGGGGTCCCGCACCCGGGTAACATCGTCGCACCTGAATCGACTCAGATCAAAGCGGCGTTGCAATTTCGATCCAACAGCCCTGATCGTTGAAAAATAGCCACGACAACTCTGGAATAGTGCCTGACACCTTGATTTCTGTGGTAACGTCCTGCGTCAATTAACATTGGCGACTATCGAGTTCCGTCGCGGCAGCAGATTGAAAACGCCGTTGGCAACACGGAGGACCATTTGAGCTATCACAAGTTCAGGGTCGGCCAGTCCGTTAACTATACGTCTGGCCCCAGAGGCCTCTTTGGAGCGCGCGGTGTGTATAAAATCACACAGCTTCTTCCGCCGGAGGGTGACGAGCGGCAGTATCGCATCAAAAGTGCGAACGAACCTCACGAGCGCGTCGTCAAGGAGACTCAGATCGAGAGCGCTGCCTGACGGCAAGCGATTACTTTTGGTGACTTGCGGCGCCTGCGTGCGTATGCTTGCCGCTAGTCCCTCGCTGGCGCATACCCTTGAGCGCTTGACCACGCACTCTCATCGAAGGGCCCGATGGTCAGCTACGACGTCGTCACCGAACGCGGCAAGCGGGCCCCTGACGATATACAGGGCGCATTCCCACCAGACAGCCGCCGTAATGCCAATTATGGACTCGTCGATCTTGAACAATTACCCAATCGCCACAGCCCGGGATTCTGCTCGCAGGGTCGATCGGGGTATGGCTATTCTACGTTCAGCATCAATTTGAGGGAACCTTCTGGGCCCGCGATGGTGAGTGGACCCTGCACGAGGCGGCCCTGTGCGGAAGCTCGCACCACGACCTGCCGGGAATCCTGCGCTGGCTCACCGCCAACATCGGCGTACACCATGTCCACCACTTGTGCAGCAGGATTCCCTATTACCCCCTGCCGCTGGCGCTCCGTGACCACCCCGAGCTTCGCAGTGTGAGCCGCTTGACGCTCAGTGAAAGTTTCCGCTGTGTGCGTTTCGCGCTTTGGGATGAGCAGCGGCGGCGTCTCGTTTCGTTTCGGGAGATGCGCCTTCTTAGCCATCTCATCAATCCCCAAGTCGTCACGAATGCAGCCGTGCCTCACAACAATTTAACACTTGAACTGATGTCGGGCATTTCGTCAAAGGCCGAACGGTAGGCATCCTGGTGTTCGACTTCCGGCGGCTTCGGCTTCTGTCCGGCGCTGATGCGGTCGAGCAGTTGTCCGACGAGGCCGAGCGCAGCGACCAGTTTACGGACGCCCCGCAATGACGCCGAGAGGACAGAATGTGCTCTACCGCCCGACAATCTTCGCCAAAAGATAATCTGCAAGCGCCTCGACCTCGTTCGCGCTGAGAATCGGCGTGAGGGTCGTTCCGTCCGGCGCGGGGCCGGGGGGAAACCCGTAGCACGAGCGTTGGGTGTAGGCGCCGTCGAGCCAGCCTGGCATTTGCATGCCCGGAAGCCCGCAACTGACCGCCTCGACAAGGGCCGCGCGGTCGAGCCGCGTCTTGCGCAGGCTAGGACCCGCCGGAAATTCGCCGCCGACGCCGCCTTCGCCCGTAGAGCCGTGGCATTGCAGGCATCCGGCCTTGTCCCACGCGGCCTCACCGGCCGCGAGCCGCGCGGCATCCTGCGCGAAGGCGGATGTGCAAAGCGTCATCCCGACGGTCAAACGAAGGATCGTTGCAGCCATAGCGAACTGCGCTTGCACATTTGCCTCCCTGCGGCTGGCGTCACGTTAGGCGATGGCCCTGGGCCCGCGGAACCCTCTCCTGACGCTCCCCTGCAAGCGCAGGGCTGTCGCATCTGGCACGGCGTCTCTTCTCCCTCTCCCCGCAAGCGGGGAGAGGTAAAGGCTCGGTCAGGGGCGAGCGGTGTCATCCGCGCGCGCCTGGCTGCGGTCCATGTCAAGCCCGGCCTTGAGCCGTTCG
>WNFL01001003.1_pt1 | contig 11662 bp, 9 predicted proteins | sample 5400361 | NCBI WGS metagenome assembly WNFL01 (sample SAMN13153351, study PRJNA577476) | soil metagenome | isolation source: 40 cm soil on Douglas fir-dominated hillslope | place: USA:California | collected 2013-09-17
TTGATTTTGTTGCACATTTCAATCCCGTCCATTTCGGGCATCATCACATCGCTAAGCACTAAGCTAGGCATATGGTCAATCGCTTGTTGCAGGCCTTCTTTTCCGTTTGCTGCTTCAAGAAACTGGTAATCGCTACCGAGGCATGAAATGATGAACTTCCTCAAATCGACATGGTCCTCGACAATGAGGAGGAGCGGCTTTTCTTCCAGTATTATTGATGAATTTTGATCGGTGGAGGTTAATTGGCCATTCGATTCTTCGGTGAGAGTCGTCTGATCGCTTGGAGCGGTCTGACGACTTGTAACTTGAACAGGTAGTGTCAATATAAATCTGCTCCCCTCTCCGATTCTACTTTCAAGTGTCAAATGGCCGCCCAGAAATTCAGTAAGTTCTTTACTGAGGGCAAGGCCGATACCAGTGCCTGCATTTTGATTACCCTCTTCATTCACCTGGTAAAAACGTTCAAAAATTTTATCCATTTGCTCTGGCGGAATGCCTTTACCGGTGTCGCTTACACGAATGGAAAGATTTTGAATTCCATCTTCTAAGTCTTCTTCACCAACAGAAACATTTACTATAATAGCACCATTTTCAGGTGTGAACTTTATTGCGTTTGAAATGAGGTTGCTTACAATTTTCTCCAACTTGTCTTTATCAAACCTCGCCCGCATGCGCTGAACAGGAAATTGTTGGGCCAAGGAAATTCCTTTTTGAACAGCAAGAGAAGAAAATGAACTGACAACTGTTCTCAGAAATGAAACGAGATCGCTTTCAGAAATTTCTTTTTTCAAACTGCCCGATTCAAGCCGGGCCAGTTCCAGGATTTGATTGACGAGCCGCAAAAGACGGTCGGAATTTTGTTGAACCAACCGCAACTGATCTTTGGTTGCTTTATCTCCTTCGAACTGCTCCAGTAGATTTTGCACCGGACCCTGAATAAGAGTGAGCGGAGTGCGGAACTCATGTGATATGTTGGCGAAGAAGTTCGTCTTAACTTTATCAATCTCCTGCACCTTTTCAAGTTCCAGATGTTCCAGTTTTAATTTGGATGCTAGTCGCTCGCGTTGAATAATATTTTTTCTGGCGACAAGCAAAATACCTGCAAATGCAATTCCATATAAGGAGTAAGCCCACCAGGTTTTCCAAGGTGGTGGTAACACCATTATTTTTAATGATGTCACGTGATCATTCCATACGCCATCCTGATTACTGGCCTTGACACGGAAAATATAACTTCCTGGTTTAAGGTTTGTGTAGGTGGCTGTTCTGTTTTTCCAGTCGGTTTGTATCCATTCGTTATCAAACCTGTCCAACTGATAAACATATTTATTCTTTTCTGGAGCGGTCAGGTCCATGGCTGCGAACTCAATGGTCAAAATGTTCTGTGTGTAATCGAGCTCCAGTTCGGTTAGTGTGTTAATGCTGTGAGGAATGACTGAACTACCTTTTCCCTTGGTACTGACAATTTTGTTATTGATTTTCAATTGAGTAATTACTGGCTTTGGTTTGGTTGTATTAATTTTCAGAGTCAACGGATCAAATACGGTAAGCCCTTCCGAATTAGAAAATATCATTATTCACCATCTGCTGTTTGTGTAGAGCGGCCCCCTGAAATTGTTCGTGAACTTGGCAACCCGTCTTCCTCCTTAAAGTGGAGTACAAAATTCTTTTTACGATCATAGAAGAGAATGCCTTCGTACGTCAGCAGCCAAAATCTTCCCAGTTTGTCTTCTTCAATGGAAGTAATAAACGGATTACCTACACCGTACACTTTGTTAAACTGATAACTATTACCATCCTTTCTTCCTTCATACAAACCCGATTTTGTGGCTAGCATGAGCGTGCCGTCTTTAGCCTTATTAGTCCGCATAACAGATACATTCTTCAGTACATTTTTAAATTTTCCATTGCGAAATAAATCAAGTCCTCCAAATGACGCGACCCATACAGACTTGTCATCGTTTTGATAAATATCCATAATAAAGTCATCGTCTGGCCGTGCACCTGAGTCGCTTTTGTTGTCCCTGTGGTAATGAAAAACAGAACCTTCCTTTCCGTATTCAATATTTAGGTTTATTTTATATAACCCTTTGCCATAGGTTCCAATCAAAATATTTCCTTCAGCGTCTTTGAAATAAGCCCTTGCAAAACCAAAACCATCTGATAACGTATTGCGGTTAACTGTGCTTGATGTTAATATTTGCACCGGTGTGCTCTCGAGAAAACCAGTCACCGGGCTTATTCGCAATACAACAACAGCACTCTGCAGTATTCCAACCCATACTTTGTTGTCTATCCTGTTTAGTCCTATTATGCTCTCAAAACCTTCTATTTTGGTTTTCAGGTTAAACTTTTTGAAAGAAAGATTACTTGCGGATATTCCTACCGTAGTTTCCCAAATTCCATTGCCATTGCTGCCAACCACTAATTTGGTTGAGTCCAGCCAGGTCATTCCGCTCGTGCTGGTTCCTTGCAGGTAATTGTGAAACTGCAAGCTTTGCTTTTTAAGTTTAACAAGACCTTTAGGCACAGTGGCAATCCAAACATTTTGGTCTTTATCTACCATTACGTTGAATAGTACATTGGAAGGAATTGTATTTTCATTTTTTAAATCATGCTTGAAAGTATCAAGGTCACTAGTTAAAGGATTATATCGATGTAAGCCAAGTCCCTGGGAAGCGATCCAGAAAACACCGGAAGCTTCCTGAGCAACTGAGGCAATAGAGGCGTTAGCAGAACCTTTGGTCACTTTAAATGCTTTGAGGATTGCATCGAAGTTTAGCGTTTGAATTACGTTAAATGATAAGTCTGTTTTGTAAAGGCCCTCATCCGCCCAAAACCAATAATGATCCTTGTGCGAAAAGACCTTTAAAATAGGTTGTACTGCGAGGGGTGACGATTCATTCAGAACCTGGTAAAATATTTTTTCTGATTTATCAAATTGCCAAAGGCCGTGGGATGTGGCCAATAACAAAAATTCCCCACGGTCTGTTATGTCATTTATTGCAATAGGGTTTGGGATTCCGGCTTTCCCTTGAATCGTGTAGGAAACTGTTTCTTTTTTTTTCAGATCAAACCTAAGTAGCCCTTGTGTTGCTGTACCAAGCCAAAGGATTTCCTCATCTTCGAACCAGACTGATAATGGCAATTCTTTTTGCAGGGAAGGGCTATATTTTATAAAGCCGTCCAGGTCGCGGTCGTAACGCGAGATGTTGGTGTTAAAGCCAACCCATAATTGTCCTGCGGGACTGACCCAGATTCGCTTTACAACATCATTCGGAATACTCAGTGTATCATTCGGATTTGCTTTATAAGCTGTGAAATTATAACCGTCAAATTTGTAAAGGCCGGAACCGCTGGATATCCACAAAAAACCAAGACTATCTTGTACTATAGTTTTGAAACTTGCGCCTGTAAAACCTTCATCGGAGGAGTAGTGACGGAATTGATCAGGTTGAGCAGTGGCCATCTTGAAAATGGCGGAAAAAAAAACAAGAGCAATTAGTAAAGACCGGATATGCACATTGATAGACTTATGCCATTCAATTTAAGACAATTTTGCCCTCATTTGCCTCTATCATTTCATTATAGCTTAAACAAAACTCCTACAAAAACAAGATAGTTTGCAAAGCCCCCAGGACTTGATACATATTCACCAGAGATTTCAGATATTCTTTTGTCCGGCACAGTTTGTTTTGTGACCCGGTAAACTGGTATGGGGACAAATGCATAAAGAGTTGCTTTTTTAAATTTGAAATTAATACCTGGCTCAATAGAAATTATTGTACCGGCCCTGCGCTGACCATTGCTGGCGCCTATCAAATCATGAACTGGTGATCCCTCCAGGCGTGCGCCCAACCAAAAAATAGATTTATTAAACTTGAAGTTGCCTCCTGCACGTGCTGTGTATGAATCAGGAACACTATTAACATCAGCAGTGGCGTCAATGACTGTGGAACTTGGAATACTTGGATGTCCAGGAACTTTTGGTGAGCCTCCAAATGAATTGGAAACTCCATTTTGATCTCGGGGATTAAACAGGTAGAAAAAATTACCATAGATTGTTATGGTTTTGTTAAGTGTATAAAACGAATTCACCTCGGTCGTGAAGCCGGTGCCTCCATCGCCTAATTGAATCGTTGGACTTACGGGCGCGACCACTTTACCAGAAGTTTTGTAAAAATAATCCTGATAGCGGTAAACTGAACATTCCCTCTGTGGGGAACTGACACATCGAAAAGCCATTTATAAACAGTAACCCGGATATCACCTAACCCAAATGAGTTTGTAGTATGCTTTATCTTGGTAGTTGGGTCGTGTTCCTGCCAAGTTGTTCTATCGGCAGCTGCAATGGGAACGTCAATCGTGTAAGACCAACCTCTTTCAAGCATCCGCGTCACCGAAAGGTCCATTACAAATACATGATTTACCTTCTGGTCTGCCTCAGCTTCCTCCACTTTAGAACTTCCATCAAATGTCTGAAAAGATTTGTAGGAGCGACTGTTCACATTCACCAACCACTTAATCGGTTCTTGATTTAGTGGATCATATTCAGGTTTCGCAAATTGGCCGAAGCCAACTAAGTTGCGAACAGGAATGCAGCCTTGCGACAATGCAACGAATGATGCCACCAGCAAGGCAATAGTCAGAGAGAATTTTTTCATAACGTTGGCATTTGAATTAATTAAAAGCCTAAACAAAAAAATTATCCAGCAAAACAGTAAGCGCATCCGCGCTGTTGAGAGCGCTCAAGTGCCAGCACCCCTGAAGGAACCGGTTGCATTCCGGGTAGCAATCCAGCCAGCCACTCTTTCTTCACTTCTAATGGATCTACACCATGGCTTTTAGCAATCTGAAGGCTATTCAAAGTGATTGCCTTTTCGCATACACAAAACATCACACCGCGTTCCATCAATGCTTTTATGGAAATACCGTCATCGGGCATCTCCCCTGCTTTAGGGTCCCAGTATAAATTTCTTTCTGAGGTGGCATTGGTAGTCTTGTCTATAATCTTAAAGAACCTGCCCAGCTTGTATTTTTTCCACAGCTTATCTTCCATTGCAAGGACAATTGCTTTATTGCGCAATACTACCATTGTTCCAAGCTCATTATCAGGAATGCCTAACTGATTGTTTGTTTCCAAAAACGCGTGCGTCCATACCATTTGAAGGCCATCGTTCGCTGATATAGCATCAAAGACAATTTTGTGCTTTCCTTTTATTTTGTCAAACCAGGCATCAAGTTCTAAACCATTTTGTCCCAACCTGATTGAGCTTGCATGAGCTTTAAAGGCTGGGCTCAATGCCGCCAATCCAAAAAAGGAAACTCCTTTTCCAATTAAACTGAAAAAACTTCTTCGGTTAACCCTGTTGTAACCCTGTTTGATATGGATTGTTTTCATCTGGCACTAATTAAGAATGTCATCAAATTAATTTACTTTTTGTTAAGCAAGACTTTTATGGCGACCCCGGGTTTATACCGTTCACCTGGTCTTCCGCAAATGCCTTTCGAACCAGTTCGGCCGAATTGGCGGCATTAAATTTCAAGAGCAGGTTTTTTCTGTGACTTTGAACCGTGTTGATACTAATGCTCAACAAGCAGGCAATTTTACGAGTTGATAAACCCCGGCTGATAAGCTCCAGAATACTTCTTTCCTTTGGCGTTATGAATTTCATACCGTGTTCAAAAACATTAACCAAAAATGATTAACTATTTATTCATGGCCTAACTGCATTGATTCGTTCTTTAACACATTTGTTACATGTTGAGAACATAAGTTTTTTTCATGGGAAATTGGAAAGACGATGCTATTAGAAATTCAATTGAACAAATCCGCGATTCTTAATGAACAAGAATTAGCAATTGGCATTTCTCATTCAGATTACTTGTAACAACCAGTGCCGACCATCTGTTGAGGGAGAATGTGGACTAGGCCAACAACGTCCTTTGTAGGGCAAATGCAGTTGAAAACCTATTTTAAACTCTCCAATTCTTCCCTCACAAATCCCATCAGTTCATGGATATAATGCTTGCTAAAATCAAACCTAATTCCAGCTGCGTTATAAATCTCAGGTATCGTTGCCGTGTTGCCTAACCTCAATGCATCCTGGTATTTTTGCAAGCCGCTTTGTTTGTCTTTTTTAAAATTGCGCCATACTGCAATAGCTCCAAGCTGAGCCATTCCATATTCGATGTAATAGAATGGTACTTCATACAAGTGAAGCTGTTTCTGCCACAGGTAATCTTTGTTCTCTCGTAAGCCTGACCAATTTGTTACTGTATCACTGAACTGATCGAAAATCGAATTCCATTTATCTTTTCTTTCTTCCAAAGAGTGTTTGTGGTTTTCATAAATCCAATGTTGGAACTTATCAATCGTAGCAACCCATGGCAACGTCTCAATTAAATCTTCAAGCTGTTCGAGCTTGGCGCGATTAAAATCTTTATTATCATCAAAAAAGATCGGCCACTCATCCATCGAAATTAATTCCATACTCATGGAGGCAAGCTCAGCAACTTCCATCGGTGGAGACTTAAAATCATTCAATTCCAAATTCATTGTTAAAAAATTATGAACTGCATGGCCTCCTTCGTGCATGATGGTAGTCATATCGCGCATCGTTGAAGTAGCATTCATAAAAATAAACGGAACACCAATTTCTGCAAGAGGATAATTGTAACCACCCGGAGCTTTGCCTTTGCGGGATTCTAAATCAAGATGCCCCATCTTCTCCATCACTTCAAGGCATTGTCCTAAGTACGGATTCAATCGTTTAAAAACTTCGATTGATTTTTTCGTTAGCTCTTTTCCATCTTGAAATGGTTTCAGGGGCTCGCGACCTTCTGCATCTACTGCTTTGTCCCAAGGACGCAGTTCATTTACTTTGAGCTTCAACTTTCTTTCCTTTGCAAATTCATTGAGCAACGGCACCACCTCACTTTCAATCGCCTCATGGAAGTTAAAACAATCTTGCGGTGTGTAATCGAACCGACCGTAGGCTTTGAACTGATAATCCCTGAAATTATTGAACCCGGCATTTACAGCAACCTGATGACGTAGTGAAATTAACTTTGAATACAATTCATCCAAAACATCTTTATCCTTCAGCCTTCGCGCAGTCATCTTTCTGTAAACATTCTCACGCTTGACCCGATCAGTAGCTTGCAAAATCACTCCGGCCTGTGGAAGTGTCATTTCCTTGCCATCGACTTCTACCGTCATCGCTCCGGAAATCTCGGCATACTTTTGCGTCTCTATGGTGATCTCGGTGAAAAGCGGAATATTTTCAGAACGGAAAAGTTCCACTTCTTTCTTCAGGTTCCGAACCATCATATTATAGCCACTCTCCTTCTCAACATTCTTTATATAAGGCGACTCCAGCGTTTTTTTATTGAGCAAGTCCGAATAAGGAGCAATCTGTGGTTGAATATTTTGAACGAAATCCTGATAGGCTTTGCTATACTCCTCTTTGTCTGTATAGCAAGTCATTCGAATATATCTCCAGCCCACATCTTCACTGACTACCGACTCCAGCTCGCTCCTATCGCGGAGCCATTGTTTCAGTTCGGCAACGTTTGAAATGCTTCTATTGACAAGGTTTTCGAAAAAAGGCTTGAGCAGTTCCCACGTGCTTACGGAATAATTTTCGGGAAGGAATTTTCTTTTGGGACGAGTGGGTACTTCTACGAGGTCATTCATAATTCAATTTATTTTTCAAAGATAAGGAAGTTGTCAAGGTATATTTTGTCTCACCATCCATCTTTTGTCATTAACTTTGATGTTTACTAAAACATGAAGCCAGCAAAAAACTTCGTCATCGACTTCGATAGCACTTTCACCAAGGTAGAGGCGTTCGATGTTTTAGCGGAAATCTCCCTGAAAGATCATCCTGAAAAAGAATCGATACAAAAGCAGATTTTCGAAATCACCAACCAAGGAATGGATGGGAGCTTGTCTTTGCGCGAGAGTATCGAAAAAAGAATAAAGCTTCTTGCTCCTCACAGAAATCATCTCACCCAGTTAATCAGTCATCTTAAAAGTGTGGTATCCGATTCATTCAATCGCAATAAAGAATTTTTCACCACCCATTCAGAAAACATCTTTATCATCTCCAATGGCTTTCGCGAATTCATCGAACCGGTAGTCATGGAGTTTGGCATTAAAAAAGAAAATATTTTCGCTAATGAATTTTTGTTCGATGATTCTGGAAAAGTAATTGGTTTCAATAAAGATAATCCACTCTCATCCAACAATGGAAAGACCGAACAACTTAAAAGATTAAATTTGCCAGGCGATGTTTACGTGATTGGTGATGGTTACACCGATTACGAAATCAAGCACTCAGGGCTGGCTAATAAATTTTACGCCTTCACTGAAAATGTAGAACGCGAAAAAGTGTTGGCAAAGGCCGATCATATTACACCAAGTCTCGATGAATTTTTATATTTAAATAAATTGAATACCGTCATCTCTTACCCCAAAAACCGGATCAATGTGCTGCTGCTCGAAGGCGTACACCCGGTTGCCATTGAATTGATGAAAGCCGAGGGCTTCACGGTGGAAACTTATCCGGCCGGACTGGATGAGGATGAACTCTGCGAAAAAATAAAAAACGTTTCAGTGCTGGGTATTCGATCAAAAACACAAGTCACCGCAAAAGTTTTGGAGAATGCCAACCGCCTGATGGTGATCGGGGCATTTTGTATTGGTACCAATCAAATTGATTTGAAGGCGGCAACAAAAAGAGGTGTAGCTGTTTTCAACGCACCGTTTAGTAATACAAGGTCGGTTGTTGAATTGGCCATTGCACAAATGATTATGCTTATCAGAAGTATTCCTGATAAGTCCAGCAAAATGCATCGGGGCAAGTGGGACAAATCCGCCAAAGGAAGTTTTGAAGTACGTGGAAAGAAATTGGGAATCATTGGCTACGGTAATATTGGTACTCAACTTTCTGTACTGGCCGAAAACCTGGGTATGAAGGTCTTATTCTACGACAAGGAAGAAAAACTTGCGATGGGCAACGCAGTAAAATGCAAGAGCCTTAAAGAATTGTTGAACGAAGCAGATGTAATTACCCTTCATGTAGATGGACGAGAAAGCAACTCTAATTATATCGGACAAAAAGAGTTTGAGTTGATGAAAAAAGGCGTGATTTTCCTTAATCTCAGTCGCGGTCATGTTGTCGATGTGAAAGCGCTTCGCGAAAATATCTTAAATGGAAAAGTTGCAGGCTGCGCGATTGATGTTTTTCCACATGAGCCGATTAGCAACGATGAAGAATTTGTTTCTGAATTGCGTGGATTGCCCAACACCATTTTGACTCCGCACATCGGAGGCAGCACGCTGGAAGCCCAGGAAAATATTGGCAACTTTGTGCCCGGCAAGTTGATGGACTACATTAACACAGGCAGCACGAGCAACAGTGTGAATTTTCCCAACCTCACGTTACCAATTTTGGAAAACGCACACCGGCTCATTCACATTCATAATAATGTGCCCGGCATTTTGGCGAAGATCAATCAAATCCTTGCTGATAATGGAATCAACATTGTTGGACAATATTTGAAAACAAACGAACACATCGGCTACGTGATCACTGACATTAATAAAGAGTACGACAAAGAAGTGATCAAAGAACTTCGCGCGATTGAGAATACGATTAAGTTTAGAGTGTTGTATTAATTTCAAATTCAAAATTTAAAATTCAAGATTCCAAGAATTCACTTCTACGTATCTTGATTTGGCTCGCTTGATTCCCAAATGAGTTATTATTCCCGACATTTAGGATGTTCTTAAACCAACAAATATTGCGAGGGCTGGAATTCCAACTAATAACTTTGCAATTTTAAATTTTGAATCTGAAATTTTGAATTATTTTTTATAAAACCCCATCGCCTCGGGCAGCCATTTCTCTAAATCTTGAATGCGCGTTTCATCGGAAGGGTGAGTGCTCAAGAACTCTGGTGGCTTCTCTCCCTTGTTCATCTCCACCATGCGCCTCCAAAAAATCGGAGCATTGTGAGGATCGTAGCCTGCCATCGCCATAAAAATTAATCCGATATGATCCGCTTCTGATTCATGAGTCCTCGAAAACTTTAACATCCCTAAATTCGAACCCATACCTACAGCCTGCATAAATAGTTGATTGGTGGCCGAAGGATTTTGACCCAGGGCAGCGCTTAACGTACCCAAACCCATCTGTTCGATCAACCCATGGCTCATGCGTTCTCGCCCGTGGTTAGCAATTGCATGTGCTACTTCATGTCCCATCACAACAGCAATTCCATTTTCATCTTTGCAGATCGGAAGGATAGCTGTATAAAAAGCAACCTTGCCTCCCGGCATACACCATGCATTCACCGTTTTGTCATCCTGGATCAAATTAAATTCCCATTGGAAGCCGGCCAATTGATCACTCCATCCTTTGGCAGCCATATATTGCTCCACCCCTTTTTGAATCCGAGATCCCACGCGCTTAATCATTTCGATTTGCTCTTTGTTGGTTGACAGCGGTCCTTTCTTAATGACATCCTGATATTGGGTTGCCGACATGGTGTTGATCTCCGAACTGGAAACCAGGTCCAATTGCAACGGTAGCGCAAGAATGAATCAAGAACAGAACACAAATAGTTAAGAAGAACTTCAAAATTTTCATAAAACACTTTTTTAGTACACAAATTTAAGAATCAGTAAAGAAGATGAAAATTAGCCCGGGTATTCCTAACTTTGCAGATTAATAACGAGTTGAGCATGAGAATATTTGCCATCGGAAGAAATTATGCCGAGCACATCAAGGAATTGAACAACGAAAGGCCTGACGATCCGGTGATCTTCACCAAGCCAGATACCGCCATATTAAAAAACGGTTCCCCATTTTATTATCCCGATTTTTCAAAAGACATTCATCACGAAATCGAATTGGTCTTAAGAATCTGTAAAGAAGGAAAAAACATTGAAGAGAAATTCGCATCCAAATATTTTGATTCCATCGGATTGGGAATAGACTTTACCGCTCGCGACCTTCAGCAAAAAGCAAAAGACAAGGGATTGCCATGGGATATCGCCAAAGGATTTAACAGCTCCGCCCCCATCTCCGACAAATTCATTCCGGTTTCCGAATTCAAAAATCTAAGTGATATTAATTTTAAATTGGAAATTGATGGAGTAGTAAAACAACAAGGCAACACCAGCCTGATGCTGTTCAGTCTCAATTACATCATTTCTTATCTATCGAAATTTTTTACGTTGCGCACAGGCGACTTAATTTTTACCGGAACACCCAAAGGTGTCGGACCAGTACAAGTTGGAAATAAATTAACGGGCTATCTTGAAAATGAAAAACTGTTGGAGTTTGAGGTTAAGTAATTTATCCTTGTTGATCAGTCTGCTCATACCAATCATTTCGTATGGGCAGTTCAGTCCACCGGAAGAGCCACCTGCGTTCCTGTTGGCAAACGAGGAGCCTTACCTCTTCCCTATCAATCCCGGTCAGCAAAATTGGCTGGCAGGCACCATGGGCGAATTACGCAACACACATTTTCACGCGGGCATCGACATCCGCACCAACAACATGGCGGGCATTCCAGTGCGTGCCACACAGCGTGGCTACATTTCGCGCGTTATGGTGGGTACTTATGGCTACGGGTATGTTTTGTTTGT
>WNFL01198542.1_pt2 | contig 11662 bp, 8 predicted proteins | sample 5400361 | NCBI WGS metagenome assembly WNFL01 (sample SAMN13153351, study PRJNA577476) | soil metagenome | isolation source: 40 cm soil on Douglas fir-dominated hillslope | place: USA:California | collected 2013-09-17
TTGGCTCGTAGTCGTGATAGCGCAGTAACGCGCTAATATTACGCCGCATCTCGGGCTCGTCTTCAATGACCAGGATTCGTTTCATATTTCCTTTTTAAAAACCGGAAGTTTCACGATTACCGAGGTCCCCTCGCCGAGCGAGCTTTCGAGTTGAACACACCCGCGATGTAGGCCGACACATCTTTTTACCATGAGCAGCCCAAGACCGGTGCCGGGGCGAGATCCCACGTTGGCACCGCGATAAAACGCGGTAAAAATGTTTTGTTGATCCTCTTCTGAAATGCCAATGCCCCGATCGCGCACGGTCATGACCGCATCATCACCATCTCGTTCAACCACGAAATGGACGGTTGCACCCGGCTCTGAATATTTCACGGCGTTGCTCAATACATTGGTGAGAATGTGACCGAGCAAACGCTCGTCGGCCATGGCCTCGGGAACCGCGCCAGCTTTCAATTTGATTGGGCACCGCCGGTTGGTCGCTGATAGAACTTCATCGACGAGGCGGCGACAAAATCCGACGAGATCCAGACGAGCCGGCAGGAAGTGCAATTTGCCGGCATCCATCGAGCATTTCTTCCATCATCCCACTCATGCGCCGGGTGTTCCGCGCGATGGAGGTTAGATGCTCTTCACGTTCGCCCGACGCCATTTTCTGACTGAAATCGCGGAGCAACTCGGCTGAGGACTGAATGATCCCAAGCGGGGTGCGAAATTCGTGCGACACCATCGACACGAAATTGCTTTTAAGCTGGCTGAGTTCCTTCTCACGGCCGAGCGCTTTAAGCATTTCCACTTCCGCTTGTTTGCGCTGGGTGATGTCCAGCGCCATCGAAAGAACGTGCGGCACATCGTTAACTTTGACGGTTTCAGCGGAGAGCAGGATCGTGAACACCTGGCCCCGGCAATTTCGCCAGCGAAATTCCTTTTGGCGAATGGACCCGGTATTGCGGAGTGATTCCCAGGCCAGATTGCGGTCATTCCCGTCGCCCCAGATGCCAAGCTCCGCGGACGTTTTGCCTAGCACTTCCTCGCGGGTGCAGCCCAACCAGTTCAAAAGCGCTTCGTTGGTGAGAACGTACTTTTGATCACTCATCCGCATCATACTGATGAAAACCGGGCTGGCGTCGAATGCGGCGCTGAAACGGGCTTCACTCTCTCTGAGCTGCGCCTCGCTGGCTCGCAAATCCGCCTCAGTTTTCTTTCGCTCCGTAATGTCCAACCCGAGCGACAGGACGTGCGGCACACGATTGAGCTGAATCACCTCTGACGAAAGAAGCATAGTGAAGACCCGGCCAGTGTGATTCCGAAAACGACACTCGCGCGCGCGCACCGAACCGGTTCGCCGCAAATCCGCCCAGACGGCTTCGCGATCTTCCTGCCGATCCCACACATCGAACTCGGTGGTATTCCGGCCGAGAATCTCCTCGCGCGTATGGCCTGACCACGTGACGAAAGCGTCGTTCACCAGCACGAACCGGCCGTCCGCCAGGCTTGCGATGGCGATAAAGATCGGGCTCGCCTGAAATGCAACGCTGAATCGCGCTTCACTTTCGGCGAGTGCGATCTGCGCGCGTTTGCGTTCGATACCCAGTGCGAGCGCATCGGCGACCGAACCGAGGGCCTTCAAGGTTCCTTCCGGAAGCGGCCTCTTTCCAAATATGGCCAGAACACCAAGCACCCGATTTTCCAGCAGCAACGGATAACCCGCGAACGCAACCATGCCTTCCCTTGCTGCCCATTCTTTGTCGTTTATCTGCGAGTCAGTTTGGACGCTGTTCGTCAAGTGCGGCGTTTTTTCTTGAGCGATTCGTCCGATCTTGTATTGCCCGACGCGAATTCGGCCATGAGCGCCGTCGAGGTGTGTGTAACAGCCGGCGCTCGCCTGAAGTTCAAGAATTTTCGAAGTCTCATTCAGCGTCCAAATGCGCGCTAATGCGACGTCGAGATGGCGCACGGTCAATTCGGTGCATTCTTGAAGCATGGCCTGCAACTCCGTGCCGGCGTTCAAAGCCAGCGCAACTTCGGTGCTGAGCGTGGAAACACGGATGCGTTCGTTCAACGATTCTTCGGCGCGCGTACGTTGTTCGACTTCACGAATCAACTTTTGATTCGCCTCGCGCAAATCACGTTCAGCCCGCTTGCGTTCAGTTATGTCGGTGATGAATGCCTGAATGATTTGGCGGCCACTCCATTCAATCCGGGTCAAGGCCACCTCCAGCGGTATCTCCTTGCCTTCTGGAGTGCGGCTCATCCAGTCGAAGCGGGCGCTGCCGTTAGTCATGCACTCTTGAATGAATTTACGTCCAAGGACCGCCGAACTTTCGCCATTGGGCTGGAACGGAGGTGAAGTCTCGCTTGGATGTCTGCCCAGCAGCTCCTGTGCACATTGGCAACCCAAAATCCGCACTGCCGCGGAATTCGCCTCGAGTATTCGATCTTCATCATGCAGCACTACGCCGTGACTTGATCCCTCAAACAGCGCGCGAAACTTGCCCTCCGACTCGATCAGCGCCTGTTCGGCGCGCTTCCTTTCGGTGTTGTCAATAATGCTGGCGCGAACCAGATTCTGGCCCTCAGCGGGCAGGCGCAGCAAACGGACCTCGGTCGGGATGAGCCGCCCATTGGGTTGCCGGTGAATCCATTCGAACACCGGCATGCCACCGGCGAGCGCTTCGTCCATTCTTTCGCGCGCCAGCTCGACCGAGCGCCGGCCATTCGGTTGGAATTCCGGACTCACGTCCGCCGGTGTCAATGCGGTTAATTTTTCCATCGGCACGCCATAAAGGTTGGATGCGTGATTATTGCCGAAGAGAAATCGCCCGGTATCGCCATTAAACACCACAATCGCTTCCGGAGCGTGCTCAACGAGCGCGCGAAATTGCGCTTCGCTCGTCGTCAGGGCGGAAGTGCGTTCGGCAACGCGCCGTTCGAGCGACTGATTCAATTCCAACAGTTGCCGCTCACTGTTTTTCCGATCGGAAATATCGCGCGAAACATTTACGAGCAGCGTGCGCCCTCCCAGATGAACCGGGGTAATCAAAACCTCGACCGGAAGTTCTTCCCCGCAGTCGCGCCGAGCCAGCCATTCAAAGCGCTGCGGCCCCTTCGTCAACGCGCGTTCCACCCACTCCCTTGCGGCCTCACTTGAGATTCTTCCATCAGGCTGACGTTCGGGTGAAAACCTTTCCATGGATTGACTTAGGAACCAGGCCTTGTCTCCGCCGCCGGCCATTTTCAAAGTCGCAGCGTTGCAGTCGATGATTCGTCGTTCCTTCGGGTCGAGGATTTGAATGGCATCACAACTGGCCTCAAAGAGTTCACGAAATTTCTGTTCGCTCTCGCGCAACGCGGCCTCGGTCCGCTTGCGCTCGGTGATGTCGCGCGAGACCACCACCGTGAGGCTGCGGCCACTCACGTTAATTTGCGTTGATAACACTTCCAGGGGGACTTCGTACCCATCGAAACGCTTGCCCACCCACTCGAAGCGGTGACTCCCGTGTTGTTCAACCATGGCTATGACCTGGGAGGATTTTTCACGGCTTGAAATTCCGTCGGATTGAAGCGGCGGCGAAAGGTCTTCCGGTCGCGCTCCCAGGAGCTTTTCCTTCGTTTCGGCGCGCATCAGATCGACAGCCGCAGCATTGCAATCCACAAACACGCCTGCCTTTTGATCGAATAGCCAGATCGCATCCGCGCTTCGCTCGAAGAGGCTTTCAAACACGTTCGGAGTCTGATCGAAGAACCAATGCATTGCATTACCACTTTAGACCCATCGGCTCGAAAGAGCCCATGGCATCTGTCTTGCAAAAAAACAGGGTAAATCGTGAGGCCCGTCCAACAAGCGAAAAGTTTATGGGTCTTGAGTCCCATCGCTTCGGCAAAAGGCGGCGGGAACATCTGGCGAAGTGATGCGTCAAATCCATGTGACTGACATAAAAGATAAATCTATGAGACGAAAAACTGCTCCGGCGACTGCACCCACCCGGTATTCAAAAACAAATGATGAAATCAGGCACAGTCTGCACCTCAAACGAGAATTGTTGATTTGTTTAGGCTGGCTCCGGCTTCTAAAGGCGATTGCTTCGGAAGAATTCCCGCCTGGTGGCAGTCTCCTTTGAACCGATCTTTGGTCAAGGGATTTTGCAAAAGGCGAAACGCCCTGCTCGATAGTCCCATTGTGCTTGGACCCGTAGTGAAGGACATACTCAATCGTGAGCAATATAACAGAGTCTCTGGAACTTCAGGATTTCGAACAAATCGTTTCGCATTACTTCGAAGCGCTTTACCGCTTTGCGTTCAGCCTGACTCGGACGGACGCCGACGCTTCAGATTTGACGCAGCAAACTTTTTACATCTGGGCCACCAAACGCCATCAGCTAAGAGATCACAGCAAGGCTAAATCCTGGCTGTTCACCACGCTGCATCGAGAATTCATGCGGCTGCGCAAAAGGTCGATTCGCTTCCCGCATTTCGAACTGAACGACGCGGCTGAAGAACTGCCAAACATCACACCTGAAACGGTAAATAGAATTGACGCTTTGCAAGCTGTCGAGTTGCTCGATGACATTGCGGAATCATATCGCGCGGCGATCACATTATTTTATATGGAGGACTATTCGTACAAAGAAATCGCCGAAATCCTGGAAATCCCCATCGGCACGGTGCGATCCCGGATCAGCCGCGGCCTTGCGCAACTGCAGGAAATAGTTGTCCAAAGGGAAAAAACGCGGCCGCAACGAGAAGTGGAGGCAAATCGCAGCGAATCGAGCGGCAGAAGCACGCCAAGTGACGTGATCTTGCAAGTTTGCCGGACAATTCCCGGTGGATCAATGTCGTAGCGGGTTGCAGTCGGAACTGTTTATCGCTATTTGGCTGGCTTGGCAACGGACACGTTTCCACCCCACGAATTTCCTCTCCAGATAGCCTTTCCAGCGCTTAGTGGCTTTTTCAAAGCGGGGGCTTGCTTTTTCACGATAATCGAGCCATTATTAGGCCTCTGTCGGAGATCTGCGATTACGCAAAGATCTATTTTCCCTCGGAAATCTGCCTGGATGTCTTTTTCGGAGGCGTCGGTGTCTGCGGATGAAGTGGGCGAATTGGTAATCCAGGAATCCTCACTGATATTCTCAGAGGCATTTCGTCTTTTTGAATCACCGGTTTTAGTTGCGTCCAAATTTCGGCTTGATGGATGTCGCTGGATATTTAGCAAGCCGACGAGTTTTTAGAAATGAAAGAAGAACATATCGAAGTAGAAGGCGTTATTTCGGCGGTACTGGCCGGAACGATGTTTCGCGTACAATTGGACAATAAGCACACGGTGCTGGCCACGATTTGCGGTAAAATGCGCAAACGGTGGGTCCGCTTGACCGCGGGCGACCGCGTGAAAATGGAGATGTCGCCCTATGATTTAAACAAAGGGCGAATCACCTGGCGCGTGCGTTAAAAGCCGCCGCCTCGGCCGAGCAATGCCCTTCAATAACTGAGGCTCAGCTTAAAGCGCAAAATATTCTGACAAGGCACGCGCTGCCTTGGTTCCTTGTAATGTCGTAGTCCCTGGCACCGTAGTTCCCCGCTGACCACTTTGCGCCTTTTAGCAATGGCTTGGAAAAGTTGGTCGCTTAAATCGTAATCGCCTCCCACGCATTCGCCGTTCACGCAATTGAAGCAAAAAACTGACTTTGCGTGTTCCAAATTCGCTTTGTACTTCATCCCGCCGTTGCGAGTAACCCCCGTAGGATCGAAATAATCGAGATCCACCTTCAGCGATTTTAGTTTGGGAAACTTCTGTGCGAGGCTTGAGGAGTCCTTGATTCTCTGGTTTGCCAGAATACGGTACTCCGCCCGCGGATTTGTTCTTTGGGTGTGCATTAAAAAATGTTTCGTTAGCCACGATGCTCAAACGTGCGGCGCTGAGCGTGGCGACTAATCAATAGATTACTCGAAATTCGCAACAAAAGTCAAAGCTTGTTGCAAGCGAGTAATTGGGCACCCGGGAGGGACCAGCGAAATTGACTGATTCGGACGTCGAGAGTGATTGAACTGACAGCTAAACGGCCTTGGCAACAAAACCCGGCAGATTCAGTAATTTGGCAAGCATGCGCCCAGCGATGTCGTGACTGACGTACAATTTTCCAATCAGCAATGCGCGAATCGCGTCCAGCATCTCGTCACAAGCATCCTGTTTTAGCAGATAGCCGTTCGCCCCTGCGCGCAACGCCATCTCGGCCTGCAACACTTCATCGCAATGTGACAAAACGAGAATAACCAACCTCGGAAATTGCGGCCGCAAGAATTCAATCAAATCCACGGCGTTGCCATCCGCGAGATGCAAATCGAGAAGTAAAAGATCGGGGCGATTCTTTTCCAGGCCGCGCATTGCATCAGCCAGCGTTTCGGCATCCCCGCAGCACATCAGGTCAGGTTGGCGGTTCAGCAGCCGCATGATCCCTTCGCGCACGAACGCGTGCTGATCGACAAGATAAACACGGGAGCGTCGCGATTCCTGAGTCGTACGTACGCTGCCGGCGGCGAATTCATCAAGATTCATTGCAAGGGCAGATCCGCCATTCCCAGCGATTACTCTCGAAACAAAAGAGCACGGACCGTACGGGCTGGTGAAAGACATAAACTTATTCTCCTCTGTATTGTTCCTGTTCGCAATAAGGGTGGAGGCCTGAAACATCGTTAGGAAGTTCCCTTAGGGGAACGCTCATCGGAAGCGAGCGAGGCAGACTTGCGTCCGCGCTGTTCCACGGAAACTTGCTGGCGAGACCATTCAGTAGCGGCGTGCACGAGCGCGGAGGCCCCCCGAATATTTAGTTTACGCTTTATGTTTTCGCGATGGGTTTCGACCGTTTTAAAGCTTAAATTCAGTTCGGTGGCGATTTCGCGAGTACTCAGGCCGGCGCCCAATAATTGAAAAACGTGCAGTTCGCGATCGGTTAGTGGCTCAGCGCCCGATTGTGAGTTTTTCGGGTTCGGTCCAACGATTTTTCTCAACAATAGGGCGGCCATCGCCCGGCTCAGATAAATATCGCCCCCAAGAACCGAGCGGATCGCCTTGAGCACTTCCTCAGCCGCTTGTTCCTTTATCAGATAACCCAACGCGCCAGCCCGCATCGCCCGCTCGACATATATGGGCGCGTCATATTGCGACAGAATCAGGATTTTGATTTGAGGATGCGCGGATTTGAGTCCCTTGATCAATTCCAAGCCGTCTCCGCCTTTGAGGCGCAAATCCAGAACCACCAGGTCCGGCCGCAAATCGTCAACCGCTTTATAGGTTTCGGCCACGGTCGCCGCCTCGCCGCAGCATGTAAGATCCTCTTGCTGCACGATCATACGAATCAAGCCATCGCGGACCATGGGATGATCGTCAACCACGAGGATTTTTGCCTTATGCGTCAATGTTTTAAGCCGGGAGCATGCTTCCTGGAATTATGGAGTATTGCATAAGGGCGTTTCGGGGCAATACGGGAAACCACCTGATTCAACCCTAGGAAATTTTCCTACGAACGTATCGGGACTTTCCCGGAGTGCGCGGTAAGGGCGTCGGCGGGCGCGTAATTCTCGCTGGGTAGGACGCAGGTAATCTCCGTGCCTGCGTCTTTACTCGACTGAACTTCAAGGGTCCCACCCAATGAACGGGCCCGATATTGCATCACACGCAATCCCATGCCCTGCCCTTCCGGTTTGGCTTCAAACCCACAACCGTTATCTCGTACCATCAGCTTGACCATGGACTTGTCTTGTGACAGTTCGATCTCGATGAATGTCGCCTCGCCGTGGGTCATGGCGTTATGAATGGCTTCCTGGGTAATACGGTAAAGGGCGAGGGCTGCCTGAGGATCGATGTCGGAGGCGTGATCCGCGCATCTCAAGGTGCAGGGAACATCGAAAAACTTTTGTGTTTCGGCGGCGAGGTTTTGCAATGCCGCAGGCAGGCCTACCGTCTCAACATTTACCGGGTCGAGACCCCTTGCCAGACTGCGCGCATGATTGATCGCGCTGCTCAACAGAGTGGCCAATTCTCGAGCCTCCCTGGCGTGACCGGCATGGCCGGCGGCCAATGTCTGTTCGAGCGCTTTTGCGCGAAACGCAATCCCCGCGAGGTATTGACCCAAGCCATCGTGGAGGTCGTGACCGATTCGACGGCGTTCGTTGGCACTACATTCGAGGACTTCCCGTTCCAGCCGTTTGCGTTCGCTCACATCGCGTTCGCGACCCTGGACACCGATTTGCTTGCCATCTTCGTCGAGCAGCGGACCCCATGAGCTTGAACACCACCTGACTTCACCCCACTTGGTAACCAGGCGAAACTCGATTTCCGAATAGCTCTTGCCCTGATAAAGCTCGTTCCAATGCTGCAGCATGCGCTCCTGGTCATCGGGGTGCACCCAACTCATAAAGTCGCGCGCTTGCAGTTCGGCGAAGGTGTAGCCGGTGAATGCTTCCAGAGCAGCGTTCACGTACATCGGCCGGTGCTTCATATCGAAAGCAAAAATGACATCAGACGTATTCTCGGCGATAAGGCGCAAATTGCGTTCCGACTCGCGCAGGGCTTCCAACGTCTGTTTACGCGCGGTGATATCCTCGACCATAGAAATGATGTAAATGAGCTGCCCTTCCGGGGACCGTATGGCCGAGGCGAGCGATTCACCCCAAACGACTCTGCCATCCTTATGAACGTAGCGTTTTTCGCGCTGATAAACATCACGCTTGCCGTCCCGCAATTCGGCAAACAGATGCTGCCCCTGCGGAATATCTTCGGCGTGGGTGAGTTTTCGGATACCGATGCGCCTTAGTTCCTCGTCTGAATAGCCAAGCATCCGCTGGTACGCGGAATTGGTGTGAACAAAGTGACCATCTGGACCATGCAAAGCGATGCCGATCGGCGCCGATTCGAATAACGTGCGAAATTTCTCCTCGCTTTCGCGCAAAACGGCAGTGGCGCGCTTGCGATTAGTCACGTCGTGGCTTGTTCCTTCGTAATAACGTATGACCCCTTGCGCGTCACGCACTGCGTGCGCGTTTATCGACATCCAGAATTTTGTCCCATCGCGCCGAACGCGTTCGGCCTCAAAGTCATGAACGGAATCCTGGGATTCCAGCAACTCTTTCAAACGCTGACGATCGGTCGCGTTGGCGTACGTTCCGGTCTCAGCGTCGCTTATCGTCTTCAATAATTCTTCGGCTGACGCGTAACCGAACATTCCCGCCATGGCTGGGTTCGCGCTGAGAAATCGTCCATCGGGAGTGGTCCGGAATATTCCTTCGGTCACATTTTCAAAGATGCTTCGATAACTTGCTTCGGCCTCCTTAAGGGCTTCAGCGACCTTGATCCGTTGAAGCGCGCCACCGCATTGATCGGCGAGCGCCTGAAGCAGCACCAAATCGCTCTGCGTGTAAGCCGTTCTCGAATAACTCTGGATTGACAGGATTCCTTGAACAACGCCGGCCGCATGGATCGGGACGTACATCATTGCAGCCGAGAGACGGGCCTTGTCACCGAAAGGCGTCGGGACCGTGGTCAGTGGATGCTCGTCTCGATCGATAAGCCTTGCTCCGCGTTCCATGATCTCACGCATAAGCGGACTGGGATCAAGTGTGAATTCGTCGGATGAAACAGCAACGCGCTTTCCCTCGATCGTATCCATCGTCAGCACTGGCACGATTTGGTTTGTCCCCGGAGAAAACAAATGGACATAACCAGCGTCCCAGCCAAAAAGTTCCGAAGCGGTGAGGAGAATAAGCTCAGCGGCTTGGACAGGAGTATCAGCCGCGCTGAGCCGATAGTTAAGCCAACTGAACGCGTCCGCCTGTTTCTCCGTTCGTTTTCGATCCGAAATGTCCGTCGCAACACCAATAAGGCCCAAAAGAGCGCCATTGGGAGACTTGATTGGCGACGTGCTCAACGCAATGGGAAATTCCTGCCCGTTTTTCCGGCGATTGAGGATTTCGCCATGCCACCCGCCACCCAGCGTCTGCTTGAAAATCTCTTCCGCCAAACGCGCTTGATTGGCCCCAGTTTGCACGAGTTGGGGCGTTCGCCCGAGCACTTCATTTTCTTTGTAACCATAGGCATCGAGAAAAGCCTGGTTAACGAAAGTGAAACGGTCGTCGCCATCAGTGATGGAAATCATCTCACCCGTGCTTTCAACCGCGTGCGCGAGAGTAGCCAGTTTCGCCTCAGCTTCCCGGCGCGCCGTGATGTCCTGCGCGCTGCCTTCGTAGTAAAGCACGGCGCCTTGAATATCGCGGATGCAGTGCGCGTTGATACTTACCCAAATCTTTGTTCTGTCTTTGCGATAAACCTGCGTCTGAAATGCTTTTACCGAACCTTCGGCCTCAAGCCGGCGGAGCAAGATTGGACGGCTTTCCTGATCAACGCATATTTGCCTGCCGATATCGGACACCTGCTCAATTAACTCGGATGGCGATGCATAACCGAGCATCAGCGCCATCGCGGGATTGACGCTTAAGTACCGGCCGGATGGCGTGCTCTGGAAAATTCCTTCGGTTGCATTTTCGAAAATGCTCCGGTATTTGGCTTCGGCCGCGCGGACCGCTTCTTCGCTCTGCTTGCGGGCCATGAACTGGCCGATCTGGTCCCCCAACACGGTCATCATTTCCAGCAGGGCGTTATCAAGTTTGTAGGATTCCTGGCTGAAAAACTCGATCACGCCTACCAACTTGCCATCGGTCGAAATCGGAATGCCGAACGCGGCGTGTAAGCCCATCGCCTCGACGGCCAGCTTGCGAGGAAAATTCGGTTCGGACAAAACATCGGGAATCCAGATCGCCTTGTTTTCGAGCCATACCCGGCCGGGAATGCCTTCCCCGCGGGAAAATGTTTTTTCGCGCGAAAGTTGCGCAAAGCGCTCGAGCTTCGCCTCCGGCGCTGTCCATGCCTCGACGCACCGCAACAGATTGCTTCCGGCATCGACGCGCCAGACCGCGCCGGTTGCCCATCCGAGGCATTCACACGAGGCTCGGAGAATTCTCGACGCCCCGTCTTGAAGCGTGGCCGAATCCGCAAGCGCGCGCACTACTGCGTATTGGGTTGCAAGGCGTTGCTCAGCCATTTTGCGCTCGGTAATGTCCTCGGCAATGCCGGTGACTCGGTACACTTTTCCGGCCTCATCCTGGATGGGAAATGCGCGATCATGAATCCATCGGACCACGCCGTCCGGCCGCGTGATACGATACGTTTCCTCGTAATTTCCGGATGCTTGTTTCGCAACTGCCGTCATGACACGCACCCGATCCAGCGGATGTATGCTTTCGGTCCAGTCTTGCGGCGATTTATATAATTTTTCCCGCGGTCTGCCCCAGATTTCCTCGTAACCAGGGCTGATATAAATCATCTGTTCTTTTTGGGCATCGGTCATCCAAAAAACTTCGCGGATGGATTCAGTTACCTGGCGAAAACGTTGCTCGCTGATGCGCAACGCATGGTCGTTCTCCTGGATGCGATTAAGCATCTGATTGAAACGGCTTATCAGAACGCCAATCTCGTCGTCGCTGCCGGACTCGGCGCGAATGGACAAGTCATTTTTTTGGCCGACCTCCTGGGCAACCCTGGCTAACCCAACAATCGGTTCAGATACAATCCCCTGCAAGCGAGTCGCGAGAAAGTAAGAGATCCCCAACGCCAGCA
>WNFL01348531.1_pt4 | contig 11662 bp, 17 predicted proteins | sample 5400361 | NCBI WGS metagenome assembly WNFL01 (sample SAMN13153351, study PRJNA577476) | soil metagenome | isolation source: 40 cm soil on Douglas fir-dominated hillslope | place: USA:California | collected 2013-09-17
GTGAGTCATCTATTCTCTCGTCTGCGTTTTGTCGTCGTTTCCAGCGTCTTGTGTCTTACATTGTTGTAGCGCTGTTTCTACAGGTACAACAATACATCTCAGTTTTGCCCCCTAAACTGAGCCCGCTGTTTCTACAAACAGAAAGCCCAAGTCCCGGCAGGAGGATGGAGAGAAAGCTCGCATAATGTACACAACGCAAGGACATCATTATTAACGTGCCCAATATAGGTGTAATGACACGTGAGTCGGGGGTAGCAGTAATTTAGGGAATTTCCTTCCCATGGGCCGACAATATAATGCTCGAGGATACGCCTTTGAAGCCTTGGGAAGCAGACTGAAGCTTGAATTATATTCTTGACATATCCAAAATTAGTTCAGGCATGATTTGAGAATCATCCCCGAACATAGCTAGGCAATGGAGACTTGGAGCGGCGGTTGAAATGATAAAGGATAGATTACCTGTAAGGACTCACTTGCAGCTATTCCCGCTTACTATTACGTAATATAGTTCACGCCCTTTTAAGCCTGTCGCTTGCGAGTTCTTGTATCCACTTCGATTTTACTCCTCCACCACAAAACTCTTACCCGCACGTTCAACTAGTACATGCCTGTCTCTTTCAACATATAAAGGGATTCGATTGTACTTGGACGTCTACGTGAGAAATAAGGTCGAAGAGAATCGGAACCTTACATTACCTTCTCTGTCTCACTTTGGTTTCGCCAAGCGCGACCCCGTGGGGTGTTTTGTCTTCCGAAGAATTGCCATGTTTGATTGGGCGACGCCGTTTTGGCCCACGGGTGGTGCTCTGCAATTAATTCGGAGGTAATCGACGCGGAGGTGACGCTTTGGGATAGAGAATTGGGAGCAAGTCAGCAAGGTTAGATCGACATGGTGGAGGTGGAGGACAGTTTAAGCAGTCGTTGTGTGCACTCGGTGACCCAGTGGGCATGTGGAGGAATTATCAACTCCGACAGCCTGGTATTATCATCATGTCTGAGGGGAAACGTAAATTGGAATAGCAAAAGTACTAGCGTGTATATTGACTACAACCTCTTATTGATATTGAAACATGACATGATGCCTAGCATGAACTATGAAGCATAATGCTTCCACGGACAGAAGAGGAGTATCTTTCACTGACCCCTAATCCGTCTAAAAAACCCTAGGATCTTGTCCCTCTTTCTATGTACTGATACATTCACACTCTCTCCGGTGGGGTTCGGGGTGACTGCACTGGAGTCTGTCAGTTTATAGAACTCAGGTTGTCTGGAAGGGGGGAATGAACGGGAAGGGGCAGTGGGATCCAGGTGAACAGGAACAGCAGCGCCAGATGGCATTCCAGGCTGGCCAAGTGCCGATAACTGTGCTACATTCGTGGGGTGAATGTGGGCGGAGGTGGCACTAGTGGAAGTCTCGGCTAGGGCATGGGAAGCATCGACTCCAGAAGGCTCAGTTGGTTTTGAGGAGTAATTAGCCCGAAAGCCACGGGGTAGTGAGCCAACCCCTGCTCTCTGGCACACAAAACATGCATTGAAGTTCGGTGCATGACCACAGTGTTCTAAAACCCTTCCATTATTCCTTTCCAGAGCTTGATTGGCTGCATCATTTGCTTCAGCTTGTTTGTCAAGAGCATGGAATGAGTTTGCGACATTGTGAAGACTTGAGATTAGATATTTTCCCTCGTCAGAGTCTGTTCCAGTAAGGTTTGACAGCAGGAAGATGCATTCCTGATATGCGAGCACAGCCTCTGCATGCTCCCCAAGAAATTGACAGCTAGCACCATAGTGAAAAAGAACACTACAGAGATCTTTCGTCCACTCATTCCCCGTCTGAGCAAGGTTACGAAGGAATGAGATAGCCTGCTTGTCCACTAGTGCTGCTTCAGAGATTCGGTTTGAGTCCCTAAGCGCGATCCCATAATTATAGAGTATTTTTGCCATTGTTTTATTGTACTGAAGTGGTCCTTGAGCTGACAACGTCATACAGATCTCCAGAGCTTCGTTGTAAGCAACAATAGCCTCATCGTATTTTCCAAGAATGCCGAGTGCTATACCCACATTCATGAGTGTCCGAGTAAGGTAGTGGTTGTACTTCGCCGGGTTAATATTAGCCAATGTGCGGCGAATTGAAATAGACTCATGGTACGCTTCTAAAGCATTTGCATATTGCTTGAGCTGGTAGAGGGTAACCCCATAGTTGTAGTAAATGACGCCGCTAAAATCTGGGCGCACCATTGTTGGTGGAAGTTCCTTCGTAAGCTGTACGGCATGTCCCAGCCATTGTGCACCAAGGTGATCTGAGGTACAGTAGCCAGCTCTACCCAACACAGAAAGGAGAGTTAATTGATTGGAGTGTGAGGCATCATTTGCCACCACTTCCTCACAGATGGAGACAGCCCGGATGAAGAGGATGCGAGCACGGGGCCGATAAACAGTAAGCCCAGCAATAAGTGCAAGTGTATCAGCCTGATCTTGTCTAAACTCGAGTGACCGTCGGCTCAAAGCCTCGGCAAGATCCAGTGCACAGTCGCCCGTCAGGAGGCATTCATCATCCAGTCTCAGGTTGTCCAGGATCTTGGTAAGGTCACAAAGGTGATGTAGGGCGACAAGAGTAGAGATACCACGAGATTGGATAACATCCCGCAACAATATTTCGGCCTTATCCAGATATTCTTCCATTTCATTTGCTTGCTTTCGGCAGATAACAGTCCTGCCATTCTCGGTAGAAAGCTCAATCGTATCTGAGGCAGAGGCAAGGAGGGCGCGGTAATCCTCTAGGCGAAGCTTGATACGATCATATGAAAGGGAGGCGTCTGGGGATAATATGGAGAAGGTGACAGTGGATGTGGTTGTATTAGCCACGACCTGAGAATGATACCCATTAGTATGAATCCACAAGCGTGGATGGTGGCCCACCTTCGTCGTCTGGCTATTGAAGTCAGCCGGCTCAACTTGCGGGTGTATTGAGAGAGTACGAGAGCGTTGCCGGACTGCGCCCTGTTGGAGCATGGTGAGCACCTGTTGGAGTAGAGCCGTCGTTTCCGTCTGAGCAGAGTCCAGTCGCGCAAGTGTGCAGACTTGCAATCGGACCTGGCCGTGATAGTGGTCAGCACAGTCTGTCTCCAAAACGTAAGCGCCCCTTGTACCTGCCATCGAGTCCGGACGCTACTAATTTTCGCATTTGATGCGACCAATCTCTCGCGCAGATCTCCGGATTTCCACAATTCTTTAAAACCCGGCAGCTTCTTCTTGCCCAGGTTCGGATTGATCGAGTTCAGCCAATCGTCGAGGTCGCGTACGATTCTGTGCTATCGTCAGACTCGGCGGCGAACGGGAAGCAAGACCATGCCTACTCTGCGAGGTCCTTCAGATCGGTGTCGAGTTTGTGCTGATCCAATAGTTCCTTGTTGTCGTTGTAGAGTGACTCGAGGGCGTTGATATCTTTTTCGTATTCGGTGAGTGCTGCCATAAGTTCCGCTTTCTCCGACGCGACCTGTGATCACAAATAGAGAATAATTATGAGCGTTCTGAGGGTACGAAGAGGGTGGAGAGGATAACGGACTGAATTGATCCTGTCCCGCAAGGCTTTTGCGGATTGAAAGACTGGGACTGCCAGCCCGACGATTGCACCAGTTGCGCCAATGACTTCCATAGGTGGTCGAGATGGACGGATTGATTGAGAGAGTTGTCGAGGGGCACGGTGTACAGACTCAGAGCAGTTCAAGCTGTGGCGTCTAATTCCGAGTGGATTCGAATGTGGTCCCAAATGTGGCAGAGGATATGAAGATGACGGCTCAGTTGATCGAAAAGTAGAGGGTCCGCGATGTTGGGCGGTGGTATTCGTGTTACACGTTGTTGTACATCATGTGGGCCGGAGCAATCGTACTGTGGTAAGTTCTCGTCATCAATCGGCGAACCACGCACTGAGGGACTCATGACATTTGGAATGTGAACCCTCTGACTCCGAATAGTACTACAAAGTAACATACAAATCTTTGAACCATGCTGCCCCTGACGGGCTGTGACCAGACAATCCTTCACCTTGACGTGAGCGAAAAATTGGCAACTCTATGCCATGTGGGTATTAATTGGAGTTAATAAAAGCATGGGGTAGTCAGGCAGTCACACTTTGAGTACCTGATCTGCCGCCCGCCGAGCCTCTGGACATCGAATATGCTGCATCAACATTACCTCAGTTGACAACTGGAGTCTTAAATGAGCCACTACAAATCCATAATGTAAACATCCTGTTCTCACAAAGGGGTGAGGAGGTACGATGTCCCGTTCCATTCGCTGGCTGTCATCAAAATAAATCCCATTCTACCCAAATGGACCAGGAAGAGAGAAAGGAGGGGGCCAGGGAAAGCACAGAGCACAGAGCACAGAGCACATCATGCATAAGATAAAAGCCATTTGCTGGCAAATCATAGTCGTGAGACGAGATGAGGGTTGTATACGAAAGAATAGGACGAAGGTGAGGAGATCAAATCACACAAGGAGAAGCAAGGTGTTCATACAATTGAAACGGAGGGAGAGATCGGGGGCGGGGTCTTGGCGGATCAGGCGGATGAGAGATAGCTAAAGATGAAAATGACCAGATAACAGCACGATGAAATGTCACTTTGCATCACAAGGGCAGGCGATGTCTACTATAGAGTACGAGAGCGAAAGGAGCGTGATATACCGGGGAGGATATCATGATCGTGCAAATACAGTGGCCATTCTGGGATGCCCCAGAGCCAAGTAGGCGTGGATTGGCTACTTGGCTGGGTTCAAGGTCGCGTCGTTGTTAAAAGGGGTGTGGCAAGTCGAATCGTTCGCGAGCCCGGTTGAGGGATGAAATGCTAGCCGCTTGATCGTTGCTGTCGCTTCATGTGAGCCAGGAGGGGCTTTCAAGGGGCCTGCGGCGCTGATTATGGCGTTACACCCTTTGGTGGCGGCTATAGCAACGATAGATGTCACCGGATTTCTCGAGCTGTCTGTCAGGCTGCTGCTGTTGCGATTGCACTTCTTGATCGCGTCCGTCTTGAGGGAAAGGGGCCGAGTGACGCCGTGGAGTTTCAAAAAACCAATATCCTAATGAAGTGTAGTGGTAGTCTAGCAGTCCATGCACTAGGTCTACCAGTGGGAGATATCCCACCAATGGAGACACTGCGTGACCCACCTGAAGCAGTAGCAACGATCGCGCCACTCCAAAAACGGACAACAGTAACACCTCCAAACATGCCCGTGCCCGTGCTTCCTCTCCTCCAAGCTCGACGCCAGTGTGTGCCGGTGCACTCCCAAAACCGTGCGCACCAGAGAGCCAGTTTGCGGGTTACGTCCAAGGGCCGCGCCGGTACTCCCCCACTCAGTCGGGCTGCCAAAACGTGGGTGCATGGTGTGCTCGTGATCTCGGTTCCGGCTCCAGTGGCAGGAGCGGCAGCAGACGCAGACAAGGGAGCAGCGCCAGCCCTCCAAACGCCTGGCACAGGAACATCTTGAGCGCGCGCGCGCCAAACGGGCGTACTTTCTCCTATAAAGCTGCTTTCTGCATACGGTGCGAAACGGCCGACAGCTTCGTCCATGGAGGAGCGGCAGCAGGGCGGCTATGCTTGGGCGCCGGAAGGCGGGAGGAAAACTCGTCATACGGGTGAAGCCGCCAATCCCATCACCCACACCTTGTTTTTACTGCTGTTGGGAACGGTGAGTGAGGACGAAGCCGGTCACGCCGTTCCCACCATAGTTTGAACTGCTCTGAGTTGGTACACGGTGCCCTTCAACTACTCTCTCAATCACCTCGTCCCTCTCGACCACCTATGGAGGATGTCAGCGCTACTAGTGCAATCGTCAGACTGGCCGTCCCAGCAGTCTTTCAATCCGCAAAAGCCTTGCGGGACAGGACCGAACTCGTCCGATATCCTCCTCACCCTCTGTGTACCCTCACACCGCCCATAATTATTCTCTGTCCGTGTTGCTTCGAGAGGCGAGAGGCGATCCGAATCGCCCAATTATTTGGTCAATAGGCGATGGGGAGGAAGCACCTCCTTACAGAGGAGCAGGCGGATGATGGTTGACACTGATATATTGACTGAGGATAGTCGTGTGATTCTTGATTGGTAATATTGATGAGACTATGGCGATCCTGTAAGGCATTCTGCGGAGACCTCAATAAGAAAGCAAAGGAACAACATAGGTACTCACAAATCCACAAGGTATACAGCGCATCGTCCCAAACGGGTTGACCATGTCTTTCAGCCCAGAGGTGTAGTGGATCCTCAAACGACGGGTTCTTTATCCACACGCACCTGATCCTACCTTGATCTCTGTAGTGACTACCATCTCGAGCCTTCTTGGCTCTTCCTGTTGTGGTTGCACAACAACACGGACTAGTGTGATTTGTTTGCCGGTGCTCACCGCAAACTGCGGACGTCCGGTGAAAATGTGGAGGAGATTGAGTGCTGGCTTCTTCTCTTCTTCACGGGAAGTTCTATGACGGCGCTCTGCCTATTCCGCAGAGTGGTTCGACGTCTTGGAACCGGAGAACCGGCCAGCTAAGGTTGAGGGGGAAGGACCGCCTCAATCATCGACTAAAGTTGGGCAAGGTAAACTTTGGGCCCCTTGATGTTCTCTTTCAGGAATATAAAGGGGATCAGAGGCATTAATGTTCATGGCCCGAAGGCCGACGGGGTCGCCGATATTATGCAACTGCTTCCTTTATAGAGGAATAAGAAATCGTGTGCATCGTCTTTTTTCTCCATGATCTATTAGAGAGCGCCGGATTTCTGCAACCAACATTAAATTTCAATGAGAGGCTCCGAATGCTGGACCCGATAGCGCTTTGAGAACGGAGGTGGACGTATTATATGAAGACTTGGTAAAGGTTCAAGCATCCTCGGCAAGGCCGGAAGTGGTGGACTGCAAGGTGTGTGATGGGTCGTAGTTTTTTCCTTACCACACCTTGAAAACTTGGGCGGCAGTATGGGCGGCTCGCAACTCAAGCAACTCAAGGCAGCCATATCCAGTGCAGGTCTTTCTCAGCGCTCGCAGCCAAGCAGCAATCCAAAGAAACGAAAGCGCGGTGGAGCAATCTTGGAGCATCGAGAAAAACGAGTGGCTAAACTGAACGAGATACACGACCAGTTCAACCAATTTGATGTCAAGACCACTAAGCTAAAACACGATGTTATGGGTCGGAGACTCAAGGGAGTCGTCGGCAAACCAACAGCCTCCAAGCAGGCGGGGATCGAGCAGGTATTAAGTACAAATAGCTTCCAAGGCGTACCATACTGATTCAACAGTAGAGGAAGAAAACTTTACTTGCTGAATACAACCTCAAGGGCAAGAGTGGTGGCTTGGTGGATCGGCGGTTTGGCGAGAACGACCCTACAATGTCGCTGGAAGAGAGGATGCTGGAAAGATTTACCCGTGAACGACGGAGAACCTCAAAGGCTGCCGTATTCAACCTCGAAGATGATCAGGAATTAACCCATTATGGGCAAAGTTTGAGCAAATTCGACGATCTTGACGGCGTTGGGATATTGGATGACGAAGACGAGGAGGATAAAGGTAGGAATGATCGAATGTTACCTAAATATATTGCTCACCTCGTGTAGGCCAAATCGATGCCGCAACCGTAAAGAAGGTTCATTTCGGGGGTTTCAGTGACGAAGATGAGAGTGACGATGATGGCGTATGGGCTCTCGCTTGTCCATAGACAGTTACTGATCCTCTCTCCCAGCCGCCCCGTAAGAAAACGAAGGCCGAAGTCATGGAGGAAGTGATTGCCAAAAGCAAGGAGCATAAAGTGAGCGAGTCCGTCAGTCAACTGGCCCATATCGACTAACTGTAAGTGATTACAGTACGCTCGACAGCAGCAAAAGGAGCAAGACGAAGATACGCGATATCAGCTTGACCAAGACTTTGATGCTATTCGCGGACTGCTCTTTACTGGGGAGATTATGGGTGTTGAACCTACAACAGAGGATTCAGCAACAACCCTTGGACCTGACAATCCGAAACCCCCACCTCCCATTGTTGATGACTACGACCAATTGGTTCGCGAGCTGATCTTCGACAAGCGTTCGCAGCCAAAGGACAGAACGAAGACGGAGGAGGAGATTGCCCAGGAAGAAAAGGAAGCTTTGGAGAAAGCAGAGCGAGCGAGGCTACGACGAATGATGGGTGAGGAAGACGAAGAGACCGATGAGGAGAGTGAAAGGTGGAAACGTCCACGGGGTGGTGATGACCTTGACGACGACTTCATGGAGGAGGGAAAGGATGAAGGGTGGGCTGGTATTGGAACCGGGCTTACGGTTGTTGGCGCACCTCAAGCCTCCGAAGATGAGGATGATGGCAATGAACACACGGACCCTGAGCAAGATGAAGAGGGTCTGGAGTCTGGAAGCGAAGCTGAGGATGAGGATGAAAATCGGTCCAGCTATTCGGTTGAAAGTGATGGACCGGAAGAACACATACAGGATTCCCTCGAATCTACCAGGAAGCCCAAAGGAGGATCGAACAGCCTAACTTCATTACCAAAGAATCCCAAGGAACTCCCCTTCACGTTCCGATGTCCCTCATCACATGAAGAGTTCCTTGAGATTTTGGAAGGCGTTGATCGAACTGATATCGGAACCGTCATTGAACGTATTAGGAAGCTTCACCACCCGAGTCTTGGTGAGATGAACAAATCCAAGCTTCAGGTATGTCTCGCAATCAGCTGATCTCAGACCACGGCTCACTCTCCATGCAGGATCTCACTTCAGTCCTCCTGGATCACATCCTTTACGTCTCGAGCGAACCTCCACCTGCCATTATGGTAGTTGATGCGATCCTGCCTCATTTCGTCGAACTCAGCGAGGTGTACCCTATTCGGAGTGCAGAGGAATTCGTCAAGAAGCTCAAGGTTATGCAGAAGAACCTCAATCGTGGACTACAGGACCCACTCAGTCCCTCTAGCAAGACTTTCCCTGGAGTACCTGAACTCATTCTTCTCCGGGTGCTCGGTGGGGTTTGGTCAACCAGTGATATGAAGCACGCAGTGGTCGGACCCGCGCGGTACTTGATGGGGGCCTACCTTGGGCTCCCGCGAATACGTTCGTTGGCAGATATCGCCAGCGGATTATTTTTATGTACTTTATTCTATGAGGCGAGTCTAGTCTTTACCCTCCGTGATGGTAGCTCACCCACTTATAGTATGAGCAAGATTCAAAGCGATTCGCTCCAGAAACTATCAACTTTCTCGTCAACACTGTTCTCTTACTCGCTCCAACTCCCTTCAAGGACGAAGCGTCAATACCTAGAACCATCCCCACTCCGGATTTTGGCGCCGAGTATACACAAAACCTCATGATCAGGGTGAAGAAGGCCAAAGACTTACAACCTGGGAAACCGGCCTTATTCACGATCCTCAACGGAGACGCGGACGAGCAGGCAAAAGTAGATCTCCTCACTTTGTCTGTGGATCTCCTCGGCCGATTCGCGGAAATGTATAAACCTTTGGATGCCTTCATCGAGATATACGCGCCTGTTTTGGACGTGCTCGAGCAAGTACAAGCCCGCAAGCTATCACCAGTTTTTCAGGTCAGTCATTGAGAGGTTGAGTGAACGTAGGATCTGAAGCTTGAATAGGCCAGACTGAGCGGCCAAATTAATATCCTCACTCGCCTTCTGCGGTTCTCACGAGACGGCCGTCAGCCTCTTCTTCTCCAGGCGCACAAGCCCATTCCTATTGCGACCTACATTCCGAAATTCGAATCAAGGTCGTCCTCGTACCTTCGCTCGAAGGACCCAGACGCGGAAAGGGCTGCTGCTCAGAAGCTGCGTGCACAGTATCGGCGAGAGAAGAAGGGAGCGATGCGGGAGTTGCGTAAAGACAATCGCTTCCTTGCAGCGGTGGTGCAAGAGAGGAAGGAAGCGCAGGACATGGCGTACAATGAGAGGGTGAAGAAGCTGATGGGTGGTCTCGAGGGAGAAAGAGCGGAGCAGAGGAGAGAGGAGAGAGTGAAAGTGAAAGAGAAGAAACGGGCTGGAAAGAAGTAAACCTGGTTCATCGCACTTACGGGTGGGGGAGGTTTCATAAATTAGATTTTTGTCGGTGCTACGAAGCAACTCAGTTTGCAACTTCTTCTCCAAATTTCCCTCCCCACCCTCTGCACCCTCCAGCATTGCTCCCGAGGCTGCTCTCATCACAAGGCGGCGATTTTATTGAAGGAGGAAACAAGGTTGCGAGAACGAACCGGATGTGTGTTGTGCATCTGTTCATATGTACGATAGGTGGGTGCAACGTGTGGTGCACTTCCCCCCAAAATCACTGCCCTCCTGAATGACGACCGACGCTCAGCATCAGCGAACAAACCTGACATCCTCCGAACATCTGTTCAAAAATTTCGACTTCCATCCACCTATGTAGGTAGTCTTTCAAAGCCCATGCAGCAGTTCCATCGCAGCTCTGGCACCTAAGCGCGCATTTACATCGAACTTTGCGATGAGTTCTCCTAAGTTTGATCAATACCAAGTCGCTTCGGCTTCTGAATTAAATCGAGGTCGAATGCACCCGTTTTCGGGTTGCGGGACGACCAGCGACTTTAACAACCCCCGACTCCGACCAGCTTCCAGGGACACTCGGAGTGCAGCAAGACGGGCTCCATAAGAGGAGTATTGCACCCCCAAACCATACACTACACCGACTCTATCGTCCTTGTTACTGAATTGGTGCCGTACGGCGCACCACTCTCAAGACCGACGACTTTATGCGTATGAAAGCTCCTGGAATAGGTCACATCAGCCGATTCCTATATACTCGCTGGGAAAAACGCACCATCTTCTCCTTCGAGATCCTTGACATCTCCCGTTTATGCCTCTATCGGTCTACAAGTAGATGGTGAGATTGGAATAGGATCAACCCTCGACGCAGACAGGGACGGAGGCGGAAAGGACGAATGATCAGTAGTCTGACAGGCGAAAACACTGGGGACAGGAGCGGAAAAGGGATATGCGTAATCATGTTGGGGTTCTGTGGACCATCCGCCTTCCACCAAGGGCGAAGGCCGGAGACGAAGAGTCAAGAGATGTGCTGCGGACATGCGACTTACCACAATCGTGTTTCCTCGGAGGTCGTCGCATCTACCGCGTGTGAGTCGCCATGCGTGCGGTGTCGAAAGATAGGAATGGAAGTATTGATAAAGGCGATCATTTGCGCGCGGGGCGAAAGGAACCCTAGGAAAAATAGTACTCAAGGCGCCAAAGATAGAGGGTAGTACCCATGAAAGGGATAAGGGGTCTCCGTTGCCATCACAGACACATCCGCCTTCCAAGGCACTATCCTTGCGTTTTCCATAACCGAATCCGTCACAAATCTTGGGCCACCACCCTCGATAACAGGGTCATTTTCCTCGATCATGGCTGTATTACTGCGGCTGGGCTGGGTTAGTGGGTAAAGGGTTAAAAGTGGTGTTTGACAGGCCACCAAACAGAGGTTCCGACTTATCCTCGTCCCCGTCCATGGGGGTCCATCTGATCTGCCTCCATGTTTGAGTCGTATGGACCCCTGGGATACGAATCTGTGGGTACATCCATTAGCAAACAGGAGGGCAATTTTGCCACCTCGGTGTTGAATCGAACTCTAGTCTTCTACCTTTTAGCCACAGTCGACCGGGTAGCACCTACACCAGTACCAGTG
>WNFL01116819.1_pt1 | contig 11661 bp, 12 predicted proteins | sample 5400361 | NCBI WGS metagenome assembly WNFL01 (sample SAMN13153351, study PRJNA577476) | soil metagenome | isolation source: 40 cm soil on Douglas fir-dominated hillslope | place: USA:California | collected 2013-09-17
CCGACTTTTTGCGAAATCGCGAAGGCTAATAGTTTACTTAAGGTGACAGTCACCTTTTTATTTATAAATGCTTCATCGCCTCGCGGCGGCTCAATGGATTCAATTCCTTCGTCGCGCTCACAAATTTCTTCACAGCTTTGGGGTCAATACGGGCATATTGTCGCAACGACCAGCCAATAGCCTTATTGATGAAGAATTCTCTTGAACCTAAATTCTCACGGATGATCTTGCACAGCAATTCAAAATCCGTTTCCTGCTTATATCCCAGTTGAAACAAAATCGTTGTGCGGCGCAGCCAGAAATTATCTGAGTCGCGCCATTTGGTTAAATATTTTTCGCGCACATCTGGGAAGCGTTTGAAATGGATACCCAAGGTGCCGCCTGTGATGCTGTCCACCGTGTCCCACCAGGATTTGGTAACGATCAAATATTCAATCGTCTTGATAAATTTCGCGGGGATTTGCTGATTCAATTTGCCCAACAAACCCACAGCGATATACTGAAACTCGCGTTGTGGCAGTGCCCAAAGATCACGCAGGATCGGGTCAAGATCGGCGATTTCAGGCAAGCCGTGTTCAGCATAAAATTCTTTTTGCAAAGCAACATTTTTGGGCGTCTGGATTCCCAAATACTCAAACTGGTCACGCATGTATTTCTTCATTGGCACGGCTTGAGACGGATTGGCATTCTGTTCGAATAACTTTTTGAGCGGAATCAAATAAGAGTGCATAGAATTCCTTTCACTTCGCGCCTGCTGGCGCGATAAATCTTGCCAGCCATTTACCCGAGGATAAATCTTCCAAATACGATTGCATATCTAAAATGACCACCCAGGTATGACCCGGCTTCAACGCAGCAGGCGTGCCATCCAAATTCACAAAGTGCATCGGGCGGCGTAAACCAGTTTTCTGTTCATACTCTCCGCCAACCATACTCCAATGAATCTTATACATCTGTCCATCACGGAAAAGATAGGCATTGCCTACTGCACCCTGCTGTAAATCAATATCCACAATCGTTGGTTTGATGACCGTATGCGGCGCGAACATCACAACGATATTTTCAAACATCAACTGTCTGCCATTCAAACGATCTACTTCGGGATGAAGGGCACCCGCAGTCGCTGGGTTTGATTTATCCACGTAACGCCACCAGGCTCCTGCAGCCGCATCATACACCCACTTGGACTGATTGAGATAAGCCCAATATTCCTGCAACTCAATAGCGGGCACACCGTCAACTGGCGGAGTATCAGCAAACAAATTACTCGCATAATTGAAGTTCGTGTTGTTCCTACCATTCTGCTGCGCGATCTTATTCATGCGATCGATGGGCAGCATCGCGCCACCACCCGAGGTAGTATGTGCAACCGTAGCACAGCCCGGAAGTTGCGGCAACACTTCGTCATCAGCGGAAGCGAAGATCAGACAACTGTTCTGATAAAAAGCGTCAATAAAGCGATACACCAAACGACCTGACCGAACAGGACCAACCACTGCATCGGGAAGTTTGAAAGATGAATCTAAAGGCGGCGAAATGTTTGAAGAGAGAATCAATCCAGCATCCAAATAAAGAAGCGAGGTAGCGACGTCCACCACATCACTGCGACCCGTTGCCTGATCCACGTCACTATCCTGACTCTCATCCCCAACATTTTTCTGAGTGAACTCCAGCCATGCCGGGTTCTTGACCTCGATCACATATTTTCCGGGTTCCACATTGAACGCATAATAACCGTTGCTATCGGTGGTGGTTTTTTGAAGCAACACATTATTTGCATCATATAAATTGACACAGATTCCGCCCACCCCGCCTTCACCCGGATCTTGAACACCATTTTGATTTGTGTCGAGCCAAACGCGATTGCCGAGAATATTCTGCGTTTGCACAAAAGGCTCATTGCGGATTTCACAACCACCATGCAAAGGAATTTCAGGCTTCGGCGACTCGCCATAAAAAACAGCAAGATGCCGCGTTGCTCCTTCGGTGATGAAATATTCATAAACAAAAGGCGCAAATGAAAATCCGGCTTGCGGTCGCGCCTCAGGCGGGAAATGTGAAACAGACACTAACACAGCTGGAATATTTAGCGAGGCTGGGTCGGCCACACGTTGAGCCGTTAGCGGATTGTAACCTTGTGGGAATTGATCGGGGCCATATGACGTAGGTAATGGAATCGATTGAGGTGTGGGTGTGAACAAGGGCGTTGGAGTGAACGTCGGCTCAACAAATGTCGTTGGCGTTTCGGTCGCATTTATGGTTGGGGGGGTATTTTTAGAAGGAGTACAGGAAATAAGAATGAAAATCAAAAAAACACTCATTGTAAATTTACGCATAAATTATTTTGCTCCGGGCGGCTGGCTGAATTGCAACAACCATTCGCCAGCATTCTTTTGAGTGACCGTCGTCAACAGCGTGACCACGGTGATCCATGTGTGACCGGGCTTGAGCGGAAACAATGTTTTCTCATCGGGATAATAGAATTGGATCGGTTTGCGAATTCCGCTATTGATCTCCTCGGCACTGGCGCGTGTGCTCCAACGAATTTTATATACTCGTCCATCGCGAAACAATAAGGCATCGCCTACCCAATCCTGTTCAAGATGAATATCCAAATTCGTCGGTGAGACCACATCATGCTTGGCAAACAACACGATCACATTTTCAAATTGCAATTGACGCCCGGTCAGGCGATCAATTTCAGGATGCAGGACGCCAGCATCTTGCGGGTCAGCATCGTCCACATAACGCCACCAACTTTGCGAAGCCGCGTCATAGACCCAAGCTGATTGGTTGAGCCACGCGATATAAACATCCAGGCGCTTCGCCAGAATCCCCCCATCCGGTGGCACAACAGAAAAGGTATTACTGACGTAATTTTCCTGGGTATGAACATCCTTACGATCATTCGCGAGTTGTTTCATCTCGTCAACGGGCAGCATGTAACCGCCGCCCTGCAAAATGTGATCTACAAACGCGCACGTAGGCAATTTCACTAACACTTCAGCCGAGGCATACGCAAAGATCAAACACGAGCCATGAAAGAAACCTGCGATATCGGCATAGATCAAGCGCCCCGAGCGGACAGGTCCGACGAGAGCAGAAGCAAGTTCGGATGAAGGTGTCGGCTGATTAAGTTGAATCAAGCCTGCGTCCAAATTTAGAAACGTGGATGAAACGTCCACCGCGTCACTCCGACCCGTTGTCTGATCCACATCACTATCCTGTTCATCAGTCCCAATTTTTTTCTGATCAAATTCCATGCTATCGGGCTTTAGAACTTCGATGAAATATTTTCCGGGTTTCACGTTGAATGCATAATAACCATTGCTGTCGGTGGTGGTTTGTTGCAACAAATTATTATTCGAGTCATAAAGATTGACACAGACGCCACCAACGCCGCGCTCCCAGGCATCTTGCATTTGATTCTGATTCGCATCCAACCAAACGCGGTTGCCCAAAACAAAATCAGTTTGCACGAACGGCTCCATGCGGACTGTGCAATTGCCGGTGATATTATTTTCAGGCGCAGGGAACTCACCATAGAATGTTGTCAGAAAACGCGTAGCGCCTTCGGTAATGTAGATTTCAAAAACAAACGGTGCAAAGGACAAACCCGATTGCGGACGCGCCGCTGGAGGAAAGTGCGCAATCGAAACCAACACCGCTGGTAGATCAAGCAAAGACGGATCTTGTACCGGCAGCCCCGTCAGCTGATTGAACGTCTCAACTGGTTTGGTGGGCTCGCTGTTTATAGGCATTACAGTAATAACTGGTTGCGATGTCGGCAAGATTGTGGCAATGCTCGTTTGTGATGTTGATAAATTTTGCGTTGGGTTATTAGGAGCGGAACAACTGCCAGCGAGAAAAGCTGTAATACAAATAAATGAGAATAATTTTGGGAAACGAATCATTCAAACTCCAACAAGACTTGTGCGCTGAACATTCCCCCGGCATGTATTCAGGTGACAGTCACCTTAAAGGTGACTGTCACCTGTTGAGACCTCGAACACTGCTCTCACACGTTTATAAGTATCTTCCAAAGATTCTGGCAAGACGCGCGTCTCACCAACCGATGACATAAAGTTTGTATCGCCCATCCAGCGCGGCACAATATGGATATGGACATGTCCAAGCACGCCTGCACCCGCTGCTTCACCAATATTCACGCCCAGGTTGAAGCCTTGTGGCTTGTAGATATCTCTTAAAACAGTTGTGCAGCGTGAGGTAAGCTCCATCATTTCAGCACGGATCAGCGCATCAAGTTCTTCCAGATTGGGCTTATGCTCAAATGGGATAACCATTAAATGTCCACTTGTATAGGGGAAGCGGTTGAGGATCACGAACGAATGCACACCGCGAAAGAAATGCGATGAGATTCTCCGCGTCATCTGTCCTGGCTTGCGCATTGCAAAAGACACAGCCATCTTCTTTGTTGTTGTTTTCAATGTATTCCATACGCCATGGTGACCAAAGATGATTCATAGGATGTTTGAATTTTAGCAGAGAAATATCCCTTCAAGATAAATATCATCTGAGAGATTCGTATTGATTGTTTAATTTAAACTTCAACGACTGTTTTACTGCGGGCCACTCCAAATTGATAATGGAAAACACCACCGTATCACGGTAAATTCCATCGGCGGATTTTTGATGGTTTCTCAGCACACCGTCCTGTTTGGCACCCAATCTGGCAATTGCTGCGCGCGATTTGTGGTTATGCCAGTGCGTACGGAATTCCACGGCGATGGCATCCAATTTTTCGAAGGCATGCGTGAGGAGCAAATATTTACATTCAGTATTGACCGAGGTTCGTTGAACACTTTCTGAATACCAGGTGTAGCCGATCTCCAAGCGCTGATTGACTTCGTCTACGTTGAAGTAACGCGTGCACCCAACGATCTTGCTCGATTCTTTGTCACGGACAATAAACGGCATTGCGCCAAGATTCTCGCGCCAGTTCAAGGCTGTCCTGATATATTCCTCTACATTTTCCGGCGCAGGCACTGATGTGAACCATAGCTTCCAAAGTTCACCGTCTTTGACGGCAGCACGCATGCCATCCGCGTGTTCAAGCGCAAGCGGCTCGATAATAACTTTTGAACCTGTAAAGGTAACCGGCTCGATCCATCTTTTTGTCATAGATATCCTTCCATCCTTTATTTGGTATTCAATCAATTCCGAGATGCCTAATATTGATAGTTCAATTTAAACAATAAGGCTTTTTTGACCGCGGGCCACTCCAGGTTGATGATGGAAAATACAACCGTATCACGATAAACTCCACCTGCCAATTTGGCGTGATTGCGAAACACCCCATCCTGTTTGGCGCCTAATCTGGCGATTGCCTCACGCGATTTGTGGTTATGCCAATTGGTACGAAATTCCACCGCAATGGCTTCCAGCTTTTCAAATGCATGTGCGAGAAGCAAATATTTTGATTCCGTATTGACTGCTGTGCGCTGAACACTTTCTGCGTACCAGGTGTAACCAATGTTCAAGCGTTGGTTGACCTCGTCCAAATTGAAGAAACGAGTAGACCCAATGATCGTATTGGATTCCCTTTCACGGACAACAAAAGGCAATGCACCCGTGTTCTCACGCGTCCTCAAAGCTTCTTCGATATAGTCTTTCATCTTTTCTGGAGTCGGAATGGGCGTGTACCATAACTTCCAAAGCTCGCCATCCTTAACGGCAGCGATCATTTCATCTTCATGTTCAAGTGAAAGCGGCTCTAAAATAACTTTCGAACCTGTAAGCGTAACTGGCTTGATCCATCTCTTCGTCATACTATATCCTTCGATTTTTTATGTCACTCTGAGGGAGCATGCTTTTGACGACCGAAGAGTCTCTGACTATGTTAGTAGAGATGTTTCGCCGCTGTCGCGGCTCAACATGACATGTATGAAACGTTCGTCAATTATAGGCTAGATTATCTTTTCTTTTTTATCATTCATCCTTCCGAATTCCTCCTTTTTCGATTATCCTCCCACCAATGCAACCCTCACTTTTCCCAGCGCCAGTTCCGCAAACCTTTACTGTTTCCAAGCTCACGTTTCACATCCGCAAACTGCTGGAAGAAAATGAAGTTCTTCAGGATGTTTGGGTGCAAGGCGAAATCTCGAATCTATCGCGCCCAGCTTCCCAACGCCTCGCTGAAATGCGTGATGTGGAAGACTAGCGCCGCGCGACTCAACTTGCCATTGCGCGATGGCATGGCGATAGAAGTCCACGGCAAGATCGGCGTGTACGAACCACAGGGACAGTATCAACTCTACGCTGATCAAATCCGCGGCTTGGGTGAAGGTGCGCTCTATCACGAATTCATGCGGCTCAAAGCCATGCTTGAAGCCGAAGGTCTGTTCGACCCGGATCGTAAAAAAAACATCCCTGAATTTCCCCGCAAGGTTGGTATTGTCACTTCCGCAACCGGTGCTGCATTGCGCGATATTCTTAATACTTTGCGTCGTCGTTTGCCGATCGTGGAAGTGATCCTTGCGCCATCACCCGTACAAGGTACCGAAGCTCCGCCCGCGTTAGTCAAAGCCATTAACACACTTGACAATAAACAACTCGATGTAATCATTATTGCACGCGGCGGCGGCTCCATCGAAGACCTGTGGGCATTCAATGATGAGCGTGTCGTGCGTGCCGTTGCCGATGCCATGACCCCAATCATCTGCGGCGTCGGTCACGAAACAGACTTCACGCTCTGTGACTTCGCTGCCGACCTCCGTGCCCCGACTCCGACTGCTGCTGCAGAACTGGCGACTCAAATTACAGTCTTGGATCTGCAAGCCGAAGTGCAGACGTATAAAGCTCGCCTCGCTTCAGCGACCATCAATCTGGTTGCTGAACAAAAAGCTTTGCTCGCCTCCCTAACCGCGCAACTGCGTTACCTCTCCCCAACCCGTCTTATTCAATCTGAACGCCAACGCGTGGATGAATTATCCCGCCGCGCATTTATGTCCGTAGCCTATCGTGTAAACTTGCAAAAGAAATATCTCGAAGGAACTCAAAAGCGACTCGAGGCGCGCGTTGCGCAAGCCAGCGACACGATGAAGGTTAGAGTCAGTGATGGAGAGTTTGAAGTGAAACATTCGTCCTGAACGTAGTCGAAGGGCGATAATTTTGAAACGATAAGTTTAAATAAAAACTGCACTTCGACTGCGGGACGTACAACCACCATCCTCCGCTCAACGCGAAGATATAGGAGTCATTATGCCAAAAGCATCATCGAAAAAAACAGAAAAGAATGTCGAAGATTTATCATATGAAGAAGCCTTAAGTGAACTCGAACAGGTCGTCTCTGCATTGGAAAATGAGCAGAGTCAACTTGAAGAGGCGATCAAGCTATTTGAGCGTGGGCAGGCTCTGGCGGCGCGCTGCGGCGTGTTACTCGAAGCGGCTGAGCTCAAAGTGAAGCAAGTGGTCGGTGACGATATCGTGGCTTTCGAGGAAGAGTCTGAATGAATCTTGGTGCCCTCCTTCAGAATAAAGCCCTGATCGCAGGTCTCACCGCCTGGTTGATGGCACAAGTCATCAAGATGCCGCTCGATTATCTTTACACGCGCCGCTGGAATTGGTCACTGTTGCTCACCACGGGTGGCATGCCGAGTTCGCACTCATCGCTGATGACCGGCACTGTGTTCGCGATTGGGTTGTATCACGGATTTAATAATCCGCTTTTTGCATTGGGCGTGGCGATCACCATGATCGTGACGTATGATGCGGCAGGTGTGCGCCGGCAGGCTGGCATCCATGCGCACCGCATCAATGTGTTATTCGACGAATTACTGCAGGGTCATATCTTCAACGAAAAAGATTTGCGTGAGGTATTGGGACATACACCGTTGGAAGTGATGGGCGGAATACTACTGGGGCTCATTGTTTCAACTATACAATGGCTGATTTGGAAGTAAAATATAAAAAAGGAGATTCAAAATGGACGAACTTGTTGCTCTCGTAATGAAGAAGACCGGCCTGCCGAAAGAGACAGCCCAAATGGCCATCAAAACCGTGATCGACTTTCTGAAAAAGCAATTGCCAGCACCAGTCGGTGCAACCATTGATGGTGTTCTAAGTGGCAAGGGCCAACTCGCAGGCGCCGCAGATATGCTCGGCGGTTTGCTTGGCGGAACCAAGAAAAAGAAATAAGCCGAATTATCTTTTCAAGCGATTGCTCACCATATGGGTGAGCAATTTTATTTCGGGGATAAGTTCCTTTTTGGGCGGCAAATCAGAAAACGTAATTTTTCGATATTGCCTATTGTATTTGTCTATTTCGCGTGCTATAGTATTTTTGAGCGGAGGATTTTTATGTACGCGTTCACTCAAAAATCCTGCAATTTGTAAGTTCGATTTAACCTAATAGGGTTGCCAGAGGGCGATTACTCTTATTTCGCCAAGAAGAATAAGGAGGCGAAACTAAATAACGACATCTAAATTTCCCATGTTGGATATTCTATTCACCTATTATTTTATCGTATAACAAAGGAGATGTAACATGGCTATTGCTATTAACCAGGGCGCTCCTGTGCCCGCTACTAATTACGTACCAAAATTTTCATCAGCCACAGCTGTCGTCAATTCAGTCATATTTCAGAACGGTACCAATATTGGCATTGGCACAATAACACCGACTGCACAATTAGATGTCGCCGGTATTCTCCAATTGACCGGATTCAAATTGCCTACAGGTGCAACCAACAACTATGTGCTGACCTCTGATGCTACTGGCGTTGGAACATGGAAGCCAGCGTTTACGGGTACTATAAATTTCCTTACCAAATTTACCGGCGTAAATGCAATTGGCAACTCTATAATTAGTGATACTGGCATTAACATCGGCATTGGCACAACGACACCCGGAGCCAAGTTGGATGTCGCGGGTATTATCCAGATGACCGGGTTCAAATTGCCGATGAGTCCTGTGCCTGGTTCTCTTTTAACTTCTGATGGGGTTGGAAATGGAACGTGGCAGCAACCGATAAATGGCACACCCAATGCACTTCCCAAATTTACTAGCGCAAATGTAATTGGCAATTCAGTGATCAATGAATCCGCTACTGGCAATATCGGTATTGGAACCGCAACACCCAGCCAAAAGCTTACAGTGAACGGAACTGTTGAATCCACTTCAGGCGGTTTTAAATTCCCTGATGGGAGCACACAAGCTACTGCAGTAGCAGTTGGTCCCGCTGGGCCACAGGGTATACCCGGGCCTCAGGGGTTACAGGGAATTCAAGGTGCACAGGGTATACCCGGGCCTCAAGGGTTACAAGGAATTCAAGGTGTGCCGGGCCCTGCTGCGGCGGCAGATCTATCAACCCGGGTGCAAGCCTTGATGAATGCCGATCTTACTTCAATGGGTACGTACTATTCACAGGCTTTCATCATGCAAGATGGGACCGTCAAAACCAGTGGTAACCCACGCTATGGCAGTCTTGGCTCTGGTAATTATGAAAATATTCAAATGCGCCCGGTGCCACTATCATTTGACGCAGTTGATTCACTAGGCATTCACTACCAAAATATAGGCTCGGTCGCATCCGTTCTCTTTAACATGCATGGCGGACATGCCTTAACTGCCACTGGAGATGTATGGGGATGGGGTTTCAATAGTTTCGGACAGGTTGGCGATGCAAGTTACACTACCCGATACTACCCCGTTCCTATAGATTGGGGCAGTTATACAAAGCCCAAAATCATAAAGCTTGTTTGTACAACTACTGATGATCCATATTATCATGACTACTCTTCCTGGTATGCTCTGGACGATACCGGCGTGGTATACGCTTGGGGCTGGAATGGATATGGACAGCTTGCGATTGGAAACACAGTATCGCAAAATCTACCCTATCGAACAAACATCACGAATGTAGTGGATATTGAGGCAAGCGGGGGCCTCTTTGGCGCTGTCTTTGCAATAAAATCAGATGGAAGCGTTTATTCGGCTGGCTTCAATAATAATACTTCCCTAGGCGTCCTTGGGTATGCAGGCAGTAGTAATATTTGGAAAAAGGTCAATCTTCCAGCAGGAGCAGTCTGTATTAAGGTTCGCACAACAGCAATGTGGTATGCAGATGGGTATTGCTATGGCCATACGCTGTTTTTACTTTCGGATGGGCGGGTTTTTTCCTGCGGCTATAACGGTTCTGGTGCACTCGGCAACGGCACCAACAACAACGTAAACGGCGATCCGGAGGAAATAAACTTTATAAACAATATCGTCGACATTTGGGCCAGCGGCGGTAATTGGGGCTCCAGTTATGCAGTCAAGTCCAATGGCGATTTCTTTGTCTGGGGCTACAATGGCTATGGTCAATTAGGCACTGGCACTACTCTCGGTGAAAATCGCCCGAAGCTTCATCCTGACGTCAAGAATGTGACATCAGTTAAGGTGGGTGGGTGGGGAAGCTATAACCACTCACTTTTATTAACGCAAAGTGGTAAGGTTTATTCGGCCGGAGTTAATAATTACGGGCAGTTGGGTATCGGCAATCAGAGTCAACTCGTTCTGCCATGCATCCATAATTTGATGTTGCTTCCTCCGGGTGTTCAAGGAAATATTGTACAGATTGGAGTCAGTGGACATGGCGATGTTACAGCAAGCCAGATGCTGGATAACAACGGGTGTGTTTGGGCCTGTGGTAATAATGTAAGTCATCAATTGAGTGTGAATCCCAGCTTTGGTGATCGGCACACCATGCCCACTCGAGTCATGTTTTAAATTAGTTTAAGGAGAGAATCATGAATCAAGTCTATTCTTATATTGAAGTTGGTGGAAAGTCCTTCATCCCCCCGGAAATGAAAGGGGAAAAGCCGTCTTTGCCAACCTATCTGATGTTCTTTAACGGACGCCATTATATGTCGGTTGACGGCAAAATCCCGACGCAACCACAGGAGATAAAATGCGAAGGTCCTATTGATTTAAAAGACCCAAAGAATAAAGAACTTGCGGATATACTTGCCAGCCAATCAGAACCCACCCGCGAGGTTAGCAAAGCTCGTTCCCTCGAGTACCCCGATCTTCGCGACCAAATAGGCGCGATCATGGCTGAATTTCAGAAGCGCCAGGATGCAGGCGAAAAATTAACTCCAGAACTTTCAAGCCTTCTCGCAAAAATTGCGGAAACGAAAAACAAACATCCTAAAAAAAATACAGAACTCGGTATCTGATTTAACTGGCTTTGTGTGATGCTAGTGTCGCTGAACAAAACCTAACAAGCCGCGCACCTCTGGCACTCGTAAAGCGAGCAGAATGAAAGCATAGGTCAGTCCGCCAACAGTAATTCCACCGAGGGCAAGGATCCACGGTGGAATTATTGTTGTAAAGTGCAGGGAAAGAAGCAAGATTACAGTCATCGCTAAAGTAGCGATAGAGGCTTGGATAAATCCATTCGCGATGGATTTGCCTTCGATGCCATTCAAGCGTTTTCGCATCAGAATAAATAACGCAATGGCTTCGAGTGCAGTGGCAAAGGAGTTGGCTAATGCGAGTCCACCGTGCGGCATCCAGCCGAGTTGACTGAATATCCAAGCGAAAGCAAAACTAAAGATGACATTTAACACCATCGCAATCGTTCCGATGATGACGGGCGTCTTTGTATCGTGCAAAGCATAATAGGCGCGTGATAGTATCTCAACGAAAGAATGACC
>WNFL01226517.1_pt1 | contig 11661 bp, 14 predicted proteins | sample 5400361 | NCBI WGS metagenome assembly WNFL01 (sample SAMN13153351, study PRJNA577476) | soil metagenome | isolation source: 40 cm soil on Douglas fir-dominated hillslope | place: USA:California | collected 2013-09-17
GCCCGCAGCAAACGCGGAAAAATAAGGGCGGTACATCACGTGCAGGGCGGAATCGAATCGGGCTGGACTGAATGAATGGACGTTTGAATGTCCAGGCGTGGAATGCAGCAAGCACGCACTAGTCTCTGTCCACGATGCAAACACTTGAAGGTTCTTCCCAATCCTTATCCTCCACCGCCGTGGCCCATGGGCCAGAATTCATCAGCACAGAATCAGCAGCAATCCTCAGAATCACCCTTCGGACGCCCCCCACATTCCCATGCCGAGCAAGGCAAGCGCCTGCAGACGGCGCTCGTACAAGCTGCGACTAACGAGTCGAACCTCAAGAACGAGATAGAAACGCTGAAAACGTCCCTCACACATGCTCTTTCATCTGAACGGGAGATGCGTGTCTCGGCGCGAGACACGCGGGAGGAGTGGGAGAGGGTGGAGAGGTCTTTGCGGGAGGAGATCGGTGTGCTAAGGGTTGGACTAGGAGATACGGAGAAGGCCCTGGCGAAAGTTAGGAAGGAACTCCAGGGAAAGAAAGTCATTCCCTTCGTCCAGCGGCTTATTCAAGGGAAGGGGAGGTCAGTCGAAGACATGATTACATTGGAAGAACCACCACAAATCGTATGCGCAGAAATGGAAGAAGAGTGCGTCCCTTCCTTTTCAGGCTGGTTGCTGCCTCGGTCCATGGGATTAATTATTACGTTTAGACCTTTGGAGGGCTCCTCCGAAATCCATGTCCTATTTGATGGACTATCCCTTCATCACCTCGAACAGCACGATTCGTTCTCTGTGCCAAAAACTAGCCCATCCGCGTTCGGGGCGAAGCTGGCTCCCGACCTCGCCGCGCTTGAGCGTGCAACTGCGGGACTGCAACGAGCAGTAAACGCAGAACTGCGATCTGCACACGCAAGGGTTTCCTCAACTGGCTCATCCAACCCTATTCCGAAGACAGCAAGGAACTTGCGGTTGCTGGTCGTACTCTGGGAAGAGGGCGGGAAAGAAAGACTGATGAGGTCATTGATGTCGGTTGTCGGGGAGCGTGGCCCGAAGATGAACACGGGTGATTGCTTGATCTGTACTGAGCCACTCTCACAGGAGGAGACGGTGAGCGTGGAGGGTTGCGGACATACAACATGTAAGGACTGCCTCCGTCAGCACATAACCTCAAGACTAGGAGAGAAGGTGTGGCCGGTTTTGTGCCCTATTTGTGTTGCAGAGGGTGGCTCACAGAGGAAAGCCCAAGGTATGGTATACTCATTCAACTCACGTGGTTCAAGGTCATGTTCTCAGTTGACTTCCAGTGGTAACACGGCTCCTGGTGGACGAACTTGCGCTCCCACCATTTGTCTTGAACCAGTGGACGGACTTCGAACTCTCTCAATTCGTCGTGCCCGTCACTTGTCCAAAGTCCGTTCTTCTCGCCCACCCTCTCTTTCAGTATCCTTCTCACACCCCTTCTCCTTTTTCCCCTCCCAGATGTTCCAAGCCAAACTTATTTGAACTGCTCGACTACAACCGGTCCAAGATCCTCATCTGCATGCACGGCTGCGGGTGTGCCTGGTGCCGTGATTGCTCTCGGAGAGTGAACATTGAAACGCGGCATGATTGTGAGGATGCGGCATTGGAGGATTTGGCAGGGGAGAGAAGATGGATGCGCTGTCCTCGGCCTAGTACGTCTCGTTAACGCACAGACTGTCGTTCGTATTTCTTGGCCTGATGATGGAGTCTCTAGGCTGCAGGGTTATGGTAGAGAAGAATGTCGGCTGCGATCATATCACCTGCCGGTGTGGGATGTAAGTCGATCAATAAAGGCCCTTTCGTATCTTGGGAGCCTTACTGACGTTCGATCCTAAACAGGCATTTCTGCTATCGATGTGGGCAGGATATCACGGGGAGAGTGGGACGACATTCCTGTCCTCGGCAACCATAGCATCTTGTGGCCATTCAGGATTCGATCAACTTGGCTCTTACTCTTCCATAAGAGGTCGCCCACTTCGTTGGACTGGCCCGATGGAAGAGAGGTGGGCCAGTCAAGAGGGAGCGGATGAACGTCTGCGCATGTTTGTTCCCTAGATGACCCTTGACTTCGTATTTATGTCCACCCATCGTGTTCTGGTCATGTTTTATTTTGGCTTGCGTCTTGACCCTTTGACATTTAGGCCGATGCTCAAGCAGTATTCTCTTTGCCCGCTTCCCATATTGCCCTCGATATCGTTTAGTGCAGTGTACACTCCGAGTGATCCTTCGAAACCCGGAAGACCAGGGCTACTTGCCCTGCCAGGGGAATTTATAGGGTCGGCGGGGCGTCTGTGTGCCACGGGTTTTCTCTTCAGTCGGAACCTGGTTCACTGGAGGATGCAGCGAACCTTGCACAACTGAACAAGAACAATTTGAATCTCAAAATCGGCAAGCCAAGAACCTAAGGGTAGGCTCCTTTCTGACGGCGGTCGGTCTCGTCAATGTCTCCACCGCAGACCAAAAGCCTGAATGTCACTACCACCAATGACCCGAACCCCCAGTTTTTCGCACAAAGTAGCGAGTTCCATCCGGGATAGCTGTAGTGGTGGTGTCGCTCGAATTGCTCGGTGGTGGGTTTTGTCCTGAGGTCGCCATGCGGCAGACAGGCGTAACTGGCCAGGAACCCACTGCCTTCAGGCATTGCTAATGCTTGCTCCTGGAATCCAACTGGCCAAAAGCGCACGGGATCTCCAGCCGTCCGGGATTTGTAGCGCATCTGCCCTCGCCAACTTTTATGGCGCCTCTACATATTAAGCGTCCGCGAGGCCCACGACCCCAACCTCAACCCCAACCTCCTACCACCCAACCCTTATCCACGCGTTGGAAGCTTGTTGCGCTGCAGCGAGAGCCAGAAACTCAAGCCTCGATGCTTTCTCAGATCTCTCACCCCGACCCCATCAAACTGCTTCAATTGGACCTCCACGATGCCATATCTACCCAATCACGTCTAATGGATGATATTGCAGAGCTCCTCACCCCCCCCGAGAAGAGCCATGCAATTGAATCGTCGTTAAGACAAGAATGCTCAACGCTCAAAACTTCCTTAGCACAAGCGGTGGCAAAAGAGTCGTCACTGCGGCAAGAAATCCAGACGCTCAAGACATCCCTCGTACACGCAAGATACGATCACCGGACATTTCTTGAGGAACACTCAGCCAAGCAGTCACACATGCAAGAAATCGCAGCTCTCAAGAAGTCCCTAACACGTGCGGTAGACTCTGAAGTATTCCTCAAGCGGGAAGTCGAGACACTCAAAACGACTTTGACGCATGCTCTTACCTCCGAACGGGAGATGCGTGTCTCCGCACGACAGACGCGCGAAGAGTGGGAGATAGTCGAAAGGAGTTTACGGGAGGAAATCAATACGCTGAGATTCGACTTAGGGAGGATGAGGAAGGAGTTGAAGGGGAAGAAGATGGTGCCATTTATTCAGCGCGTCTTAGGGGCGGGTTTACATGAAGTGGATACACTCGGAGGTTCACAGCAGAACGTACAAGCCGAAGGAAGAAGGTTCGTAACTATATTTACCTTTCCCACATGATCTGATAAGCTCCCTGCAGGCTGCTAGAAGCGCCCTCAAATGTCCATCTGCTATTCGACGGCCCTGCTCTCCAGCCATTCGAGAAGGGTGGCTCAACCTCAACGATGGACATGAGTCCTGACACTTTCGGAGCCAACTTGATTCCAGAGCTCGCTGCTGTTGAACGTGCAGCTGAAGGGCTACAACAGGCGGTCAATTCCGAGCTCCGACGTGTGTACATGAGGAGTCCTTCAGACTCACCTTCTTTCCCCTTAACGAACAATGCACCCGTGGCAAGAAATCTACGGTTGCTTGTCGTATTGTGGGAAGCAAAGAGCGTGGAAGGCCTTTTAACCTCTCTCGCATCGAAACTTGAAGACTCAAACCCGACAACGTTAAAGAGCGCTGGGGACTGCCCGATCTGCACCGAACATTTTCCACCGAAGGATATGGCCATGGTTGAAGGCTGTGGGCATGTAATGTGCAAAGGGTGTCTCCGTGAGTATATCGGTGCGAGATTGGGAGAAAGAGTCTGGCCCATTTTGTGTCCGATATGCATGGCTGAGGGTGGGCCAGGGAGAAGAGCACAAAGTACGCCATTAAAAATTTTCTGAGATGGGTACTGACTTTTTTGGTAGGTATAACACGATTCTTGGTGGACGAGCTTGATCTTGCACAATACAATCTGGATCAATGGATCGACTTTGAGTTGTCGCAGTTCGTCGTCCCAGCTACTTGTCCAAGGTGTGTCCTCGCCTTTCCCCCAATACACACACTCTCACCTTCTAACCGTCTTCCCGCGCAGATGCACTAAACCAAACCTCTTCGAACTGTCCGAATACAACCGATCCAAGCTTCTAGTTTGCATGCACGCCTGCAAGTGTGTTTGGTGTCGAGACTGCTCACGGCTTGTCAATGTCGAGGCACCGCATGATTGTGAGGATGCCGCATTGGAGGAGCTGGCGGGTACAAGGAGGTGGATGCGATGTCCTCGGCCCAGTGAGTTCTTATAATCCTCCTATCACTACAAATGGGCCTAATAGTTGTTTTGCAGGTTGTAGGGTTATGGTTGAAAAGAACACTGGATGCGACCATATTACCTGTCGGTGTGGAATGTAGGTCATTGGCGTAGGGCGAATGTTGCTAGTCCACTAATTGTTTTGATTATTTAGGCACTTTTGCTATCGCTGTGGAGAAGACATTACAGGCAGAGTGGGTCGCCATTCCTGCCCACGACAATCCTAGCGGCTCCTCATTAGTCAAATCCGCCTCACAATTCTGCTTACAATACGATTTTAGAGTAATTCACCGCCTCCAGACGTCTTGCTTGTTGCTGTCGAGGTGATTTTGGGTTTCGAAGGACTGGGCCTACCTAATTTAAGGAGACTCTTGTACTCTACGCTAGCTTCTTTCACTTCGTGGACATTCTAATACCCGCCAATAGTACACGTCTATCAGTGCAGACTTCAGCGCACCTCATGATACCTCTGGAGAGCTCGTACATTGCATAGCCAGCTTCGGAAGTATGTGTGCTTACAGTGCTACTAGTTTCAGAAAGGACTTGTGCTACAGTCGCACCACAAAAGGTTGATTACACAAAGAAAGGTCAACTGTATTGCAACTTGGTTTCGGCTTCAAAGGACTCGGAACTGCATTGTTATCAAGCTCGGAACTCGTCCACAACCTTCCTGACCTCCTCTTTCAAATCTCTATGAGGAAGCCCAAGCAACTTGCTATCGTCTTCCAGCTCCCAAGCGGCAGAATTATCCGGGCCGAACAAATGAGTCAAAAGGCGAGCACTGAAGACACCCATGTCTTCCTCACCAGCCTCGATGCGGGGTATCAACCTCTTTTCTTCCTCTGCAATCGATATGTGCGAGGTTTTGAACGGTCCAGACAACGACTCCAAGACGGTGAGCAGCTCGCGCTGCGAGATGAAAAAGTCGTGGATGCGCAAAGCCTTGTTCGCGGTTTCCTCTGGGTGGAGGAGAATCGAATGGACTGCAATGCAGATGCTGTCCACCGTTGTCATCATGCAGGGCTGGGCGCCGTCATCGTATAGCTTCACTGTCTTGTTCTTCAAGTCGAAGCCGGTGAACCCATTCCTGAGACCTGTGAGAGACATCGATGAGTGTACATCGTGATACATTCAGTGGGGCATGACGTACTCCAGTCGAGGAAGATACCAACCGACAGAGAGGTGACGGTGAAGCTGCCATCGCGCGATTTTTCTACGAGATAATCGTGAACCCGATGCTTGGGTCCCCAGAGGGTTTGGTGCTTTCCAGGTTCGTTGTAGACATCGCTGAAGCATTGCGTTTAGGACTCACTGACAACACAATCACTAACGGGTACTCACAGCCCGAACGAGGAGGGAATAACCCGTTTTATGCCCGCCTCCACGGCAGCGTCGACGAGTACCTATTCTCTCAACATGAGTTCTCCTCATTATCGTATAGTGGCGGTAGGACTCGTTCACCTTTGTAAGCTTATCGAGTTGAAACCACTCCCCAGCAGTGATAATTAGGACCTCCTGTCCCTCAAACGCTTTCACTAGATCCGAATGCGAATCATAGTCGACTTTGAGCACACGCACGCCGGCCGGTGCATTGAATTTGGATGTCGAATCGTGTCGAGCGAGAATAGTGACATTGAACGTGTTGGCAGAGACCAGGCGTTGTATAAGTGAAATGGTTGACATATGAGAAAGGGTGACTCACGCCGACTACAACAATGTCCTTATGAGCCATAGGATTTGAAATTGGTAGAGAAGGAGTTGCTTTTGGTGAGGGCTGTTTGCAAGGGTTTTATACTGTGAGACAACAACAAAGGATCGCTGAGGATGAGCTCACATATAAGATGCCTCAGGAACCGGAGAGAATTGAATGTGATGTGTAAGCACGTTAGAGGGCAGCCGGCGGACATCCAAGCAGTCCGGTGTAGGTGTGAACAAAGTTCTATTTGGTTTAGGTGCGGCATACATCGAAGAGATGAAATTGTAGCTCGATCAGAGCGCCTTGAATTTGGAGAAGGGGCTGATGGACCGAAAGAATATAATGGGTCTGAGTCAAAGCTCCGCACTGGTCGGAAGTGGCGAGACATCGTTAGCGTTGCTCGGAAGCAGTAAAGGTGGTTGTAACAGATCTCAAACAAGGTCTGGAGTTTCTTTCCTCTCCGTGACTAAACCGGTGATGAGTCAATATTGGCAACTCCGCATCCCAGGCATACAAATATCACTTGGCATCACCAGAGATACTACAGTACAATAGTACAAGCATAGGATGACACGTACTAGTGATAAATGCCTCCAGATGGTCATACTGTAGTCTACATCACCTTCCCGCGAGTTCGAGTCTCCCAAGGGTGCTTGACAAGTTCGTCGTATAGATCGTCCGGTATCTGTCTTACGAGACCGACTGTCACCCCGATAACGGCCCTTGCATCTAGGGGCGGGAACGTTCGTAAGATTTTCATCGGGCTACAAGCCAATCAGTGCTGATCAGACTCTCGTCTCCACCACACGATTAAAGCCAAAGTGCTCACCTTTGACTTTCCATGATGGCCTCCCTCATCAATAACATCTGGCTGATCACTGCGAGCACATTCAAGTGGACCCCGAAGGCGAGGAGAAGATCCCACAATTGCAGGACCTGATCTAGAGGCGGTGTGCATGCACAGAACGTCAAGACGGAAGGGAAAGCATAGAGTTCTGCGGAGAGGTTCTTTGATCGTAGATGATTGTAGAGGCTTGCGTCGAGATACCCGAGGCACCGATCTAGGAGCTGTAATATGTTGCAATTAGTAACTTGTAATGGATATGGGCTCGATGGGCGCAAGTAATGCTCACCTTCAAGCCGCGATGTACACCTTCCAATGTTGGTTGGACATACAGTGGGCACGCCCGCTCAATGAACCTCGCAAAACTATAAAACGCCTCCACCTCTGTGGGCATCGTGTACAGAAATGGCGCAGCAAGGACATTCATCCCTTGCACGTAATTGAAAGTCAGACGTTGGTTGGACTGCTGCGGTTGGCGGGAACGACCGTACGTCGCAGGAAGGTGGAAGAATGTTGGTGATATGGGAGAAGTGGCCTCCATAGCCTCGGTCGAACGCCAAACGAAGGCATCTAAAAGGCGGACAAGCATATCCTCTCGGACTCGGGACTTGAAGTTGTTATCCGTGGCAAGAGTCCTATGCAAGTGGAGAACGTCATTAAAGTGGAACATGGAACAGATAGCGGAGGGAAGACCTACCTGAATGTATCGTTTCGAATCTTCTCACGCACTGGACAGGGACCTTTGCGGACATATCGAATGTACGTAGCGGTATCGACCGTATCCACTTGCAAGAGGATCTTCCATATCCGCGGGCGAAGGGAAGGGTCCTGATCACAATCAATGCATAAGATTTTCTTGAGGCACCAGTTTTTTGAGAAACACTAACGAGGTCTGTAGGAATCCCCTCAGCGAGGATGTACCTCCTAAGTCGCTTCAATGCATCCTCAATGTCGGCCTTGGATCGATAAATCTTGCTCGTGTGGGGCTTGTTCAAGAGCCTGCGGAACCTATGTACGGTTCCTTCCGGGTCGTTGGGGTCCACTGAGCACATCGAAAATTTTCTATCACCTGGCGCAGTGGATGGCGATGGCGATGGTGCTTGAGAGTAATTTGGCGAAATCGATTTGGCGCGAGACGAGGCAGTGGAGGCCAGCAGACCCGACGAGTGCACAGTCGGCGTCTTCATAACGTCAAAATTGAGTGGTGGTACAGTCGGGTTCGGTGACTTTATGCGCTGGGATGAGACGCGCGAGACTGGGCGACTTGAACCCTGAGAATTTCGCGAACCGGTCGCAGCTGTGGGTGGGCGGAAGAATGACATGGTAGAAATACACGAGTAAGGGTACTGAGGTCGTATGAGGTCGTATGATCGTAGAGTCTTCTCGTTCGGTGGAATCCTGAATCTCTCGAGGAGACCAAGGCTGCTGAAACAAAGCAATGAAACCATGGGAGGAGTAGGATGCGTTCCTACATCCTACAGCATTTCTTTGGAATTTTTTTGGGACGAAATAGGGTGAAATCAACACTAATCACGATATCTATTACGAGTAACGCTCCTAGGCTGTCTGATTGTGCAATTCTATTGCCTGCCGCGGGCTTTGGGCTTTGGTGTGTGAATTCTACTGCAAAGTACTCCCATTGAATCATGAAGTATAATGGGGTGGCAAACGCAGATAAGGGGAGCCAAAAGAACTGAATTAAGTACGCGAGTCATAGCAGGACACTTATAGAAAATCCAGAACCAGAACCAGCATGCACAGACGAAAATCGGACGCCACTCTACGGATCTGTAAGAGCTCTGGTCGGTCTAAATTCGGGGCCGTAGCACTGAGTCAAATACGAATATGATCAACCAGGCAAACGAATCATTTGAAGTGCTAGTTTGGATGAATCTGGTGAATCAGAGAACACGTTTGATGGGCAAAATGCTATATTCAGTTCAGACATTTGACGCCTGCCTGCCTTGACGATGCACGGGCGTGTCTCGCCACACCCGGTTAACCTGGTCAACTTGGATATTCGGAGTCAGGCGATGGTCCAGGTTACGGGGGAAACGTGGCCCGCTGCTGACTGTACCCGTCGGTTAAAAGCAGCGGCAGCGCACCAGCGGACGGAGAACAACGCCTGAACCACGAGCCCAAACACGCCGGCTTCCTTGTCACCCAACCACGCCCGCGACTACCTGAACCCAACACACCCCGCTCACCAACACACGACAACGACGACCCACCATGCGATCAAAGTTCAAGGATGAGCACCCGTTCGGTGCGTGGCGGCTGCTCCTTGCCTTGGTCCTCACTAGCGCCTACCAAGACCACGCGTCGGCCCAGTAGGACCCAGCGCATTGGGGTGACTTAGGAGATCATGATTAGCTGACCCATTCGTTATTGTTACAGAGAAGCGCAAGGCAGAGGCTGAGCGGATCAGGCAGAAGTACCCGGATCGTATCCCGGTGCGTATCCAACTGTCGATCTTAACTACCCACCGGCCTTGGTTAGGTCTTTGGATTTCCAAGGACTGCGGCCTGCAGGGACCAGAATGCTGATACTCTGCATGTCGCCGCAGGTCATCTGCGAGAAAGCAGATAAGACCGATATCCCGACGATCGACAAGAAGAAGTACCTCGTTCCATCGGTGAGTTCCCACTCCTAGCGTTCATTCCTGCGCCTCCTCTGCCTCAAGATATGCTGAGGGCTGACGTGCACCATTGCGGGCGCGCGTTGGGCACCTTTATTCTTCCTTTGGAACATACACTAATCTACTGTTGCACAGGATTTGACCGTGGGGCAATTCGTCTACGTTATCCGAAAGCGAATCAAGCTCGCGCCTGAGAAGGCCATCTTCATTTTCGTGGATGAGGTCCTCCCACCTACCGCAGCTCTTATGAGCGCCATCTATGAGGAGCACAAGTAGGTTTAGCCTTGACCCTTTCTCAGACGATTCTGACCAAGATTTGTAAACCTTGAAGGGACGAAGACGGCTTCCTCTACGTTTCGTACTCGGGAGAGAACACATTTGGCTGCGAGTTTGAATGCTGAATATCAGTTTCTTCACGCTCGATACGACTCTTCTGCTAGACGGATTTCTTTCGCCACTCGCCGCTTACTCTCCCTAGTCACCGATGCTCTGATTGATAACTGAAGCTCGGTCTTTGAATGCCTTCATCCTTCTTGTATCGTGATTCAATTATATGTCAAATGACTTTGAACCAACCAATGAACACCATGTTTGTGCTTTGTGGATTAGGCCAGGATTGAAAGATGGCAAGCCTGAGAATGACGAGTGAGAATATCCATGGACTCTGGGCCAACTATTTATAGGTTATAGGTCATATCAAGCTCCGGCCCTTCCTCGATTGTAATACAGCAAAAAATCGCTTTCAAATAATTATATTACTTTAGGCTTTAGGCAAGCTAAACCTTAAACCCTCGAACCAATCAGAGACGTCAGGTTTGACGAACAAACGTAGAGACTGCCTGAACTCCGGTCACTTACTCTCCCCTCGTCCATCTCAGTAACCGTACCGACCTTATTAGGCGCGTTGTACGAAAGAGGAGGCACACGCAAAAGCATGCGTGGGTTCGGCCTTGGGCCTTGGGCTTTGCATGCTCAGGAGTGGATGAGTGTCAATTCTGAATTAAATATAAAAAATAAATCGTCGGTTTTCACCACATCACGAACACCTATTGTACGAGTTGGTTTTCTTGAACCTGGAGGTGCACAGCAGTCATATAAAGGGCGACACAATGACTTGAGACAATGCCCTCTTGTGAAATCCCCCGCTTGGTGATAGGGAGCGCTCCTAAAGGTTATATTTTCCTTTGCAAGGTTGAAGCTCCAACTCTTGATGGCCAACCGCCGGAATTCCGCATTATATCATCATCATTCCGGTTGACAAACTGGCGGCAGCTCTGGTCCACTCAATAAAATCAGATCCGACCGTGCAAACCGAAAACTCATTTGTTAGACGGAATCTAGATACAGTGCAATAAGGAGTGGGAAGCCCAGACAGAGAACAGCCCGAGCAAAAAGAAAAAGGGAGGCAAATCAGAAGATCAGAAGAAACTGTCATCCTGGATATGTCCTAAGAGGTCCAAGCTGAAATCGACCCAGCCGCTGACACTCTCGGTGACGCGAGAAGCCGAGAGGTTGTCGATGGACAGCACGGACGGCATCGACATGAGAGGCGCCGTAGATTCTGCGGTATCAGACCAAGCTTCGCTTCCAGCGTCATTGTCAGACCAAGCCTCGCTCCCAGCGTCGCTGAGGTGATCCACATCCACATCGCCGTCCGACATCTCGTCATCGTGTACGTCGAAGGTGGGGCTAGCCGGGCTATCAGGGATGGGGAAGGACGAGCTGAAGTCCAACTGAGGCATGATGAAGAGTGGGCCGGATGCCCATGGATCCTCCAATTTCATTTCCGCTTCGAGTTCGGCGTTTGATAGGGCCGGAGATGCGAGGATAGACGAAGGAACGGAGTCTGCCGTGATGGTTAAAAGGCCGTCACTGAGCCGAAGACCTCTTTCTGGACGTGGTTCTGGTTCTGGTGGGCGCAATTCCTGGATGGGCC
>WNFL01236654.1_pt2 | contig 11661 bp, 12 predicted proteins | sample 5400361 | NCBI WGS metagenome assembly WNFL01 (sample SAMN13153351, study PRJNA577476) | soil metagenome | isolation source: 40 cm soil on Douglas fir-dominated hillslope | place: USA:California | collected 2013-09-17
GCCACACTGAGTGCGGCGCCATCGAAACGACGCTGCAGCAACTGCAGCGGCCGATCGAGAATCAGTCGCGCAATTTGCATTCCATCGTGGATTTGATACGGCCATCCGTCGAAAGCCTGCTGGCGACGGAACTCAGACACGATCTTCGCGCCTTGCGCCGTGCGGCGGTCCGCGCGAATATCCAAGCGTCGGTGAAGCACCTGCGGCACGGCTCGGACATCATTGAGCAGCTCATCCAAAAGGCCGGACTCATGATCGTCGGCGCCGAGTACTCCCTGGAGACCGGCGTCGTCGATTTCTTCGACGCTTTGCCGGAGACCAACTCCTAACGGCCAAGAGCGTTCGTCGCCATGGCGTACGCGCGGGCTGCAATGAGGATGCAATGGCCAATCTCGAGCATTTGAACAAAATCGGTATCGGAAAACTGCCCGGCCACCTCGGCATCGTCGTCACCCATGCGGATGGATCAGAAGTTGCAGCCGAGATCGCGGTCACAGAGACGCACATGGCGCCCAATGGATACCTGCATGCGGGAACCGTGGTCACCCTGGCGGATACCTGTGCCGGTTACGGATGCGTCCTGAATCTGCCCCCGGGAGCGACCGGCTTTACCACGGTCGAACTCAAGTCCAACCATTTGGGCACCGCCAAAGAAGGAACGATTGTAGGCAGCGCGAAGCCTGTGCACCTCGGTAAAACGACCCAGGTCTGGGACACGGTCGTTACCCACAAAGATACCGGGAAGACCATTGCGTTGTTTCGTTGCACGCAAATGATTCTGTACGCCAAGTAAAGTTCGATCGGGGAGGCACTATGATCATTGACCATATCGGAATCACCGTCAGCGACTACGACAGGAGCAAGCAATTTTTTTGCCGTGCCCTGGCGCCGCTCGGCATCGAATTAGTCATGGAAGTGGAAGAATGGGCGGGCCTCGGAAAGGGAGGCAGGCCGGAACTTTGGCTCGGCGTCGGCGGGCAAAAGCAAAGCCCATTGCACATTGCCTTCATCGCCGACACTCGCGATCAAGTCCGAGCATTTCATGCGGCCGCACTCGCGGCCGGTGGTACCGACAATGGACCTCCGGGGCTTCGAGAGATATACCACCCGAACTACTTCGGCGCCTTTGTCCTAGACCCGGACGGCCACAATGTGGAAGCGGTCTGTCACCGTCCTGAACCCTAAGGTCGCCGGCGTTTCGTCGCGATATGACGCCGCCCAGAAGCCGCGCCGAGTATGACGGTAGGATGCACCGAGTTCTCGAGCACATCGACCGGCGGCTCGATCAACCGCTGGACCTCGAGACATTGGCCGACGTCGCCCATTTCTCGCCCTTTCATTTCCATCGACTGTTCTCCGCCTGGATGGGCGAGACATTGGGCGATTACTTGCGCCGCCGAAGAGTGGAGATCGCGGCGACCCGTCTGGTCGCGCAACCCCGAGTGCGCGTTCTGCCGATCGCACTGTCGGTGGGATTCGGGTCCGCGGAGGCGTTCGCGCGCGCGTTCAAGACCAGGTTCGGCTGTTCGCCGACATCATGGCGCGAGCAACAATCGGCGCTGCGCTCGGCGAAGAGCAATCCCGGTCAGGTGAATCGCAATACGGATCAGGCACCACCGCAGAACTTGGCAAAGAATGATGCCGTTCATCACCTATCACCGGAGGCATCTATGAAAGTGGAACTCATCGATCGACAACCCACGACAGTCGCCTATCTTCGGCACGTCGGTCCCTACGGCGCGCCCCTCATGACATTCTGGCAAGAGACGGTTTATCCCTGGATGGTCACGAGCGGCTTATTGCAGCAGCCCAGGTATGGCATCAGCCACGATGACCCGGCCATTACTGCACCCCAACAATGTCGGTATGACGCAGCCTGCGAGGTGCCGCCGGCATTGACGACGCTCGGTAACGCGCTCAGGACCACCATCCCGGGTGGCAAATACGCCGCTCTCAGTTTCAAGGGCACCGTTGCCGGCATCGAACACGCATGGACCGCGATGCTGCGCGACTGGCTGCCATCCAGCGGCCTGCAACTCGATGGCCGGATGATGTTCGAATACTATCCTGAAGGTTCGAGCTACGATCCCGCGACCGGAGTATTCGATTGCAAGCTCTGTGTCCCGGTAGTACCGCTCTGAAGGGTGTCGCCTTGCATAAGCGGCGCCGGCGCAGAACTATCAAGGGGCGCTGGACGCCGCTTACCGGCGGCGAGTACTATCGCCACCCCGGTGCAACGCGCCCGTAGCTCAGCTGGATAGAGTATTGCCCTCCGAAGGCAAGGGTCACTGGTTCGAATCCAGTCGGGCGCGCCAATTTCTTTAGGTCCTGTCCGCCGTGCGACTCACTTCGCGCCGGCAACCACCGGGACGCTGGCCTGGCTGGGTGTCGCCGCCGCCGCGCCCGTCGGCCGATCAGAACGACGAAGACGGTTGCCCGCGCCGGCGAGAGATACTGCAAACAATCGATCGAGCAAGCCGCGCGTCGATCCGCCGCGATTCATCGAGCGGCTGGTCCACTGCAGCGACGGGTCTCCCCGCTTACCCGCCTGCAGAGAAACCGTGCTCCCGCTCGATTCCCACAGGGTCAGCAATCGCACGCGATCATGCGATCGGTATTCCGACATTCGCTGCCAGACCGTACTGCCGCGGAGCATGGGAGCGTCGCCGAAGGCGTTCACGGTGGGATCGCGGTCGAAGAGCGTAGGCTTCCGCGGACGAAAGTCCGTGGCGGAGAATAGCTGCCTATCGGCGGCGGTCGGCGCCGTAAAGAACTCCGGAGCGGTGACAAATGCACGGGCCGGCGGCGGCGGCTGACGCAAGTTTCCAAAGTTGGGATCCAGCGTGGCATTGGCAATCGACACGTGGTCGCCCGCCAGCGCCTCGCCGGTTCGGACCAAGGTGAACAACACCAACCCCACCAGCATCTTGTCGCGGATGCTATTGCAACGTGCCGCAAGATCGAGCAACGGCACACTATTGGATCGACGAAATTCCGACATGGCTGGAGACTTCGAGACCGGGGCTCCGCCAGCATCCTCCAACCATGCGGAGGCCTCGTGTGACACACGTCACAGAATTGCGCGGGCGCCGCAGTACTCTAGCTCATGTCAACATAATCTGCGCACGGCGAGGAATTATGTTCCTCGTGCGGTGCGCTCAACGCGCTCAGATATCCGCCGGGTCGCGATATACGGCTCGTCCAGCCTCCCAATCGCGGCCGTCGAACGGCTTCACGGACATCGATTCGATGGTGTCGCTGTCGATGCAGCGCGCGTTGACGCTGACTCCGTCGGGATGCGAACGAGGAATGTAGAACGACTTCACGCCGCAGGTGGAGCAGAAGAAATGTTTGGCGACGTGCGTGTTGAACGAATACGTCGAGAGCGCTTCGCGGCCGCTGACGAGCTTGAATCGGTCGGCCGGCACGATCAGGTGCAGGTACCCGAACTTGCTGCAGATGGAGCAATTGCAGTCCGCCACCTCGAGCTTCGCCGGCGCGACCACTTCGAATCGCACGCGGCCGCAATGACAGCCACCAGTGTGTGTGCGCATGTTCGCGGCTAGTGTTTGTGCTCTTGCGCCGCCAGATCGGCGACCAGCGACAGCAGACGCTCCTGGCCATCCGCCGAACGCACATCGGCGACGTATTTGCCGTTCACGACGAAAGTCGGAACGCCGTCAATTCGATAGCGTTGTACCAGTTCGTCGGCTCTCTGCAATGCGGTCTCCACGGCGAAGGAGTGGTAGGCCTTCTTGAAGTCGCTTTCCGAAATCCCGTGCTTCGTCACGAACATTCCGCCGCGTTGTTCGGGTCGGCGGCAACCAATGGATTGCCGTTGACGTGAACTTCCTTGAAGATCTCGCCGTGCAGCTGATCCAGTTTGCCCATGTTGTCCAGCGTGTAGTACAGCCGCGCCAGGGAACGATGGCCTGCGTTCCACATCACATGAACGCGCGAAAAGCTGATGTAGGCCGGCTTGGTGTTCTTCCACGATTCGACCAAGGAGTCGATCGCATTGCAGTGCGGGCAGGCGTACCAGAAAAACTCCAACACCTCGACTTGCCCGGCGGGGACCGCCGTCGGCTGAGCCGGTACGATCCGCGTGTAGTTGACACCTTCCTGCCACAACGCCGGCCCACTCAGCGTGGCGGCGGATGCCGTGGATGTCGAGGCCGCAACCGTCGAGGCGACCGCCGCCAGCAGAGGGTTGTGCGCGCCGCTGTCTCCGGGTACGTCCTCGACGGTCTCGGAACCGTCTTCATTCATGCGAGTGAGCTTCGACGGCAGGTCAGCCGCCTGCTCAGCGGCTTTCTGCTGACCGGCGGCCTGCGTAGCCGCCGTCGGCGCGGAGGTTGTAACACCGGCGGGCGGGCGCTCATTCGCTGATTGCTGTTTGCCGCAAGCGGTCAGCGCGAGCGCCAATCCGGCGCACAAGGCCAGCTGTCGAAGGCGCATGGTCAGCGTAGACCCTGTAAGTACGATGCCAGATTGCGGATGTCGTCGGGCGATAGGCGTTTGGCAATGGTCTGCATGATGCCGTTCGGACCCGTCGGGCGGGCACCCGAGGCGTAGTCGTTCAACTGCTTCATGACATAGACCGATTGTTGCCCGCGCAGGGCCGGAAATTTCGCAGGTTCGTTGCCGCGGCCGGTCGGGCCATGACAGGCCATGCATGCCGGAATCGCCCGCACCTGATCGCCTCCCCGATACAGCTTTTCGCCGGCCTGCCAGTAGGACGGATCGGCTTCCAAGCCGGTGTTGGTCAAGCTGTCGAAGTAAGCACCCAAGTCAGCCATGTCGTCCGGGCTCAAGGTCGCTGCGTTCGGCAGCATGACCGGATTGGTGCGTTTGCCTTCCTTGAAATTCTTTAGCTGCTCCGCAATGTAATCGGCGCCGATGCCGGCGAGGCTCGGCCATTCGGGATTCGTGCTGTTGCCGTTAGCTCCATGACAAGCCTGGCATACGATGGCCTTGGTGGCGCCGGTCTCGACGCTGCCGGCCGCTAACGCCGAATTGCTCACGATCGCGCCGGAAATTGTTGCTGCAAGAATCCAAAGCCGCTTCATGATCGCCTGATACCCCATGCTAAGGTGAACTGTTGTCAACCCTTAATTGTACACTAGAGTCAATAATTTGCGTTCAAGCGGCGGCCATGTCGACCTACCCCCATGTGAAATTCCTGACCAGTGCGGCCGAGGCCCATCAACTCGCGCCGGACAACGGCCGAGAAATTGCCTTTGCAGGACGCTCGAATTCCGGCAAATCGACCGCGATAAACGCCATCACGCAGCGCACCGGCCTCGCGCGAGTCAGCCGCACACCGGGGCGAACGCAACTGATCAATTTCTTCGAGCTGGCGCCCGAACGACGCCTGGTCGACCTGCCGGGGTACGGCTTTGCCAAGGTGCCGGAAAAGGTGCGGCTGCACTGGCTGCAACTGATGGAACATTACTTCAATGTCCGGGAGTCGCTGGTCGGACTGATTTTGATCGTCGACAGCCGCCGGGGCCTGGGCGCCCAGGATGCGGGGATGCTCGAATGGGTTCTCGCCAGGGACCGGTACGCCCACGTCCTCCTCACCAAGACAGACAAGTTGAATCGCCGCGACGCACAGCGCGTCCTGCGCGACACCACGGCGGCATGCTCCGACACATCGGTGACCGTGCAATTGTTCTCAGCTCATGAAAAAGAAGGTCTTGAAGAGGCGCGCCAAGTCATGGATCGCTGGCTGCAATCCCCATAAAAAAAGGCCCCGGTGGTTACTTTGAAGCAGCCACCGAGGCAGACCAACCCGGCATGGGGATGACAAACCGGGTCATTCCCGCTCAGGGAGAAGAGCGGGGAGCGTCTTTCACGCTCATTAGGTTAGATGGGGACGCTGCCCGAAAGTTCCAGCCCTCGCCCCAGCAATTTTGTTAGTAACTTTTACACATGCCGCGGAGCAGCGATTATGGGTCGCAGCCCGAATATAGGGCGGATTCTGCCCCAAATCGCGGAGATATGCATGTTGTTCTCGTGCTTGGAGCGGTGCCCATGGCCGCCCCTCGAACACAAGGGCCTATCCTTACGGCCTTGGAGTTGAGGCGGCGCCCCTAAAGCTAGTGTGCTTCGTCCCAGTTTCGGCCCACACCTACATCGACTTTGAGGGGCACCGCCAGCGTCGCCGCCCGCGCCATGTGGGCCCTGAGCGGCTCCACGATGGCCTCGACGGCTTCGTCCGCCACCTCGAGGATGAGTTCGTCATGCACTTGCATGATGAGCTCTGCCGGCATCCGCGAACTCTGCAACCACGCGTCCACCTCGATCATGGCGCGCTTGATGATGTCGGCAGCCGTGCCTTGCATGGGCGCGTTGATCGCGCTGCGCTCGGCATATTGGCGCAGCGCCTGGTTTCGCGACTGGATCTCCGGCAGGTACAAGCGCCGTCCGAAGACCGTTTCCACGAAGCCAGTTTCGCGCGCCTGTCGCCGGGTCTCTTCCATGTAACGCTTCACCCCGGGATAGCGCTCGAAGTAAAGATCCATGTACTTCTGCGCGTCCCCCCGGCCGATTCCCAGCTGGCGGGCCAGCCCGAATGCCGACATCCCATACATCAAGCCGAAATTGATGGCCTTGGCGGATCGCCGCTGATCGGCGCTGACTTCACCCAAGGGCGTGGAAAACACCTCGGCGGCGGTCGCCTGATGGACATCGCGGTCTTCGGCAAAGGCCCGCAGCAAACTCGCATCGCCCGACAAATGCGCCATGATGCGCAATTCAATTTGTGAATAATCGGCGGCGACCAGCGAGTGACCCGGCGGCGCCACGAAGGCCTGCCGAATGCGCCGTCCCTCCTTCGTCCGTATCGGGATATTTTGCAGATTCGGATCTGTCGACGAGAGTCTGCCGGTGGCGGCGACCGCTTGGTGATACGAGGTATGAATGCGGCCGGTTGTCCGATTGATCTGCTCCGGGAGCGAGTCGGTGTACGTCGATTTGAGCTTGGCGACTCCGCGGTACTCCAATATCAATTTGGGCAGGGGATACGTCGCGGCGAGTTCTTCGAGCACGTCTTCCGCCGTCGACGGCTGGCCGGTGGGGGTCTTGCGAATCACCGGAATTCCGAGCTTGCCGAACAGGATTTCCTGCAGCTGCTTCGGCGAGTCCAGATTGAACGCACCACCGGCTTCGGCGTGAGCCTGCGCCTGCAGCTCCAGCATTCGCGCCGCGAGCTCCGAGCTCTGGATCCGGAGCAGATCACGATCCACGAGCACGCCCTTGCGTTCCATGCGGTACAGCACGGACACGAGCGGCTGCTCGATGGTTTCGTAGACTGCCTTCAATGTCGGCAGCGCTTCGATCTGCGGCCACAGGGCGAGATGCAGCCGCAGCGTGACGTCCGCATCCTCCGCGGAGTACTCGGCGGCGCGGTCCACATCCACTTGATTGAACGTGATTTGCTTCGCGCCCTTGCCCGTAACCTCTTCGTACGCAATGGTCTTGACGCCGAGATACTTCGCCGCAGCCGCATCCATGTCATGGCGCGTCGCAACGCTGTTGAGCACATAGGATTCGAGCATGGAGTCAAACCGCTGCCCTTGGAGCGCGATACCGTAGTTCGCAAGGGAGTGCGCGTCGTTCTTCAGATGATGCCCCAGCTTTGGCTTGGCCGGGTTCTCGAGCAGCGGCTTGAATGCCGCAAGCACTTTCTCCCGATCGAGCTGGTGCGGGGCTCCCGTGTAGTCATGGCCGAGCGGCACGTAGGCGGCTTCTCCCGGCGCGACCGCGAACGACAGGCCGACGATGCGCGCTTGCATGTAATCGAGGCTGTCGGTTTCGGTATCGAACGACATGAGCGGTGCGGCGGCGAGCTTGGCGAGCCACGCGTCCAAGGCGTCTTGCGAAAGAATCTTGTGATAGTCCCGTGCCTCGCTCAGCGTTTCGACGGCCGCAATGACCGCCACGGCCTGCGCTCCCGGTACCGAACCCAATGCCTTGAGCAGCGCTCGCAATTCCAGCCGCGTGTACAGTTCGCGCAGCCGTGGAAGGTCCGGTGCGCCGGCGGCAAGCCCTTCGGCGGTGATGTCCAACTTGAGCGCCGTGTCGATGGTGGCGAGTTTGCGCGACAGCTCGAGCATCGCGAGTCCATTGCGCAAATTCTCTCCCACCTTGCCGCCGACGTCGCCGGCGTGAGCGATCAGCTCATCGAGAGTTTGATATTGACCGAGCCATTTGGCCGCAGTCTTGGGACCCACCCCGGGGATTCCTGGAATGTTGTCCGAACTGTCGCCGACCAGCGCGAGATAGTCGACGATCTGCTCCGGAAACACATCGAATTTCGACTTCACGCCGGCGCGGTCGAGGCGTGTATTGCTCATCGTGTTGATCAATCCGATGTGCGGACCCACCAGTTGAGCCATGTCCTTGTCGCCGGTCGAGATCAGCACGTCGTAGCCCGACTCCGCGCCCTGCTTTGCCAGAGTGCCGATCACATCGTCGGCTTCGACGCCGGCGACGCGCAGCAGCGGCAGTCCCATTGCGGCCACCGCGTCCAAAAGCGGCTGAACCTGCGAGCGCAGGTCATCGGGCATGGGCGTGCGATGCGCTTTGTACTGATCGAATAGCTCGTCTCTGAACGTGCGGCCGGGCGCATCGAACACCACCGCAATCCGTTCGGGCGACTCTTCCTTGATCATTTTGTTCAGCATGTTGAGCACGCCCAAGACCGCCCCGGTCGGTTCCCCTTTCGAGTTGCTGAGCGGCGGCAGCGCATGGAAGGCCCGATACAAATAGGAAGAGCCGTCAACCAAGATGAGTTTGCGGGAGCTCATGATTTAAGCGACGGCCGGGATCAGGGCTTGGCCGCCGCGTCCGACGGGCTCTTCTTCGTTTCGTCAGAAGCAGGCGTGTCGGCCGGTGCCGGCGATTCTGACGCGGGAGGAGCAGGAGCAGGTGCGGTCGGCGCAGGTGCGGTTGGCGCAGGTGCGGTCGGCGCTGGCGTAATTGGAGCAGGTGCAGTTGGAGTGCGCGGGCTCGACACCGTCTTCTTGTGCTTCGGTGTATCCGGAAGCACCAAGGGTCCTTTTTGACCACATGCGACGACGAGCCCGGCGAGGCACACAGGAATCCACAGACGCACTATTCTCATGGCGAGAGTATACCGCGTGGCGCGCCGCGGAAGTTTGACCGGAACTTCTAGCGCCGGCAGCCGGTCCGAAACTGCAGTACTTATATTGGAGACGTTGATGAAGCGGATTTCAGGAACCCTGTTGGCAGTTCTTACCGTTGGCGCATGCGCTGCTTCGACTGCGGCTCTGGCAGACAATCTGGCCGGATTTTATGTTGGCGCCGGCGTAGGCTATTCCACGGTCAGAAGCGACGACTCCGCGTACGGGCTTCCCGGCTATTTCAATGATCACCAAACGGCGTGGAAGGCGATCGTCGGAGTGCGGCCGATTCCTTTCCTGGGCGCCGAGTACGAATACATCGACTTCGGCCATCCGAGCCATGATTACGGTTACGGCGGCATCAATTACTACGGACTTGATTCTCATCCGCACGCTTCGGCGCTGTTCGGCGTGGGTTATCTACCGCTTCCGATTCCGTTCATCGATGTCTTCGGCAAGGCCGGCGTCGCGCGGCTGCAAACGGACGTCACCACCTTCGTTGGGCAGACGTGTCCTGTGTATCAAAATTGTCCGGGGAATTACTTCCGTCACGAGCGAACCTATGACAGGTTCGCCTACGGCGTCGGCGTGCAGTCCAAATACTGGGGTGTGACATTTCGTGCCGAGTACGAGCGCATCAACTCTCAGTTCGGCGACCCAGACGCTTTGACGGTCAGCGCGACCTGGACTTTCTAACGATGAGGCATTCTCGCATCATCCTGCGCTAGAGGGGTGGAGCGACGAGAGACAGTCATTGGCTGAAGCGCCGGATGCTTCAGCGCTTCAGCCAATTCGCGATGAGCGCCGGTCGCGCGCGGCGAGGTGGGCATCTATACTTCACGCCCATGAAATCAATACTTCGAGACCGTACCTCCCGCCCCTTGCTGCTCGCGTTCGGAATCGCCGCGCTGGTCGGTTGCGCCAACAAAGATCTCGTGTCGAGCTCGGGCGGCGGCGACGCCGCCACTCGAGCGCTGCGCGCCAAGATCGACACCATCGTGGTCATCTACGCCGAGAATCGCGCCTTCGACAATTTGTACGGCAATTTCCCGGGCGCGCACGGCCTCAGCGAAGTCGTGGCTCGCGATGGCCGGCCCTTGCCGGCTTATATTCCCCAGGTCGATCGCAACGGCTCGGTTCTTCCGAGCCTCCCGCGGACATGGGGCGGAGTCACGGCCCCGGGTATCACGCCGGTGGTGACGGAAGCCCAGAGCGCGGGCTTACCCAATGCGCCGTTCTCGATCGAGCACGCCTTTGCGGCGCAGTCCAACGTCACTCTGTCGACTTCCACGGTGACGCGCGACTTGGTCCATCGCTTCTTCGAACACCAGATGCAAATCGACGGCGGCAAGAACGACGGCTACGCCGCCTGGTCCGATGCCGGCGGTCTCGTGATGGGACACTACGACTCCACCCCGTCGGCGCTGTATGGGCTCGCGAAGGAGTTCGTGCTGGCCGATAACTTTTTCCAAGGCGCCTTCGGCGGCTCGTTCCTCAATCACCAATACCTGATTTGCGCCTGCGCGCCTGAATACCCCAATGCGGACGCGGCGCCGGCCAAACCGTCCATAGCGATACTCGACAAGGACGCGGCCGGAAAGTACTTGCCGCGGCTGAAACAGTCCAGCGACGGCAAGCTCTCCGCCTTGGACGCAGCGCCCAAATTTGCGAAAAGCGGCAATATCACGCCGGGCAACTATTTCGGTGACGGCAAGTTTTACGCGGTGAATACCATGCAACCCGCGTATCAGCCGAGCGGCAACAAGCCTGCCGCCACGGCTGCCGAGTACCTCCACGCCGATCTCAACAATGCCACGACGCTGCCGCCCCAAACTCAGGCCACCATCGGCGATGCACTGGACGCCAAGCGCGTCAATTGGATTTGGTATGCGGGTTCCTGGGACGCGGCGCTCGCCGACGGGCGCCGGCCGCCGCTCAAACCCCGCGAAGCCATCTATGCGCCCGCGACCCCCGGCGGCAATCCCGATTTCCAGCCGCATCACCAGCCGTTCAATTATTACGAGCGCTTCGATCCGGTCGCGCACGCCGACCAGCGAGCCGCCCATTTGAAGGATTACAGCGCTCTTCTCGCCGCCGCGGCCGCGGGCCGCCTGCCGGCGGTCACGTTCTACAAGCCTCAAGGAAATTTGAACCAGCACGCCGGCTATGCGTCGGTGGCGGAAGGCGACGCGCACATCGCCGGCTTGGTCGCAACGCTGCGCGCGAGCCCACAGTGGCGGCACATGGTGATCGTGATCACCTACGATGAATTCGGCGGCGCATGGGACCACGTAGCGCCGCCGCAAGGCGATCTTCTGGGCCCCGGGACGCGCATTCCCGCGCTGATCATTTCACCGTTCGCGAAGCGCGGCACCGTCGATCACACCCAGTACGACACCGATTCGATTCTTCGTTTGATCACGCGGCGCTTCGACCTCGACGTATTGCCCGGGATCACGGCGCGCGATAAGGGACTTGCCGCGCATGGCGCGCCGCCGATGGGCGACCTGAC
>WNFL01040550.1_pt2 | contig 11656 bp, 10 predicted proteins | sample 5400361 | NCBI WGS metagenome assembly WNFL01 (sample SAMN13153351, study PRJNA577476) | soil metagenome | isolation source: 40 cm soil on Douglas fir-dominated hillslope | place: USA:California | collected 2013-09-17
GGCGCAGATTAACCCTCAACATGCATCAGAAAATGTGGAGCCAGTCACTGTTAAATGTGACAGAGCTCTTCACAAAGGAGAGCATGGGCGGTTACCGGAAATCGCCCCGAGAAAGCTTCGGCAGTTGCAAGCTGGGCACAAGTACCGAAGGGGTGGTCGGTTTCCCAGGCCAAGGATCCTCTAATACGCTCATTCTGTTGAGATTAGGCAATTGAATGGTGAAAACTGCCTGACCAGCAATGCGCCTTCCAAAGATTTTGTTTACGTTTTCCTTTTTCAAGGCCTCTGAAGTATATGGAATCGAAGGCTCCAGAAAAAAGGCCAGTTGAGTTTTTCTGAAAACAGGGCCTGTTAGTAATGGGGGAGTTCTCGTCGGATTCCCGCCTGGGCTGAGTAAGAGCCGTCCCACTTCGGTTCGCACGCGGCCCGGTATGAAGTCCACGACCTTGCCGTGAACCTCGAATCCTATTGAAATTGGCGCAGAAATTTTTGCAGCCGAGTTGATCTATCCAGACGATGACTTCCGCGCGCATCTTCAACTGGTGGGCGTAGCACCGGGAAAGTGTACGGCCGAGCACCTAGTTAAGCTTAAGCACGATACCCGAACGACTCTCAGCTATGCCGGTTTGGCCAAGCGTGCCGAATTTATGAATTTCGCTATTCGGGGTTCACTCGCGCAGGTGCGCTGGAAGAAACTGGAGGAACAACTTTACGGCCCGCCCATTCATAAGCGCTTTCGCGGGCGGTACTAATTCCTGTGACGTCATTGGAGGGATGTGAATTGAGGGTTGGTGAGTGCGAGCAAATTTCTCGCGGAGTTCAGTCCAGAGGCTTCCGGCCAAACCCAACTAGTCAAGTGAACGTAAGCGGTAGAAAGCTGCAGGAATAGAACACCTGGAAGGCCCTCCGAGTAGCATCCATTGACGCCGCGAGAGAATAGCTGAGCACACCACTAAACGTCAGCTTCGACTTGTCGCATTTGTCTCGGAATCCGGTCGTCACCCATGCCGCTATAAAGAAACACAGAACCGGATCATTCGCCTAATCTGCCCCTTTTTGCCCCTGCGCGTTTTTGTTAAGTGTCCATCCATCAGAAAGATAGATGGTAGGGGCGGTGGGGATCGAAAACAATACCAAGCGGAATTTAAACGACTTAGAAGAAATGCAAGGGAGCACTAAGGTACTGAAAAGGAACAATAGGGAATGCAAAGGAATCCTTATTGGCCCCTTAAAGGCCCCTCGTTTTTCTCGGTGCTGACATTCCGTCGTTGTGTTTTTTCTCGTTACACGAAAGGCGAGGTCGGCTTCGGGCCAAATTTCGCGGCGCGGATGGCAAGCCGGCGACTGCACCTTCCCGAGAAACAAGAGTCGAACTGACACGGCCTGTTGTCAACTTGGGGCCCTGCAACCATCCGAATTTGCTGGTCCTATCATTCAGTTTGGAATTGATTCGCCCCGGAGCATAGGCCAGCATGAAGTTTGGGGGGTTCACGGTTGTTTCCGTGTTGGCGACAATACACTTGGAATGTGCGGGGCGCGAACGGGCCCATCTTGCGCCGCACGGGGTGTGAGTTCATTTACCGGCGATGAAGGTGTTCTGCGCGGACAAGACTTTCCAGTGGCCGTTGCGCTTTTCAAGGATGTGTTTCAGGTGAGTCCTTAGTACGTTGTTGCCTCGGTTTTGGCTTCCGGGCGGGAGCTCCCGGACGCTGGAAAGCTCCGTATCGAAGTCGACGATGATGTGGTTGGGATCGAGCCTTCGCACCCTGCGCACTTTAGCGGCCATGCGACTGCCTTTGAAGATTCCCGCCCAGAGATCAACGTGTTCCTGGGCGATGGCTGCGCGTCCGTCCACGATCTCACCAGAGGGATTGATGAGTTCGGCGTCCGGCCAGTAGTTCTCGCCGTAGGCAGCGCCGTCCGCACGGTTCCATGAATCCACGAAACTTCGGACGGTGGCGTCGGCAGCGGCCTTCGCTTCGGCATCAGATGCCGCGCTTTGCGCGTGCAGAGCTAGAGACGTTGCAGTGATTGCGACAAGGATCAGGCATAGATTTTTCATGGCAGGAATTCTACACTCGCGCTTGCTGCGCACCAACCGAGAGCTGAGCGCTGGAGGTTTAGCTTGTCGCCCGCCATGTTCTCAAGATGATACGCTTCACAGCGGTGCGGGATTTCTAACCAGTCGAGCCACGACTATCGATACGCAAGAAATTGCTAACTGGCGCTGCAACCTAACAGTTTGTACATACTTCCATACTTCAGTGGAGCGCCTTCACCGCGGCACAGAAGTCTTCGTCACTGATCGTGTTAGTTCCAGTTGGCTTTGGGCGTGCGTTCCAAACGACAACAAACGGCATTGGCGCAACGTTAGATTGCGAAACCACGACTGACCAGCGCCAGTCGCTTCTGTCCGGCTCCTACCACTGCTGTCGGCCGATCGGAAATAGCTATTCCACGGTCGAGGAAGGAGTGTTCTATGCGGACGAACCCTGGAAAGTTCGACAAAAAGTACGCTGCTCGCAATCATTTTTCCACACGCTCAAACGGTTTTTCGTGCAGAGGCCCCATACCTCACCCTCGGATGGACCGGGCATCATGCGCACAGTTATTAGTCGAGGGGCTCCACGACAATTCGCGTACCATGCACTGTCCCAGTCGCAGTGAACACCACATTCCCCGAGGCGTCGAAGAACTGGGATTGAAAGACACCATTGAAGCGATTCCCTGACTCGTCGACTGTTAGCTTTTCCCGGGTTTTTACGCTGACAAAAGATTTTGGTGAAAGTCCCTTGAGTGTTAGCGCAAACTCCCGATCTCCCATTCTGCGCCAGGTACCTTGCTCAGTTTGTAGGGCGCCCGAAGGGTTGAAGGATGTCACGATCACACCTCCACCGAGAGAGAAAGTGTCCAGAACTTTAAGGGTAAGGCCCCCCCCTCGTTCACGTGGATAGCTACAACGAAAGACCCTCGCAAGACTTCCCTCTCATCTTCATTGTCGTTTGACCTGGATTGAGCCCGCAGGCCTGCACCAGCGAGGATACCGACGGCCATTAGGGCCGCCAATACCAAGTGGATTCTCTTGCTCGCCATATATTTCTCTCCTCGATTAGATAATGAACACCGTTGCCTACACAATTCTCAGGACGACTACGCAGTCCATGGTTTGGCGCGGGCTGCCACTGCTACGTCCGCGCCGACGTGCTTTGCCCAGAACAGCCACTCAGTCGGAAACGCGTTCCACGGCGGAAACCTGCTGGCCGTCGCACGCGAACACACGCAACTTGGGAAGCAGTCGAGACTTGCTCTTGCAGCGACGGTCATGCCTTCAGATCGCCGCGCGCTACTTCCGACCCTCCTCAGAAAGTGACAAGGATAAGCCTGCACCGCAGATGAAGTGGCCCCGCGGATTGTCCCACAGCAAAGCTATTCCAATGTTCCTGGCAAGAGACCACGTTGCCCGTCGAATAGGCACAATCAGGAAAAATCCCTTCTCTTGGAATAAAGAAATCGCAAAATTTGATCGGAAATATCCCGCAATCGAGAAATTCCCAGTTACCGAGGGCGTTGCAGATGGCCTTGCCGTCGATGGCCAGACTTGGTGGGCGCACCAAGGCTATGGCGCGAAGACCATGGCGGTGCCGCCAGAGAGTCTAATAGGCAGCCGCACCTCACGCTCTACAAGTCGCCTATTTTGAGCCAATTGCGCGTAATCGACATACCGGGACTGGATGGCAGGACATTTGCTCCGCACCTCGCCGACGAAACAAAGTAACAGGAGGTTGTCATGTCTACCGTTAAAGGTCGCAGGTGCTCGCCTCAAGTTGGGTCAGCCACGACAGTGATACTGAGCCTGGGAGTTGTGCTCCTGGCCGTTTGGGCATTGGTGGACACACCGGCGTCAGTTAAAGCCCAAAGTTCCCCGCCCATAATCGTAGATGTGAAGCTGGGTTCGCTCAAGACGGTACCAACCCCGGAGCCGGCTAACCTTAATCAGTTCCTACAAACCGTTGTACCGGGGGGGAGCGTCTCGCCGTCGGCCAGGATGGCCGCAATCGAGCTGGGCAAGGCGCTGTTCTGGGATCAAGCGGTGGGCAGCGACGGGCTAGACGTCAATCAGCGCCCGATCGGGCAGGCCTGTGCGTCCTGCCACTTCAACGCAGGAGCTGACAGCCGGACCTTCACGCAGCTCAACCCGGGCTTCCGCGCCATACCGCCGGACAACACCTTCACGCCGCCGTTCGGTGTGAATTATCAGTTGCGGCGTGTAGACTTTCCGTTCTTCAGGCTAAGCGACCCGGCTAACAGATTTTCGAACCTTTTGTTTGACACCAACGACGTCGCCTCCTCGCAGGGGGTCTTCCGCCAGCACTTTGTCGACATCAATTGTCCAATGCTGCCCTCGTCCTGTAGCGTTACCGATAACGGGAGTCCCGAGGCTTCGATTTTCAACACCGCTTATCCTCCGGCGCGTGAAGTCGAACCTCGGAACACACCTACAATGATCAACGCCGTGTTTAACTTCCGCAATTTCTGGGACGGGCGGGCACGGAACGAGTTCAACGGAGTGAATCCCATCGGCGATCTCGACCCCTTCGCCCGCGTCCTGATTTCGGACACCGTACTGCGAAAAACTAAGTTGAATGGGAACCTGCGGCTGGAGAACTCCTCGTTGGCCTCCCAGGCAGTGGGACCCCCGCTGAGCGACCTGGAAATGTCCTTTAATGGCCGCATCTTCGCCAAGCTTGGCAAGAAGATGCTGTCGTTTGCAAACGGTCTCCCTAACCAACAGGTGCATCATTACGACAGCGTGTTGGGATCACTTTCTCTTTCCCCATTAAACGGGATCGTGCCTAGCTATTCAATGCTCATCAAGCAAGCCTTCCAACCGCGGTGGTGGAATTCCCCCAACGTGATCACCTTCGACGCCTGCCCCTCAGGCATCCTCGGCAGCACAACCGGAACCACGGTGCCCTCGGCCGGAGGTAATGATCCCACATTATGTTTCCAGCCGACGAGTGTCCCGCCTACTACTGACACTAACCACTTCAGCCAGATGGAGTATAACTTCGCGCTTTTCTTCGGCATTGCGGTTCAGATGTACGAATCCACCCTGCGGGCTGATGACACGCCTTTTGACCGCTGCTTCGATCAGGGCGGAGCCCCCATCACCATTGACCCATCCCAACCAGCGGTGCCCAACTGCGGTGCGCTGACCACCCAGCAGAAGCTGGGGCTGCAGGTGTTTCAGGGCAGCGGCAAATGCATCGCCTGCCACAGCGGGCCTGAGTTGACCAACGCTTCGGTACAGAACGTTCTGAACGAGAAACTGGAACGAATGATCATGGGAGATGAGGCCGTAGCTGTGTACGACAACGGATTCTACAACACCGCTGTCCGGCGTTGCGCCGGGCTAGCCGGCCCCTGCGATGACGTTGGCGTGGGAGCGACCATTGGCCCGCTTAACTTGCCACTCTCCATGTCCCGATTCTTCCAGCTTCCGCGGAATTGCGGGTTCGTGGCTGGCGTTGGCTGCACCAACGCGCCGCCTATTCAGCCTCGCCCGTTGGAGGGCCTCGGGACCCCGCAGGCACTGCAGCCGAACGAGCGAGTGGCCGTGGACGGGGCCTTCAAGACGCCCGGACTTCGCATTGTCGAGCTCACCGCTCCCTACTTCCATAACGGCGGGGACCGCACCTTGCGGGATGTGGTGGATTTCTATGATCGCGGCGGGAACTTCCCCGCGTTCAACCAGGCCAACTTTGACCCAAACATCGTGATGTTGGGTCTTACCCAAACGCAAAAGGACGCGCTGGTGGCTCTGATGCTGGGCATGACCGACGCGCGAGTGCGCTTCCAGCAAGCACCCTTCGACCACCCGCAGCTATTTGTTCCGAACCTGCCGGATGGCGTGCTCCCGGCTGTGGGCGCAGCGGGCGGTAGCCCGCTGCGTACATTTGACCAAAACTTGGCTCCTTGAATCAGGAGTTCTGTCCTGGCTCAGCGTGAAATGGAGAAGAGGCGTTCTCCGCTAGCCTGGATTTCCACGGACAATAGTTGACCTAAGTATGCGGCGTGTTTTGACGTCCATCGTAGGTTGTCAGTCGTAAGGATAATCCATCCCACCATGGCACTGCGATACGTTTTCCCATGAGATCGGACGCCAAAAGGATCGGCAAGTGTGCGCGGCGGTGAAAGCTGACCTCCACTTCCTTTTCGCTAACGGTAACATCTGCAGGCATATCGATGAGGTCGCGGAAAATCTGGCGCGCCTGCGCGTCGGCGTAGCCGCGCATGCGTTGGGCGATCAGGCGATAAAGACCGCTGGCCAGCACCAGCATGGCCATGTCGAAATCCACCTTCAGCCCCACCGCTGAGGAGAGCGCATCAATATGGAAGAAACGCACCGCGTCCGAGAGCGCATTTTCGATCAGCATGCGTTGGGCGTAGCGGGTCAGCAGCGCCTTGACCGGAGTGTGCCGTTGATTGGTGAGCAGGATGGTCGGTTCCTCGTGGCCGAGGTCTTGGACAAATAACTGCCGCAATGACCGACCGGCCAAGGAGATGGTCTGTTCATAGACTCGCGGAGTTCGATACTTGCGAGTGGGAACATCCAGCTCAACGGTCCGCCAGGCCGAACGTGGCAAAAGAACGATTTCCTTCAGAAGTTTGGGGGAGCGGCGCCGCAGGGTGATGAAAGGAATGTTCATCGCATCCAACCGCGCCAGCCCCTCGTGGGTTGTCAGTTTGGAATCGAAAACCAAATGGCTGGGAAGCTTGCCGTGAGCGCGCTTCCAAAAAGCGATGAACTGGAAAATCTCCTCCGCTTCCTCACCTTTGCGCAGATCCGCATTGGAGTAGCAGAACACGTGGCTGCCGGCATCCTGAGCGAGAAAGACCAGCACGCTGGGCTGGCTGCGGCTACGGGCCGAGACATAGTGCCGTTCAATTAGAGGGTCTTCCCCGTAGAAGGGTACGGAATGAAAATCCAAATTGAATGATTCTCCGGGCAGGAGTTTGCTTCCCTGGATGCAGTGGTGCCAAGCAGTCAGGAACCGAGCCGTTTTGCGGTGATCGATTCGGCAAGAGTATTCCGAAAGATAGCTTTTCTTGGGGAAGGCATTCAGGCCGGCAAATAGTGCCAGCCCTTCATCGGCGATCAAGGCCATCACGTGGCTTTTTCGTTCAATCGACCAGAGCTTGAGCGCCAGGCAACATCGCAAGGCATGATCGGCGGGGATCATCTTCGACCCTGGCAACCCAGCGGTTTGTGTCAACTTTTGTGTCTGCAGACGCACCAAGTCGGCGACGAACAAGAACAGTCCGCCGCAGCGAGTGGTGAAGGTGCGCGGCGCCACGGAAAACAGTCTGACATTGGCCACCGGCTCAACCGTGGGGCGGGGTTGCTGGGGCCGTTCTTCATCCAGCCGCCGAGGCAACGGAGCGAACCCCTCGGTTTTGAGGACTTCCCGCACGCCGGTCGGGCTCAGTGGGCACTGGCGATCCTTCAGAATCTGACTGATCTCATAAACGGAGTGGTTCTGCTTGCGCAACTTGATGATCAGGTCGCGAGCCGCGGACTTCTTGGGTTGGGACTGAGGGCCGTGCCGCGGAGAGAGAAAAAAGGTGGGATGAGTTTCTCTGCGAAAATGGTGACAAAGGACGTGGAAGGAGTTGAGGGAGTAGCCGAAGGCGCGGGCCACGTCTTTGGCGAGACGGCCCTCGACCAGATAAGCGCGCAGGGCCTCGTATTGGCGGTGTTTCGGCAAGCGGGGTTCCAGGAAGAAGCGGCGGAGGGTACTTATTTCTTTTGGTGCGCCGATAGCCATGACAATAGAATGTCACATACAACATGTAGTGTCAAGAGCAATTTGGTCCACCATTTGCAATTGTCGCTAGATTCGTTTATTTATCAGTATTTCTGAAGGTTTGGAGATTCTTTCCGCTGAAGACCACCCTCCGCGTGCAGAAGATGAGACGCGACAACATCGCTATTATGAGCGCACCAATACGCTAAGCAATCTCGGTAGTGTCCTGGGGAAATGGGCCAACAATTGCCCAAACACCTAGGGGAACGGTTGTCTGTGGAAATTCAGGCTAGTGTAGGTTCCGCGCCCCTATCTGGGCGCGGGGATTTTCAAGGCATCGGGGTCTATGGGGTACGCGCGGGACTTTCTGAACTGCGCCGCAGGTATGGCGTACTGCTTCATCTTGAGGTACAGGGTCTTGTAGTCGGTTCGGAGGTATCGCGCTGCTTGGCTTCTGTTTCCCCCCGCGACCTGGAGGGCCTGACGGATCGCGTGCCGCTCGGCATCCGCCGCGGCCGCCTCAGCGGTCTCCTTGAGAGAGGGGCCGACGGATGCTGGCTCGCCCGGGTGTGCAGTCACCGGGGGCGCGTCGGCGGCAAGGAACGAGAAGTGCTCAGGACCAATCACGTCTGAAGTGAGGACGACAGCCCGGCGAATGACGTTCCGGAGTTCCCGCACGTTTCCTGGCCAATGGTAGCGCAGAAGGACCTCGGCCCCCGCTTCTGAGATCTCGCGGCAGGGGCGCCCGACCTCCATGCTGGCTTCCACGCGAAAACCGTTCGCCAAGTCGAGGATGTCATCTCGCTCCCTGAGGGCCGGCAAGGTGATCAAGAATTCGTTTAGGCGGTAGTAAACATCCTGGCGGAACCGGCCTGCCTGCACCTCTCGCGCGAGGGGAACATTGGAGGCGACGATCAATCGTAGGTCCACTCGGACAGGCTGCTTGTTACCGAGCGGCTGCACCGCTCGTTCCTGCAAAACACGCAGGAGCTTCGCCTGGGTGGGAAGGGGAATGTTGACAATCTCGTCGAGGAAAAGGCTTCCTCCGTGGGCCAGCCGGAACCGCCCCTCCTGTCGCTGATCTGCCCCGGTAAACGCGCCCTTCTCATAGCCGAAGAGCTCCGACTCGATCAGAGTGTCCGGAATCGCACCACAGTCCACGGCGACAAACGGCTTCTTGCTTCGGGCACTTAGGTGATGGATCGCCCGAGCCACGAGTTCCTTGCCAGTGCCCGTCTCGCCCTCGACAATAACCGAGAGGGGAGAGTCGGCCACCTGCCTGATTTGCTGGACTACCTTCTCCATTTGCCGACTCGGGCCTATCAACCACCTCAAAGGGCTCTCGACAGCACTCTTTGCTTCCCACAGTTCGCGCGTGCGCTTCTCGACGGTTTGCTGCAGTTCGTTCGCGTGGCGCTCCAGTACCAGCTGCTGCTCTTTTACGTGGCGCCTCTGCTCGGCTATCTGGATCGCCCGGTGCAGCGAGTCAACGAAATAGTCCCGGTCGATCGGCTTCTGAATGAAGTCGTAGGCTCCGCCGCGGAGGGCATCAATTGTGAGTGCATGGTCACCGTGCCCGGTGATCATCAGGGTGGGCGTGTCGGGCCGCCGCGTGCGTATCTCGGTCAGCAGCGCGAGACCGTCCGTCCCCGGCATCTTGATGTCGGTGACTATCGCGTCGTAGTCCGTGCTAATGATTAGGTCGAGAGCGGCCCTCCCTGAGTCTGCTGTGTCGACCATCACGCTCTCCATTCGGAGCCGGAGGGCCTCGGGGAGCGCTTGCAGCAGGGCAGGATCGTCGTCGACGATGAGCACGCGATGTTGGTTCATCACTCTCACCTCACTGCTCGGTCGCTTGCGCCACGCTCCAGGGCCAACTCCTGTGCTTCATTCGGCGATTCAGTTCGCGCTCTCGAGTCGAATCTAGAGCAACAAAGTGACGAAGTAAGCCACGTCGACCGGCTTGCGGATGAAATCTAAGGTGCCGCGAGAGGCGCGTACCGCGAAGTCGTGCTCACCCCGGCCCGTGATCATGAGGACCCACGTATCAGGCCGACACCCGCGGATCTCGTCCATAAGCGCAAGGGCTTCCAAGACACTTGGGATGGGGCCCGGGGAAGCGCCTCCGCAGGACGCGTAGTTTCCACGAACTTGCGACGCTGTCATGGGGGGTAGGTCCCCTCTGTATCGGCGGGGGTCAAGGGTAGGCGAATAAGGAAGGTGGCGCCTTCATCGGGCCGGCTCACGACCGAGATCGTGCCGCCATGCTCCTTGACAATCCCATAGGTGATGGACAGGCCCAGGCCTGTGCCTTTCCCAACCTCCTTGGTGGTAAAGAACGGATCGAAGATCCGCCGCTCGAGCCCGGGCGGAATCCCGTGCCCGGTATCGGCGAATGCGATCTCCACCGCAGCTGAGCCGACCGAGCCCGAAATGCGAATCTCTTTGCGTGGCGAGTCAGCCATAGCGTCGCGCGCGTTCGCCAACAGGTTCATGAAGACCTGCTCCAGCTGAATCGGATTCCCGACCACCACGGGCTCCTGCGGCCCCAGGTCGACCGTGAACTCGATCTCGCGTAGCCGGAGCTGCTCCCGCATCAGGGAAAGCGCCCGATCGATCACTTGCCTTAGGGGGATCGGCTCTCGGCTGACGGGGGCCGCTCGTCCGAACGTGCGCAGATGCGAGATGATCTCCGTGGCCTTGCCCACCTGCTGCAAACTGTGGTGCAGCTCGCCGACGATCTGCTCCTTGTTGCCCACGCCGAGTTCTAAGAGGTCGATAGCGTTGCCGACAAACAGGCCGATGTTGTTGAGCGGGTTGTTGAGCTCATGGGCAACGCCGGTGGTCAGCTCGCCGAGTGTGGCGAGCTTTCCCGCTTGGACGAGCTGCTCCTGTTTGTCACGTAGCTCCTGTTCGCGCCGCTGCATGTCGGCCGTAGTGTCCCGAAGGTCTCCCATGATGTGAATCATGGCCTTGCGGCTGACCTCCAGACGCAGATTGTCCTCGTGCGAGCCCTGCAAGATGTGCAGTAAGGCCCGCCTCGAATTGTCGAGCCGCTCGGTGTGGCGGGCCAGTCGTTGGCGGTTCTGCTCATAGTCGGCCAGGATGTGAAGCATCGCCTTCCTATGGTTGTTGAGGCGCTTGTTGGATTCGTTCAGGTCGCGCATGATGTGGAGCATTGCGTGGCGCTGCTGGTCACCCTTCCGCAGGCGGCGGTCTAGTGTCTCCACTTCCGCGCGGAGTCGACTCTCGGTCGTCGCAGCCGCTCCGGGCCTACTAAACTCCGGCTGACAGTCCTCTATCGCGCTCTTCCGCATCGCCATCACGCTTCCCGCCCTCAGTCTTTCGACTTGTTTCGTAGCCTCTCCAACTCCTTCTCAAGAGCGATCATCTTGAGCTCGCGGCCCACGACCACTTCCTCGAATTTCTCGAGATCCAGAATCTTCTCCTGCAGCTCGCTCTTGGACCTTTCCAGGTCGCGAACCACGTGCTCATACTCGCGCATATCACGCAAGATGCCGATAGCGCCGATGACCTTGCCGTCCGGGTCACGGAGCGCCGAGGCGTTGAGAGTCGTGGGGATGACCTCCCCGCTCGCGCTCCGCGGGTTGAGCCGGGCGTTGCGGGTGACACCCCGCTCCACGACCTCCCGCAGCGCCGCCGTGAACTCCCGCGTCTCTTCGGGACTGATGAAGCGCGACAGCGATTGCTCGAGGAGCTCGTCCGGACGGAAACCGAGGAGCGCGGAAACCGCGTCGTTGGCCTGCAGGATCTTCCCCTCAAGGTCGGAAACGAACACCGGGTCCGGCGCGTTCTTGATCAAGCTCTCGGCGTAGGCTCGGGCCTTG
>WNFL01339734.1_pt1 | contig 11656 bp, 11 predicted proteins | sample 5400361 | NCBI WGS metagenome assembly WNFL01 (sample SAMN13153351, study PRJNA577476) | soil metagenome | isolation source: 40 cm soil on Douglas fir-dominated hillslope | place: USA:California | collected 2013-09-17
TTTCCGGCCTTGGTGATTATCTCGCCGAGGACGACCGCGATGCGCTCCGCATCGCGCGCGATATCATGGCCAATCTGGAGTGGGACCGGCCGAGTTCGGCGCCAATTACGGCCCCGCCACCGTGTGCGGACATGCCCGCATCGAAGGCCAGGCGATCGGCATCGTCACCAATAACGGCCCGCTCGATCCCGCCGGCGCCAACAAGGCGACGCATTTCATCCAGGCCTGCTGCCAGTCGCGCACGCCGCTGATTTATCTGAATAACACCACCGGCTACATGGTCGGCAAGGCCTATGAAGAAGCCGGCATGATCAAGCACGGTTCGAAGATGATCCAGGCGGTGACCTCAGCCACCGTGCCGCAGATCACGATCTACTGCGGCGCTTCCTTCGGCGCCGGCAATTACGGCATGTGCGGGCGCGGTTTTCATCCGCGCTTCTGCTTTTCATGGCCCAACGCCAAGACCGCGGTCATGGGCGGCGAGCAGGCCGCCGAGACCATGGCGATCGTCACCGAGGCTGCCGCCATCCGGCGCGGCAAGCCGGTCGAACGAGAAAAACTCGATGCGATGAAGGCGCAGATCATCGGCGTGTTCGACGGCCAGATGGACGTATTCTCGACCAGCGCGCGCGTGCTCGACGACGGCGTGATCGATCCGCGCGATACCCGCAGCGTTCTGGTCGAAGTGCTCGGGATCTGCCGCGAGGCCGAGGCGCGTAACTCCCGGCGCATGCAGTTTTCGGTCGCGCGGCCATGAGCGATCGGTCGATGAAGCGCACGCCGTTCCGCAAAATCCTGATCGCCAATCGCGGCGAGATCGCGCTGCGGATCATGCGTACCGCACGCCGTCTGGGCTATGGCGTGGTTGCGATCTATTCCGACGCGGATCGCGACGCGCTGCATGTACGCGAAGCGGACGAAGCCATCCGCATCGGGGAGGCGCTGCCGGCGCAGTCCTATCTGCGGATTGAGGCGAACATTACCGCGGCGAAAGCCAGCGGTGCCGACGCGGTTCATCCCGGCTATGGCTTTCTTGCGGAAAATGAGGATTTCGCGCAAGCCTGCCGCGATGCGGATCTGGTGTTCATCGGCCCGTCACCGGAAGCCATCAAGTCAATGGGCAACAAGGCCGCCGCCAAGGCGATCATGCAGGCAGCCGGCGTACCCTGTGTCCCCGGTTATCAGGGCACCGACCAGAGCGAGGGCGCGATGGTCTCCGAGGCCAAGAAAATCGGGTTTCCCGTCATGATCAAGGCCGTCGCCGGCGGCGGCGGACGCGGCATGCGACTGGCCGCGAACGCGGCCGCGTTTCCCGATTTGTTGCGCAGCGCGCGATCCGAGGCGCAAGGCGCGTTCGGCGATCCCACAGTCATTCTTGAGCGGGCCATTGTCGATCCCCGTCACATCGAGATTCAAGTATTCGGCGATCGCCATGGCCATGCGATTCACCTGGGCGAGCGCGATTGCTCGGTGCAGCGGCGACACCAGAAATTGATCGAGGAAGCGCCGTCGCCGGCAGTGTCGCCGGAATTGCGGGCGCGGATGGGCGCCATCGCGGTGGCCGCGATCAAATCGCTTCGTTACGAGGGCGCGGGCACGCTGGAATTCCTGCTCGATAAAACTGGCGCATTCTATTTCATGGAAATGAATACGCGGCTCCAGGTCGAACATCCCGTTACTGAAGCGATCCCCGGGCTCGATCTGGTCGAGCTGCAGTTGCGCGTCGCCGGCGGGGAACCCCTTGGAATTCGGCAGGAGGAGGTAAAATTCTCCGGACATGCGATCGAGGTGCGGTTGTGCTCGGAGGATGCAAGGGCCGATTTCATGCCGCGATCCGGTCGGATGGCGCTGTGGCAAATGCCGGATGAATTGCGCGTCGAGGATGCGCTGCAATCAGGGTCCGAGATCCCACCGTTCTATGATTCGATGATCGCCAAGCTCATCAGCCATGGCACAACCCGCGATGAGGCGCGGCGTAAGCTTATTCATGGGCTTGAGCAAACCGTGGCATTCGGCGTCACGACCAATCAGACCTTTCTCGCTACCTGCCTGCGCCATCCCGTGTTTGCGGCAGACAGCGCAACGACGTGTCCACGGATGCGGCGCTCGCGGCGTTGCTGCTCTACGTTACCGATCCCCATGCGCCGCCGTGGCGGAGCGGGCGAACGCTAGCGGCGACGTTTCCGCTTCCTGCGCGCATCGAGCTTGATCATGGCATCCATGATCTCGAAATCGTGCAAGAGCGCGACGGCGGCTACATTGTAAGCGCTGATGGCAACGAGTACCGTTTCGAGCTTGACGAGCTTGGCCGCGACACCATCCGTTTCCGCAACAGTGGTCGCATGGAATCGGCAAAATTCCAGCGAGAAGGAGATCGGCTCTATATCCTGCACCGGGGCATTTCGCTTGCGATCCGCGATCTGACTTTGGCAACGCCGGCCGCGACAGCGGCAACCGGCAGCGACGGCAAGGTTCGCGCGGCAATGAACGGCCGTGTGGCTGCGGTCCTGGTCAAGCAGGGCGAGCGCGTCGCAGCCGGCCAGCCGGTGATGACGTTGGAAGCCATGAAGATGGAGCACGTGCATGCCGCGCCAATATCGGGTTCGATTTCAGCCATTGATGTCAGGGAAGGCGAGCAGGTGACGACGGGGAAGATTGTCGTCGAGATCGAGGCAGACGCGCAGGCGGTATAAGCGCGGCGGCGCCGTTACGGTACTTCCCGTCATTGCGAGCGAAGCGAAGCAATCCACAGCTCCGAAAAAGTATGGATTGCTTCGTCGCTTCGCTCCTCGCAATGACAGCTTATTGCCCTTCTCGCGATTCTCTCAAGCCTTCCGCCCCGTTCCGTCATTGAGAAAACATGCCACCCGATGCTGAGCGCCGGCTTCAGCAAGCGTAGGCGCTTCCAGCTTGCATCGCTCCATCACATAGCGGCAGCGGGTGTGGAAGGCGCAGCCCGATGGCGGATTGATCGGGCTCGGCACATCGCCGTCGATCAGCGGCTTGAGCGATTTCGTTCTGGGGTCCGCGACCGGCACCGAGGCAAGCAGCGCCTGCGTATAGGGGTGACGCGGGTTGGCGAAAAGCTCAGACCTCTCGGCTATCTCGACAATGCGCCCAAGATACATCACGGCGACGCGGTGGCTGATATGCGCCACCACGGCGAGATCATGCGCGATGAACAGATACGAGAAATCATGCTTGCGCTGCAGGTCGATCAACAGATTGATGACCTGGGCCTGGATTGATACGTCGAGCGCAGAAACCGGCTCGTCGCAGACGATCAGGCTTGGCCCGAGCGACAGCGCCCGCGCGATGCAGATGCGCTGGCGCTGGCCGCCGGAGAACTGGTGCGGATAGTTCCGCATCTGATCGGGCCGAAGTCCGACCTGCTCGAACAGATCGGCGACGCGCTCGCGCTTTTGGTGTCCCGCCGCCAGCCCGTGGACGGTAAGTGGCTCGCCGACGGTGTCGCCGGCCGTCATGCGTGGATTGAGCGAGGCGAACGGATCCTGGAAGATGATCTGCATCGAGCGCCGATGCGAGCGCAGTTCGGTCTTCCCGAGATGTGTTATATCCAGACCATCCAGCCGGATGCTGCCGCTGGTCGGCTCGACCAGGCGCAGGATGCTTCGCGCTACCGTCGATTTGCCGCAGCCAGACTCGCCGACAAGCCCGAGTGTTTCTCCGACGCCGAGCGTGAAACTAACGCCATCGACCGCATGCACGGTGCCGACCTGGCGGCGAAGCACGCCGCCTCGCACCGGATAGTGTTTTACCAGGTCCGATACTTCGAGCAGCGCGCGCATATCGCTCATGGCGACCTCGCGATTTCTGCCGCGCGCCAGCACGCCGCCAAATGATCGTTGCCCCAGGATTGCAGCGGTGGATATTCCTCGTGGCAACGGGCAATTGCGAGTTTGCAGCGCGGCGCGAAGGCGCAACCTTTCGGCAGGTTGGTCAATGAGGGCACCATGCCGGGAATCTCGACCAGCCGGGTATCGGAGTTGGCGCTGAGCGAGGGCACGGACGGTATGGAGGCCATCAGACCGCGGGTGTAAGGATGCCTCGGATTGGCGAACAGCGTTTCGACATCAGCCTCTTCGACTTTCTTGCCGGCATACATGACGATAACGCGCTGCGCGGTCTGGGCGACCACGCCAAGATCGTGCGTGATCAGAACCAGTCCCATGTCCAGTTCTTTCTGCAGCTCGAGTATCAGCGCCAGTATCTGGGCCTGTATGGTGACATCAAGCGCGGTGGTCGGCTCGTCAGCGATCAGCAGCACCGGCCGGCAAGCAAGCGCCATGGCGATCATCGCGCGCTGGCGCATTCCGCCCGAAAGCTGATGCGGATATTCAAGCGCCCGCTGCTCCGGCACGGGAATTCTGACGAGGCGCAGCATGTCGACCGCCTGGGTCCATGCCTCTTTGCGGGTCATCGGTCGGTGCAGGCGGACCGCCTCGGTGATCTGGTCTCCGATCCGCATCACCGGATTGAGCGAGGTCATCGGTTCCTGGAAGATCATTGAAATGCGATTTCCGCGGATCGCACGCATCTCGCTCTCGTCAAGACTGAGAAGATCGGTGCCTTCCAGCGAAACCGAGCCGCCGACAATCCTGCCCGGCGGGTCGGGCACCAAGCGCATGATCGAAAGCGCCGTCACGCTCTTGCCGCAGCCGGACTCGCCGACGATCGCGAGCGTCTCGCCGCGACGGACGCGGAATGAAACATCGTCGACAGCCTTGAACAGCCCCGAATTCGTGAAGAAAACCGTCTGCAGGCCCTTCACGTCGAGAACCGTCGCTTCCGTTTGCGCGTCGTTCATCAGCCGCGCTGCCTCGGGTCGAGGATGTCGCGAAGCGCATCGCCAAGAAGATTGGTTCCGAACACCGCAAGGCTGATCGCCACTCCGGGGAAAATCACAAGCCATGGAGCGGTACGAACATACTCGGCCGCCGACTCCGACAGCATGCGTCCCCATGACGGATACGGCTCGGGAATGCCAAGACCGAGAAACGACAGCGAGGCCTCTGTAAGAATAGCTGCCCCCAACTGGGCGGTGGCAAGCACGATCAATGGCGCGAGCGTGTTGGGCAGAACATGGCGAAGCGCAATTCGCGTCTCGCTCATGCCGATCGATTTGGCGGCTTCCACGAACGGAAGCTCGCGCAGCGCCAATGTATTGGCGCGGATGACGCGGGCGACGGTTGGGATAAGCGGGATGGCGATCGCGAGGATCACGTTCGGAAGCGACGGCCCCAAGGCCGCCGTCATCACCAGTGCGAGGACCAGCAGCGGCAGCGCTTGCAGGATATCGATGATACGCTGGAACACGAGGTCGACCCAACCGGACAGATAGCCCGATGCGAGACCGATCATCACGCCAATCGATGAGCCGAGCGCGGTCGAACCGATGCCGACGGCCAGCGATATGCGCGCGCCGTGGATGATCCGGCTCCAGACGTCGCGGCCAAACGAATCCGTGCCCATCCAGTGCTGTGCATTGGGGGCCGAAAGCGCGTGCGCGGAATCAACGGCCAAAGGGCTAACGCGACAGACGACATCGGCAAGCGCCGCGGCCAGCACGAACATTACCATGATGATCAGGCCGATGGTGCCAAGCAGATGCTGTTGCGCAAGGAACGCAAGCTTGCGCCAGCCGTGCCTCGAATTGGCGCCGGCGCGTCGCAGTTCGGTATCGTAGTTGATCGCGTCCAATTGGCCTCCTAATCCGTGTACCTGATTCGCGGATCGAACACGGCGTAGAGCATGTCGACCGTGAAATTTGCGACCACGACGACCACGGCAATCAGCATCACCAGGTTCTGCACGATCGGATAATCGCGCCAGCGGATGGCTTCGACCAGAAACCGGGCGACGCCGGGGATATTGAAAACGGTTTCGGTGACGATCAGCCCGCCGACCAGGAAAGCCGCCTCGATGCCGATCACGGTGATGACAGGTAGAATCGCGTTCTTCAGCGCGTGGTGATAGTTGACGGACCGCTCGGATGCGCCCTTGGCACGCGCAGTGCGGATGTAATCCTGCCGCAATATTTCGAGCATCGAGGAACGCGTAATCCGCATCACCAGCGCGGCGCTGCGAAAGCCGACCGCCAATGCCGGGACGCAGTGGGTCGCGAGGGCCTCCCCAAAGCTCTGCGGGTTCGGGTTGAAGATCGGCATGGTTCCGAACAGCGCGACGGACGCCATCAGTATCAACAGGCCGAGCCAGAAGGACGGCAGCGACAAGCCGCTCAGGCTTACGACGCGCAGGATATAATCGAGCCGCGTGCCCTGATTGACCGCGCTGATGACGCCTAGCGGGATCCCGATCGCCGCGGAGAACAACAGTGCGAGACCGGCCAGCCGCGCCGTGATCGGAATGCGCGGCAGGATCTCGTCGAGCGCGGGTTTCTCGGATACATAGGAGTAGCCAAGATCGCCGCGCAGCAGTCCGCCGATCCAATGCAAATATTGCACGACGATCGATTGATCGAGCCCGAGTTCCCGCTCCAGATTAGCCCTGTCGGCCGGATCGACATATCCGGCGGCGGCAAACAGGATGTCGACAATGTTCCCGGGGACGACGCGCAACAGGAAAAAGATGATGATCGAGATCCCGAACAGGGTCACGAGCATCAATACGAGGCGCCGCACGATATAAGCAAACACCTGGCTGCTCCCGTTAACGCGTATTCCGCAAAGTTAAATATCGGTTCTGCGATCGGAACACGCGCAAGTCATTAAGCCGGCTGGCGAGGTCTTATCCTGGCTTTGTGGTGGGCGACGTTATCTATCCAGCCACAGACCCTCGTAGCGATAGCCGTTGTAGGAGCTGTTCACCATGATGGTGATGCCCTTCACGTAGGGCTGCCAGCACGAGCCCTGGCGGCCATGGAAGATGATCGGCCGGGCGACGTCCTCCTGAAGCTTTTTGTCGATTTCCCAGACCAGTTTCTTGCGCTTGGCGACGTCGGTCTCCTGGGACTGCTGGTCGAACAGCTTCTCAATATCCTTGTTGCAGTAGTTGGTGTAGTTGCGTTCGGAATTGCAGGAGTAGTTCTCGTAGAACGCCTGGTCCGGATCGTCGACCGCGTTGCCGGTGAGATTGAGGCCGAGCGTATAATCCTTGCGCGCAACTTTCGAGAACCAATTGGCGGTTTCGACGACGTCAAGTTCGCCGTCGATGTAGATGCTCTTGAGCTGATCGATCAGGATGATGGCGGGGTCGCGATAAACCGGAATATTGCGCGTCGAGACCTTGACCTGCAGATGCTTGTCCGGGCCATAGCCCGCCTTTTGCATCAGTTTTCGCGCCTCGTCCCGGCTGGCATTCACGTCTGGACCGTAGCCCGGTATGGTCTCCAGCATCTCCTTCGGCATGGCCCACAACCCGCCTGGTGCAGGAAGCATGGTGCCGCCGATATCCGCCTGACCCTCGAACAGGATCGAGACGAACGCTGGGCGATCGAGCGCCAGCGCCATCGCGCGGCGAATATCCAGATTGTCAAAGGGAGGCGCGGATGAGTTGACAATGATGTTGGTGCTCACATTGACCGGCTCGACGACACATATCGCGTTCGGCGCCTGTGCCTTGACGTCCTTGAGCAGCGGAATCGATACGTCGGTTGGAAACGTCATATCGAATTTTCCGGCTATGAACCCCAGAATAGCGGTCGAGCGATTTGGTATGATGGTGAACTCGATGCCGTCGAGATGGGGCAGGCCCTTCTTCCAGTAGTCCGTGTTGCGGGTGAGCTTGATCGATTCGTTGGCCTTGAACTCGACGAATTTGAACGGACCGGTGCCGATCGGCTTGGTGCGCATGTCGCCCGGCGAAACATGGCACGGATAAATTGGCGTGTAGCCGGAAGCGAGCAGGGCCAATAACGCCGGTTGAGGTCGCTTCAGGTTGAACGCGACCTCGAAGTCGCCGTTCGTCGTGACGTCAACGACCTGGTCATACCAGGACTTGCGAGGGTTCTTGCGAAACTTTTGTGGGGACTTGCCCATCAGCATGTCGAACGTGCATTTGACGTCGTTGGACGTGAACGGCTTGCCGTCGTGCCACTTGACGCCTTGATGCAGCTTGAAGCTGAGCGTTTTGATGTCGTCGCTCCAGGCCCAACTATCCGCGAGTTCCGGGACGATCGTCTCCAGACTGTTTTGCGCAACGTCCTGTTTGTAAATCACGAGGTTGTTGAAAACGGGCATGAAGGGAATGTTGACCGAATAGGTCGCCTCCTCGTGGATGGAGGCGCTGGCCGGGCTGTCCCGATGATAGAGGCGCAGGATGCCGCCTTGCTTCTCGGCTGCGAACGCGACATTATTGACCGCCAGCAACGACAAGACAGCAGCGGCAAGCGCTCGCACGCTCGGCATGTTTCCCTCCCTCGATATTTCGGCCTCATCATGGGCCGATTATCTCAGACGATATCATGACGGGGTGCTCAGGCAACAAGCAAGGCCGATGCCCGTATTGATAATTCGGACTAATGCAGCCGGATACGACCGCAGAGTTCATTGCGGCGGCAGCACCGGCGAGTCTGCCATGCAAGGCAGACGCCCCCTCTGACCTTCTCCGTAGGCAGAGGGGGCAGGACCATTAGGCCGCGGCGATGTCCGGCATCGTGCCGCTCAAGCGGCCTTACCCTTCTGCTGTTTCATAAACGCATCGGCGCGCTTCGCCAATTCCTGCGGCGCGACGTCTTCCTTGTGCGTGGCGATAAACCAGCTATTGCCGGACGGATCCTTCACCGCACCGCCGCGGTCGCCGTAGAACATGTCGCTCGGCTCCATGATAGAAGCGCCGCCGGCCTTGACCGCCTGCTGGTAAACGCTGTCCACGTTGGGAACATAGAGGTAAAGCGAGGACACTGTCGCCTTTGCCATCTCGTTTTCCTCGGCGATCATCACGGGGGAGTCGCCGATTGTGACCTGCGCATGCATAATGTTTCCGTCCGGCCGCTTGACCGGTTCATGAGATAACTTAGCCCCAAAAGCCTGTTTGAGGAACTCGATGACTTTCGGTGCGCCGCGCACGGTGAGATAGGGCGTGACCGTGTGAAACCCGTCCGGAATGGGTTTTACTGCCATGATTGGCCTCCGTCTGTTGCTGTGAGGAAGCGGACAGCGTCATCACCAACTTGGCTTTTTGTTTGCCGTCGCCGTGAAAATGTGATGGCGATGCGGCTTACCGCCGCAGGTGAAGATGATCCTCCGCAAACGGTCTGAAGAATGCCGGGCGGTGGCAAGCCGCAGCCAAGCTTGGCTGTCCCATCACACTTCCAGCTTGTCGCCGCCCTTCAGATCGAGAATTTCGCGCGCCTCGTCTGAGTCGCAACCTCAAGGCCAAGACCCTCGATGATCTTGCGGGCAAGCGTGACCTGCTCGGCATTGGACGCCGCCATTCGGCCGGGCGCCGCCCACAGCGAGTCTTCAAGACCGACGCGGATATTGCCGCCCATTGCCGCTGCCATCGCCGCGATCGGCAGTTGATTGCGCCCGGCGCCGAGCACCGACCAGACCATTTTGTCGCCAAACAGCCGGTCGGCGGTGCGTTTCATGTGCAGCACGTCTTCCGGATGCGCGCCGGTTCCGCCCTGCAGGCCGAACACCGTCTGCACGAACAGCGGCGGCTTCACCATGCCCTGTTCGAGGAAGTAATTCAGATTGTAGAGGTGCGCGGTGTCGTAGCATTCGAATTCAAAACGCGTGCCGGTCTCCGCCAGCGTCTTCAATACGTATTCGATGTCCTGGAAGGTGTTGCGGAACACGATGTCCTTGTTCTCAAGATGCTTGCGCTCCCACTCATGGTCGAATTTCTTGAAACGGTTGAGCATGCCGAAGAACGCGAAATTCATCGACCCCATGTTGAGGGACGCGACCTCGGGCTTGTAGACCGCGGCGGGACGGACGCGTTCGTCCACCGTCATGGTCGGCGCGCCGCCGGTGGTGAGGTTGATCACGCAGTTCGAGCGCTGTTTTATGATCTTCAGAAACGGCGCAAAGGCTTCCGGACTCTGGTCGGGCTGGCCGGTCTTGGGATTGCGCGCATGCAGATGCACGATCGCGGCGCCGGCTTCGGCGGCGTCAACCGCGGCGTCGGCGATTTCCTGCGGCGTCACCGGCAAGGCTTTTGACATCGATGGGGTATGGATCGCGCCGGTGACGGCGCAGGTGATGATGACTTTGCGGCTCATGCGGTGCTCTCTTTCTTGCGAGGTCGATGCGTTCAGGACTTGTCGTTCTGTTTTGCCTTGTGCGCGGCCAGCGCTGCAAGGCGGTCGTTGCGCCGTTGCGTCAGCGCAGCGATTCGCTCAAGCGTCGGTCGGTGCGGCCACGCCGCGATCACCCGATCCACATTCGGGCTCTGGTACACTTCGGGACCGGCGGATGCAGACGCAAGCTCCCTGTAGAAGCCGGTGTACCGCGCGCAATAATCCGGAATGCCGCCGGGCGCGTTGAGTTCGATGGTCTCGAATGGCCCGAGAAACGACCAGCGCAGCCCGAGGCCGTCTTTCACGGTGTGATCAAGATCCTCCGCCGAGATATAACCTTCTCCGACCAGCCGAAAGGCTTCGGCCAGCAGCGCGCCCTGCAGCCGGTTCAGGACAAAGCCGTTGATCTCGCGGTTGATGGTGACTGGCACCTGCCCGATCTCGCGATAAATTTTCCGCGCCCGGTCGATTGTCTCGGGCGCAGTCCACGGCGCACCGCACAGCTCGACCAGCGGCACCAGATGCGGCGGATTGACGGGATGACCGACCACCAGCAGCGCGTCCGGCGGCGCCAGCCTGTCGAGTTCGGCAAAGATGATTTGCTTCTCTTCGACTTTCTCCGGCCCGTTTTCCTGGACGAATTCGACGTCCTTTACGGCATCGGCGAGGCTCGCCGCAATTGAAACTCGGGCGACGGTGCCATCGGGATCGTCGGCTAAGCCGTGGCGTGCCAATGCATGTAATTCGTCACGGATCAGGCGGGGCGCCGCGGCCAATGTCGGAACATGCGGGTCGGTCAACCGTACATTCCACCCCGCACGCGCGAAGATGGTGGCCCATGCGCGTCCGATCAGGCCGGTACCGACGATGGCGACGTGGCGTTCAGTGCTTGCCATTTTCTTTTCTCGCATTGCTTCTCACAGCCAAAGCACCTTGCGGCGCAGATCGAGATCGTCCCGTAACGCCTTGGACGGCCCCTGATGAATCACCTGGCCACGTTCCAGTGCCACCGTGGTGTCGGATAAGGCCAGCGCCAGATCGAGATTGTGATCGACGATGATAATGGCGATTTCCTTGCGCAGGCGATCGAAGGTCTCGAACAATTGCTCGACCACGGTCGGCGCCAGACCTTCGAAGGGTTCATCGAGCAGCAATACCCGCACGTCGCCCGACAGCGCTCGGGCCACCGCGACCATCTGCTGCTCGCCGCCGGAGAGATAATCCGCAGGGCTATCCAGCCGCTCGCGAATCCGCGGGAAATATTCGTAGATGCGCTCCCGCGTCCAGTGCACGCCATTGCCGGTCTGGCGCTTCAGGCCACCGAGTTCGAGGTTCTGTTCGACGCTCATGCCGGCGAACAGGCCGCGGCCCTGTGGCACATAACCGATGCCGAGACGCGCATGTTGCGCGGACGAAAGCCCGATCAACTCG
>WNFL01107954.1_pt2 | contig 11654 bp, 11 predicted proteins | sample 5400361 | NCBI WGS metagenome assembly WNFL01 (sample SAMN13153351, study PRJNA577476) | soil metagenome | isolation source: 40 cm soil on Douglas fir-dominated hillslope | place: USA:California | collected 2013-09-17
GTCATGAAAAAGCTCGACCCGAACGCGCCGCACGCCGTGCTGCTGGTGCTCGATGCAACCGTCGGCCAGAACGCGCTGTCGCAGGTCGGAGAATTCTCCCGGATCGCCGGCGTAACCGGCCTTGTCATGACCAAGCTCGACGGCACCGCCCGCGGCGGCATTTTGGTGGCGATCGCAACGAAATATCAACTACCTGTGCACTTTATTGGCGTCGGCGAGGGCGTTGACGACTTGGCTCCCTTCGGCGCAAAGGAATTCGCCCGGGCGCTCGCCGGGCTGGAGCGATGAGTGAGTGGCAAGCCGGTCCATGGCAAATTCCGACGGCGGCGTTACATGCATCCAATGACCACGACGACTGAAAAACCCAAGCTCAATCCTATACTCAAGCTGACCCTCGACATCGGCCCGCTGGTGCTGTTCTTCCTGGCGAATTCGCGCCTCGGCATTTTCGCTGCCACTGGCGCTTTCATGGTCGCGGTGGTGGCGGCGCTGTTGGTGTCCTACACCATGACCCGCCAGTGGCCGATCATGCCGGTGGTGACCGCAATCGTGGTCCTGGTGTTCGGCGGATTGACCCTTGCGCTTCACGACGAAACCTTCATCAAGCTCAAGCCCACCATTATCTACGCGCTGTTCGGCGGCATTCTCATCGGCGGCTACATTCTGGAGAAGCCGTTCCTGGCGATTCTATTCGACTCGATGTTCCATCTTACGCCAGAGGGCTGGCGCAAACTGACCTTGCGCTGGGCGCTATTTTTCTTCGCGCTTGCAGTCCTAAACGAGGCGATCTGGCGCACGCAGTCGACCGACTTCTGGGTCAACTTCAAGCTGTTCGGCTTCGTGCCGATCACTTTCGTGTTTGCCGCCCTGCAATACCCGCTGTTGATGCGGTATGCGGCCGAACCGGCGCCGGCAGAGGAATAGATCACAACCTCGCCAGCGCCTTCTCGATCTCCGGCTTTATGATCTGCTGGATGTTTTCCGGCGTAACCGGCCCCACCAGCTTATAGGCGACCTTGCCGTCGCGGCCGATGATGAAGGTTTCCGGCACGCCGTAAACGCCCCATTCGATCGCGGCGCGTCCGCTGACATCGGCGCCCGACGCCGCGAACGGGTTGCCGTAGCGGCCGAGGAAACGTCGCGCATTGTCGGCCTGGTCCTTGTAATTGATGCCTACCAGACGGATGCGAGAGTCGCGGGCAAGCTGCACCAAAAGCGGCGCCTCGTCATGACAAGGCACGCACCATGACGCCCACACGTTGAGCACCGTTACGGCGCCATTGAAATCGCTGGCCGCAAGGCCCGGAACAGGCTTGCCGTCACGCTCGAGCCCGGCCACCGGCGGCAAGTCGGTCGCTGGCGCATCACGCCCGATCAATGCGGACGGGATGCGGGACGCGTCGCCGCCGCCCAGCAGCCGGGCAAGGAACAGCGCGGCCAGTCCCAAAAAGACCGCCAGCGGCAACAGTACGAGTATCCGCCGGTTGCTCCCCACCCTGCCCTGCCCCGCACCCTCGCTACCCTCCCCCGCATGCGGGGGAGGGACAGGGAAGGGCGAGAGCGGAGGCGATGCGGCCGGAGCCATGTCTTTCTGAGCCAGTTCTTGCGGCGTTTGCCGGGCAGTCTCCTGGGACAGCGTCATCATGCAGGCTCCTTGATTTGCAGTGGCCGAGATTCGGCCGATCGGCGGCTCACTCCGCGCCGCTCAAGCTCCGCGAGGGCGCGCTTCTGAGCCGTATGATCGGCGGTCACCCAGACGACGAGCGCCGCCACCACGGCCGTCGCCATCATGTAAGCGCCGACTATGAATGCAGCGTGCGGTCCGAGGTCCATCATTGCGTCCTGGTCTTTAAGCGGCGCGCTCGGCTTGGGTCAGCATCAAGGTGCGGACGCGCCGGCGCAGGATCTCGTTGCGCATGGCGGCGAGGTGAAGGGCGACGAACAGCAGCGTGAAGGCAAGCGCCATGACAGCCAGTGGTATCAGCATGCTAGGATCAATCGTCGGTCCGCCCATGCGGAAGACCGAGGCGGGCTGGTGCAGCGTGTTCCACCAGTCTACCGAGAACTTGATGATCGGCAGGTTGATGGCGCCGACCAGAGTCAAGATTGCCGCGGCGCGGCCGGCACGGCTTGGATCATCGACGGTGCGCCACAAGGCCATCACGGCGAGGTACATGATGAAAAGCACCAGCACCGAGGTCAGCCGCGCGTCCCAGACCCAATAGGTGCCCCACATCGGCCGGCCCCAGAGCGATCCGGTCACGAGCGCCAGGAACGTAAAGGCGGCCCCGAGCGGAGCCGCGCACTTGGCGGCCACGTCTGCGAGCGGATGCCGCCACACCAGCGTGCCTAGTGCCGCGGCGCTCATCATGCCCCACACGAACATGCTCAGCCACGCATTGGGGACGTGAATGAACATGATCTTGACGGTGGCGCCCTGCTGATAGTCGTCCGGCGCCAGGTACGTGCCCCACAGTCCGCATGCGAACGCGATCAGGGTCGCGGCGACAAGCCACGGCAACACGCGTTCGACAAGCGCTACGAAGCGGGTCGGATTAGCAAGATCGATCAGCGCCATGGCCGCGTTCCTCGTGACAGGGGCAAAACGCGTGGCAGCCTTGTAGCCCGGATGGAGCGCAGTGCAATCCGGGATACGCTGACCCCGGATTACGCTGGCGCTCCATCCGGGCTACGGTCTAAGAACCGCCACGACTTTTGCCCCTCTTACCGTCTTACCGTTCCTAATCTGCCGCCACAGCCCCCCAATGCAGCGTCTGAGCTTAAGGATATAGCAAACCAACTGGACTATTCCATGCCGTATCGCAGCGTTGCTGCGGCCGCGAAAGGCCCGATAACGCCGCTCATGAGGGTCAGTGCGCACAGGATCGTGAACGGGGTATCAAATGGAATGGCACCGGCCCGGCCACCGCCGCATTGGTCGCCGCGACCCCGAAAATCAGCACCGGAACCGTAAGCGGCAGCACCAGCACTGGCAGCAACAGGCCGCCCCGTCGCAGTGCGGTTGCGAGCGCCGCTCCGACCACGCCGATGAAGGTCAATGCCGGCGTTCCGACAAGGAGCGTCAGCCCGGTTGCGGCGAGAGCCGTCGGTTCCAGGTTTAGAAAGAGGCCGAGGATCGGGGAAGCGACCACCAGCGGCAGACCCGTTGTCACCCAATGGGCGAAAGCCTTGGCGGCAACCACAAGTTCAAGCGGAAGTCGCGCCATCAGGATGAGGTCGAGGGAGCCGTCCTCGTGATCATTGGCGAACAGGCGGTCGAGCGCCAACAGCGACGAGAGGAGCGCTCCAAGCCATAGGATGGCTGGCCCGATGCGGCGCAGCAGCGCAAGATCGGGACCGACCGCAAACGGCACAAGGGTCACCACCGCCAGGAAAAAAAGCACACCCATCATGGCGCCACCACCGATCCGGATGGCAATGCGCGCATCGCGGGCAAACAGGGCGGAGAGCGCCGTCATGGCATTGCGTCCAGGGCGTCGATGTCGATGCAGGAATCTTCCCGGCCGGTCGGAGGCTTGCCCAACCGCAGTTCGTCCGGCTCGGCAAGCCCCAGCGGTCCGTGGGTCGCCGCTATGATGAGACCGCCGGCTGACAAGTGGGTGTGCATGACGCGTTGCAGGCGCTCTTGGGATGCTGCATCGAGCGCCGTGCTTGGCTCGTCGAGCAGCCAGATGGGCCGCGGCACTGCCAGCATCCTGGCAAGCGAGAGGCGGCGCCTTTGTCCCGCGGAGAGGTAACCCGCGGGAAGTCGGGCGAGGTCGGCCAAGCCGACCGTCTCAAGCCCTCGCTCGACGAGGACGGCCTCGTCAACTGCGCGGGCGCCATTGAGAAATCGCGCCCAGAACGCAAGATTTTCCGTTACCGTCAAGGCCGGCTTGAGGGGATCGACGTGCCCAACATAATGGGACTGCTCGCCGACGCTCAATTCCGGGTCACCGCCTTCGAGGGCAACGCGTCCTTCGGCCGGATGAATGAGGCCTGCGATCAGGCGCAACAGGGAACTCTTGCCGGCCCCGTTCGGCCCGGTCAAGATCAGCGCGCCACCGGCCGCAATCGAAAAGCCAACTCCGTGGAACACCCGGCGACCGCCGCGGATGCAGGCCAAATCATGGCCCGATAGCTTCATTGCCACGATTTCGCTCACCTTGGCGTCCGCTGACGATTTCGCTCACCTTGGCGTCCGCTGGTCCCATCCTGCCCTCCCCGCGTCCAGCAGGGCAATTGCGTGTGGCACATCCCTTACCTCTCTCCCCAACCGGGAAGAGGGAGGAGAGGCGCCGTGCCATATCGAATTGCCCTGCGGTTTGCGGGGGAGAGGGTTGCGGGTAAACGCTTTTTTCCCCGCGAAGACTGGTTCAAGACTATCGTTCATATGGCAGAACCGCGAAAGAGTCCGTATAACGACGTTTTAGACGCGTGACGGGCGACGATTGTCACACCCTGCCGGGCAATCCGCCGCGCCCCCTCCCTTCCCTCCCACGCGGAGGAGGGAAGGAGGGGGCGTCGGAGAACCGCCCTCCTCGCTTGCCGCAACGGAAACTCTCATGACCTCCCTCGACAGCTTCAAATGCGCCCGCACCCTTAAAGTGGGCACGAAGACTTATGTCTACTACAGCCTTCTGGTCGCCGAGAAAAACGGCCTGAAGGGAATTTCCCGCCTGCCCTTCTCCATGAAGGTGTTGCTCGAAAATCTGTTGCGCCACGAAGACGGTCGCTCGGTGTCCAAAGAGGACATCCAGGCCTGTCAGAACGCGAAATTGCCTTCCGACCTGCGCGCGTCTTGATGCAGGATTTCACCGGCGTTCCGGCCGTTGTGGATCTTGCCGCCATGCGCGACGCCATGAAAAATCTCGGTGGCGCGGCGAAGCGGATCAATCCGCTCGTGCCTGTCGATCTTGTCATCGACCATTCGGTTGCGATCACGTATTTCGGCGACAATTCGGCATTCAAGAAAAATGTCGAAGAGGAGTACAAGCAGAACGAGGAGCGCTATCGCTTTCTGAAGTGGGCGCAAGGATCATTTGAGAATTTCCGCGTGGTGCCGCCGGGTACCGGCATCTGTCACCAGGTCAATTTGGAATATCTGTCGCAGACGGTGTTCACCGCGAAAGGCACCGTCAACGTCGAAGGCAAGTCGGTAACCGGAGAGATCGCCTATCCGGACACGCTGGTCGGCACCGATTCCCATACCACGATGGTCAACGGTCTCTCGGTGCTCGGCTGGGGCGTCGGGGGCATCGAAGCTGAAGCCGCTATGCTCGGCCAGCCCTATTCAATGGTGTTGCCGGAGGTGATCGGGGTGAAGCTCTCCGGCAATCTCAAGGAAGGCGTGACCGCAACCGATCTGGTGTTGACGGTGACTCAGATGCTGCGCAAGCGCGGCGTCGTCGGCAAGTTCGTCGAATTCTTTGGTCCCGGTCTTGTCGGACTGACAATTGCCGACCGCGCCACCCTCGGCAACATGTCGCCGGAGTACGGCGCCACCTGCGGGTTTTTCCCGATCGATGACGATACGCTTGAGTATCTGCGCACGACCGCACGTGCGGAGGCGCGCGTTGCGCTGGTGGCCGCCTATGCCAAGGCGCAGGGCATGTACCGGACGAAAAATACGCCGGATCCGGTATTCACCGACGTGCTCAAGCTCGAGCTAGGGTCGGTTATCCCCTCGCTGGCCGGACCGAAACGCCCACAGGACCGGGTTGCCCTCAAGGATGTGAAGGCTGGCTTCGCCGTTGCCATGGATCGGGAGTTCAGCAAGTCGGCCGAAGCCGGCAAACGCGTGCCGGTCGACGGCCGCGCACACGATCTCGGTCACGGAGATGTGGTGATCGCCGCCATCACGTCCTGCACCAACACATCAAATCCGACCGTGATGGTCGGGGCCGGCCTCCTTGCCCGCAATGCGGTTGCCAAGGGGCTCACCGTGAAGCCGTGGGTCAAGACGTCGCTTGCGCCCGGCTCCCAGGTCGTCGGGGAATATCTGTCGAAGTCAGGTCTGCAGAAGGATCTCGACAAGCTTGGGTTCAATCTGGTCGGGTACGGTTGCACGACCTGCATTGGGAACTCCGGACCGTTGCCGCCGGAGATATCCAAAGCCATCAACGACCATGATCTTGTCGCCGCGGCCGTGTTATCGGGCAACCGAAACTTCGAAGGCCGCGTAAATCAGGACGTGCGGGCAAACTATCTGGCGTCGCCGCCGCTGGTCGTCGCCTATGCGATAGCCGGAACCATGAACTTCGATTTTGCCAAGATGCCGCTCGGTATCGACAAGGCCGGCAAGAAGGTATTCCTGAAGGATATCTGGCCGGCCAGCCGGGACATTGCGGCTGTGATCAAAAAGACCATCACCAAGCAGATCTTCGCGCGCAAATATGCCGATGTCTTCAAAGGCGATGCGGCCTGGAGCAAGATCGCCGTGAAGGGCGGACTGACCTACGAGTGGGATCGCAAGTCGACCTATGTGCAAAACCCGCCCTATTTCGCCCGCATGAGCCGTACGCCAGGACAGATCTCCGACATCGTCGAGGCGCGGATTCTCGGGCTGTTCCTGGATTCGATCACGACCGATCACATCTCGCCCGCCGGATCCATCAAGACCGCGTCGCCGGCCGGCAAATATCTGGTGGAACACAAGGTCAAACCGGCCGACTTCAATCAGTACGGAACGAGGCGCGGCAACCATGAAGTCATGATGCGGGGCACGTTCGCCAACATCCGTATCAGAAATCAGATGGTTCCGGGCGTCGAGGGCGGCGTCACGATCCACTATCCATCCCGCGATCAGTTGCCGATCTATGATGCGGCGATGCGATACAAGAGCGAGAACGTTCCGCTCGTCGTTTTCGCAGGCAAAGAGTACGGCACCGGCTCCTCGCGGGACTGGGCCGCCAAGGGAACAGTCCTCTTGGGGATCCGCGCCGTGATCTGTCAATCATTCGAACGCATCCATCGCTCGAACCTCATCGGCATGGGCGTAATCCCCTTGGTGTTTGACGAGGGAACTTCTTGGCAGACCCTCGGGCTCATGGGTAGCGAGCAGGTCACGATCCGCGGCCTCCATGGCGACCTCAAGCCGCGGCAACGCATGATCGCCGAGATCGTCGCCGCGGACGGATCGTTGAAGCGGGTGCCGCTGGTGTGCCGAATAGATACCCTCGACGAACTCGAATACTTCAAAAATGGCGGCATTCTGCAGTACGTGCTGCGGCACCTCGCGGCGTGATACCTGCTACGGTTGCGCACGGTAACGGATTCGCCTCACGGATTTTTCATTGGGGCGAACCCGGGAACCCGGGACCTCACCTTGAAGTGAGTGGCGCGAGCAAGCCGAGCGACGTATCTAAGGCCACCACGGCTGGCATCGCGGGAGACGAGCATGACGAGATCGCGGGTGCTTTTCAGCTTGATCGCGGCCGGCCTTATCTCCCTTGCCCTGCCTTCTGCGAAAGCCAATCCTCGCGCTGTCATCGAATTGTTTACGAGTCAGGGCTGCTCCTCGTGTCCGGCCGCCGATCAGTTGCTTGCTGAGTTGCAGGCCGATCCTTCAGTGATCCCGCTTAGTCTCCCTATCGATTACTGGGATTATCTGGGCTGGAGGGACACCTTGGCGCTCCCGGGCCATACGAAGCGGCAGAAGGCGTACTCCCACGTGCGCGGAGATCGCGAAATTTATACGCCTCAGGTCGTTGTCAATGGCATCGCGCAAGCGATCGGAAGCGATCAGGCCGGAATCGAGAATGCAGTCGCTCAAAGCCGCAATTACCCATCGACTTTATCGGTGCCGCTCGAGGTGAACGTCGCCGATGATCACGTTTCTGTCCGGCTTCCGGCACGCCAGCGTGCCGAAGCGGGAGCAGGCGAGGTCTGGCTTTGCGCGCTAAGCGCATCGGTATCGGTTGGCATTGCGCGGGGCGAAAATCGTGGGCGCACCCTCACCTACACCAACGTAGTGCGGCGCTGGGTCAAGCTTGGCAGCTGGAACGGAAAAAGCGAAAACTTCACGATACCGATTGATGCCATAAAGTTTGACGGTGTCGATGCTTTCGCCGTCATTTTGCAAAGCGGCAGTTTCGAAAGACCGGGCGCCATAATGGGTGCCTCGTTGACGTCTTTGAATTGAAGACATTCTCTTAATTGAGAATTCGCTTTTATTTGTATTCGCGGCATCTGATGCGCGGCGTTGACCGGCCTTATGCCGCCGATCCCGGCATCATTTCAATCTTGATAGAGAGTGATGCTCTGGAAACGGCGGCGGGTCGTTCGCGATTGGAACGACCCGGGTCCGGCCCAAGCAAGCCCGGGGGGCTGGGGGGCTGAGGAATCCGAACCCGCATCGGACCGGACCCTGAGGCAGAGAAGTATTTATCGCAATTCACCTCGACCTGGGCGAGGCTGAATTTTGGCAGCAGTATGAATCGGCTAACGAATGCGTGATTGCAACCGCTCTCTGCTGCCATGCGGTAGGCCGGCCGCCGAAGACTCCTCCCTGTCCTTCCGGCATGCGCCGCCTTAACCCTCCTCTGCTTGCGGGAAGGAAGGTTGGGGCCGCGGGGAGGGCAGGAGGGGAGATAGGGACTTGCGGCCCGACCAATTTCGGATCATGACACTACTATGAAAAGGAGGCGCCCATGACGTCGGGTCCGGGCGAAATTGATCCAGACCCCCCTCCCTACCCTCCCCGGCGTGCGGGGGAGGGTAGGGAGGGGGTAAGCGAGCGTTCGGGCGGAGCATCGTTTTCAGCTGCTCAAGTTGCCGCCCAAGTCACCTTCGATCGGCGCGAACTCGGCCGCATATTCGGTCTTTACGGACGCAAGGTCGCTGAAGGCGAGTGGCGAGACTATTCCATTGATTTCCTGAAGGATCGAGCGGTGTTTTCGATATTTCGCCGATCTTCCGAAATTCCGATCTACCGCATTGAAAAAAATCCTCCGCTGGCCTTAAGGCAGGGGATCTACAGCGTGATTTCCGCAACCGGGCTGGTCGTCCGGCGCGGACATGAACTTGACCGGGTGCTGCGGGCAATCGACCGTTCGCTCCGTCTCGTGCCGCGCTAACGTTCGTTTCCGGCGCTTGATTCTCCAGTCGTGTCATCGACCGTGAAAGAGCGGCGAAAAAACGAACGCCTTCTCCCCCAAGCGGGGAGAGGGAGCAGGCTGCGGCCAGGTAATTCCTTCACACGCCCCGGAAAGCGGGGCGATCCAGTACCCGCAGTATCTCAATAGAAATGCGAGTGGGGGCTACGGGATGCCCTCGCGGGGCATGACACCAAAACGAAGGATCGGTGACACACCTCAAATAAAAATGCGCGCTCCGGTCTCCTGAAGCGCGCACCAAGAAGTTGGAGCGATCTGGAAATTGGTCCCCTAGCGGCGATCGCCCATGAGCTGAAGCAGGAACTGGAATATGTTGATGAAGTCGATATAGAGGCTGAGCGCCCCCATGACGGCTTTGCGACCCGCAACGGTGCCATCGTCCATCGGATCGTAGAATTCCTTGATCTTCTGCGTATCCCAAGCCGTCAGTCCCGCGAAAATCCCAACCCCGATGATCGAGATCATCCACTGCAGCATCGAGCTTCCCAGGAAGATATTGACGAGCATTGCGATCACGAGCCCGATCACGCCCATCATCAGAAACGACCCCATCGCGTCGAGACTGCGACTGGTCGTGTAGCCATAGAGGCTGAGCGCACCAAAAGAAGCCGCTGCGATGAAGAACACCCGCGTGATAGAAGTCATCGTGAAGACCAAGAAGATGGTCGCCAGCGATAGACCGAATATGGCCGCGAAAGCAAAGAACCACGCGCGAGCGGTGGAGGCCTGCATGTGCCCGATCCGGTAGCTTATGAAGAACACGATGCCGAGCGGAGCAAGGGCGACCAGCCACATCAGTGGGCTGCCGAACAGCGCCTGCCCGAATGGCGTCAGCCCGCCGATTGATCTTCCGGCCACGCGTATCGCGTCGCCGCCGGCCATCTGATAGGTCAGCCAAGCGACCACGCCGGTGAGTGCGACGCCGCCAGCCATGTAATTGTAGACGCGGATCATGTGGGCGCGCAGGCCCATATCGTAGGCGACCGCACGATCGGTCGCTACGCCGCGAAGGGGGGCATAGTTCCGGTCGAAATTCGACATCGATGCGTCCTTTCGTACGCCCAGGATGGCCTGCTGGGCGGCAGGGGTGCGGCGACTCGGCGCAAGCACTAGCTATCAGTGTAGTACTTAGCAAACCCGTCGAGAAGACGGCTGCGACGATTTAGTTTTGGCTGGTGCCGCTGGGTCCGGGGCCCTGCGCGATACATGGAATCGGTGCCATCGGATCGTGCACATCGGCCCGCCGTCAACTTAGGAATTGTCCGCGATCAAATGAATCACGGCCTTGTCATGCCCCGCGAAATCGGATGTTTCCGATTTCGCTCGCCTAATAGCTGCCGAAGTCGGCCAAGGCCGACTTCGGGTGAAAGCGGGGCATCCAGTAACCCCTGCGAATCAGGTGGTTACTGGATCACCCGCTTTCCGCGGGCGATGACATGTGGATGACATGTAAGTGGATGCAATTACTTCCCTGCGCGTCCTTAGAACAACGCTTCGCTGGCATTCATCCGACGCATGCAGACTTGACCCGGCGATCCATCTTCGTGCCAAGAAGAAGGGCGGATCAATCTCTGGAAACGCGCGCTCATCACGATCGCGTTTGCGAAAACGGGCTTTGTGGATCAGTCCTCGCGCTCGCCAAGCAGCTGGAGCAGCAGGGTGAACAGGTTGATGAAATTGAGATACAGGGATAGGGCGCCCATGATGGCTGTGCGTTCGGCGGTATCGCCATCCATGGCGCCATAAATATATTCGTTCTTCAGGCGTTGCGTATCCCACGCCGTCAATCCGGAGAAGACCAGCACGCCCACCACCGAAATAACCCATTGCAAAGCCGAACTAGCCAGGAAGATATTGACAAGGCCGGCAATAATTATTCCGAACAGACCCATCACCAGGAACGAGCCCATTCCGGTCAGGTCTCGTCGTGTCGTGTAGCCCCACAGCGACAACGCTCCAAACGAAGCTGCGGTGATGAAAAACACCCGGACCACCGACGTGTGGGTGTAGATCATAAAGACGGAGCCGACCGACACTCCGATCAGCGCGGCATAGACCCAGAACAGAAACTGAGCGATCGCCGGGCGCAGCCGCTCGATGCCGAAACTGAGGCCGAATATGAGAACGAGCGGCGCCAGGATGATGGCCCACTTCAGCGGGCTTACGAACAGGGCGTAGCCGAGCGGCGTGAGATACAGGTTGCCGGCGATCCGTGCCGAACTTTCGGCGCCGCCGCGCAAGACCTTTGCGGCTGCCGCCACGTCGTCCGTCACCGACAGCACATAGATGCCCAGCGCCGCGATCGCGGTGACGGCCAAACCCAAAACCATGTAGTTGTAGACGCTGATCATATAGGCGCGCAGGCCGGCGTCGATAGCGGCTGCCTCCGCCCGGCTCACCGGGGCGCCAAACGGCGTGCTGGAAATGTCGCGATTGGATTGCGCCATGATCGAACCCCGGATCGAACGTCTGGCAACGAGCATATCGCCCGACCGGGACGCCCCACGACCCGCCGGAGTATCCGTCGCAACTCGATAT
>WNFL01400764.1_pt1 | contig 11654 bp, 13 predicted proteins | sample 5400361 | NCBI WGS metagenome assembly WNFL01 (sample SAMN13153351, study PRJNA577476) | soil metagenome | isolation source: 40 cm soil on Douglas fir-dominated hillslope | place: USA:California | collected 2013-09-17
CGAAGAAATTGAGATACCGATGGATTCTCTAAATCAACTTGAATCTTGATTGGATGGAGAGGGCGATACGAGATGTCGTATCATAGCAATGCAAACGGGAACCACCCACGAAGCTGGGTCAGATTAGCCCTCAAAGCAGTAAAGTGCATGAATGACCCTGACCCCGATCTTGAGCGGCCATCGTTGCACTATAATGGGACAATGACATCGACCATAAATGTATTGTCCCATTGATATCTCATTGGGGATAGATGCTTCCCTGGTGTTCCCGGTGAGAGGTGCGAGGCTGTGTACTTCTGCATGAATGTCTCCGGCTTCTCGTGACCGCGTAGAAACGATAGAAATATATTATTATGATATACTCAAAACCAGAGATGGGAGCCGCACGAAAGGCAGGCATAATGTACACGAAAGTCGAACGAAGATTAGCTAACAACAAAGCCAAAATTATACCATGGTCCGATATTAACTAATGCACTAGCTCAGACGGTCCCCGGATTCCTATTAACTTCAGACGAAATGAAATAAGACGGCCGCACACCGCACTGAATGCGCCGAGGATATTAAGTATACGACACGTACTGTCCATTGTGGAATGCCTGGTGGCCAATGTGCGGGGTATTCGCCACCTCGTGCCCCATATGCATCGAGACGGGCGCAGGCTCAGACCTTCTGTTTGCGATAGGTAAACCGTAATAGTTCGAAGAGAGGAGATTGCTATCTGCATATGGGTCTCCCCAAATCTGGCTTTCTAACGACTGTCCGGGCACGAGTGTTTGCTGTGGGGAGAGTTGTGCCTGGGGAGCCCCAGAGAGCGGCGCCAAGTGCTGTGGCCGTGGCGCTTGCTGTGCCACAAGAGATCCTTGTATAGACGATTGAGAGTACATCCCAGGGGTATCAAGACTGGGATTGTCACCCCAGCCGTTAATTGAGAAGTACGTTGTCCCATCTGACTGCTCTTGGGACACTGGATGAACACGGACTCCATAGGGAGGAGCAGAGGGAAATATTGTGTTGAGGTGCGACGATGGTGGCCTTGACAGAGGTCGATGCATTTGTGTGCTCATCCTATCGACCGGCGCGGGCTTCGAATTCTGCACATAGGGCTGCTGCAGAGAAGGGTGAGGAGGTTGTGTGTGGTAATCGTCAAATGCCTCATCGGCGTGTCTCTTGACCTGGGTGGTCACCCTGTTCCTCGGTATATCAGTGTTCGTCTTGATCGCAGCTCGACAACCATATAAGAGGTCCCAAGCACGGCCAGCACTCGGCCATATGTACCGCATGGCGCTTAGCACATCCATGCATTCTTGGAGGCAAGCCGCCGCTTGAATGTCCTCAGCATTAGTAGACACTACGAAATATGTTGAGCAAAATATTACGTTTGTTGAAGACTTCGACCTACATGCCACTACGTGCGTAATACCCGCACTGAAGACGTAATACGAGAGGAAGGAGGAACTCCGCCCGAGGCTGAACGAATGCATGTAGATGACCCCGAGACTTGCGATGTGACGAGCGGCAGTGTTGCTTATGTCAGTGGATCGTATGTGCATCGCATATTGCTGTTCCGAGTCCACGCTCAGATCGCCACTTGCGGGAGTCGAGCGACGAGTCGAGGATGTCTTGCGGATACTAGGTCAAGGGTGGTCAAAAAAACCCAAAAGAGTATTCAACCCGAAAAAGCAACTCACAAGGGGCGGTGCAACAGCAAAACCGCGTTCCAGTACTGCATATGAAGAATTAAGATGTGCGGCGCGGGTGGTGCACCCCCATTCTTGATACTATTGATATCAAGTTTGAGGTAATCTGGTAACGCCAGCAACCATTTGTCAAGGATCTCTTCCAACCGGGCCCCCTCTCGGTGCCGAGAAGGAACTGCTTGTTTGATTGAATATAGACCTTCGAGTATCTGACTTATGATGGCCGCTAGAGATTCGTTAGAACTATGGGTATCGCAGTGCCAAGCAAGTGTCCAACTGACCGAGCTTTCCAGCTTCAGCAAAGCATGAAACGAAACGGCCAGGTCCAGGAATATACCGCGAACTGGGCTCAACGTCACCGTTCTGTCGTAGCCTCGAATGGTGTGGCTCCCAAATCGCGCAGCGTTCAGCTTCGGACTCGACTGGTGGCGGCGTGTCGAAATCACGGCCGAAAATGATAGTTGGTTTCCCGAGATAGCTTGAAACATACCTGAGCATAAACTTGAGATTTCAAAGTGTCAAAACAGAAGGGGTGAAACCCACTTGTCAAGAACGAGAGCACACCACCAAATACGATTCCGCAATTCTCTCTCCGCATCTGTAAAGAGGGTCTCCGACCCCTCTTGAAACTTGGTCGAGTTTCGGTTCAGCCCCATATCCTGAGCCATGCGGATCGCAGCACCCAGGAAGATGTATGCCTGGCTGGTTGCACCGATGCCAATCTCCCTCCAGGTGATCAACAGATATGCTTGGCATGTAGACGCACGAGACGCTGCAAAGGGATTGGCGGCTAGAGAGGCGCAAGGCCAGGAACTACATCAGAGACCCTTTCAAGCCAGTTTTGGAAATAACGCACTGATCATATGCTTGGCCGCAGAGAGGTACGATTCACCGGCAGCCCACATCGTTCCGTCCCTCGGGACTGGGTGTTCGTCGTCGGTGAGCCGCTCCGCAATCGAAAATATGACCAGTAACAGAGCCAAGGGGAGACGGTCTGGTAGGTATCCAGAGCCATCTGGAGCTGGGTCCACGTGCTCTCTAGTGGGGCGCTTTAGGTAATACTCTGAGCGAAGAAACCAAGTATACATACAGGTCGTCCACCGATCGACGCCATGCGTCCATAAAGGGCTCCTCTATGAAGAGTGGCAGCGAGGTGTTGACATGGATGAAGAAGAGCTGCAAGAGGAACGCTTGCCGTTCCTTCGATGGGAGTCGGACACCGTAATCTTCTACTCGGATGCGCCGACGATGGTTACCAGGCTCGATTGAGGGCCACACTCTTGCAGGCGGGAAACGCCTGTCATCATCAAGTTTGGTCAGCCAACAAACCAAGCCCCGAAGACCGACGTTAACTCCGCCGACCCATTGCGCCACTCACCAGACGCCACCCTCTTGTCGAGTGTCGTTTCGCAATGCCGGTCCGAGTAAGTGCAAGCCACTGGCTTTACCATGATATCGTACTTCCGCATTATCGTCTAGGCTGAGATGGCCCATGGCATCATTGCAATCTTCGAAATCCGAAGAGTCGCAGGATGACACGATATGATTCGGTGACTGGACAGAAGACCCTCTGTCGGAGACTGCGAAGACCGCGAGAGCAAGATGTCAGTCCGAAATGGTAGAACCATGGAGAAGCCTGCGGTGATGGCTTACCATGGCTCCGGTGAGTGGGACCAGCCCAGGACAATGCTCCCCTTCCGTCCAGCGACTGCGCGCTCTGCACATGACGGAGCGTACCCGCCATGGAGTTCTCGATCCGACGGCGCTGTCTAGGACTATCCAAATGCACTTCGTCGCGCGAGATTGAGAACGGTTGGAGCACCTCTATTTGCAGCGGCCCCTGGCCAGGCTTCGACTGCAGCCCCGGGTTCTGCTGAGGGTAACCCACATAGGCAGAATGAAGAGACGGGTGAGAGGTTCGGACCGCTAAACTAGGGTGTATCGATCCAGGGTCTGCGTGTAGAGAATGAGGATGGTGGACGGGTTCGCGTTGGTGAACACTATGCTCCGGAGGTGAGGGGTGATACCCGGGCTGTACCGGCGATACACTGGTGTTGTGTGATCCTGGGAGAAGGCGGGAGGATGAAGCTGAGGATGACCGAAACGCCGCAGCCGAGGGTGAAGTCGCGATGATATGCAAAAGATGGTCCTGCCACTCATACGTTGAGGATGCCATTTCCCCTGTCATCCTCTTGCCTACTCGACCGGATTTGCTGGCTTCATTCCGCTCGGACCAACGCCCAGCGCCTTGCAGTCGCCCTTGTGTGCCGACAATGGAACGATCGACACGACTGAGAACCTCACGAGCGAGAGGATCCTGAACGATATCTTGTATGAGAGTTCTTGCACGATGGTCCTGGCTGGCAAGCAATGTCCCGATTAGCGCCTCCATCTGGTGTTTCTCCTCTTCGAGTGCAGAGAGGTAGCCCTTGGCGGGGCCTCTGTAGTATAGGTTAAATCATCATTCGCGACCACTGGAATTCCTACTGACCTCTTTCGGCTCGGACCTGGAGCGGTAGAGGAAGTGGGAGGAAGTGGGCATGAGTGAATCTGTCTGATCGACGGGATTTGAGCTAACATACCAAGGAATGTACATTCTATGTAGTGACATGAGTATAGTGATCTAACGGTTGAGAGTGTTGTTCACTCACCGACACCCAATTGCATACAAGTCTTACAGGGGTCATTGGGGCCGTCTCCGCGCTCACATTTACATTTTGCTTTGCGACATTGATCGCAAGCTATTGTATTGCAAGGAGGTCAGCGAAGGATATTTGTGAGACACAAGGGCGCAAAGTACCCTTGGAACTTCGCCGGCGAATGATCCTGTCCTGGATAGCGGCGGGGTCTTGGCTGGCCTGGAGGTCGTCTAGGTCGGTGAGCTGGTCATCGCTGTCTTGCTTCATGGATACTGGAGAGTACGACAGGAGTGGATGAGTCCAAGATGGAGAGCCACTTGACACGGTCAAGTATGGTGGTTTTGAATGGGAGAATGAGAGGCAAAGGAGCCATCGCGCGTGTTATATGATTCATTGTTTACTTGATACACGAAGGACCAAATCACGACGCGGAAGTAATCATCAATCTTACCCTTTTTCTTACCATGGCTGTTGGAATGCCACCCTAAATCGGCTACGCTCGGTCCGGCGAGCCGAGTGCCTTAAGGTTTCCTTAAAAGGTGCTCGTTACCCATCACGTCACGTAACCACCCGTTCCTTTCCGCTTCGTGTGAAAGAATCGGTAGTTTAGCGACCTCTTTGCGCTTCGATGCTGCTTCGACTGGTTTCGACTGGCTACCGAAAGCTGGCCTGCCAGACTCTTGATCACGAATCACGCGTGCTTAAGCGCCCAATCTAATGCGACACGAACCTCCGAAGATGAACCCAAGGATGGTCCACGTTCTGGCCCACATCCTGGCCCACCCCAACCTCCCCCCCTCCCCTCCCAAGAGGGTGCTGGATGTACATGATCATGTGGGCCTCTATAAGCCTCATGTCCAGAGCGTCTGCGGTTTCCTCACGTCATGCCTTAGGATGGAATATGTATGTGTATATATATATGGATATATGGGTATATGCATGTATGTATGCATGTATGTATGCATGCAAGTATGTATGTATGTGGGTATATAAGAATGTATGCAGATATGTTTGTATGTACGTAAATATGTGTGAGATAGCTAGTTGAAAGCGTATCTGGACATTTGGACACTCATTGGGCCACACTCTGTCCAACTCTGAGAGATCGAAAAACTGCCCTGCATACACGAGACAACGACCCGTGGTGCTCTACGAGTTATCGGCGGATGAATATTTAGATGTCTTTCCTCACGCTTCACCTTTGTGAGAAGCTGTGCAGCCACATCCGGTAGTCGTTATGCATTGTTGACAGGTTCTATTGGTCGCGGCCCACCCGTTCCCAAGTCGTTCCCAAGCATGTCGTGCTGCGCCTTACCCGCGTGGTCGTTGTTGGTTGTTGGTTGTTGCTGCGGGAACTGCTCAATCTCCACGCCTTCGACCCCAAGCGAGCACTATTCAGAATCATCGAGATCAGTCAGAATGTCCCGATGCACGGCGCCATGATGTACCTAGCTGGTGGCGCCACAGCCGCACAGCCGCACAGCAGAGCCGATTCCATTAATCATTTTTTTTATCTCCTCCATTACCGGTTTGCGCCGTGACGTATGACAGCCGCAGAACCCTCACTAGCAACCCTTTCAGCAGAGCCTTCAGCTCTTCAGCCAAAGGGCGTGAAAGCATCAAAGAATTTACCATACCGCTTCTCGTAGATACTATCAATTTCTCATGATCTGTTCCCAATCTCTCTTCCTTCCTCCAACTCCCCGAAAGAGCAATCGGGCCACAGGTTAAGCCCGATATCTCGGGGCAACCAACCTCCAAACACACGTACTCGGCAGTGCTCGGCTCCGCCGTGCTCACTTCTCGGTTCCAGTGAGCTGGTACCTTGGAGATTCATCCCACCCGTCCCTTCCGGAGTTCCGGTCTTCCGGTCTCCATGATCGCATCTCACATCTCACGCTTGGTAAGGTGGTAAGGTAAGCTGCAGGAAGGGAAAGGACGAGGCTCAGCTGCCACCACGGTCCTGTATTTTCTCGTCGCAGACTCGTGTATTATGCTGTTAGTTCAGTTAATACAAAGAAGGATGCGTGATGTCCTCAAACGGGATAAGGTAACGTCTAAGGAAAAGGAAGGTGACCCAAGGTGGAATAGCGAAGCCTCGCCCCCACCTGTCAGTATCACAAGAGAGAAGATCCACCTGTGCACGCATCTTAAAATTCACACACGACCCTCGAACATCAGCTTATATACCTGAACACCGCGAGACCTTGCTATGTTTGCCTGCCTTGTTGCCGGACGGCTTGTGTGCGTTGCAAAAATGGATCGACCGTTAGAAGAAGCTAGATAGAGACTTACATGACTGGGAATAGTCAAACGAACCTGAAAGAGATCGATGAAACACATTGCGCATTTCAACTCGAGAATGCGTCCAACATAAATCACATCTGCGTCTTCTTGCTTGGAACAGGTGTGCGTTGGCTGTTTGACAACATCGGGTATACTAACACCGGTGATACTAGTGCCATTTCCACCCGGTTATGCCGCCACTGTCCATTTTTTCTGGCCCGGCAAGGGCTTCCAGTTGCTCGGAATGTCAGTGCCCATTCGCCTTTTCCAAATCCCACCCTTGACGCTTCATCCAGGCTCTCCAACGAAAAACCTTCTGCTATCTTCCGCGTCCGGGGTTCATTCGGCGCCTCGGACTATGCAGGATCGCAGCGTTTCGCTCAAAGCTTCCAGCAGCAGAGCCAAGCGATTATTCCCGGGTCTACCGCTTCAGATAACGTCACAGCAATGCTAGGAATAGCAATCGAACCCGTCGATGCTGTCATCTCCCAAGTCTCTACCCTGTCGACATCAGGGAAGTCGGTAGCCGACCCAGACGTCTTGGCAGAACGTATCGCACGGCATCTACTCAATTTTACGTCCTCTTTTGGCATGACTAGTATCCCTCAAAGGGCCATCGAGCAGTGGTATGAAAGTTTTCGTGGGAAAATTCGAGCCATGGGAACCTCATTCCTGGAACGTGCGGACTGACCGCTCTGGGTTATGCAGTGGCTTAGCACATCGAGGAAAGGGGCTACATAGCGTTTGGGATGCCGGATAACAGGGCAGGGGGTAATGTACAAATAGTTCTCATGAATGTCCCTCTCATTTCTGTTACACTGTCGAATCAAGCCCATATCTCGTCAGAATGGACCTCGTGGTTTCCTGAGCCAGGGGTGTTTGTCGCACCTCCGCTCTGCGAATGTTGTTCTCGCATCTCGGCGATCTCTCTTCCGAATGGCTCGCCAGACAAGGAAACCCACAAATGTGACCGGAATAATCACCGTGAAGGCAATGATAGCACCCTGCAGATGGCTTTAATATAGCTGGGCACAAGGGTAAGGCAAGCGCCACTTACTGAGACAGGGGCTGCCTTAGGCCGTGCAGCCCCAATGCACCAGAGAAGCCACACAGTCCCCAAACTCCATACGGGGTCATTCCTCCATGCGGCCATGATTGTCCCAAGGAGGCCTGTGGAGAAGACAACAGAGAAGCCCTCCCATTGGTAATGGTCGTAAGCTTCTTTGTGTCCTTCTGTCCACCGATGACCAATAGCAAGGAAGATCGAAAGGGGGAGCATCAAGGTCATGGATATTAACAGGAAGAGGCGCTAAGTGCATATCAGCAAGCGCACCCAGGAGACACCTTGAGCTCTCCTCACCACTGGAGCGTGAAGTAGGAAATAATCGATCGGCGAAGTCCAGGTGGCAGGATAATACCACATTACGCGAAGGTTGACAAACGCCAGGAGGATGACGGTAAGCCCGATTAGGACGCTGCAGGCCGTGAAGGCTTGGAGGGAGAATGCCACCGCCCAGCCTGCCAGAAGCCAATTCGCGAGAATGACCGGGAATCCAACTCCATGGACGATTGCTTTCTGAAAAGAAAATAGGCGCAAGCAAGATCAGTGGATACCGGCGGCTTGGACTCTAGTACGCACTTTTGTTTGTTCTTTCCTGAGGAAGACAGAAATACTCAGAGAAAGCACAAGCAGCACGGAGCCTGAATACTCACCAAGCTGCTACTATTAATAAGCAGTAGCCTATCTAAGAGTTGAAGTGAAGCGTCAGGTATAGCTAGCAATATATTGTCGTCATAAAGGATTCTGCGCACTTGAGTACCGAAGAGGACTAGTAAGTAAAATGCGACCAATGAGGTCCTAGGAGTGATGGAGGTGGGCCATATTTTGACAATCTCGCTCAGAGAAGGGTGGACAATGAATTCGGTCGCGAGAACGGCAGCGACAGAAACGAGCGTAGAAAGCGGAGTGAGTACTTGCAGTCGTATGAGGTTGACGTATTCCCTGACGGCAGGGTGGCTGAAATCTAGTGGAAGCTGCGAGGCCATTATGACGAATGAAGGACAAGAAGGAGCACGGTTTGTTGTGTCATCTCACTTCGCCCAGCCCTTTCCTGGACGCTGTTCCAAATTTTCTCATGGCTCGATCGGCTTCTCTTGACGTCTGCCCCATTTAGAACTGTGGTGCACCCCCAGGAAAAGTGCCGGAACCCCCTGAGCGATATTGCCGCAATTCGTTTCTTTGATTATCCAAAAGCATGGCTTTTGCACATCCACATCCGCATATATGTCTATTAATGGGAACCCCAACCGCCGGCTCAGTGTGTGATCTCAAAGCAGAGTGACGGTGACCGCCTGGGAGAGGTTGGGGAGAATGGCGCATGGAGTTCGAGTTCTCCCGTGGGGTGTGCCAGCGCCAAGATCCTCGTCCTATCTCAAATTTTGGAGTGTCTTCCTCACCAACTCCACGAAGACCGCTTTGCTCAGAGGTTTTGGAATCCCGAGGAGCGATCACGTCGTCCATAGCCGGGCTCCTCCGGGCCCCTCCGGTAATCCTCCACTTCATTAGTCGTGACAAAGGGTCGTGTGTATAGGAAGTGCCTTGGGCTTGGGTCGGTCAGGGCGCGCATGGCACGATGCGTAATTGACTTGCTTTTGCCTCTCCGCCGTCCCTCATGGCCTCCCAGGCCGAGGTCTTTAAAAGTTTTGGGGTTCGGCATCTTTTCCCCAAGGCCCAAATGTCGTCCGCCATACCCAAAGAACTCATCCCTCGACTCACCGCTATAGACGAAGAAATTGAAGGACTCAACCGCAAAATTGCACAACTCCAGACAGCACGTTCAAAGTTGCTATCAAGTAATGCCCCAATACGAAAGATTCCGCCCGAAATCATCGCTCAAATCATAGTCGTAGCGATCTCTACCCCCTTCTTGTTATCTCCAAAGAAAGATGCGACAAATTTGCAACCTCTCTTCGACACAGCTCTTGTGTGTCGTGTATGGAGAGATATTGTCTACTCCTACCCTGCCTTGTGGAGTAGAATCCTCGTGGCTCCTGGATATGGACGATCCCTCAAATGGATCCAGCTGTTCCTCTCCCGTTCGGGTGTTGCACCGCTCGAGATATACTGCGATTTCAGAGAGTATATGGACGGGGACCCGGGCGATGTTGCTGTGGTGGCGAAATGCATCAGTGGACTATTACCGGCAATGACTCGCTGCCATAAACTCACCCTCATAACGGGTGCCGAATCCTTCCTTAACACTTTCTTTTCCTCCACACAACCGGGTCCACTCCTTAACGAGCTGTCGATTCACTCGACCAACTCTGTAATCGAGGCTCCAGTTCAAATTTTGGAACGTAGCGAGGGGTTCCCCAACCTCCAGACCCTCGTGCTCAACCGGGTCACATGCAGAAATTGGGAGAGGGTCACAATGCCAAATTTGAGGACAGTCGTGTTCTGTTCCAGTTTTCAGCTTCCTATACACAAATGCCTGCAAGGTCTGAGTGGGTCTCTTCACCTGACCACCCTTCGCTTTGAATCCTGTGCCTTCGCAGTTGATGCGGACACGCTGTACGCCACTGAAGAATCACGGGTCTTCCTCCCCTCCCTCGCCTCGCTCCATCTATGGCGTGTCCAAGGCATCGACCAAGCCCTCATCTTCGAGACCGTCGATGCGCCCAACCTCAAGACGGTCCACATTACCTGCTCCCTCAACAACGACTCCGACTTGTGCTGGTTTGCAGCAGCAGATAATGCCCTGACCACGGTCGAGGAGATTCGCTTTGAGAACTTGCGAATTAAGGGTGCGGCCATCTCTGCAGTCATCCGTATGTTCTCGAGGCTCAGGGAGCTAAGATCTCTGAGGCTGGTTGCCTCCCAGCCTACACCACAGTTCTTTGAGGCTTTGGGCAAGGCGCCTGTGCTGCCAAAGCTGAAGGACTTGGTGCTGAAACGGTGCGGAGGCGTGACTGGACACGAGATTGTCCGGTTCGTCGAGTCAAGGCACCGACTGGAGGGCGTGCGTCGATTGGAGAGTGTCGAGTTTAGGGGCTGCTCCACTCTTGACCACGACTCGGTTGAGAGTTTGCGGGGGGTGGTGAATACAGTTGTCCACAATGATTAGCTCAACATATAGATCGGATTCATTCTCTCTTGCTTGTCGATTTCTCTCCTGGCTTCCTATAACTCCATAGATGGACCTGGGCTTTGGGACCCTCATCGCGTTGATATTGGTTTATGGCGGACTTTGGATTTTGATTGGAATAGTTGTTACACGCTCCTGGAACGGGGTTCCAGGCTCATGACAGTCTTTCACTTCGTGCGAAATAGATCCTCTTGAACACGTCCAATACCCAGGAGTCTGGTTGAAGCCAGAACCCACGTGTTTCCCAGTAGAGTGTGACCATACGAGCCCGAACTGAATGGAATTCAATACTTAACCACACCCAACTGCAATACATACTGTAACGCTTCAGCTTCTCCCTTCATTACGAAGAATGGTATTTCAATCGTACGAATGAATAATGTAATGCCGACGACGTAAGATATATGATGAGAGTCACCACCGAGCGCGACTCATGAAACACGCCGCGTAGTCCCCGCCTTTACAATGCAAATCCAACGTCTCCTTGAGGGGAGGGAGAATGACCCGCAGCAGTGGTCGTAGGCTTTGCAGTGACCGGCGTGCTGGGTTCTTCGTCCAGCTCCCTAAGTTGAAGCTCGATCGTTGTTGCACTCTGAAGCGCCTTGCCCGCCAACCCGTTTGCCCCCGTGCTAGCCCCTGCACCGACAGGCGGTGACGGAGCTTCTGGCGTTTGGTCCTTATCTTTCACTTCGGTGTTGGATACTGTGTTGGATGTTTGCAGCACGCCTCCACCCCCAAGACTGATGCCTTTGACCGAGAACCTGGGAGCTTTGCTAGATATAAAATTCCCGATTCCACTACCCCAGCTCACAATCGAGGTTCTTGTAGGGGTGCCCGTAGCATCTCCCGCCGGTGATGAAGTAATTGAGGTCGTCGAGACTGCG
>WNFL01132428.1_pt2 | contig 11653 bp, 10 predicted proteins | sample 5400361 | NCBI WGS metagenome assembly WNFL01 (sample SAMN13153351, study PRJNA577476) | soil metagenome | isolation source: 40 cm soil on Douglas fir-dominated hillslope | place: USA:California | collected 2013-09-17
GCTGATTGTGGCCCGCACAACGGCGCGCTCTTGCGCCTTGCCCTGCACCCAAATCGAGGCTCGCGCATACGTGAAATCAAGTCCGACAGGCTCCTAGCCGACAAGCGGTGTAAATTGACCGCCGCTCACCGTACCGGGCCGCGGCCATCAACAGCCCCGCGAGCATGCCGCCACGGGCATGGCAAGACTGCCGGACACGCGCTAAACGGTGAACCTGCACGCCGCCGCCGCGGCAAATTCCCTGCCGCAGGGGCGCGCCGGCCGCTCGCGGCGGCCCAGGCGCTGACATGACGACCGATCTCCCTGATCGCCTCGTTGGCCTCCGGCATGTACGGAGCGAATGCATGGAACACATGCCACATTCCCGGCCACTCGCGATACGTGACCGGGACACCGGCGAGCCGGGCCTTTTGCGCCAGGCGGGCCGAGTCGCTCAGCAGTATTTCATCGCTGCCGACGTGGATCAGCAGCGGCGGCAAGCCGTGCAGGTCGGAAAACAGCGGCGAGACCATCGGGCTCGACAACGGCAGTTGGCCCGCATAGTGGCGCACGATATCGAGAGACTTGCGCGTGACCCACGGATCGATGGCGGCGTTCGATTGCACGCTGTCGCCACTCGCGGTCATGTCGACCCACGGCGAAAGGCAGCACGCCAGGCCGGGCAACGGCACGTGCGCGTCGCGCAGCGCCACCAGCAGGGCGATTGCCAGTCCGCCGCCGGCCGAATCGCCGGCGACCACGATACGCTCCGGCTTCAGGCCCTGTTCGAGAAGCCACCGGTAAGCCTTGATGGCGTCGTCCAGTGCTGCCGGGCAGCGATGCTCGGGGGCGAGGCGATAGTCGAGCAACAATGAACGCACGCGCGTTGCCCTGGTGATGTGGCCGACCAGCGGGCGGTGGCTGGCGCCCGATCCCATCGCATAGCCACCGCCGTGCAGGTAAAGCATGCAGTGGCTGCGCGAATAACCACGCGGCGTCAGCCACTCGCCGCGGACGCCTTGGGCATTCACCGCAGTGATCGACACGTCGGACGGCGGCTTGATCCACGAAGCCGTGGAGTCGATCCTGGTGCGCAGTTGATCGAACGGCAGCGACCAGTCGGCCGTGGATTTCAAAACCTTGCGCCAGAAATAACTCGTGATACTGGCCATGACAATTTCCTTTCGAAAATTACACCGCGCGCTCACGCCCGCGCCGGCAGCTTCGGCAACAGCCCGCACTTTGCCCGCGCTTCGTGCAGCGGGAGTGCCATCAGCGGCCAGAAATCCCACTGGTGAGTGATATCGACCTTGCATTTCGCGCCGCGATGAATCGCCCACAGTACTTTTTCCGGATCGAAATTGCCGATCTGCGGCGGCGCCACGGGTGTGATCTTTACGCCCTGATGAAACTGCAGTACCGCGAACTGCACGAAGAAGAAGCCGTCGTCCCTGCGGTTGCCTCCCTGGAAGCTGCCCTGCTGGATCTCTCCCGGCGGTGTCGTGTCGTGCCCGGCGAGCACGTGGCCGACGTCGTGATAAGCGACCGAATCGGGTATTCCGCCGGGCTCACCGGGGAATCCGAAGCCGATCGCCGTCAGGTGTTTCCAGTACTCGCGCCCCAGCGTTCCCTCGGGAAGCAGACCGAGGCGTTTGTAGTTCCACAGCTTGTCCTTGTTGACCTGAGCCTTGAGAAACATCGCACCGAACAATCGCAGCACACCCATGTGACTTTCTGCGCGATACGCTTCCCGGCACATCGCGCGGAAGATGCGCGACATCGCCAGCATGCGCACCCTGACGTAGCGACCTTTTTGCAGCGCGTCGATAACGTCGATTACCGGATCATGCGTGCCGAGCTGGCGCGACAGATCCTTCAGGAACGCGACCGAGTTGGGCTTCACCGGGACGCGCAGCAGCACCGCAAGAGCGGCTAGCTGGATCAGCCGCTTGCGCTGATGCGCGCCGTCGATGCGCACATCCCAGGGGTCGACGATTTTCGGCTCCGCTGACGATAGCGGGTATCCGGTGATCCTTGCGTAGGTGTCGAGGAACAGTTGCTCGCGCGGTTGGAGCGCCTGCCTGGGATTGAGCGCCGTGCGCAATACTGCGAATACCGTATCGAGTTGGTGTGACGGAAAAACATCGATGTCCATTTCAGGTGCTCCTTTTCGGTTACAGGAAGGGTTGGTCAATCTTGTGCTGCTGTGTCCGAAGCGGCGAAAGTCGCTGCAGGAGCGGGCTCCGGCCCGCGACTGCCACCACCCCGGATCAGTGTCATGCCGGCATCAGTGCCCGGCCCGGGTCATGTCAACGGCGCGCGTCGGTCGGGGCGCGAGCCAGATTACGAAGGCGGCGATGAAGAACGCGATCGCCACCAGCCACATGATCTCGTTGGTCGCCAGCATCACGCTCTGCCCTTGCAGCAGGTTGTCGAGCGTGCTGCGCACCGCGTCGGGCGTCATTCCCGAAGCGCTCAGCGAGCGCGCCGTTTCGCCGCTGCGATCGACCAGGCCGGAGAGGTCGGCGTGCACCTCGCTGGTCTTGTTCTCCCACGAGGTCTGCGCGATCGACGTGGCGACGGCGCCGGAGAGTGTGCGCAGGAAATTCTGCAGGCCCGCCGCGGAAGCCGTCTCGTGCTCTTCCACGCTGCCCAGCGCCAGCGCCGTCAGCGGCACGAAGAAGAACGGCAGGCCGATTCCCATCAGGATCAGCGGATGGGCGATCTGCCAGTACGTCATGTCGGTGGTTGCGATGGTGCGCATTGCGGTCACCAGCGCCAGCCACGTCAGACCGGCGAAGATCAGCTTGCGCGGATCCACCCTGGCGATCAGCGTGCCGGCCATCGGCGCGGCGACCACCGCGAGCACGCCGCTCCACGCCGTGGTCAATCCCGCCCAGGTTGCCGTGTAGCCCATGTAGCTTTGCAGCCACAGCGGCGTCAGCACGTTGGCGCCGAACATCGCGCCGAAGCCGAGGCTGATCGCCGCCACCGCTGCGGTGAAGCCGCGGTGGCGGAAGACACGCAGATCGACGATCGGATGCCGCTCGGTCAACTCCCAGATCAGAAAGGCAGCAAACCCGATCGCCGCGACGACGGCGAGCACGCAGATTTCCGTTGACTCGAACCAGTCGTGCTCCTTGCCGAGATCGAGCATCAGTTGCAATGCGCTGACGAAGACGATCAGCAGCGCCAGGCCGATCTTGTCGATCGGCATGCGGATCAGCGCCTCCTCGTAGCGCTTGAGCATGCGCAGCGCGATCGGGCTGCAGAGCATCGCCAGCGGCACGTTGATGAAGAAGATTACCGGCCACGAGTAGTTGTCGCACAGCAAGCCGCCCAGAATCGGCCCGAGCACCGGCGCGACCAGCGTGGTCATCGCCCACAGCGCCATCGCAGCCGGCGCCTTTTCCTTGGGGAAGATACGCAGCAGCAGGGTCTGCGACAGCGGCATCAGTACCCCGCCCGACAGGCCTTGCATGACACGGCCAAACACCAGCATCGCGAGCGAGTTGGCAAAACCGCACACCGCGGAGAACACGCCGAACAGCGCCATCGCGCTGGTGAACACGCGCACTGCGCCGAAGCGCCCGGCGAGCCAGCCGGTCAGCGGCACGACGATCGCCTCCGCGACTGAATACGAGGTGATCACCCAGGTGCCCTGGCTGCTGCTGATGCCGAGGCTGCCGGAAATGCTCGGCACCGAGACATTGGCGATCGTCATGTCGAGCACCGCGAAAAAGTTCGCGGCGGCGAGCACGATCGCCGCCAGCCACAGCACCCCGCCCTTGAGCGGGGTTCCGACACCAGGCGATGTTTGTGTTGTTGCGGACATTTCAGACTCCTCAGCGGATGACAGTGCGCATGTCGCCGGCGGTGTTCATCGTCAGCACCGATCCAGCGCGGCGGCTGATGGTTGCGGTGCGGGTGGCGTGCGTGTCGATTGTCGCGGTCATCGACAGCCCCACCTGCAATGGGCGCGCCTCGAGTTCCTTCGGGTCGAGTTCGACGCGCACCGGCAGGCGCTGCACCACCTTGATCCAGTTGGCCGGTGCCGCCGGAGAATCCCGAGACGACGCCATGGTAGGTCACCGAGCTGCCGTACAGGTCCGATTTCACTTCGACCGGCTGGCCGATCCTCACCTGGTCGAGCTGCCCTTCCTTGAAGTTGGCATCGACGTGCACTTCGGACAGCGGCACCACGGACAGCATCGACGCACCCGCCTGCATCTGCTGGCCGACCTGCACCGAGCGGCGCACTACCACGCCATCGACCGGCGCGCGAATCACCGTGCGCTCCAAGTTGACTTCGGCCTGATCGCGACGCGCGCGCGCCAGTGTGACTTCCGGATTGGTCTGCTCGGTCGAGTCGGCGATCAGCACCGCGTTCGCTTCGCGCGAGCCGATCGCGGCGGTGTAGTTGGCGCGTGCCTGCGCCGCCTGCGCCTGCGCAGCGGTCAGGCTGGCGCTGGCGGTCTCGAACGCATTGCGTGCCTTGGTGAGTTCGTCACCCGACACCGACCCCGAACTCGCCAGCGCTTCGCGGCGTGTCAGATCGACCCGTGCCCGTTCCAGATCGGCGCTGGCCGACACCACCTGAGCTGCGGCGCGCTTTTCTTCGGATGCACGCGCGGCGATCTGCGCGGTCAGGCTGTCGTCGTTGGCGACGTAGCCGCGCACGCGGCGTACCGCCCGGCCGAGTTCCGCTTCGGCCTGATCGAGCGCGAGCCTGGCGTCGGTGTCGTCAAGCACGACGATGATCTCACCCTGCTTGACCTGCTGCGTGTCGGCGACGCGCACTTCACGCACGATGCCGCTGACTGCCGGCGTGACCTGCGCCGTTTCGGCGGCGGTATAGGCGTTGTCGGTCGAGACATAGCGTGCCGCGTGGAGATACTCATACGCCCCGTAGCCGATGCCGGCCTTCAGAACAACGGCGCCGAGCAGCATGAACAGGCGTTTGCGGCGCAGCTTGTTGCGGGCATCGACAGCCTGCTCGGTCGCGGCTTCGAGAACCTCGGATTCCATCTTGGACATGGCAGTTTCCTTTCGCAGTGGTCAGTTCTGGTTGATCGAATAGCCACCGCCGAGCGCGCGCACCAGCGCGACGTCGAGGGTGAATGAGCGCGATTGCAGATCGCTTTGCGTACGCGGGCTGGCGAGCAGGTTGTCTTCGGCGGTGAGCACGTCGAGGTAATTCGACAGCCCGCCCTCGTAGCGATTGTTCTGGATGCGCCAGGCCTCGCGCGCCGCGTCGACCGCCTCGCCGGTGCAGTCGATCTGCGCGCCGAGCGCATTCTGGCTCACCGCCGCGTCGGCGACGTCCTGAAACGCCTGCGCCACGGTGCGGTCGTAATTGGCAACCGCTTCGGCGTAGTCGGCATCGGCGCCGCGCAACTGCCCGCGCAGCCGGCCGCCGTCGAAGATCGGCAGCGAGATCGCCGGGCCGACGCTGCCGATCAGCGAGCCGCCGTTGGTCAGCAGATTCAGGCCGAGCGACTGCACGCCGATGAATGCCGTCAGGTTCACGTTCGGATAGAACGCGGCGCGTGCCTGGTCGATGCGCTTGGCAGCGGCTTCGACGCGCATGCGCGCGGCGCTGATGTCGGGGCGGCGACCGATCAGATCGGCGGACAGCTGCGCCGGCAATCCGACAGCTTGCGTGATGTTCAGCGTCGGGCGCGCGATCGCGAGGCCGCGATCGCGCGCCCATCAGTGACGCGATGCGATTGCGTTGCAGCGCAATTTGTTCGCGGAGCGCCAGCACGTCGGCGGCGGCGGAAGCGCGGCGCGATTCGACCTGGCGCACGCTGCCGAGCGTTTCGAGCCCGTTGGCATGCCGCTGGCGAAACAAGTTGGCGGTCTTGGCGCGCACTTGCAGCGCGGCTTCGGCGGTATCGAGCGCGGCGTGCAGACGCGCCAGTTCGGCGTAAGCTCGAGGCGATCGACGTCGCCAGCGTGAGCCGCGCCTGGGCGGCATCGGCACGAACTGCGTCGGCTTCCGACGTGGCCGCCGCGAGCGCCGCGCGGTTCTTGCCCCAGAAGTCGAGTTCCCAGGAAAAATCCAGCGTCGCGCGGCCGTAATCGTTCCAGCCTTGCGGCGTGCCGGAGCGCGGGCTGAGATAGTTGTCGCTCTGGCGCTGCTCGGTAATCGAGCCGTTGGCGTTCAACTGCGGCAGCGTCGCCGCACGCGAGATCTGCGCGTTGGCTTGCGCGCGATGCAGGCGCGCCTCGGCGACCGCAATACTCGGCGAACCGGCGAGCGCTTCGTCGATCAGCGTATCGAGCTGCGCATCGCCATACACTGTCCACCACGATTCGGCCGGCCATTGCCGGGCCGGCGCCGCAAACGACTTTTCGCTGGCGTACTGGCTGGCGGGCTTGATGCCGATCTGGGCATCGCGCGACGGCAGCGGGGCACACGCGGCAAGCGCCACGGAGGCGGCGAGAATCGTGAGTCGGAAAGGCTGGATCGTTGCGGGCATGGTCATCGGCCTTGTAGTTAAGGGGTTGCGTTATCGGTTGTGGCAGTATCACGGGGCGACGTTGCGGCGCGATTTCCGATCGGGCAGCGCAGATTTCAGTTGAAATCAATGCAACCTCGGCAGACCAACTGGCGCTCACCAGCGCTGCATCCCCGGCAGCCCGTTTGCGCGGGCGGCTCCGCCAAGCCGAGCATGGCGAGCCCGTCGTCGATACGCTGTTGCCACGCTTCGACTTGCAGGCTGCGGCTGGTGCCGGAAATGCACCATTCACAGAAGTGCTCGCAGTTATTCGACCAGAAGCGGTAGCGGTCCTCGCCCAGGCGCGAGCGGGCGCGCGCCGGTCAAGAACGACAGCAGGATGAAGTCGATGGTTTGATTCGGTTGCTCGGAAATTGCCACGCAGAAACGCGGCAGATCGTCCGCATGCAGGAAACGGCCGCAGCTCGCTTCAGGATTCTTGCGGACTCCAACCGCGGCATTGCGTCCCTCCGGACTCCATCGGCCACGCAGCCGAACACCGACGACACCAGCGCATGCACGCGATTGGCAACAGGCGGGGGTCCCGCCCTGGTGATCTCGGCATGAATCGTTGCGATGGTTTGCCGATTGATCGCAGAGAGCTTCTTCGCGGCCAGAGGTGTTTCGAGATACTGCCGATAGCGATGCTCGTCCGGGGTTGCGCGATAAATGCGCAGCGCGTCTGCCGCCAGCAATCTTCAGGGGGTGACTGGTGCCGGGCTCTTGTTCCACGGCCCCGGCGGAAGAATCTCCGGCGCCGGCCTGCCGATGTAGTAGCCCTGCGCGTAATCGACACCGTAGCCACGCAGCAATTCGAGTGACGCTTCGTCCTCGACGAATTCGGCCACGGTCGCCTTGCCGAACCCGCGTGCGACATCGGTGAGCGCCTTGACGAAGACCTGGTCGTCGCGGCTCTGGGCGAGATTCTGAATGAACGCGCCGTCGATCTTCACGTAATCGACAGGCAATTGCTTGATGTAATAGAACGACGCGAATCCGGCGCCGAAGTCGTCGATGGCGAAAGTGCAGCCGGTTTTTCGCACCGCATCCATGAACTCGCGTGCGGTTGCGAAATCGGCGACCGCAGACGTTTCGGTAATCTCGAGCACCAGCCCGGACGATCGCGCGCCGGTACGATCGAGCTCGGTGCGCAAGGTGTCCAGAAACGCCTGGTCTCCGATGGTAATGCCGGACAGGTTGACGCTGAAGCTGATGTCCGGACGGTGCTTGAGTTCTGCCAGCCGCACGATGGCCTTGCGCAGCACATGACGATCGATTGCGCGAATCAGCCCGCTTTCCTCCGCCACTTTCATGAACTGGCCAGGAGCGATCAGAGTCCCGTCGTCCATCCGCAGGCGCAGGAGGATCTCGTAGTGATCGATGACGTAGTCACGAGTTCGCAACAGCGGTTGATAAAAAAGCACGAAACGATCTTCTTCAAGCGCGCGTTTCAACTGCCCTTCCCAATGCACCTGTTCCTGCAGCCGCTCGCGCGCCAGCTCGGCCTGCGAAAAGACGTGCCAGCGCGCCCTGCCTGCGCTCTTCGCCTGGTACATCGCGAGGTCGGCGTTGGCAAGCAGTTCCTTGACGTCGCGTCCCTCGATCGGGAACATCGAGATGCCGATGCTGCCGGTGACGCGGAAACCGGGTGGTAAATCAGGCGGATCAAGGGATGCAAGCACGTCGAGAATCTTGCCGGCGATCTGCGTCGCGGTAATCTGGCTGCATTCCCGCACCGCAATGGCGAACTCGTCGCCGCCGAGGCGCCCGACCAGATCCACCGCGCGCACCGTCTGCCGGATGGCCTCTGCGGCGCTCAGCAGCAGGCTGTCGCCGGCGGCGTGTCCGCGCGTGTCGTTGACGTACTTGAACCGGTCGAGATCGAGAAACAGCAACGCTCCGCTGCGCCCGTAACGCTGCGCCTCGGCGTGCATGCGTTCCAGTTCGTGCTGAAAGCGGCGGCGATTGTATAGACCCGTCAATGGGTCATGATCGGCGAGAAACGCCACGCGCGATTCGACCCGTTTGCGCTCGGTGATGTCGGATCCGACCGAATTCGGTGCTGTCCAAGCGTCGGAACTCGGTTTCCTGCCGGTAATGGTTTTGAGCGGCGGGGAAGCTCGCATCAGAGTCTTCGGCGGCGTCGAAATGGCGGTGAACGGCGGCGAGGAACTGTTGCAATTCGCGCTCCTCCGCCAGTTGCCCGGATCGCCCGCCCAGCAAGCGCTCGCCGTAGCGGTTGAGTGTCACCAGTCGTCCGCCGGCCTCATGTGCCATTATGATGATTTGCGCCGTCTCCAGCAGGCCGCTGGCGAATTCCTGGTCGCGGCGCACCTGTTCGAGCGCCTGCTGAAGCGCGACGGTACGCTCCGCGACCTGCGCTTCGAGCAACTCCAGCCGGTGGGAAAGCGATATCGCGGTGGCGTCGAGCAGGTCGAGTTCGTTGCGAACCCGCCTCGCCGGGCCTCCAGCAGCAAGCATCTGCCGCGCCGAAGCGAACTCGCCGCGTCCCAGCATCGGGAGGATATCCGCATAGCGCGTCAGCCGCGCCAGCGGGCGGGTCAGCAGCATCAGCAGCAGCGCGGTAAATATCAACGACCCGGTGAGCCAGGCAGCGAGCGTACGCCAGGTGCCGTACACGACCTGGGTGACGCCGTCGGTGATGTCTTCGAGGATTACCGCGCGCGGTGTGCCCGGCCCGGTCAGTTCCGACGTCGGTACCAGCCAGACTTCGTAATCCCTGTCATCGAATTGCACCCGGCCGAGCCCATCGTGCAGCCATTCCGGCGCCTCGGCGGCGAGCTGTAACAGAACCTGCATCGCGGTCCGGGCATTCGACAGGGCATCGACAGCCACACCCCAGCGTGCGATGCGGCGCAACTCGGGACTTTGGTGATCCCCTGCGTCCGCATACAGAAGTCCGATGTCGACGCCGGAAAACTTGCGGAAATCGACAATCACATCGGCAAGACTGGCCGCCAGTTCGAACGCGCCGACGTCGTTGCCGTCGGTCATCACCGGTGCCAGCGCGTGCAATACGCACACCGGGGCACAGCGCAGAAACGACTGCGACTTCTGCTCGCTGATGACCGTATGCAATACTTCCGCCGGAATCGGGCCGGGCGCCGCGCGCGCGCTGCTGGAGCCCCATACGCTCACTACCCGGCCCGCGGCGTCGAACAGGCGGCCTTGATCGACGCCGGTATTGACCTGCAACGCAAACCAGGATTGGTCGAGCGATTGCCTGAGCGATGCGTGTTTGTTCGCGTCGCTCCATTGCATCGCCGGAATCAACGCCGCAGTCTGTTCGAGTCGCCGTTTGGCCTGATCCAGCAAACCGGCGAATTCATCGCTGTAGCGTTTACGCGCCGTGGTGCGCTGTTCCTGAAAGCGTTCCTGCTGGCCGAGGTAAAAAATGGTTGAGAACAGGGCGCTGATCGCCAGCATGGCGCTGCCGAACAAAGTCAGCGCCTTCCATTTCAGACTGACGAATTGCCGTTGTCGGGGCGGCGCTGCGGGATTGGCTGGGTTTGTCGATGGCAAGATGGGATCGTCGCGTCACTCGTCCGCCGGAAGCCGGTCGGACCTCCTAAAAGCGCCATGAACCGAGCAGCATCAGCATGTCCCAGTAGCGGCTGGTGGCATTGGGATTCGGGTTGTCGAGACTCGACAGCCATCCGGTGCCGTTGACCCGGTGCCATTCGGCCCGCAGCATGAATGAGGGGGTAACATCCCAGCGTATCCCGCCGGTCAGATCGGTCGCGAAACGAGTGTACGACGGCAGACCGGTCGCGGCCGCAAAGTGCGAACCGTCGCGGTCGTGACGATCTGCGTAGTAGACATCGTAGCGCAGCAACCCTTCCCACGATGGCGTGAATCGCCAGCCACCCTGGATGTACCAGCTTTGGCCGGTCGCAGCTTGCGCCCGTGGCGACAGTACGGAGGTATATCCGTAACGTTCTGCGTATTCGGCGGTTAACGTCAGGGCTTCTCCGCTGTATTGCGCGGAAACGATCCATGGGACAAAGCGGACCTGTCCGGGAAACAGCCGATCGCGGTCACCCAAGCGGTAATTCAGGTTCAGGTAGGCGCCGCTCAGCGCCAGGCGCCATCGCCCGGATGGGGTTTCTGCCAGCAGCTGCCCAACGCCTGACGCCCCGCTCGATTCGAGATGTCCAGGCCGTTCAGCGCCGAGAACAGCGACTTCGGTATCGCGGCCGTTTGCCCGCGGCTTGCCGACCACGAAGCTGGCGCTTAGATGCGCCGTGCTGCTGCGCCGCTCGCCATAAATGTCGATGCCGTCCAGGGATATGCCGAGATTTCGGGTTCGATCGAAGTAAATCGACTGGGGCAGCAGGATGCTCGGCCGGGTAAATGGCACGTCCCTGGTCGCGTTGTAGAGCCCGAACGCATGCCCAGACTGTATTGCTCATTCGACACGATTCCGTAATCGGCCAGCGCATAGTCGAGCCTGGGTTCGCCGTTATCCCCGTCCCCCGCGTGGCGTGACACCGCCTGTGCCGCAAAAAGCAGATTCGGCTGTGCCTGCCAGGATACGTTGGCCCCCAGTTCGCGAAACTGAAAATGCCCGTTGCCGGTGGAGTGGCCGAAAAACTGATTGCGGTCGGTATGAATGTAGCTCTGGCCGATGAAGCCGTGAAACTGCACCGTCGAAGGCTCCGCCGCGGTCGCCGCAACGCAGCAGATTGCGCCCAAGGCAAACACTGCCCTAGCGCAGCGGAACGATGCGTACGCGGTCATTGGCGGCACTCCTCCTTACGTATCCGATCGCTCCAGGGGTCGTCGCGACCCGGCGCAGCATTTCCTCCGGGGTGGCAACTTCGGTCGGCGCCTGCCCGGTGCCCGAGAACACCAGGCGATCCCATGCAAGCCGTAACTGGTGCGGGAAGATGCCGAGAACCTCGCGGCAGAACACGGCGTGCTGGGGGTGATCATCGGGGAGAACCAGAGCCCTCACGGGCGACTGGTCGGGCCAGCTTCCCCGCCGCATCGTGAACATCGATTGGGCGGTCGAGCGCGACAGACCTTCCACCGGGGCATGCGGATTGACGATCACCACCATGTCGTCGGCAGCACGCGCCGGCGGCGCCAACGCAAGCATCAGGATCGCGATCGCCGCAAGCCGCCGGGCGGCGCAGATCAGCACCGTC
>WNFL01180000.1_pt3 | contig 11653 bp, 7 predicted proteins | sample 5400361 | NCBI WGS metagenome assembly WNFL01 (sample SAMN13153351, study PRJNA577476) | soil metagenome | isolation source: 40 cm soil on Douglas fir-dominated hillslope | place: USA:California | collected 2013-09-17
TCCCAGCGCGGCCAAGTCACCGTACTGACCGGCGCCAGTAGTTGACTGATAAGTAGCTTCCGAACTGAAAAGCGTGCGCATGGTAGCGATCGCAGAGGACTCATTCGCGGCACGGCGGGAAGCGAGAAGATTAGGGATAGCGATAGCGGCGATAATGCCGATAATCGCTACGACGATGAGCAACTCGATGAGTGAGAAGCCCTGCTGACGTTTATTCGTGTTCATTCTTATTTGCTCCTTCTTGAAATCAGAAAGTGGTTGGCTTGCCTGATAGCGTAAAGGCTTCTGGACGACTTAGCGGGGCCACGAGCGCCCCGCAAAGTCGAAGCCATTTTCTGGCGATTAGTTGAGCGGGTTGCCAGCGGCAACTACGCGGGTAGCGGGATCGCAAGTTGGCGCAGCGGCAGTTGAATTGAAGTACATGACGCCGGCCTCGTTGAGAACGGCGTACCTGCTCCAACTTTCACGGCCGTAAATCCATAACCACTTTTCGGCGTGACAGTGCTGCCCAAGACGACCGAATCGATCATCCCGGCGGTATTCATGTTGGCCAGGCTGCCGTACTGACCGGCGCCTGTGGTTGCCTGGTAGGTGGCTTCCGAACTGAAGATCGTGCGCATGGTAGCGATCGCAGAGGATTCATTCGCGGCGCGGCGCGAAGCGAGAAGGTTAGGGATAGCGATGGCGGCGATAATGCCGATAATCGCTACGACAATGAGCAGCTCGATAAGCGAGAAGCCCTGCTGACGTTTGTTCATCATTTTCTTTATTTGCTCCTTGAAAGAGATAAGCTGGTTTTTTTGGTTCGCGCCACCGGCTTTATCTCATTGATCTAACCGCAGCGCGCGATTTGGTCACGACTCTCTTATCAAGGGCCGTGCCACGACGATCATTTAGAGAGAGACTCGGCAAGTGCGCGGAAACTCTAAGCGTTTTCCTAGATAGAGCGGGGTGCGCCCGGAAAGTGAGCGGGACGAGGAATGGCTTCTGACAATTTATGTCAGAGCCGTAGTGACGGTTTTCGTCAAATGAGCAGGTCAGATGACCGCCGTTGAAGGGGGCCGCGGAGCGGCGGGCGCGAGGTGTCTAACAACTGTGCGGACGGCGCGTTCGGGCACAACTCAGCTTTCGCCTGCGCGCGCAGCCTGGCCGGAATCCCTGGGCTCTTCTTCCGAGTCTTCATCTCGGAGGCGAGGATAAGGATCGTTGGCCCGACGGCGCGGAATCGTGTCCGAGCCGCGACGTTCATCGCGCATCTGCGCGGTATGCTTACGAACGCCATGCTTATCCAGCAGGTGACGCAGGGAACGGACCGACATTTTTAAGAGATCCGCCGCAGTCGTTTGATTACCATCAGTGCGGCGCAGGGCCTCGAGCACGTAAGTCTTTTCCAGTTGATCTAAATGCGCGGTGAGGTTGATTCCCTCAGCAGGAAGTTCCAACTCGGAAGCGACACGAGCGGCGTTGTAGTTTGTGACTTGCTCGGGCAGGCGCTCAGGTTGAATCGTATCGGTCTTTTCCAGTGCCACGGCGCGTTCGATAGCATGCTCCAGCTCGCGCACGTTACCCGGCCAGTAATAATTCTCAAGCAGCCGCAGTGCCTGCGGACTAAGTAACACCTGACGCCCAGTCTGCTGGCAATACTTTTGCACGAAGTGCTCGGTAAGTTCGGCGATGTCGGCGCCGCGGTCGCGCAAAGGTGGCAGCACCATCGGAATGACTGCGACGCGGTAGAAAAGATCTTCGCGAAATGTCCCCTCTTTAACCAGGGCGGAGAGGTCGCGATTGGTAGCCGCGATCACACGCGTGTTGACTTCGGTTTCTTCGTGAGCGCCAACCGGACGCACCTTGCGTTCCTGCAAAACGCGCAGGAGCTTGACCTGCATTGCGGGTGATGTTTCGCCGATCTCGTCAAGAAAAATCGTGCCGTGCTCGGCCGCTTCGAACAGTCCCTTGCGGTTGGCCGTAGCCCCGGTGAACGATCCTTTGGTGTATCCGAACAGCTCTGATTCCAACAGCGTTTCCGTAAACGCGCCGCAGTTGACTGAGACAAAGGGCTTCTGGGCCCGCGGACTGAGATCGTGAATTGCCCGGGCCACTAGTTCCTTGCCGGTGCCTGATTCACCGGTGATAAGCACGGTCGATTGCACCTGGGCCACCGTCTCAACCATTTGATATACCGCCTGCATCTGATCGGATTGGCCGATGATGTTGCTTAATTTTCCGCGCGCTCGCTGACCCTTAATCAGGACCTCGTTTTCGTGCTTGAGCGAGATTTGTTTCAGGGCGCGAGAAACTTTCTCTCTCAGCAGGTCGTTGTCAAATGGCTTATTAACGAAATCGAACGCGCCCAACATGAACGCTTCGTGCGCAATGCCTTCGTTGGCGAAGGCGGTCATCATGATGATTTCAATATTCGGTTGCAGTTCGCGCGTCGCGCGCAAAAGTTCGATACCACCCATGTCCGGCATCTTCACGTCAGATAACACAACGTCGGCAGGTTGTTGCCGCAGCAACTCCATCGCCTGGCGGCCGTTCTCAGCCGTACGGATTGTATGCCCGTCGCGCTGGAACAGATGCGTCAGGAATTGACGCATGCTGAGTTCGTCATCAACTATCAGGATACTAGACATTGGTTTATAAGATCATTTTCCATTTATCATTCGACATTTACCATTTTTCGGTCGCACCGTTCTTAGCGACGCGGTAAAGATTCTGCATCAGCCGATTTTCAAGTTCGCCAGCTTGAAACTGAGGTTCTTTCGCTCTCGCCGCCGCCTCTTGCAGGATCTCTCTCCTTCATTGACTCCATGGACGCAGCAAGAAATGGCAAATAGAAAATGAAAAATGACCAATGGAAAATGCTCTCTGCGGCTACTGAGTCACAGGCAACTCAATTGTAATAGTCGTTCCTTGTCCCAGCCGGCTGCGCACGTTGATTGTACCACTATGATCGCGAATAATTTGATAGACGATTGAAAGTCCCAGGCCGGTGCCACCGGTGGTTGAGGTGAACGGCTCGAACAGGCGTTCAACCTGCTCAGGCGCCATGCCGCAGCCGGTGTCAGTGAACGACAACCGCAAACGATTGCCGTCGACCTCAGCCAGGGAAACGCCCAAGGTTCCACCATCCGGCATCGATTTCATTGCGTTTCGGGCGATGTTCCAGAAGACCTGCTTCAATTGTTCCGGATCGCCCGAGACGATGGCAGGCCGGCTGGGCAAATCCTCTTTTAGATCATGGCCGTCATTCAGTTCAGCGCTGTTCCTCAGCAACTTGAAAGTGTCGGCGGCCAGCGCGCTAATATCGACGTTCGTTAGTTCGGCGGGTCGGGGGCGGGCGTAGTTAAGATAATCGGCGACAATCTTGTTTAGCCGATCAGATTCGCGCAGGATGATTTCCATCAATTGCGCCTGTTCGGTATCACCATCCATTTCTGAGCGCAGCATTTGAATTGAGCCGCGCATCGCCGCCAGAGGATTTCTTATCTCGTGTGCGATCGAAGCCGCCAGACGGCCGACGGCGGCCATCCGATCCTGACGGCGCGACGTTTCTTCGAGGGCCCGAATATCGGTCAGGTCCTGGAATGTGATTACCATGCCGCTGGTTTCCCCGGACTCGCCTGAAAGCGGTGCGATGCTGAAACCGAGCCGCAGCGCTAGTCCGTTAGGAGTCAGACAATCGGCCTGGAAGCGCGGGCTGACTTTACCGGTGGCGGCGGCATTCATCGAATCAGTAATCTGTCGCGTCATGTCGCCAAAAAAGATTGAAGCATCATGGCCGTGAACATCCGATGCTTTGTAACCCGTAATCTCTTCGGCCGCTGCATTGAAAGTGTAAATGCGGCCTTGAAGGTCGGTAGTAATCACTCCTGATCGAATTGACTCGACAATCCGCTCATGCAGAACCCGCAAATCTGCCAGCGATCTGGTGGCGGCGGCCAATTGGACGTCGGACCGAGTTTGCCGGTCGGCAAGCTTGGCCGCCAGCAGTCCGACAACCAGAAACGACACGTCTGAAAGACCGACCGCTTGAATGGCGTTTGCCAGCGACGCGCCGGCGGCTCGTGCGGTAAGCGGCCCCAGCCCATTGATCGCGACCAGCACACAGGCATTGAAAGCTGCTACGCTCCCGATCGAGGTAATCATCGCGCCGCGTGGTCCCAGAAACAGACTGGCAACCGCGATGATGACTACATAGAGAGCAGCATATGGCGAGCTGATACTACCCGTCGTCCAGACCAGCCATGTGACCAGTAGAACGTCGGCGAAAAACTGGAGACGGGCCTGCGCCAGATAGTTCTTCCAGAGCAACCGCGCGGCGCAATAGACAATCGTCAGGCCGGCGACGGTTATCAGAATAGGAGTCACGGCGCCAAGCGAAGTAATCACGCCGCGCCCGAGTGCGCTCGACTTCCAAACCAACCCAACCAACAAGAGCACGACTGCCGCCGCCGCACGGCCGCAGATAAGCCACCACAATCCGGAGCCGAGGGACGCTTGAGGCTGCCCTGAAGTCTTCATCTCCATGCCCCGAAAGCGTATCACAAGTTGGTGAGAGTTAAGTTCGGAGTTCCGCCTTTAGGCGGAATACTCCCCCCTACAAGCTCAGCCGCCTAAAGGCGGAAATCCGAACAACGACGGCGATAAAGTAGTAATTTCGGGGTAGTGGTATTCCTGGCGGTGGCTTATGTGCCGATTATCGAACGCGCTGTATGCAGGGAACAAAAAGAATCGGATCAGAAGAGTCTCATCAAGTATGAAGTGGTTTTCATTTCAGTGACAGTGCTGACAGCGGTTGATGCCCTTCAGGAATAGTCGCAACCCGCATACTCTGTAAATAGATGCCCGAACGTCCTCACCGAAGTGTGGCCCAGGAGTTTTGATAAGTCTCACCACCGTGATTCATATAGTTACACGGAATATTTGGTGAGCCGAGGAGGACTCGAACCTGTGGCCAGTTTTTAAAGCGAGCGAGCTTGTTACTCTTTTTTCTCCCACTCTTCGCGCGTCAGTGGAGTAATCGCGTCCAGGCCTTTTCCTGACAGAGCTGAGTTTATGCTCGACAATTCTTTCGCCAGCCACGCATCGAAGTCTTTCACCACGTCGGATAATTCGCGGGCAATCGCATCAGCGCGATCGACCTGCGTTTGCGCGGGGCGGCCTTCGTAGCCATTCACGTTCCCATAAAGCTCGGCAAGATTTTCGCGCAGGCGTTCTTCACCGGTGATCGCGCCTCCTTCTTTAGTAGCGACGATTTTTCGGCGCAGCTCGTCGACTTGCGCCGATGCAGCGCGCAGTCGCGCAGTTAAAGGATCATTAGCGGGCAACTTCGCTGCCCGCGCATCCAGTGCCAGGCGCACGGCGTTGATTCGCTCCACCGCAAATGACATATCACCGAGCAGGTTGTAAAGCTTCATTGCCAGATCAAACTGGGCCTTGCGATCTTTCAGTGTGTGAACTGAGCGCGGGTCGGACACTATCTGGAGTGACTTGGTATAGACGGCCTTGTCTTTGGTTAGTCTTACGGTGTACGTCCCGGGCAATACCCGGGGGCCCACGGCCGCGCTGAAGGCTGCCGAGGCCGCAGGTGGGACCTTCGGGGCCTTCGAGCGCATTGACCAAACCACGCGATTCAAACCGCGGCGCTTGCTGCTGGGAATCGTGCTTACCAGCTTGCCTTCCGAATCGAAGACTTCGATTTTCATATCGCCAAAGATATGCCGCTTCTTTTGGTAGAAGATAATTACTGCTTGATCGGGGGGATTTGGCCCTGCAAACTCAGCGTCGCCATTTGCCCAACCGCCGGAAGCCGGGATGCGTTGGACGATGGGTCTGCTCTGGACGAACTCGGCTTCTTTCGCCAGCGTCTCCGGTGTCAACGTGCGCAACGGCGAGATGTCATCGATAATCCAAATGCCGCGCCCGTGCGTCGCGATCACTAAATCGTGATCGCGCGGATGAATCGCCAGGTCACGTACAGCCACGCTGGGAAGATCGCCACCTTTGTACTGGGCCCACTGTTTGCCGCCATCAAGCGTGACCCACAATCCAAATTCAGTCCCGACAAAGATCAGATCACGATTAACAAGGTCTTCCTTTACCACATGAGCATAACCACGCACGCGGCTGTTTGGCGGCACAACCGACGTCCACGTCTTGCCAAAGTCGGTCGTCTTATAAACGTAGGGCCGCATATCTCCGAACATATGAACATCGAAGGTCGCATAAGCGGTGCCCTCATCAAAATGCCCGGCGTCGATCGAAGAGACCCACGCCTTGCGGGGCAGTCCGCCAATGTTGCTCACGACGTTTGTCCAGGTCCTGCCTCCATTGCGGGTAATCTGCAAATTGCCGTCGTCAGTTCCGACCCAGATCAGGTTTGAGTTCTTTGGCGATTCGGCGATCGAATAGATCGTCGTGTGCATTTCCGCGGATGAATTATCCACGGTGACCCCGCCCGATTGCTCCTGCTTCTGCTTTTCAGGATCATTGGTGGTGAGGTCAGGCGAGATGCGCTCCCACGTCTGTCCATGATCGCGCGAGCGAAACAGAAATTGCGCGCCCAAATAGATAGTTCCGTTTTGTGTCGGACTAATATGAATCGGGGCATTCCAGTTGAAGCGAAGCTTGCCTTCCTTGTATTGCGGCAGGGGCTGGATGCTGCGGGCTTCGTGCGTCTTTCGATTGATGCGGCCGATGTAACCGCCCTGCGACTCAGCATAGATGTAATCCGGGTTTGAGGGATCGACGAACATCCAAAACCCGTCGCCTCCGTACATATTCTCCCAACGGCTGTTGGTGATGCCCCCGGGATATTGCGAGTCCCCCACCCAGGAGCTGTTGTCCTGCAATCCGCCGTAAACGTGATAAGGCGCGTCCATGTCCACGCTGACATGATAGAACTGCGAGACCGGAAGGTTCTCGGCCTTCCACCAACGATTGCCGCCGTCGTACGAATACCAGAGACCGCCGTCGTCACCGGTGATCAGGTGATCGGTATTGTCGGGATCGATCCAAACATCATGAAAGTCCCCATGCGCGCCGCCCGAAATGTCGCTGAAGCTCTTACCGCCATCATTGCTGGCGATTAGTGATCCGTCGGGTTTGTAGATCTTGTTCTCGTCCTTTGGATCTACGATCAAATTGGCGTAGTAAAAGGGACGCCAGATCATGTTTTGACTGCGATCGAGCGCCACCCATGTTTTCCCGCCATCGTCAGAGCGATAGAGACCATCCTTTGGCATGACGGCTTCGATGAATGCGTAAACGACGTTTGGTTTTGAAGGAGCGACAGTCATCGCTATGCGACCCCAGGGTTTTGGCGGGAGTCCTTTGGCGCTCTTTTCATCAAGCTCAGTCCAGGTTGTTCCGCCGTCCGTGCTCTTGAAAAAGCCGCTGCCGCTGAAGGCGTTTGCGCTGTCCCCGCCGGAGCGAAACGTCCAACCCTGGCGCCGAAAGTCCCACATGCCGGCATACAGGGTCTGCGGATTCTTGCTATCCATAGACATCATCGAACAACCGGTCGATGCATTTGCGCCTTTCAAAACTCTTGTCCAGGTCTTGCCGCCATCGGTCGTCCGATAAACGCCGCGTTGATCGCCATCGCTCCAAAGCTTTCCGGTAGCACAAACGTAAACGGTGCTTGTGTTGGCCGGATCGACCAGGATCTTCGAGATGCGTTCAGAGTCCTTCAGCCCCAGGTTGGTCCAATTGTCGCCGCCGTCGGTCGACTTATAGACCCCGTCTCCTACTGAAGTGCTATTACGCGTCCAGGTCTCGCCCGTGCCCACCCAGATCGTTTTGGCGTTCTTTGGATCGATCGTGATCGCGCCAATCGATTGCACTGACTCCTTATCAAATATCGGTTTGAAAGTTGTGCCGCCATTGACTGACTTCCACACGCCACCGCTTGCCGAGCCTACATAGACCGTTAGTCGCTGGCCTTCCTTCACAGCGGCGACTGAACTTATGCGTCCACTCATCGCCGCCGAACCAATGTTCCGCGCTCCCAGGCCGGAGATGGTGTCCGAATCTACTTTTACGGAAGGAGTTTGAGCGCCTGCGGTGACGAACAGGACTGAACCAAGGGCGGCGGATAAGAAGGGGATTAGTCTTCGGGTCATGAATTATTCCTCGCTTCCAGAATTGGTGTTTATCTTTGGCGACTCTTGAGGCTCCGTTAGGAGCCAGATGTTTATAGCAGCCGAAGTCCACGTTTGAACTCAACGGAGCTCCAAAGTTATTGGCCAGTTGCGTGCTATAAACATTGCGCGCTTAACGGTGCCTAAAACCAGAATCGCCTTCCGCGTTTTCACTCATGGCTTCCTTGTGGCGCTCGGCATCGAGAAGCGTCGATCGTCGATCGTCATGTTTGCTTCTATCTTTTCATAGGCGATCTTCTGCTTAAATTGACTGCCCTTGGCGCCTATTTCCACTGAGTGGGGGATGTACCAGCCGCCCACCTCTTTATAATCGCCAAGCACGGTTTCGATTTCGACCTCGGCTCCGCGAATCATCCGCTTGGTGGCAATCTTGATAGGGACGTAATAATCCGTGTCCATGTAGAAGTACTGGACCTCGCCATTGGCCATGGTCACTTTCAACTTGAGAGTATCGGTACCTTCGACCTCGTCCATGCCCACGTATTCGACCTTGTTGCCTTTCTGTTTGTAGTTAACCAGCGGCCCGTCGAAATCGGACGAGTCGACAATAGATTTCAGCTCCGCCTCGCCCATGGTTTCCGGATCCTTCTTGCCTTGCCACGGCGCAATCTTCCAGCCGGCCTTGCCGTCGTAGGCATTTGAGCCGATCAGACCCTGAATCGTAATATCCTGACGCACAAGGTTTGGTCTTTTGTTCTCTTCGACCAGAGGGATCTCGAACCCTCCACCGGCGATAATCTTTCCGGTGCGACGCAGCGCCTTGACGGCCTGAATCTTTTCCATGCCGCCCACGGTCTTAATGTATTTGGTCACAATATCGTCGGCGGTTTGCGCCGTAGCGGAAACAGCAGAGAGCGCCAGGACGGCAACTGCGAAGATAGCTTTACGCATGGTCTTCTCCTTAATCAGATGGCAAATGCGAGACGGTGATGAGCTAATACGGTTCGAATAAAGGAAAGGTTTTTATACAAAGATTTGTCGGCCCGCAAACACGCAAAAACACCATGGCGGCAGAACCGTTAAGACTAGCAATCTCATCGACCGCGCGACTCTATGCCTGCTGTCGCTTACTGTCAATTGTGTTTGCCTCTGGAAATTCCACCAGTGCTTGCGCCATGCTTTGCCGGGCGCGGAGAGTGGGAGGGGTTTTCTGAAGCGCTTGATGAAGATAAAATCTAAGCATGAAGCATTTTTCATTCTACCTGGTGGTGCTGCTTTTCGTCGGGATGTCGTTCGCCTTTGTACTCGACCCGGCGGCCAGCCGCGGCCAATCGACTGACTCCAGCGATCTCTTTGCTGACGCGGCAAAGCGCAACGCCGTGCTCAGCACTTCACTAACCTGGACGTTTGGCAGCAGACAGCAGCGGGGCTGGTATCTCTACGCCCCCCTAATCAAACAACTGATCGGCACGAAGCAGGACAGCGCCGCGGTGCAGTTTGCGCGGGCGGTCGCGCGCTGGCAGGCGAAATCAGCGCTCCAGCCGAGCGGTGTGATTGATGAGGAGACACTCTACGCGATGATTAAGACATGGCAAGACGCGCGCCTGAAAGATCGAACGGTGGCGTCATCGGACCAACTACTCACCGCCCCACTATCTGATTTTTATGACCCCACGCGCGCCGAAGAACTCCGCCAGGTCGAGCGCCGGACCTACGCGGCTTATAAGCGCATGGTGGCCGCAGCAGTTGCCGACCCTTCGCTCGGCCTGGCCCATCAGGGCAGGGAGCTTGCGTCCGGAGAAAAATACTTAAAAATCACTTCGGCCTTCCGCTCGCCGCAGTATCAGGAAAAACTCCGGCGAGAGGCGCCCAACTCCGGCAGCGCCGGTCTCGCCGTCAATAGTCCCCACTTCACTGGTCGCGCCCTCGATCTCTATGTTGGCGGCGAACCGGTTGATACGCGTGATTCAAACCGTGCCGTGCAAGTGCAGACGCGCGTTTACCAATGGCTGGTGCGTAACGCCGAGCGCTTCGACTTCCGTCCTTATTGCTACGAACCGTGGCACTGGGAATATGTGAAATAAGAAGATGGTAGGCAGCAAGGAGAGGATGCTGTGCTGAATGTCTTTCGTAGTAATCTCACTCCAGAGACACAGAGCACCACAGAGTTTACACAGAGAAATCTATTTTCCGACAGACTCTCAAAGGAAAAGCGGCAGGCCCGGTGAATTCAAAGGGAACCTGCCGCAAGTCATTGAAAATAATGGTGAGCCGAGCAGGGCTCGAACCTGCGACCCGCTGATTAAGAGTCCTTTTTCGGTAGTCCCGCGCAGCCCGGCGCACTCCGGTACGGACGAATTAGCCCAAATTATGAGGAAAAACTGACTATGTTGTCCCGGATAGTTGGGGGCCATCAGGGTGTTCCCGCAAAGTTGGCCCACTAGTGGCCCACCAAAATGGTGCTGTTCGTTTATCGGGCTTGGTTGGGCTAGGTTCTTCATTGGGGATTTATACATATGCAACCTCCCTAATAGACGAATGGCACCGTCGTAGCCCTGGTGGTTGCCGAATGGTTGCAGTGCACCAACTCGGTGGGGTTCGTTGAGAGCTTTCTGTGCGGCTTCAGCGTTCCATTTCTTAGCGCGTGGACAGGCGTCTTTAGGGATTTTATTCCATTGAGCTGAAACACTCCCGCTAATTGTAATACGTTGTCCGTGTGATTCTTTCGACACGAACCTCCCTTCTTCATTCTCCAAACCATCTGCATAGAAAACCCTCGCCAAGCTGATGCCTTACTCCTGATAACTAAGAATTAGCCGCTCTCGGATGGCGCCGTGCTGGCCGGTGGAGGAAGCCCGGATCGAAACCGTCGGAGTATAAGGATTCAGGTTATTGTCCAAGTACAATGGCGAAAATTAGCGGAGCCACAATCGACGCATCCGATTCAATGACGAACTTGGGTGTTTCAGCATTGAGCTTGCCCCAACTGATCTTTTCATTTGGAACGGCACCCGAATACGACCCATAGCTGGTCGTCGAGTCACTAATCTGACAGTAATATCCCCAAAGGGCGACGTCCTTATTTCCTACGTCTTCTCTAAGCATAGGAACAACGCAAATCGCGAAGTCTCCGGCGATGCCTCCGCCGATCTGGAAGAATCCCGCAGAGCATTCCCTCGTCGTTGTAAGGTACCAGTTCGCGAGCTCAACCAAATACTCTAATCCGGTCCTCACTGTGTGCGCGTTTTTGATTTCTCCGAGCATACAATGAGCAGCAAACATGTTTCCAAGTGTGCTGTCTTCCCATCCAGGGACGAAAATTGGCAAGTCCCTGTCCATCGCCGCATAAAGCCACGAATCGTTAACATCGATCTCATAAGAGTCAATGAATTTGTCGTGTCGTAGCAATGTGAACAGGAATTCATGTGGAAAGAACCGCTTACCATCGGCATCTGCGGAACGCCATTCAGCAAGGATTGCCCTTTCAACTTTGCGTATTGCCTCGTCTTCAGGGATGCATGTATCTGTAACCCTGAAGACGAGGCAAT
>WNFL01163348.1_pt2 | contig 11649 bp, 11 predicted proteins | sample 5400361 | NCBI WGS metagenome assembly WNFL01 (sample SAMN13153351, study PRJNA577476) | soil metagenome | isolation source: 40 cm soil on Douglas fir-dominated hillslope | place: USA:California | collected 2013-09-17
GCGACGGTGACAGTGCTCATCCCGGCTGAGATTCCGCATCGGGAGGCCGAAGGCAAAGGCCCCAGGGCGGACTACATCTACGAGCCCGACCCGGAGTCGGTGCTCGACGGCCTGCTTCCCCGCTACGTCGAGACGCAGGTCTTCCAGGCCGTGCTGGAGAACAAGGCGAGCGAGTACTCGGCCAAGATGATCGCGATGCAGAACGCGACCAACGCCGCCGGCGACCTGATCGACGCGCTCACCCTTTTCGCGAACAAGGTGCGCCAGGCCGGCATCACGACTGAGCTCATGGAAATCGTCAGCGGTGCCGAAGCGATGCGGGCGTCGAGCTAGGGAGGCAAATCGATGGCGAAAACAAAACGAGCACCGAAGGCCGAGACGAAGAAGACCAAGGACGGCCACGTCAGCCAGGTCATCGGCGCCGTCGTCGACGTCGAGTTTCCAGCGGGCGAGCAGCCCGAGCTGTTCGAAGCGCTCGAGGTCAAGACGCAGGGCGGCCGCATCGTGGTGCTCGAGGTGGAGGGCGCGATCGGCGACAACACCGTCCGCACGATCGCGATGGACGCCACCGACGGCTTCCGTCGCGGCGACCCCGTGCATGCGACGGGCAGCCCCATCTCCGTCCCGGTCGGGGTGGAGACGCTGGGCCGGATGTTCAACGTGATCGGCGCGCCGATCGACGACGAGCCGTCGCCGGAAGGCGTCACGCGATGGCCCATCCACCGGCCCGCGCCGCCGGTGTCGGAGCAGCAGGCCAAGGTGGAGATCCTCGAGACCGGGATCAAGGTCATCGACCTCATCTGCACCTTTGCGAAGGGTTCGAAGATCGGTTTGTTCGGGGGCGCCGGGACCGGCAAGACCGTGATCGTGCAGGAGCTGATTCGCAACATCGCGTACCAGCACAAGGGGCGTTCGGTGTTCGCCGGCGTGGGCGAGCGCACGCGCGAAGGCAACGACATGTACCACGAGATGCAGGACGCCGGTGTGCTCCCGCAGACCGCCCTCGTGTTCGGCCAGATGAACGAGCCACCGGGCGCGCGCGCCCGAGTGGGACTGACGGGCTTGACGATGGCCGAGTACTTCCGCGACGCGGAAGGCGCCGACACGCTGCTCTTCATCGACAACATCTTTCGCTACCTGCTCGCAGGCTCGGAGGTGTCGGCGCTCCTCGGACGCATGCCGTCGGCCGTCGGCTACCAACCCACGCTGGCCACCGAGATGGGCGAGCTGCAGGAGCGGATCACCTCGACGAGCAAGGGCTCGATCACCTCGGTGCAGGCCGTGTACGTGCCGGCTGACGACTACACCGACCCCGCGATTCAGACGGTGTTCGCCCACCTGGGCGCAACCGTGCGCCTCGAGCGGTCGCTGGTCGAGATCGGCATCTATCCCGCGATCGATCCGCTGGGTTCGTCGAGCCGGTTCGTCGAGCCGTCGGTCGTGGGGCAGGATCACTACGACACCGCGCAGGGCGTTAAGAAGACGATGCAGCGTTACAAGGACCTGCAGGACATCATCGCCATCCTGGGCATGGAGGAGCTGTCGGAGGACGACAAGCAAGCCGTGTCGCGGGCGCGCAAGATCCAGCGCTTCCTGTCGCAACCATTCAACGTCGCCCAGCGGTTCACGGGACGCGAGGGCAAGTCGGTTCCGATCAGCGAGACGGTCCGCGGTTTCAAGGAGATCCTGGACGGCAAGCACGACGACCTGCCGGAGCAGGCCTTCTACATGGTCGGCACGATCGACGAGGCCAGGGAGCAGGGCGAAGAGATGAAGAAGCGTGCTTCTTCCTAGATGAAGCTTTATTCCGCCTCCCCCCATCCGGCCGGCCGCTTCGCGGCGGGCCACCTTCCCCCTGCGGGGGAAGGGAGATAAGTTGAAATATCCCCTTCGCGTCGTGAGCGTCGAAAGAAGTCTTTTCGAGGGCGACGTCGAGTTCATCATCGCCAACGGTGCGGACGGCGAGCTGGGCGTCCTTGCTCGCCATGCGCCGCTGATGACGATCCTCAAGCCCGGCCCGTTGAGGATTCAAGAGGTCTTCGGCGGACCCGAGCAGGTCCTCTTCGTCGGCGGTGGCTTTCTCGAGGTCCTGCCCGACCGCGTCACTGTGCTGGCGGACGTCGCGGAGCACGCTGAAGAGATCTCGGTCGAGCGTTCTGAGGAGGCGCGCCGGCGGGCAGCAGAAAAGCTGGCGGGTACGCTCACCACCGCCGAAGAGAGCGAGTTCCAGAACGCCCTGGCTGTGGCGGAAGCGCGTCTCCGGCTCGCGCGAATGCGCCGCGGCTAGACTCCGGACCGTGGGAGACCAGGAGCAGCGCGCGCTGCGAATCACGGGTGGGGCGCAGCTGGCCGGCAGCATCTGCATCAGCGGCTCGAAGAACGCGGCGCTGCCCGAGATGGCGGCGGCCCTGCTGACCAAAGAGACGGTCACCCTGACCAACGTTCCGAAGGTTCGCGACACGTACGTGATGGGCGAGATCCTGGCCGGCCTGGGCGGCTCGACCGAGGGCGAAGGCAGCGTCCGCATGAACATGGCCGGGGCTCAAGCAAGCGACGTGCCGGCCGTTCTCGGCCGGCGTATGCGGGCGACCATCCTCCTCCTCGGAGCGCTGCTCGGACGATTTGGGCGAGCCCGCCTCCCGCGGCCGGGGGGTGATGACATCGGGGCACGCCGCGTCGAGCAGCACCTTCGCGGGCTGCGCCAGATGGGGGCTCAGATCACCGAGACGGACACCGAGATCATCGCCGAGTCCCGCCGGCTGCGAGGTGACCGGATCGTTTTCGACCTGCCCACCGTCACCGGCACGGAAAATATTCTCCTGGCGGCTGTGCTGGCAGAGGGCCGCACTGAGATTTTCAACGCCGCTCGCGAGCCTCATGTCCAGGATCTCTGCGGCCTCCTCATCAAGATGGGGGCGCAGATCGACGGCATCGGTTCTGAGCGCCTCGTGGTCGACGGAGTGTGGGAGCTTGGAGGCGCGGATCACACGGTCATCGCCGACTACCTGGAGGCGGGCACCTACGCGCTGGCGGTGGCGGCGACCGGCGGCGAGGTGCGCCTGGAATGCAGCCGGCCCGAAGACCTCAACATGGTTCTGCTCAAGCTCGAGCAGGCCGGCGCTCACGTCGAGTCGGGCAACGGCTGGTTTCGCGTGGGACGCCAGCCGAAGACGCGGCTCAGGCCAAACGACATGTCGACCTGGACGTTTCCCGGCTTTCCAACCGACCTGCAGGCGCAGTACATGGCGTTGATGACCCAGGCCGTTGGCAAGACGGTCATCTCGGAGTACGTGCACGAGAATCGCTTCCAGCACGTTGCGCAGCTCGCCAAGATGGGCGCGGGGATCACGGTCGAGGGACGCCTCCACGCCGTCGTGCACGGCCCCTGCAGGCTGCGTGGCACCGACGTCGCCATCCCGGACATCCGTTCCGGCGCCGCGCTCGTGATAGCGGCGTTGTGCGCCGAGGGGGAGAGCTTGCTCCGCAACTCCTGGCACGTCGAGCGGGGCTACGAGGACATGGCCGGCAAGCTGGCATCCGTCGGAGCCAGGATCGAAACGGTGACGCTCGACGAGGAATCGGTCACGCGCGATTACACGTACGAATAGGTGCTCTCCAAGAAGATAGGTATCGACCTCGGAACGTCGACCGTCCTCATCTACGTGAAAGGTGAGGGAATCGTGATCAACGAGCCCTCGCTGGTGGCCGTCAACCGCGACGGCACTCGCATCCTCGCCGTCGGCAAGGACGCCTTCGAGATGGTCGGACGCGCGCCGGACTCCATTCAGGTCATCCGGCCTATGCGCGACGGGGTCATCGCGGACTTCGTGGCGACCGAAGGCATGCTGCACCACTTCATCGGCAAGGTTCAGGGCCGCCAGCGGATCTTCAAGCCGGAGATCATGGTCTGCGTCCCATCGGGAGTCACCTCTGTCGAGCGACGGGCGGTGACCGAGGCGGCAATCTCGGCCGGCGCCCGCCAGGCGTGGCTGATCGACGAACCGCTGGCAGCGGCGATCGGCGCGGGCCTACCGATCTCGGAACCGCGTGGCAACGCGATCTGCGACGTCGGGGGCGGCACGACCGAGATCGCGGTGATCTCCCTGTCGGGCATGGTCGTCGCGCACTCCATACGCGTGGGCGGCAACCGGATCGACGACGCGATCACGAGCTACATGAAGAGGAAGCACAGCCTGCTGATCGGCGAGCGGACTGCGGAAGAGCTGAAGATCGCGGTGGGCTCGGCGGTCCTGATGAAAGAGCCGCTCGTCACCGAGGTCCGCGGACGCGACCTCGTGTCGGGCCTGCCGAAGAACGTCGAGGTCACCTCGAACGACGTCACCGAGGCGATCCAGGAACCGCTGCGCCTGATCGTCGCCGCCGTGCGCGATGTGCTCGAGGAAACCCCGCCAGAGCTCGCCGCCGACATCTTCGACCGTGGCATCGTGCTGTCCGGCGGCGGCGCGCTGCTGCGCGGGCTCGACCGGTACATTGCGATGCATACCGGGCTGCCGGCGGTTGTGGCTGACGATCCCCAGACCACGGTGGTGAGGGGAACGGGCCTGGCGCTGGAGCACTTCGAGGTCCTCAAGCGCAACCAGTCGTACCTCAGGTAATGCCCGGATTCGGCCTCCACCTGGTCGTTGACGGGTCCGGGCTGGAGCGGCCTCGCGCGGGCGTGGGCGTCTACACGACGCAGATCCTCCGGGCGATGCACGTCGACCGGCCCGACTGCCGCATGACCGTCTTCGGTCCACCCGGCGGCTTTGTCCATGTGACCCATGCCGGCTACCGGCCGATGCCTCGCACCCGGCTCATCGGGCGTCATCTGCAGTGGCCGGCGCGCATCCGGCAGCTGAAGCCTGATGCCTACTTCGGCCCCGCGGGCGTCCTTCCCCTGGGAGATGTCGGGTGCCCTGCCGTGATCACCATCCACGACCTCGCGATCTATCGCAACTCCGGGTGGTTTCCGGGCCGCCAGCCCCTCAGCACTCGTTACGTGGTGCCCCGCTCGGTGTTGCGAGCCGATGTCGTGATCGCCGTGTCCGAGAACACCGCGCAGGACGTGGTCGACGTCTTCGGCATACCCCGCTCGAGGATCGACGTCGTGCCGCACGGCGTCGCCGCGAGCTTTTCGCCGATGAGCGCCGAAGACCTTGCCGCGGCGCGCGCGCGGCTGAAGCTGCCGGAGCGCTTCATCCTTTTCGTGGGCACGATCGAACCGCGCAAGAACCTCGAGACGCTGCTCGAGGCCTGGGCGATGATGCGCGACCGGCCCGACCTGGTGGTGGTCGGCGCGTGGGGGTGGCGGTACGAGTCGATCCGCGAGCGGATGGAACGGATGGGCTCGAAGCTGCACCACATTGACGGCCTTGACCCGGCCGACCTACCGGCGGTCTACAACCTCGCGCGCGTTCTGGCCCACCCGGCGTGGTACGAGGGCTTCGGCTTGCCGCCTCTCGAAGCGATGGCATGCGGCACCCCGGTTGTGGTTTCCGATCGCTCGAGCCTTCCCGAGGTGGTCGACGGCGCCGGCCTCGTCGTGCCCGCGGACCAACCGGATGCGTGGCGAAAAGCGCTCGAGCAGGTGGTCGGCGACACCGACCTTGCCGCCGACCTGAAAAGGCGGGGCATCCTGCGCGCCGCGCAGTTCAGCTGGGCACGCGCCGCGACCCTCACCTGGTACGCGCTCGACAGAGCGATCGCCACTGCTAGACGAGCTCCTTGATGACCGCCGCCACGCCGGCGGCGCAGCGCTCCCAGGTGAACTTGCGCGCTCGCTCGCGGGCGGCCTTGGCGAGTGACTTTCGGAGCTGCTCGTCGCCAAGCGCGACCTCGAGCACCTTCGCGACCTGCTCCGGATCGGCGGCATCGTGGAAGTAAAGAGCCGCGTCACCGCCGACCTCGGGTAGGGATGAGGCCTTGGCGGCCACCACCACCTTGCCCCGCGCCATCGCCTCCAGCATGGGAAGGCCGAATCCCTCATAAAGGCTGGGCACGATCACGGCGCCGGCGCGCTTGTAAAGGAGCTCCAGCGTCGGTTGGTCGACGCGGCCGAGAACGCGACAGCGGTCCGACTGGCGCAGCCGGGCGGCCAGAGCGGCGTCGCGTTCCGGGCCGGCCACGACGAGCTTGACTCCGCCCCCGAGACGCTCGACGGCCGCCAGCGCCGCCGACTGGTTCTTTCGAGTTTCGATGCGCCCGACCTGCAGCACGTAGGGGCCGTTCAGTCCCAGCTCCGCCAGGCGGGAGGCGGGGGCCGGCGCGACCTCCGGCTTCGACGCGCCCAGAGGCACGACCCGGATCCGCTCCGGGCGCAGCCCGTAGGCCGACACCAGGTCGACTTTGGTCGACTCCGAGACCGCGATCAGCAGCGGACAGCGCAGCGCGGCCCACCGCGTGGTGAGGCGCAGGTAAGCGCGCTCGGCCGCTGAGTAGGCGTGCGGGTAGCGCTCGAACGCAAGGTCGTGCACGACCGTCAGGGCCTTTCCCGGCCAGGCAAAAGGAATCGCGTGCGCGGGGACGAACAGCAGGTCCGGGCGTTCGGCGGCGAGCGCGAGCGGGAGCCGGACCTGCGACCAGAGCCGCGGGAGCGGAATGACCATGACGTCCACGCCGACCCCGGCGCGAGGGCGGGAGGCGAAGAACCGCCAGCGCAGCTCGGGCGCGGCGGAGGGCAGCCGCGAACAGACCTCGCGCGTGTAAACCTCGGTCCCGGTCATCACGGCGCGGGTCGCCGGGTTGACGTCGACCGCGACCGTCTTCAATTTCCCTCCGCTCACGTTTCGTACGACCTTAAGCTATCGTCGGTGGCGACCAGCGTGCGTGCGGCGGCGGTCCTGCTGACGGTCTTGGCGACAGGCTACCTCCTTCAAATCGGCGACCAGGGCGGCGGTCCAGTCGCGTTGCAGCGGATCGTGATTCCGGTCCAGGCCCAGGGCGTAGCGCCTACCACATACGGCCGCGAGTACTTCTTCACGCACCTGGAAGTCGTCCCGGTCGGGCGGCGAAACATCACCCTGCCGATCCTCATGTACCACTACGTTCGCAACCCGCCGTCGCTGCGTGAGGACTGGTTGGGCTACAAGCTTTCGGTGTCTCCGGCCGATTTCACCGCTCAGATGGACTGGCTGTCGAGTCATCGATTCCATCCAGTCGACTTCAACGACGTGCGGGCTTACTTCGCCGGCCAGCAGCCCTTGCCCGCCAACCCGATCGTGATCACCTTCGACGATGGCTACGCCGACCTCTACACGACGGCGTATCCGATCCTGGCCGCGCGTGGTTTCAAGGCTGTTGCGTATGTCGTCAGCGGATTTGTCGGCCAACCTCGCTACGTGACGGCTGCGCAGGTCGTGCAGATGGATGAGAACGGCATCCAGATCGCCTCCCACACGGTCGACCACGCGAATCTGGCGAGGTCGTCGAACGCATGGGTGATGCGCGAGCTCGTCGACTCGAAGCGCTCGCTCGAGAACCTCCTCGGTCATCCCGTGATCGACTTCGCCTACCCGTCGGGAGACTTCAACGCGCAGGCCGTCGCCGCGGTCCAGCGCGCGGGCTATGACACCGCGGTCACGACATTGTTCTCGGTCGATCACAGCCTGTCCGACCGATATTTGTGGACGCGCGTGCGCGTGGGAGGCGGCGAGTCGCTGGCCGAATTCGCCTCGAGCATCGGCAGGCCGATGTCGAGCACGACCATCACCGCACTGGACGTCGAGACCGCCGAAATTGCGGTGCCGCCACTCGCGAGGCCGTCTCAGCAGCTCGCTAGGTGACGCAGGCCCGGATCCTTGGAGTAAGGGTCGACTGCCTCGATATGCCCGCCACGCTCGAGCGCATCGAGGAGCTTGCCGGCGCCGGCGGAACACACCTCGTCGCCACGGTTAATCCCGAGTTCATCATGAGAGCGCGCCGGGAGCCCGAATTCGCACGGGTGCTCGAGTCTGCCGACCTGTGCCTCCCCGATGGAACGGGTGTGGTCTGGGCCGCCAGGCGGCAGGGCTGCTCGATGAGCGGGCCTGTCGCCGGGACCGACCTCATACCGCCCCTGGCGGCGCTGTGCGCGAACCGCGGTTTCCGGCTGTTCCTGCTCGGCGCCGCACCGGGAGTCGCCAGTGACCTCGCGGCGCGGCTGAGGACTGCGCATCCGCAGCTCGCGGTTGCGGCCCACCCGGGATCGCCCGATGCTTCCTCCGACGACGAAACGTTGGAGTTGATTCGCGCGCACGGCAGGCAGGTCCTGCTCGTGGCCTTCGGCGCCCCGAGGCAAGAGCTCTGGATAGACCGTGTCAAGGACCGGCTCGGAGCCGTCGTGAGCATGGGCGTGGGCGGGGCCTTCGATTACCTCACCGGCCGGGTGCCGAGGGCGCCGATGTGGATGAGAAGAGCCGGCCTGGAGTGGCTGTACCGGCTCATCCGCCAGCCGTGGCGAGCCCGCCGCATGGCCGTGCTGCCGGTCTACGCGATCAAGGTTCTCAGCGCGGGCAAGTAGGATGGCGCATCGAGGTGGAATCGGAATCAAACCCAGAGCTCAGCATCGTCATCCCTTGTTACAACGAGGAGCAGAGACTCCCTCGCACCATCGAGCAGATAGAGCGATATCTCGCGGGCAAGGGGCTTGCGCACGAGCTCATCCTGGTCGACGACGGCAGCAGCGATGGGACGCGCACGATCATGGATGCGGCCGCCGAGCGCAATCGCTCGGTGCGGGTCGAGGCGCTGCCGCACAATCGAGGTAAGGGACGCGCCCTGGCCGAAGGAGTGGCCGCAGCCAGGGGCGCGGAAATCCTCGTCACCGACGCGGACCTGTCGACTCCGATCGAGGAGCTCGACAGGCTCAGTGCAGAGCTTCGCAAGGGCGCCGGCGTAGCGATCGCGTCGCGTGCTCTGCCGGGATCGCGGGTCGAGGTGTCGCAGCCGATCTATCGCGTGCTCATGGGCAAGGCGTTCAACCTCCTCGTCCAGGCCGTGCTGCTCCCTGGCATCTGGGACACGCAATGTGGGTTCAAGCTGTTTCGGGCGGACGTCGCCCACGAGGTGTTTGCGGAGCTCACCACCGATGGCTTCGGCTACGACCCCGAGGTGCTGTATCGCGCCAAGAAGCGGGGTGTGAGGATCGCGGAGGTCCCGGTTGTCTGGCGCAACTCGGCTCCGACCACGGTCAGCCCCATCAAGAGCTCGCTCGACATGTTCAGGCACGTCCTGCGAATCAGGTTCCGCTCGTGAGCGGCGAGGTACGGCCTCTAGAGGCCACCGCGCGCACGCAGCCGCCGACCGAGGTGCTGGTCGTCCTGCCGACTTACAACGAGAGCCAGAACCTGGAGAAGGTCGTCGCCGGGGTGAGGCACTTAGGGCACGACGTGCTGATCGTCGACGATGGATCGCCGGATGGAACGGGGGAGATCGCGGACCGGCTTGCCGCCGCCGACCCTGGAGTGCGCGTCCTCCACCGGCCGCGCAAGCTCGGTCTGGGCAGCGCGTATGAGGACGCGTTCCGCATCGGGCTCGCCGACGGGTCGGCCCTGTTCGTGGAGATGGACGCCGACGGTTCGCACCTCACCAAGGACCTGCAGGGCATCATCGACGCAGCGCGCGGGTGCCGCGGCCTGGCGATCGGTTCGCGCTATATGCGGGGCGGGGAGATCGTGGGTTGGCCCGTCCACCGCTGGCTGCTGTCGTGGGCGGCCAACGTGTACTGCCGGCTCTTGCTTGGCCTTTCCACGCGAGATTGCACGTCCGGGTACCGCTGCTACACCAGGGACCTGCTTCAACAGATCGGCCTCAACGAGATCATCTCGCAGGGCTATTCGTTCCAGATCGAGATGGTGTATCGGACCAAAACGCTCGGCTACCCGATCGTCGAGGTGCCCATCCGCTTCGAGGACCGGGTGGCCGGCGCGTCCAAGGTGTCGCGCGGCGAGGTGAGGCGCGCATTGTGGACCGTGTTCCGCCTCAGCCTCAGGAGGTGAGGGCATGGTGGCGTCACTGGAGGCTGCCCCTCCTGACGGGGCTCGCGCTGGCGATCGTCACCGCGGTGCCCTACCTGTACGCCTATGCCGTCCAGGCGCCGGGCCACGTATTCATGGGCTTCTTCTATCTCGGCGACGACGCCAACACCTACCTGGCCAAGATGCGCCAGGGGTGGGAGGGCTCTTGGGCCTGGGAGAACCGCTACACCACCGAGTCCAGCCCGACCGCGTACCTCTTCATGTTCTGGATCGTCCTGGGACACCTCGCCGCGCTGCTCAACCTACCCCTGATCGTCGTATTCCACCTGGCCAGGGTCGCGGCGGCCTTTGCGCTCCTGGCCGCAGCGTGGTTCATGATCTGCCACTTCATCGAAGACCAGGGCGCGAGGCGGTTCGCGTTCTTCTTCCTGGCGTTCGGCCTGGGCATGGGCTACGTCATCCAGGCTCTCGGCCAACCCGTGATCTTCGGTCATCAGACCGACACGCTCGACTGGCGGATGCCGGAGCTGACCGCGTTCTACTCCGTGCTCGCGCTGCCGCATTTCGCCTGGTCGGGCGTCTTCGCGGCGGCCGGTGCCGGCCTCACCTTCAGGGCGATCCAGCGCGGGAGCATTGTCCTGGCGGTGCTTGCCGGGCTCGCCTGGCTCGGCCAGGCCTCGATCCACCCGCAGATGCCGATCCTGATGGGCGGCGCCACGGCCGTCGCCCTGTTCCTACGCCCGGCGGCGCCTCGCGGATGGCTCGCGGCGGCGGTCGCCTTCGCCATTCCGGCGCCCTACATCCTTTATTCGTACCTTGCGTTCGTCGGCAACCCCGAGGTGCAGCGCTGGACGTTCCACTCCAAGAACGCGCTTCCGCCTGAGAGCATCAGCCTGCTGTTCGCCATCGCACCTCAGCTCCTGCTCGCGCTGACGGGACTGCCTGGGGCGCTGCGCCGGCGCAGCCGCGAAGACCTGTTCCTGGTCGGCTGGCTGGTGCTCCTCGCGGCCATCCTTTATCTACCCAACCCGGCCGGCGACCTGCGGCGGCGCTTCCTCGACGGCATTTACCTCCCGCTCGTGATCCTGGGGGCGCGCGGCATGTACGAGACGATCCTGCCGCGTCTTCGGAGCGCGCGGGCCCACGCCCTGGTCCCCTTCTCCTACGTCTGCTTCGCGGCGATCGGGAGCGCGTTCCTGGTGCTGGCGCCACTTGCGGTTGCCGGCAATCCGCAGTACTCCACGACGCGGGCCGTGTACGACGGCCTCACGTGGCTCGGCGCTGAACCCGCGGGCAGGGTCCTCGCAATGCCCGGCGTGGGCCTGTACGTCCCGGCGTACAGCCCCGACACGGTTTATGTCGGCCACTACGACGAGACCTTCGACTACGTGAACAAGACCCAGACGGCGCTGGCGGTGCTGACCGGAAAGAGCGACCTGGAACAGTTCATCTCAACCAACCACATCCGCTACGTGGTGTGGACTTCAGACCTGCCGAGTCCACCGCCGGACATCCTTGAGCCGGCAGCATATGACACGCCTAATTTCAAGATCTGGCGACTGTATTGAACGCATCCCCTCCCACCATTCAGGGGGGAGGGTTAGGGCGAGGGGCGGGGAAGCACCCTCAGCTGCGAACGTAGATAACAGCCACTGAATCCTGATAGACGAGCTTCCAATCCGGCTGCGTGGCCAGT